>ENA-UOUE01000008-UOUE01000008.1-compost-metagenome-genome-assembly--contig:-NODE-8-length-122578-cov-8.271459_pt1 | contig 122578 bp, 82 predicted proteins | sample MGYA00238146_ERZ747223 | MGnify/ENA primary metagenome ERZ747223 (study PRJEB28781, sample SAMN06268865) | compost metagenome | isolation source: single cell | place: USA: California, Emeryville, Joint... | reverse complement strand
TTAATGTCTCCAAGGAGCTGAAAATGTTCACTTCGACGGTGCTTTGGAGGATTTTCTTTGGAGAAGATAGATTCGATCAAACTCAGAATGCACATAAAACTGTTGAACTAATTCTCGGGAATATAAAGACTTCTCGAGATCTAGCGATTAGTATCTGGAATATACTTTTTGGGCCAAAGTTCTTCAAATTGGGTCTCAGATCAATTGACCGGAAATTTAATAGAGAAAAAAAAGAAATAAAGAGGCTGTTTTATTCAAAATTTGACCAACTAAGAGCAGAATATAACGAAAGATGCAAAAATGGAGCTGTTGCACAAGAACCAGCGAAATTCAAAAATCTCATCGAACTCCTTCTCGAGCAGCCTGAGGGTCTCCCAGACATTGAAATCATATCGCAGATATTCACTTTCTTCTTCGCTGGCACGGATACAACTTCAGAATTGCTAACTATCTCCCACTATTTCCTGGGAACTCATCCTGAGATCCAAACAAAACTGAGAGAGGAGATTTTAGCTCAGATTGGAAAAACTGAAGAAATAACTTATGATCATATTTCCAAGCTGGAATACCTCAATGCTTTCATCAAAGAAGCGCTTAGAGTTGGTGGTCCAGTGCCTATGGCAGGACTGAGAGTTGCAACGAAAGATTTCATGTTGGGAGATATAGAAATTGAAAAAGGAACTTTTCTACAAGGTACGTTGGCTGGAGCCGCTCACAGCTCAAAATATTTCAGCGAACCTGAAAAATTCCGACCGGAAAGATGGATTGAAAAGACTGATCGTGGTACTGTTGAAACGTCAACACATCTGCCTTTCTCTGCAGGAGCAAGAAGATGTATTGGAGAGCAGCTTGCGTTGATTGAGAGTAAAGTAATGCTGTGTGAGTTGATTCGACAGTTCAATATCGAATTAAAGACTCCATTTGAGCTGAAGATGAGAGTTGGTATAGTTTATCACGCGGAGCCTGATGTGCATGTGATTTATACTCCCTTCTCTTAGATAGGTTTGCGGTTAAGTATCTATGTAAATATTTTGAATACAATAAACTAAAGTTAAAAGGCTCAAGAATAAATTAGCAGATTTGCATAGTTAGATTAACCGAATTCATATTTCAGCTTTTTTCATTAATATCTTGCTTGGCACGATTGTATATCATGATATCATTTCGAAATTACTATGATTCAGGAAAATCGGCATGGAAAATGATTTCTCGTCACTAAGATACTGAGGCAGCAAAAAGTTTGTCTTTGACAATAAATAAGTTTATCTATCTTAACAGAAATGTCAAGAAAAATATCATGTTTCTTTTGAGCTGATTTTAGAGACTCCCAATCAAGTTACAAAAAGGAGAAAAAAGAAATTGTATTTTCTCACACTTAATACACAATTCTGCGATAGTGAAGAATCTAATAAACTCAAAACATTTTGTTAATTTCATAAATACTAATGGAAAAGATCAATGAGAAGAGAGATTCTATCAAGTATGATAGAAAATGCATCTCCTATACGATTACCCCTGAAACATAAGGCACATAAAATCCTCAGCTGCTTTGATATAATAAAACTATGAGCATACCTTAAATTTTCTTCATCAAAGTGGTATTTGGAAGGTTTACAATTACAATTCTGGCTTTCCTCGTTCATTTCTCCGAGAAAAATTAAACTTGAAAAGTAAAGATTGTAAATCAGAATATTGAACGGAAAGTGAAAATCTCATAAATTGTGCCAGTACCTATCAAAGATCGACTTCATGAGAGATTTACTGGCAGCTGAGGAGGGAATTTATGTAAAATTAAGTTAGAAAGGTTTAGTTTCATGTGAGCCTCCGTTACGTACAGTCGATATTATCACATATTTTAGTTAACGACGCAGCATTCAATTTTTTCATTCATTTACCGAATGTGTCCAGTAAAATGCCAGCCGAATTAAATTAACGATATCAGACAGGATTAAGAATTTGAGAATTTGTAAATACTGAGTTAACCTGAATACTGAACAAACTCACGCCCACAAATATAATATGGCCAACCGAGCTCAATTCGTTCTCATAAGTATTCTATAATTGTAAAACCTAGCCCAAATCAATTTAATATCGACAAAAAACTCAACGATTTCAATCCTTGCATTATAATTTTCATGTACGTTCAGTGAAAAAGAACTGAATTCGAAAAATATAGGGTGATTCATGATCCAGACTGAATTTCTTTTAAAGATGTAAAGCCTCCTCCAATTTATAATTAATATCAAATTTACAGCCAAGAATGATTTCTTTAAAGCTACCTTCACCGCTGCTTGTTGCTGCAGCAATCACAACAATCCTTATTATCCACATCTTGCACAAATATTTTGTGAGACCTTACTTCCTGCTTCAACGATACAAGAAGTACAAGGGTGGTTTGTGCATCTACCGACCACTTGTCGGAACCATCCGAGAGATCAAGACCAGCGAGAAGAAATATGGAGATGCTGCTTATGATATGAAGAAAAGAGTTACGGACAATCCTTCACTACGATTCGTCGCATCCACAGTCTTGGACACGACTATTGTCACTCTCCATGATAACGATCTCATCAAGGAATACCTGAATAAAGAGACTTTGGTGAGTGTCAAGTTTACTGGGATATTGGGTCTATTACCTGAGTTTGCAAAACATAGTTTGGTATTTTCTGAGGGAGAGAAATGGAAAAGACTGAGGAAGTTGCTCTCTCAAGTCTTTCATTTCGATTACATGAACAACTCTCTGCCGACCATCCGAAAAACAGCTCAAGAGTGGATTGAGAAAAACTGTAAGAGTTCATCGTCGTCACCTCGTCTCGTCAATGTATCAAAAGAGCTCAAAATGTACACTTCCACGGTGATTTGGAGGATTTTCTTTGGAGAGAACAGCTTCACTGGAAACGATGATGCTGCTCCGATAGTTGAAATGCTTCTAGGGCATATCAAAACAGCCAGAGACCTGAGTTTTAGCGTTAGGAACTTTATTTTTGGAGCAAGGATCTTCAAGTTGGGTCTGAGACCAATCGAACGCCGATTCATGAAAAACCAGAAAATAATAAAAGACTTATTTTTCGCGAAGCTCAATCAGCTGAAAGAGGAAGTTAATGAAAAGAAAAAATTACATCTACAAGCTGAGGCTGCTAATGTTAATAATTTTCAGGCAAGTTCGTCGGAAGCGTCAAAGCCCGCATTTAGAAATTTGATTGAACTCCTGCTTGAACAATCTGATCGTCTATCAGACATAGAAATCGTGTCGCAAGTCTTCGTATTTTTCCTAGCTGGCACAGAGACCACTTCGGAATTGCTCGCTATCTCTCATTATTTACTCGCAACTCACCCTGACGTCCAAGCCAAACTACGAGAAGAGATTTTGACTCATATTGGAAAGCCTGAAGAAATAACTTATGAGCACATTTCGAAAATGGATTATCTCAATGCTGTCATCAAAGAAGCACTTCGAATTGGGGCGCCAGTCATCAACGTCAACTTTAGAATTGCAACCCAAGATTTCATGTTGCACGAGATAGAGATAAATAAAGGAACTGTGATTACTGCAAGTTTAATTGGCGCGGCTTATAATCCCAAGTTTTTCAGTAATCCTGAGGAATTCAGACCTGAAAGGTGGATTGAAAAAGTAGATCATGGTACTATCGAGACCTCAACACATCTGCCTTTTTCTGCTGGATCAAGAAGGTGCATCGGAGAGCAACTGGCATTACTGGAGGCTAAGGTAATGTTGTGCGAGCTTGTTCGCCAATTCAAGCTTGAATTGAAGACTCCATATAAACTGAGAATGCCTATTGGTATTACTTATCATGCAGAGCCTCCTGTGCATGTAATCTATACTCCGATCGCGTAGAGAGAGGTGCCTGTAAATCTTTGCAGAATGTGGAATAAGCTGTGTAAGAGACCAGAAAATAAGTGAAAACCAAGGACCAATCTCTCTCATTTGTATATATTACTAATTGATTGAATTCAGATTTTTTTTTTTTACTATTTATTATCTCCCTTTTTATCCCGTAGATATTAAGCTGACATTAATAATGGATTCATATTCCTAATGATATTTTGTAATTTTCAAGATATTTGTATCTAAATAATTAACACCTGATGTTCATTTTTCGTTTTATTGTATCTCTCATTAATTTAATCATTCTCACACTTGAACTCTTAATCAACTTTCATCAGAGTTATCAATAATTCGCACAGATAATTGAAAGTATCCAATCGAGGTGAATTAATTTGCATCCATAAATCTAAATAAATGTTTAAATTCGTACCTCTTTTCTTCTCAGGCTGAAAAGGGAGATCAGATATTTTGTATGTCATCAATTAGAACCTGTATTCAACTTCCTAATACAATTCTGATGTGCTTCATTTTTCCTCTGAAACTTTAAAGTTAAGCCCAATCTATGGTGTCATCATGAATGTAGATCAGCAGAACCATTGCTAATTATCATAATAGTCATGGATAGAGCAGAAACGAGAATCTTTCTTTGAATTGATAGCTTAACTATATTTATTGCTAATGGTATTGTTAAATCACAAATTGTTTCAAAATTTGACTGTTTAGCAACCTAAATATGTTGGTGAATGCCATTTTAGACGAAAGCAATTATGGTTGTTCACCTTTTATTCTATAATGAACCTTAAAAGAGATCTCAATGAAAAAATCCCAACCTAATGCTGCTTTTACTTGGAGAATGAGGTTCTCAATTCGTCAATCAACTCAAATGGTATTTCAACAGAAGATATAGCTTTCGATAGGTTATACAAGCAGACTATTCTCTTTTTAGAGGAAATCCGCAATTAAATTTTCTTGAATAACAAATTTTATTTTCCAAATAAAAACATCGCAACAACGATATTCAGTTGAAAGTACTCTAAATAAGATTTAAAGCGACGCAAGCACTTTAATCTGATCGAATTTCAGGAAGCAAAAGGTTGTGACGTCATTCAAATCACATTGAAATAAGCTCAGACATGAGCCAAAACTTCCTCTCGCGCATTATCATCACATCTGTAGTGATCCATGGAGACATTTGATGCTCCTTTTGCCACGATTCTCTCAAAAAAAATTTTCATTTCTAAATTTCACCTAATCTCGACAATATCATTTGAAAGTGAGTTAAGAGAACCGATTAGAATTATGAATTGAAAGCCATTCGTAAAAACTGACGTTCATGTTTCCATATTAGAAGAGATCTAGCAAAACCACTCAAACTCGCCATTTCCAAGCTTATCTGTATCAGTTCAATGCTATTGGTTTCAGAAATTCAAACAACCCTAAAAGAGGCAATCCAGCTATACAGATTTCTCAATACCGTACCATTCTTTCACAAAAATTGAGCTGAGAGATTATAGAAACACAGTCGCATTAGTACGAAAAGTTTGATCCATGGTTAACTGTTTAGGACGTAATTACGAGAGAGAGCGCTTTCTTAATGGAGAGTCAGAACTTTAAATTTCGTCACGAAGAATTACCTGCTCAAAATAAATTTTTTAAATGCTTTACCTCCGAACATCATGATGCTAATTATAATTAATCTTTTAAAATTTGCACAACTAACTTAATTTCAAGGTTCTCAAAATATTTGCATCAGAATGCGAAATCTTGTCCTAATTCTCTTATGCACTTCAATTGTCATCTGTCTCTCTTGTCCAGCCATAGATACAACAATTAGTTCAACTTGGCGAATTTCATTGAATAGTGCTGCTAATACAATATACTTCGAAAAGATCGGAGATAGCACTGGCTACCTCACTGCAAATTTCATGGCTACACCATATTACAGAATACACTTCCTCGTAGCTGCATCGGTAACTGTTTCTCCCTCACCTTCTCAGCTAGGATTTCAAACAACCTCAGAGTACAATGTTACAATGGATAAAATATCTGCCACCTTAAACCAAGAAGTGGTTGCCTTGGGAAACTACTGCGGCTCGTTTTGTACTTGGAATGTTACGTTTGATGGAAGCCAAACATATGCTGGGTTCGGTTCAAGCTCTGATTATTTTGAAATCTCCCCTTACGATGGGTATATAACTCCCGGAAGTACTTGTACAACTTACACCTGCTACCCTTGTGATTGTAATTGCTTGACATGTGCAGGCCCTACCGCAGAGATGTGTACTTCTTGCCCCTCGGGAAAATACTTAACTTCATATCGAGCATGTGAAACTGTATGTCCACAGGGTTTTTATCCCAATTCGACTGACAATAAATGCTATCCATGTAATCCGGCTTGTTTTGCATGTACTGGATCTTCTACTAAAGAATGCCAATCCTGCCAATACGACTATTATCTTCAACCTAATTCGACAATTTGTTCTCAGACCTGTCCTGAAGGCTATGGCTTTTTTATTTTGAACCAATGCGCTCCATGTCGTTCGATATGTGGAACATGCACATCGGCAGGTCTTTATGGTGATTATTCTTGCACCACTTGCGCTGAAAATCGGCTTTTTCTACAGCCGCCTCATAACGATTGTGTGTATACCTGCTATTCTGGATACTATGCGGATATTTCAAGTCAAACTTGCAAACCTTGCGATATTGGATGTACAGTATGTGGTTCTGCAGGCACTAATAATTGTACTGTCTGTGATTATGATGCTGGCTATTATCTGCAACCTTATTCAACTATCTGCAGTCAAACATGTCCTGATGGATTTTATAAGCATTCTACAGGCGTTTGCAGTCCCTGCTACCGTGGTTGCAAAACTTGCCTCATTGGAAACCATGACTGGACCTATACCTGCACTTCTTGTGTTTCATCTTATTATTTACATCCGGCACAGGATGCCAACATTTTTGAATGCCTCCTAAATTGTCCTGATGGATATTATCCGAATTCAGAAACTTGGACTTGTTCGCCTTGCAACCTGTCTTGCTCTCTATGCTCTGGTCCACTCAACACTAATTGCTCAAAATGCAGCCTCGGATATTATTCGAGCCCGCTCTCACCATCAACCTGTCTTTCCTCATGTCCCGTAGGGTATGCCGCATCCCCTGGATCTACCACCTGCTCTCTCTGTTATCTCAGCTGTCTTACTTGCAGTGGAACTACAAATCTAGATTGCACTTCTTGCAAGTCTGGATTCTTCCTGCAACCTAACTCTAATCAGTGTTTGACTTCATGTCCCACAAAATATTATAAAGATACAACAGTTAGTAAGTGTATCGCCTGCCAGTTAGAGTGCACGACATGCTTTGGTCCAAGCAATAGTCAATGTAACAGCTGCCAATCAGGATACTTTTTACAACCAACATCCACGTCTTGTTTAGATTCTTGTCCATTAGGATACTGGAGTGACTCTTCAAAAAATATTTGCTCATCTTGTAATTTAGCGTGTTCAATATGTACTGGACCTAACAACAATCAATGCTCAGTTTGCAGCTCGCAGCATTTCTTGCAGCCGAATTCGTCTATATGTTTGAGAACCTGTCCGGATGGATATTATCCTAATACCTTGACCAAAGCTTGCAGTCCTTGTGCTTCTACTTGCAATTATTGTGTTGGACCAACCGCAGCTGACTGCGCTATATGCGCTGGAGGTTTCTATCTGAACCTGCTGACACAAAAGTGTGTCACCTCTTGTTCTAAAGGCTACTATCCAAATGATGCCACTCGTTTGTGCAGTATATGTGATCCATCTTGTTTCAATTGCTTTGAACCCACAAAAGACAACTGCTCAAGTTGCAACAGCAGATACTTTCTTCAGCCATCCTCCTCAACTTGTCTCTCTTCATGCTCTTCAGCCCCAGGGCATTGGGAGGATCGTTCTACAAACGAATGTTCTCCTTGTAGTACAGGTTGTCTTACATGCATTGGCCCCGAAAGCGACTCGTGCTTGAGCTGTGAGGAAGGATACGTTCTAAACGCCGCCGGAAATCAATGCAACAAAAACTGTTCACAACAAGATTACTATGCAAATTACACTACAAGAACATGCCTTCAATGCGATAAAGCGTGCTCTTCTTGTTTCGGACCTTTACATACTGATTGTCTCACCTGCAAGCCAGGCTATTATATGCAACCATCACCTTCTAGCACAACGTGCTTGAACTCTTGCCCCATGATCAATTACTGTCCTGACGACAAAACTGGTACATGTGGGCCTTGCTCGATAACCCGAAGTTGGTCGCTTTGGGTTGCAATTTCGCAGGTTCTCTGGTTTGTGCTAACTTTACAGCTCATCCTCACTAAGAACAGAAATTATTGTATAGTGGATAAATATAGGGAAAGAAAAGCTGCGGGAAAAGGAAGTAAATACCGTTGGGCTTCAGAGTTTGCGATATATTTTCTGGCAACGCACCCTCTATTGTCAATCTACCTGTTTAAAGATAAAATTGTCACGAAAAGTGATAAAGCGCTGCTATTTTTTGTCAGGATGCTGGTTTTATTTGACATTGCGGCTGCACTCCATCAGTCAGAGGTATAATTTTGATTAAATTCCAACCAGCTTACTCTGATTTTTTTTTGTTAGAGCCTAAACGAAAATCCAGATTACTCGCAAATAATGGATACTTTCGAAGGACTCGTTTTTGTTATACCCTTCTTGGTTTTGATGCCATTAAGCGTGATTCTCGAGAAAATAATTCGAGCTCCTAAATGCTCTAAGAAGCAACAAATATTTTGTTGCCGGTAATTCACGTTAGAATTTCTCAATTCATTTAAATTTTGAAATTTGGTTTTACAAATCTTAGATATCTAAACCTTGGCCGTCTCTTGTTGCATGCGATTATTCTCACTGGAGTCGTCTTTTCTTTTGCACTATGCTCGAAATATAGTCTCAAAGAACATCAAGTGCGATGGCTAGCAAACTGGATCAAACTTATTCTGCAAGACATGCTCCTTTCTCCTTTCGTCTACCTTGTCTTTAGCCTTCTATTGGTTAAATGTGTGGTTGCGAAAGATGGGACTCCCAATCACATTGTCAGATTCACCAAAAAGTTAATCGATGAATCTGTACTTGCTATTCATTTGGCCTTAGAAGAGAAAATTCCTCTCAAAAACCCTGAAGAGCAAACATCACCAGCCAATATAATACAAGTAATTTTTTGGGTTAGATGAATGACTAATGCATTTTATTGTTGAAAGGTCTCTGAGATCCCCTTCAAAGAGAAGGACGGTCAATTGCAGATAATATTAGGATCAGAGATTTATTCACCAACAAGTAGAACGAACACCGACTTTGGAAACCACTTGCTCCAAAGTTGGAGACCAAAAAATGCCAATAATCAATCAATGGTAAAGACTTTATATTGCACTATCTTGAATTTCGCGTTAAATAGAATATGTCGCAGAGAGATACTGGAAAAAGAGAAATAATTGCTCAACAAAAATTTGAAACTCCCAGATTAAGCACCGATTTCCTTGTTCTCGATCCAGAAATCAAAGTAGATCTATCTTAGTTTGGGTGAGTTTCTCATCTTATATTTAATTTGGTAGAGAACCGAAGCAATCGAAGCGATTGAGCATAATGTTATACCGAAAAGAAGAAAGAAGGTAGTCGCGATCTTTGAACTTCTTAAATTAAATATTATCTTTAAATTCAGCCTCAAAAGAAAAAGCGTCATGTGGAACCTATTGCTATCGACGACCTCTGTTTAGAGTTTCAGAGTTCTCCGTACAATCAACAAAATGAGCAAGTTCAGGACGATGAATTCATCCCTAATCCGGGTGAAATGCAATATATCCATCAAATAGAGGAGCAGAATCCACAGCCAGAGAATATCAGACAAGAGCTAAGCGAAAAGGAAAAAGAAGAGGCAAAACATCTTGACCAAAATCAAGTAATCCCGAATCAGAGTTGATAATTAATGTCGATATCATTTCATTCTATGATCATAGGCTATCATTAGTCAATTCGCTCAAGAGAAGCAAAAAACTGACCCTCCAAAAGCCAAGGGAAAAAAGAAAAAGAAGGTAAGAGAGCCTTGAGGAATTGGTTGATCTTAATTGTTAATTTGCTGGGATAGAAAAAAAATTTGAAGATAAAAGATGACAAGAAAATGTCTCTTGCCGATGAAGAGAAGCGAATTGAAGGTGCTGCTGATGCTGAGGTAGTAGAGAAGAATGAGATTTGCCAGAATGAAGGGGGCAACAAGCCCCAGGAGCCGGAAAAGAACGAAGAGAGAGATTTCATGATATTATTAAATTCGAGTCAATTATAGATGTTATGTCACTAATAGATAGATTTTTATTACCTCTCGAGAGTGTTTAAATTATATTATCTTCCCAGAACCTGAATTCGCGATATTTATTCGCTTTTCTCATTTGTCTACCAATGATCTCACGATTTCTTTGCAAGAGGAGGTCAAGAGTATTAAATATGGTTGATTCGTTTAATAAGAGATCAATTGAAAAATGTTGTTAGCAAATGAGGGATAGCATCAATGTTTGGCTTTCTACATCATATATTTTCTGTAGTGAGAGAGCAGAAGCGATAACCTAGAGTAAACTTACATTCTTAGAGAAATTCGTACCTTCAATTGATAATAATGGCTAAGAAGAGATTGGCTGGAGGTACTGCTCAGTTTTTATTCTCTTACTAATATTCGCTTAACACCATATTAACTTAGTTTTGCTGCCCGCAATACAAAAAAGGACGCTTTCAGTACTCGAACGAATATTGTCAATAGTTTCCCTGCAATCAGTCGCTCACTTTCTTTTTATTACGAAAAATATCTCAAAAAATCAAGTTAATAATCAATGGTCAGTGAAGTCCGTTTAGTTGAGCTGGTTTCCGAAACTCTTACGAATTACAGTCACGGATTTGCTAATTCTTGTAAAATAAAATAAAATTTTTTGTTTTTCATATACTGAAATCTGCTCAGTAAATTGCAAACAGTTTACGTGGTTTATTATCATCTGGCAGTACTTGTTAATTATCCTTCTGGAAAATTTCTCAGCTACTGAATTGAATAATTAGTAAAAGAGCTTCTATAGCAAAAATGGAAATTGAACCAAAAACGTAGGATTGTTGATCATATAGGCAGCTCCAGCGCAATTTCTTGACGGTCCTCAGATCTCATACTTCCAAAGACAAAATTTGTCTTTTGTCACCGACAAGTTTACCTTCCTTGGTTCAATCCAGTAACAAGAACTAGCTTTTCAAGTAAATTACCAGTGATTCTTGATTCAAGCTTTGATTGTTATATATTCGAGTTTGCCTGGTGAAATCTATAAAATAACCTCTTTTCAAAGGAAATGATTTCTTTTAATTTATCTTCATCACTGCTAATCGCAGCAACAATCACAACTGTCTTAATTCTCCGGATTTTGCACAAATATTTCGTGAAGCCTTACTTCCTTCTACAAAAATTCAAAAGGTACAAGGATGGCTTGTGTATCTATAAACCAATAATCGGGACCATGAGAGAAGTAAAGGTAAACGAATACAAGCATGAGGATTCTGCATACGACATCAAACAAAGAATAGCTTCGGATCCTTCTCTCAGATTTGTGGCTTCTCCTCTGCTGGACAGAGTATTTGTCACAATTTATGACGCAGATCTAATCAAACAGTTCTTGAATAAAGAATCATTGACGACTATCAAGTATACCGGCTTTATTGGCTCCATGTCCGAGTTTTTAGCGAACGGCCTCGTGTTCACTGAGGGTGAACATTGGAAAAGACAACGAAAACTAATATCGCAGGTCTTCCATTTTGACTACATGAACAACTCGCTTCCTACGATAAAGGCCACTGTCAAAGAATGGATAGAGAAAAACTGTAAAGGCTCATCTTCGTCCTCCGTTAATGTGTCCCAAGAGCTCAAAATGTTTACGTCTACAGTGATCTGGAGGATATTGTTTGGAGAAGACAAATTCGATATGAACCACAATGAAATAGTCACATTAATGCTTGAAAATTTAGCGCTGTCATCAGAACTCAACATGAGCAAATGGAATTTTATATTTGGGCCTTGGTTCTTCAGGCTCGGCCTGAGGGAAATCGATCGAAAATATATGAGGGATAAAAAAAAGATAAAAGAAATATTTTTCTCAAAATTAGGCCAACTGAGAGAGAAAATACATCAGAAGGGCGATGGTGACCGGGACACTAGCACTGCAGTTGATGGATCAAAACCAAAATACAAGAATTTGATTGAACTTCTTCTCGAGCAAGCTGAGGGCTTTCCAGATTTAGAGATCGTCTCGCAAATATTCACATTTTTCTTCGCTGGTACAGATACTACTTCAGAGCTACTCACAATGGCGCATTACTTCCTTGCGACTCATCCTGAAGCTCAAGAGAAATTGAGAGAGGAAGTGCTGAATTACATTGGAAAGACAGAGGACATTAGATATGAGCATATTTCCAAGATGGAATACCTCAATGCTGTTATTAAGGAGACGCTCAGGATCGGTAGTCCAGTTCTTGTAATAGCTTTTAGAACTGCAATCAAAGACTTTATGCTAAGTGAGGTAGAAATTAAAAAAGGAACCGTACTTACAGTCAGCCCGGCTGCGGTAGCTAACAATCCGAAAATTTTCAGCAATCCTGAGCAATTTAAGCCTGAAAGATGGATAGAAAAAACCGATCTAGGTACCATAGAAACGTCGACACATCTGCCTTTTTCTGCAGGAGCAAGGAGATGTATTGGAGAGCAACTTGCATTGATTGAGAGCAAGGTCATGCTCTGTGAGCTTATTCGTCGATTCAAGATTGAGTTAAAAACTCCATACAAACTGAAAATGGGTGTTAGCGTAGTATATCACGCAAAGCCTGATCTGAATGTGATTTATACCCCCTTAGAGTAGGAGGGTCGTTTTGGTAGATTACTTTTAGAACCAAATAATTACTATTAGTGCAGAAATTTTCAACGTAATATTCACTATGTTTTGCAGGACATTCATGATATATATTTATGGAGGTTTTTTTTTAATTGAGTGATTTGATTGAAACAAAATTCTACAGAATCTGGAAAGAAGATTATCTTAAATAGTGATTGAATTTACTCGATTTACTTTTTTTCTTCGGTCTATTGAATTTATCTGCGTCTAGATGCATAATTACCAGTGTTAAGAAATTCAGTACAATGGATTGTTTAATCAGTGCATCACAAATAAAATAGTACTAATAGAAAATTTTCATAGGCATATTTGACTGAAAAAGTTATTTGCCTGGAAACTTTATCCCAAAAAATATCACAAAATCGAATTTGGAATATATAGCTTTCTTTATCTCGATCTCAACCTCTTATGATTATAGAGAAGATGATCCTTGCAACGAGAGCTCAAATGAAAAATACCATTCTCATTGGAATTTAAAATCCATAACGAGCTAAATAACAAGCAATCATACTTAATTTCTGGATAATATAAAGCAAATGCGGACAAACAATTGGAATTTTTAGGTTATCAAAAAGAAGGCGAGTTTTCAAATCAAGAACTGCGAACAGATGTATTAGATATCTAGAAAGTTTAAATAGCCAAATGGGAAATCGACGAAAAATTGAGATATAGAGATCAGGGTGTGAAATTGGAAGAAATTTTTGACTTCAGACGTGTTTCAACTCTTAATTTTGAAAATATAGAATTTGTAATAAGCTGGCTTATTTTAATGTTGGTTTACATGGCCAACTCCTAAGAAGGCAATAAAGGCAAGAAATAAAATTATTCGAATCTGAACTAATTTTCCCTAAAATAAGAGATCAATTGTCTTGATACAAGGTTAGACTTGCTTAGTAAAGCACTGAACCCGCAAGGCGAACGATTCTTAATTTAGTTTGTAGCTAGATTTAAATAGATTTAAGCCTTCGAAAATGGTAATAAATAACAATTGAGTAAAACACAGAATGATTTCTTTTCAATTACCTTCATTGCTACAAATCGCTGCAGCTATTACAACCATTCTAATTATTCATACCTTGCACAAATACTTTGTGACACCTTATTTCCTTCTCCAACGATTCAAAAAATACAAGGATGGGCTATGTATCTATCGACCCATCGTTGGAACTATGAGAGAGTACAAAACCAATTTTCCCAAACACGGAGATGCTGCTTATGATATAAAAAGGAGAATCAAAGAAAACCCTTCACTGAGGTTCACCGCATCGTCTCTCTTGGACACGGTGTTCGTCACTATTTATGATCCCAACCTTATCAAGCAATTTTTGAATAAAGACACCTCGGTGACTGTCAAATACACCGGCCTGACAAAAGGAACGATGTCTGAATTTGGGAAACACAGTTTGCTATTCACAGAGGGAGAGAAATGGAAAAGGTTGCGAAGGTCTCTATCGCAAGTCTTCCATTTCGATTACATGAACAATTCACTGCCCATAATACGAGCGACTACCCAGGAATGGATTGTCAGAAATTGCAGGAGTTCTGCATCACCTTGCGTCGTCAACGTTTCAAAAGAATTCAAAATGTTCACTTCCACAGCATTATGGAGGATTCTCTTTGGAGAAAATAATTTCACTGAAGACGATAAGGCCGTTGAAACTATTGGATTGCTACTTGGAAATATCAAAACCGGAAGAGACATAGCTTTTAGCGTGCTGGCCTATATTTTTGGATCTAGCTACTACAAGCTTGGTTTGAGATCAATAGACCGCCAATTCATGAGAGAGGGAAAGATGATCAATGAAATATTCTACTCCAAGCTAAACCAGTTAAAAGAAAAACAAAAACTGAAGAGCAATGGACGTCAAGATGGTCACTCAAGTGAATCAGTGAAGTTTAAGAACCTTATCGACCTCCTTCTTGAACAATCTGACGGCCTATCTGAAGTAGAGATCATCGCGCAAATATCCACCTTCTTCCTGGCTGGTACCGAAACAACTTCAGAATTCTTAACAATATCTCAATATTTGCTTGCTACTCACCCAAAAGTCCAAAACAAACTTAGGGAAGAGGTGCTAACTCATATTGGAAAGACTGAAGAAGTAACATACGACCACATTTCGAAGATGGAATATCTGAATGCCGTCATCAAAGAAGCACTTCGATTTGGTGGTCCCTCGATGGGAGTTATCCCTCGAATTGTAACTCAAGACTTTATGCTAGATGAGATAGAGATCAAAAAAGGAACTGTCATCAATGTCAGTTCCACAAACGTCGCCTATAATACTCGACTTTTCAGCAACCCGGAAGAATTTAGACCTGAAAGATGGATTGAAAAAGTGGATCCTGGCACTATAGATACCTCTACACATCTGCCGTTCTCTGCAGGAGGAAGAAAATGTATGGGAGAGCAGCTAGCATTAATTGAGAGTAAAGTAATTCTGTGTGAACTTGTGCGGAGCTTCAAGATTGACTTAAAGACTCCTTATAAATTTGGGATGGCCGTCGGCATTGTGTATCGCGCAGAGCCTGATGTGAATGTGATTTATACTCCCATTGCTGAATAAGATTTTTCTGGCACTTTGTGAATTCAAAGTATAATTAGTTTCACTCATTAAGATTCTTCATCAGATTTGAGGCGTTCATTAAACTATATTTACGGATTGAATTGAGTTTCTCGGATATATCCTCAATGAGAATTGATTTCTAGCATTTTTCTCTATCTGATAGCTGACGTAATAGTCTACAATTATTTAGATTATGCCATGACATTCATTTTGTTAAACAGATTTTTGGTTATGGAGAGATTTACACAATCGCAACATTTATCTGAAAATTCAATCCTAAAAGCGAAAAATATGATTCATAACTTCAGTGGTGCTTTATTCCTTTGTGCCATAGTATAGTGTACTCATTTTCGATCAGAAGAGTAATCGATTTTACATACGAGATTCATTACAAGTCCTGACCTCAGTGAGTGAATAAGGGCTAATAATGTAGAAAATGTTCTCTCTTTTTTTTTTCTCTCTATCTCTTGCTTTACAATTCGAAAACTTAAAAGAAGACCAGTTTCCATATCCAGAGCAACTATGTTGAATCTCGATAAAAGCTTAAATATCCAGTGAAAATTGAGAAAATATAGAGATAGAGTCAAGGTGCTATCATCTGAAGTTCATGTTTCATTATTTTGGCTAGAAAAAATGTACTCTGCAGAAAAGGTGAACTATTTCCAAATATTAATCCTAGAGATTAGTTTTATTCTCAATTGCACCAAAAGGAGATCAGCTCGGCATCGAACTACTCGAATTTGGAACATATTGGAAGAAGTTTTGAGTTAAAGCAAGTCTCAAGCCCTAATCTTTGCAAAAATAGATCAAGTAATAAGCCTGAATATTTGATTCTTCTTTTACTGAGTTTTGGCCAGTAGGCAATTACTTATTGCTGAGATTTATTCAGTTAAAGTTAGAGAAATATATGAAATTCTGAGCTGCTGACTTGATCTGCGTACTGGATAATCTCAATAAAGCTAAAGGAATACGGCAAACTGGATTCATTGGCTGAATAAGAACGCCAGAAATACAAGTAACTGGACCTGAACTAATTTTAATGAAAGATTGTTTATTCTAATACACGGTTCAAATCGCTAAGCCTGTTCAGTAGAGAACTGACCGTAGTATGTCGTTGATCTTAAAAGGATTTGAGTCCGTCGAAAATTGTAATAAATAACAATTGAGTAAAAGCAAAGAATGATTTCTTTTCAATTACCTTCATCACTGCAAATCGCTGCAGCTATCACAACTATTCTAATTATTCGTATCTTGCACAAATACTTTGTGAGACCTTATTTCCTTCTCCAGCATTTCAAGAAATATAAAGAAGGGCTATGTATCTATCGACCCATCATTGGAACTATGAGAGAAATCAAAACCAATTTTCCTGCACATGGAGATGCTGCTTATGATATAAAAAGGAGAATCAAAGAAAACCCTTCACTGAGGTTTGTAGCTTCGCCTCTCTTGGATACGGTGTTCGTCACTATTTATGATCCTAATCTCATCAAGCAATTTTTGAATAAAGAAACCATGGTGGCCGTCAAATACCTTGCACTGACAAAGGGAACGATGTCTGAATTTTCAAAGCATAGCTTGGTGTTCACAGAGGGAGAGAAATGGAAAAGACTGCGAAAGTTGATATCACAGGTCTTCCATTTTGAATATATGAACAGTTCACTTCCCACTATACGAGCGACTGTCCAGGAATGGATCGCTAGAAATTGTAAGAGTTCGGAATCACCTTGCATCGTCAACGTCTCAAAAGAATTCAAAATGTACACTTCCACGACTTTGTGGAGGATTTTCTTTGGAGAAAATAATTTTACTGAAGACGATAAGGCCGCTGAAACTGTTGGATTATTACTTGGGAATGTAAAAAGAGGAAGAGACTTAAATATGAGCGTACTGAGCTTTATTTTTGGATCGAGTTTCTTCAAGCTTGGATTGAGATCAATTGATCGAGAATTCATGAGAGACCAGAAAATAATAAATGAAATATTCTACTCCAAGCTAAATCATTTAAAAGAAAAACAAAAACTGAAAAGCACTGAACATCAAGGTGGTAATTTTGGTGAATCAACGAAGTTTAAGAACCTTATCGAACTCCTTCTTGAGCAATCTGAAGGCTTATCAAACCCAGAGATTGTCGCGCAAATATCCACGTTCTTCCTTGCTGGTACCGACACAACTTCGGAGTTATTAGCAATATCTCATTATTTGCTTGCTACTTACCCCGAAGCCCAAAACAAACTTAGGGAAGAGGTGCTAACTCATATTGGAAAGACTGAAGAAGTAACATACGACCACATTTCGAAGATGGAATATCTGAATGCTGTCATCAAAGAAGCGCTTCGATTTGGTGGTCCCGCGATGGGAGTCATCCCTAGAGTTGTAACTCAAAACTTTATGCTAAACGAGATAGAGATCAAAAAAGGAACTGTCATCAACGTGAGTTCCACTGGTGTTGCCTATAATCCTCAACTATTCAGCAACCCAGAAGACTTTAGACCTGAAAGATGGATTGAAAAGGTGGAACCTGGCACTATAGATACCTCTACGCATCTGCCGTTCTCTGCAGGAGGAAGGAGATGTATTGGAGAGCAGCTCGCATTGATCGAGAGTAAAGTAATGCTCTGTGAACTCGTTCGTCGATTTAAGATTGAATTAAAATTGCCATATAAATTGACCATGGGAATCGGAATTGTTTATCATGCAGAACCTCCTGTACATGCGATTTATACTCCTATTGCTTAGTCAGATTTCTTAGGCACTTTGTGAATGTAATGTATAATTCGTTTCGCTCATTTCCATAGAATTCTTCATCTGATTTGAGACATTCAGGAATCTAATAATTAATTGATTGAAGCTCATAAAGAAATTTATCTATACTTCTGCATGATATATGTGCTTAATGACAAATTAATTCCAATTTAATACCATCGAGTTTGTTATAGGTTTTCTCAATTCAAGGTTCAAGCATTTCTCTCTTGCTGATAGCCTACTACGAGACAAAACTAGATAGTTTGTAATGAGTTAAGATGGTAATCGTTATTATTTTGTATTCTGTTGATAGATTTCTGGCTATGGTGATATTTAACCCTAAGCACAACATTTATCTGAAAATTCAATACTAACAACAAAAATCATGATACAGAAATTCAGCGGTACTTTACGAAAAAGCTTTTTGTGCCATAATATATGCTTATCTTCGATAAGAAGAATAATCGATTATTCGTATGAGACTCACTCAAACCCTTGCTTAAGTGAGTAAGTGAGCTCATCATGTAAACTTATTTCCGTCCAATTTTATATATTTTCAGAACGAGCTGAGCTTTTATATAACAAGTTTATCCTTTAGTGAAAATAGTATGTGGCAAGGTTTCGCCAACAAGGAAATTTTCAAACTAATGCGCTGTCTATCATTCCTGGCTTGTTCCAGGTTATCTCAAATCTACATTGCTCTTTCCTTACTGAACGCAGGCGGATTTTACGATATTTATCCAGATAAATTTAATAAAGAAGTTCTCTTAAATACTGGATTTGGCAGCACACTGAATAGCCTCTATAAAATCCAAATAAGCTCGAAAGAATGACATCAGATGCCATCAACAATGAGAAGATTACCGAGCAAATATAATCCAGCTCTTAGCATCACAGCATTTACCAAGGATTATTCTATTAGCATTGTTCAACCTCTACTTTTTCATTCAAACCATTACCACGACGGTTCAGTAAAGAACACTGAATTTTCAAGTGACGGGTGATTCCTAATTCATTCTTGATCTTCGCCACCGTCTTCGAATCGGGTCCTTAGTAACAAATATTATAATCAGGCTATTGATTTCCAATTTTCAACATCAATAGAAAAAATTTGAAATATGATACCCTTTCATTTACCCTCACCTTTACTGATTGCCGCAGCTATTACAACCATAATCACTATTCGATTCTTAGTGAAATATTTCATAAAACCCTTCTACCTTCTCCAACGCTACAAGAAGTACAAAGGTGTACTGTGTCTGTATAAACCTCTCGGTGGAACCTTGCTTGAGATCAAGGACGGCGAAGCAAAATACGGAGACTCTGCCTATTACTTGAAGAAAAGAATCAAAGACCATCCTTCAACTAGATTCATTGCAATGCCTCTCTTAGACAGAATGACAATCGTCCTCTTCGACAGCGATCTTATTAAGCAATTCTTGGCCAAAGAAACAATGATGACAGTGAAGTATCTTGGATTATCGGGAGGCATCATGTCTGAATTTTTAAAGAACGGCCTTGTGTTCACTGAGGGCGAACACTGGAAAAGACAACGAAAACTAATATCGCAGGTCTTCCATTTTGACTACATGAATAATTCGCTTCCTACTATCAGAGCTACAGCCAAAGAATGGATAGAGAAAAACTGCAATAGTTCATCTTCATCGTCCTCGCCTTGCACTGTCAATGTGTCTAAAGAACTCAAACTGTTCACCTCGACAGTGATTTGGAGAATATTCTTTGGAGAGGACAGTTTCGATGAAAATAAAACCGGAGCGCCAACCGTCCTGCGCGTACTTGAAAATTTAAGGGTCTCCACGCAACTTACTTTGAGTGTCTTGAATTTACTATTTGGAGGGAGATTCTTCAAGCTTGGGTTGAGAGAAATCGATCGGCGATTTATGAGAGAAAGAAAATTAATAAAGGAGCTATTTTACAACAAGCTCAGTCATTTGAGGGAGAAAATCAATAAGAAAAGTGATGATGACACTTCAGCAGATGGATCAAAACCAAAGTTTAAGAATTTAATTGAGCTCCTTCTCGAGCAATCTGAAGGTCTCTCAGATTTGGAAATTGTCTCGCAAATATTCACGTTCTTTTTTGCTGGAACAGACACAACTTCAGAGTTACTAGCAATTTCACATTATCTCCTTGCTACTAATCCTGAAGTCCAAACCAAACTAAGAGAAGAGGTGCTCGCGCACATCCGAAAGACTGAAGATATCATGTATGAGCATATTACCCAGATGGAATACTTGAACGCTGTCATTAAAGAAGCACTGAGAGTGGGTGGTCCAGTCCTGAATATAATCTTTAGAGAGGCAACTCAGGATTTCATGCTGAATGATATCGAAATCAAAAAAGGAATGTTGGTGACTGCTAGTGTGGCTGGTGTGGCTCACAATCCAAAGTATTTCAGCAACCCTGAGAAATTTAGACCCGAAAGATGGATTGAAAAGCAAGATCCTGGTACTATCGATACTTCAATTTATCTGCCTTTCTCTGCTGGAGCGAGGAGATGCATTGGAGAGCAGCTGGTTTTGATTGAATACAAAGTTATGCTATGTGAGCTCGTTCGTCGATTTAAAATTGAACTAAAATTGCCTTTTAAATTGACGATGGGAATTGGTGTTGTTTATCGCGCGAAACCTGATATACATGTAATTTATACTCCTATTTCTTAGAATGAGATGTTTTTTACTTCATGTAACTTTCTTAACAATTGAAGCGGAGACATAAATATTTTTAGAACTAATTCATTGTATAACAATTCATGAAAATTAATTATATTTCGCTTAAATGAATTGAATGCCAATCTTACTTTTTTTATTTTTCATAATGAATCAAACTGAAAGAAATCATTTAATTCTACTACGGATTTCCTTGAGAGTATAAATCAATATCTAATAGGGTTTGTAATACTCCACGTGATACTCTCGTTTCAGGTTGAAATAAAGAGAGAAAATGATAGTTTTCTCTGTCTTAAATTTCGAATTATCATAGAAGATGGTTTTAAAAGGGATTGAAATGTATATGTAAATTTTGTAGAAAATAATTGTCAAATATTTAAAATGCTGCTATTCAAAGATGATAGCTCATGTTCGTGTTGATTTCTTTGCTAATATCGAGTACCCCTTGGAGATTTTCTTAGGGTGCTATTTTCAGAAGAGAGCTGTCCGATTCTCGACTGTAAGTCATCAAGAAGTCTCGGTTTCGATCTATTCCGGTCGGCAGACACTCTTTGCGCACTTTCCGCTCTTTCCGAGTAGAATCTAGTTCTCCATCCCTCAGCCTCTGCGGCCTTTTGTTTCAACATACTATTCAAATTTTCATTGTCAATGATAACTCGCTGCATTTGGCTTTCCAGCTCTTGCATGGTTTTTCCACTTTCCTCGCGGGTTGGGCTTCTTGATCTTCTTCTAACCTCTTGTGATGGGCTCACCTTTAGCTCATAGTCATGCAATCTAGCTCTCAGCTCATCAACCTCGAACGTTTTCGATCGCAAAATATTGTTGAGTTTGTCATTCTCCTCGAGTAATAAGGTGATCTTATCCTCTAATCCTCGGACTGTTTGATCAGCGCTTTGGAGATGGTAGCTCTTGAGTTTATAGCTCTCGAGATCTTTTTTCAGATCATTGATAGTATGATTCAATGTCTTATTTTCTGCAGCTAAAATCGCTATCGTATTCTCAGCGTCCTTATTTGAAATTTCATTACGAACTTTTCTCTTCAAATCATCCAATTCGGCATTCTTTTCTCTGATAATTGCCAGCAAGTTTTCATTTTCCAAATTTATTGAACTTATTTTTTGCTGATACTCTTGGACAGTTCCTCGAGATCTTTCTCCCTGAGCAATCTTGCTATGAAGACTCTCGTTTTCTCTGATCTTTTCGTGTAATAGCCCAGCAAGTCTATCATTCTCAGCTTGGAGATACGCAGTGCGGTTTTGATGGTCTCCTGCGACCAAAGCATCTTTTTCAAGCGTGATAATTCTGTCTTTGTAAGAATTAATCTCTCCTTGCCTGTCCAGAAGCAGGGCGTTAAGTCTTTCAATGTCTCGTGTTAGCACTCCAATCTTATTTTGAAGTTCATTCACAATTAATCCATTCTTCTCGCCTTCCAAGCATTTAGATTTCCAGTTCACAATCTCTCGGGACTTCTCCTCCAGCATGCGATTAAGTCTGTCGTTATCATCTCTGAGAATAGTGATACGATGCTCGAAGTTTTGAGACTCTTTAGCTTTTTTCTCGAGATCAACAACCTGTTTTCTCAACTCATCTACTTCGACGAGTCGTTCTTTGAGTATGGAATTGACCGATTCATTTTCGCGTTGAGTCGTTGAAAGTTTTCTTTCGCTCTCCGCGGTCGATAATTCTAAGGAAGTATATTTCTTTTTCCATGTCTCGATTGTTTCGAGTTTCTCCACCAGATATTCATTTAATGTAGCGTTTTCAGTAGCTATCAACGCGAGCTTATTTTCTATTTCTTTCTTTTCGAGCAATTCTCCTTCACAGTCTTTCAGCAATTTTTTCAGATCCTCAATTTCAACGACTTTTGACATGACCAAGTTATTAAGGCTTTCATTTTCCTTATTGGCGAAATCCAGTCGCTCTTTTAGAATTGGCAGCTCTTGGAGTTTAGTATCCTTCTCGAGAATCTCATGCTGCTGAAGATCGCATCTGTTGACTCGCTCCCTGAGCATTTGATTAACCTTTTCATTTTCCTGAATCAGATCTTCGATCTTTCTTTCTAAGCTCGGGATTATACTCGCTTTGTCTCGCAGTTCCAAGTTGCTAGTTCTGACTTCTTGGATTTCCTTCGCTTGGTTAGCTTTCACAGTCTCTAATCTCTCTATATTCTCTTGTAAATCCTCTAAATTTCTTTGCAGCTCTTCATTAGATAGCTCAAGGTTTCGCAACTGCGCTCCTCTTTCCTCAGCAAGTCCTTCTTTTTCGGTCGCAGCCCTGAGCAAATAATCGATTTCTTTTTGTTTTTCTTCCAAAGTGATATTCAATCTCTCGTTTTCAATGATAGCAAGCTCAAGTTTCTCTTGGATCTGGGCCACTGTAATCCTCTCCTCCTCTAACTCGCGAACATTATTCCTCCATCTATTAATCTCCTGCTCTTTCCTATCCAAAAGCTCTGAAATGCGTTCCGTTTCGGAGACCAGAAGGGTTATCTTGTCTTGCAGCTCTGGAATTTGAGAAAGCTCATTCTCAATCTCAGCTTGTTTCCGTACTCGCCATTCAATGTCTCTGTGAAGGCCTTCGATCACATTATTCAGCTTCTGAGTTTCTCCTTGGTTTTTATTCATGACAGCTCGGACTTCAGCAAGCTCGCGTCTGCATTTTTCCAGATCAGCAGCTTGGTTCTTCCATACTTCGACTTCTCTTCGCAGCGCGTCGACTTGGCCGTTAACCCTTTCATTTTCAACTGCAATCATAGCGATTTCGCCCTCAAGTTGGCTAGTCATCGCACGAGACTTCTCTAACTCTTGCAATTTCTCTGACAATACCCTTCCGACTTGCCCGTTCTCCTCTATAAGCATTTCAATTCGAGATTCGTATTGTCTTTTCTCCACAACTTCCCTCTCAAGCTCTCTCCTTGTGGCTCTACCATCTTCTATTTCCCTACTCAACCCTTCAATAGCCTCATTTAATCGCTCGATTTCTCCAACTAGCAGCTGACTTTTCTCTTCTAGTTCCCTTGCTCTCGCTTTCTCCCTCTCCAATTCTCTAATCTGATCTCGGAGATATCCTATTTCCTTCAATTTATCTTCAAGCACACCATTCAGTCGCTCGATCTCTCCAATAATCAGCTCGTTTTTGTGCAGAAGATCTCCAGCTTGACTCACCTTTTTCTCTTGCTCGAAATACAGCCCCTTCCACTTCTCGATCTCTTTTACCTTCTCTGCCAACATATCTTGGCACCTTTCAATATCAGATTCGAGCTTCCTAACCTTTATTGTATTCTCGTCTGTTCCTTTATTTTGAAGGTTAAGGCGTTGATTCTCTTGGAGAAGGAGAGTTATTTTGGATTCAACTTCGAAATATTTTGCTCGCCAGGTATTAACCTCATTATCTTTCTCAGCAACAAGTTGGTTAAGTCTCTCGATCTCTTTTTCAACGTTAGCAAGGCGTTCCTGCGCGCTATTGAACATGCTAACATCTCTTTCGGCTTGAATACATCGATTCCTGTAGTCTTCAACCTCTAGGTCTTTCTCTTCAATGTATTTGGTAAGCAATTCAAGTTGTCCAATGAACTGAGTGTTCTGTTTCTGAAGCTCGACGAGAGCATAGTTGCCTCTGTCAGTATCCAGGAGACGAGACTGCAGAGCTTGAATTTCTTTTGCTGATTGATTGAGCAACTCGAGCTGTCGTTGGTTGTCATCAGCCAGTATTTTAATGGAGTTTTCAAGCTCGTAGATGCGGGCGTCTTTTGATCTGTTCTGATCTTTGTCGCGATAGTAGGCATCGAGTAAACTTTGCAGCTTGTGGTTTTCTTCCTCCAGTGTTTTAATGCGGTTTTCGAGGATAGAGGTTCGTTCTGACCCTCCACCGGTGTAATTGCGAAGGCGTTCAAGCTCGTTTTGTAGTTCAAAGTTAACAGCGTTGAGTCGTTCTATCTCAATAAAGAGAAGAATAGTTTTGGAAGCCGTAAGTGTTGAGTCTGTCGGACTAGTGCTCATAGTTTAACAAGATGTCGCGATGAATATCAATACAAAAATTTATCAAATTCGTTACTGTTAACAATTAGAAAGATTAATTGAGAATTAGAATCTTTGCTAACTGCCTTGTAGCGAATACTTATTAGATATATTGATTACACCACTGTGACACTCCAACAAGCAGAAACTTTTTTCAGAAATCTCTTAGAAATATGCAATCGAATCTGAGCCTAAATTAGGTACGACAAAGACAATTAAAACCACTTCTCCATGATCTATTGATTAATATATTGTTGAAATTCAAATAATATGAATGTTAGAAGATATACTAATAATTTTTCCAGTGAGAATATTTTCTGGCTAAAGCCAAGCTTCAGGAAACGGAAGAGGTGCTCATTTTTGATCATCAAAGTAATTCTTTTTGAGTGTTTTATAGAGAGTTTTGACTTTTTGTTAAATATAAATCGCAGTAACAACATAAGTGTTCATCTCAAAAGGCTGCATTCGTCATTCCAAACATTTAAAATACAGACAGATGCATCACCATTGCTATTGCTGCCACACTTAACGGTCTCTTTTATTGTTACCAATCTAATGATAACACAATGAAATTCTTAGTGTTCTTAACAACAAAAAGATTTCATTTTCCTACTGAAAACAGTTGAATAAGAGAACTTAACATCCTTTCCTTTGCGAGTTGGGAAGTGTTCTCCTATGAGAAACAAAAACTAATAACAGTTACCCATATTTTTATTCGTTAATCATATACGATTGTTTCATAAATTTTTATTAAAAAGCCAGTTCTTTGTGTACTTTGATGTCCGTGAATAACCTCTATATAAACCCTCGTAACGTCCTCATCTCCAAAGGCGATGTAGGAAAGTCAAGACCTCCTCCATACGACCTCCCTCAAGATTTCGCATACGGAAAACAAGAGAAAAAGGACCGTGAAGGTGCTAAAGAACGTAATAATAATTAATATGAGAACATCTTTTCACCAACACTCTCATTCTTCAAGTCTTGCATCACTGGACGTTTCACAAACCAACCAGAGAAGAAGTCCCCAGCCGTGATTTCAGAAAGCTCAACAAACTCAGCCTTCAATTCGGAAACACTAATTCCAAAGTACTCGATATCCTGTGCTTCCTGCCTAAATTCTCCTTAGACTGTCTACTCATTCAGACAGATGGCTGATGCTCGCGTGAAAGTTAACAGAGGACAATACGCCGTTCCAATGTATTTGCCAGAAGAGGAGTATGCTTATGGGCTGCCTAATAGGTTTGACATCACTTCCTTTCGTTCCTAACAGTATGTTATTATAATTTATAGACCTTCAACTCCAATGAACCAAGTTATGGGTTTATATAATAATAATTTCTCTTGGGACTTAGCCTTTGAATAGGTCATGAGTACGGGAATGTGGCCTCACAGATATCTGAAGAGCTCTATCGCAGCCGCTATGAAGAAAAGGTGAATTGATTTATAAAGCGAGACGAATGCTTATGGTTTGTAGAAAATGAGAAGCTCGAGAACTTCATTCAATCCAAAAGCCACTAAAACGATGTTTTTCCGCAAAGAAGCCGCTGAAACCAGACTGTCCAATCTTTATAAAAAAGACAACCCAAATCAAGCTTTCAAAATTGGTAAATTTAAGGTAGTCAGAGCGAAGGTTGATCACGATAACGTAAGATACAAAGAAATGAAACGTAAAAATCCAAAAACTTGAAGCGATTCTTAACCAAATTATTCTCTTCAACTTAGGATCTCAAACCGCTCAGAGTGGACTATACTCATTACAAGGGGCCGAACCTCAGTATTCTTAGTTGCATATCTTACTTTGTTTTCCATAAAGAGATTTAGATAAATAAAAAGATAACCAAAACATAATTTCGTTTTCAAAATCAAAAAAAATAATACTTAACTTTTTATTCTTTTGTGAGAAGGTAGTACTTGTGAAATATATCTTTCTTCTGTGAGGCCAAACGGAGAGGTTCATTAGTGAAAACAGCAGCTTCGAATTACTCGAGAGGTAATAGGTGAAATAGTAGTAGTCTTGGTTTTCGTTGGAATTCACCTTTCATGAAAATGAGTTATGGAACCTATAGCCCTTTCACATTTTAAGGCTATTAAAGAAAAAAAGGATGCTAATTGAAAGTAGCAACTCTCGATTGTCACACGAGAAATTACATGAATACCTACCTATGAGAGGAGATTTATTATAGGTTTGGGATGAAGAATGAATGGAGTATGATGAAAAGCGTTTACACAATACAATTTTCCTCCCAAAATAATTCCAATTTTCTCATCCCCTCATCTCACCGTAATAAGGTTTTATTGCGAATTTCCGAATTCCAAAATACTAAGCAGAATTGTTCGTATTCAACAATAAAGAACAAATAAAAATAATAACGCTGACTTCAAGATGGAAATAGCTAACCAGCAATCTACAGCTCGTTCCAGAAGCAAACAGAGGAACTACCTTTACGATAGCCAAGTCACTCAGCTGCCTGATTCTTACGAGGAGAGACCCGAAGTTCTGAGCAAAACTCCTCAATTTAAAACCGGCCTCCAAAAACAACTCTGGCCAGCAGAGATAGATGCTTACCCAGACGACCAAGTTCTGTATGGAAGCGATAAAAATGCTAAAAACCAGTTGAATAGCAACATCAGCGTTTCCACAAAGGCAAACGACACATTGCGAAGAGATCCGAAATTTCAGCCCGAAACCGATGTTCCAGAGAGTGAACGCGATCAGCAATCAATAAGAGATCGAATTCATCATTCAAAATACAATTCTGTTTCAGGACAAGTCTCAGAGCTGCCCACTATCAACGTTTCAAGCGCCGACCTGAAGCCGGAGCAAGCGAGGAGTGACCAAGCGGCTCCGGAATTTTCACCTGCCTCAGAGATACACGAGACAGAAGAAGAAATTAAAAGATTGAAGGTAGATGTTGATGAACTAAAGCATAAAATTGATGGACTAAGCAGCCACAACAGTAGTTTTGTAAGAAATAACGAGGATGATCATGGCACGGCGAAAAATCGAAGCTCTGCATATCTTTCACCTACGAGGTCATACAGAGGGAGTGTTTCGCAGGATCAGAGTTACCTGTCGAATCTGGCATCGGATTTGGATGAAAATATAACAGCCATCAAGCAAGATCTTGCGAATATACTTAACAATACGATGCATCTTATTTCTCCGAAAGGTCAGCAGCACCTTCTAAAAACACCGAGTACTGCATCAAGCAACAGAATTAATGGGACCAGCGGCGATAAGTCCAGTCAGAATCAGCAACATCATTCTCCTACAGATAATTTGATGGCCAAAGAACTTTGCGACCCATCAGTCTCAAATCCAACTTTTGGAAATGACAAAAAAGATGTTAAGGAGCAAAGTCCAAATAAAGAGAGCACAGAGCATCAATCTCAACATCCAGAAACAAGCTCTCCTGGAAAGAGCGCTGATAACAAGGAGTCAAAAAGCTGTGATACGAAGGAATCAAAGAGCTTGGAGACTCCTAACAAAATTTTTGAGAATGAACAAATAAAGGAGAAACTTGAAAGTGGGTCTGAAAGCGGTAGGATACAAGGTCCGGAGACTCAGCGGCGAGGAAGAGAGTCAGAAAAATACGAAGACCATAATTCCACACTTTCGAAAAGCAGTTATACAAGAAAGAGTCGGGAAGATCCACCTGATCTTTCCAAAAATTTAGAAAGAGCTCGAAGTTTTTCACTAACGAAACGATTCACGTCAAGGAACAGCATTGCTCAATCGATTGAAGGAAGGCATTCTTATGCGGAATCTTTGGACCCTCCGCAAAGAAGCGCCTCCGTAGAAGTAGGATACCGAATGCAACAAGAGAAAGCTAAGGAAAGCAGTAATGATGACACTCCGAACTTGCACAAATCAATTCCAGCAAAATCAATTCAACCGCAATATCAGCAACAAATTGAAGAAGAAGAAATAAAAAATGAAGAACTCAAATTTTCTTGGGTTGCAGATCATAAGGATGGACGCTCTCTCTCTCCTGAAGGGAACAAGTCAACTCAGAGCCCTTTGAGGAAATCAAAACTAAAGAAGCATCAGAATCTGTCTCCTACCAAAAGAGAAGGCAGTCCAGAGCAGGAATTATCAAGAAGCTTACCTCGTCCATCTTATAAGGACAAAGAAACTGCAACTTCTCCTGAAAGATTATCTCAGAATGATAAATTTGGTAATACAATTAATTTTTGAGACCCAATTGATCTTATATATTTAGGCACAACCCAAGGTTATTCCACCGATAAGCAACAATGGCAAAATCCAATGATGCAGAATGAAAAACTCCAAGAGACTGAAAATCATCCTTTCTTTGAAAAGGGAGGAGTTTCTCAAAATCGTATGTCCTTTTTCTTGTGAGTCAGAAGGGATAACTTTTTAATTTAAGCAGGCCATAAATCTCAGGAGAATAGCCAAAAGGAACAGTTTGATGGAGACAAGCTTCGTGAGAACTTTAATGCTGCAGGTGCAAATTTCATGGCTTTCCCTCAGCAACCTCAGCAAGGAAATATGCAAAATACGCAGAATCTGCAGGTACCTCTCAGTCTTTACTCTCTTCTCAGCTTGCAAAAATATAGGATGGTGGTGCATTTAATCCCTATAACCTTGCAATGCTTGCTCAAATGGGCGTGCCTTGGGAGTATGTCCATCAGCTTCTGATTGCTCAGGCCTCGCAAATGCAGCAAGAAGAAATGAAGAAATACATGGAATTTATTATGAATTTCTATGAATTCCACCTTGCGAACATGAAAAACATTATCACGAATCAAACTGAAACCTTGAATGATCAAGCTAAGAGAATGAATGAGTATGCAGGTCTCGAGAGTCAGTATATGTCCAAGATAATTGCTCTTGAAGGAAAATTACAAGGTGATAACTTTTGATCCAAATTCATACATTACAACTGAATTCTACTAATAATAGAGCAGCACCTTGAACATGAAAAACGCTATTTGGATCTCAACCAAAGATATGAGATCTATATGAATGAAGTAAACATTTTTTTGAAAACGGCTCATTCTCATACGATTGATGTCTCATAGCTCCTGAAGAACAGACAAAATGCTGATGTCGTATATCGAACTATCCAGGTTAAATTTTATGAGGGAATTCTGTTTTGATTCGTATTTTTCAATAGAACGAAGCAAACACTTACTCACCTGATCGATCAGCCCTTCTTGAGAAAGAGATTAATCATATTAAACGAGAGTTAGAATCTCAAAAGTAGCGAGTTCTCTGTATGTTAATGCTGACACCTGATTTCTTAGGGATCTCATACGAGAGCTAGCCAACGCAAAATTGAGGTTGGAGCATCAAATTAGAGTAAACTAATCATATTCATATTCATTTAAATCCTCCTGTCTTATTAAGGACATTGAACAAGCATATAAGGAAGATGTAATGATGAATTCATTCGTAACAAAGAAGCAAGAACAGCTACAGCAAGCACTTCAAGGATATCAAGACAATTATGTAAGGAACATTCATCAAGGTAGGAATTTAACGCATACGAGTAGAGACGGCTAGAGATGATGAATCGAAATATTATGCAAGCATATGATAGAACAAAATCAGACCTTGATATGCTTCGTTCTGCAAATTCTAAGGATCAGTAAGCCAATTGCTCTTACTTTTTCGTATTCAAGTTTACAATTATCAAAGGTATACTGATGACCTCGGAAAGCTCACAAGAGATCTCCAGAATATGAACCGAATGCAATCTCCACAAACCTACCAGCTAAATGAAGGTAAATCCCTTATTGTATTTGGAACGAGAACTCTAATTCAACAACTCAGTAATGATCACAGGCAGCAGAAATGATGCCAGAGAACTCTCCAGAGAGCGAATTCAACTATTAGAAAAAAAGTTTCTCGCCAATGCTCAACAAAATAATTCTTCTCAAAGGGAAGTTCTCAGAAGAGTTCGGTAATATATAATTGGCAATTTACAAAGGGCTAATGCACCTGCTTATACAGCCAAGACGAAGATCACGTGAAGGACATTCTTTCTTGGCAATCCCATAAAGGAAATTCCAAATATTCCCTCGAAAATAGTGACAGACCGACAGAGTATGCATCAAACTTCAAAAATCCACAGCCCTATATGAACAAGAACGACGAAAGCAACTACTCGGTTAGAGGAAATAGATTCAACGAGACAAGAAAAAACCCAGAAGACTCTTCTTACTTTGAGCCACAGAGCAATAATTCATTTATTATGAACGAAAGAGAAATTCCAAATCAGAAGTATTATCAAGCTCCCACCACTAAGAGCATCAAGGAGTCTCAGATCATTCCTGAGAAAACCAGAAATAATCTATTGTCAAATCAGCAGTCGAACAATCGTCTGACATTCCCTTCTCAACAAAGATATGAGGATAATTTGGAAGAAATCGCAAAACTCCATCGTATGCTTACTGAATTGGTCTCTCAGAAGCAAGCGGTAAATAAATTTTCTAAATACAAGTTTAAGTAATCTCTCTCTCTGCTGCTTAGATTGAAAATTGTTTAATCAAAATGCCTGCAACTGGGCGTACTCTTGCAGAGAAGAGGAAAAAAGCTGCTCTTGAGAAAGATTTGGACGCTATCGAATCGGCAATAGACGAAGTCAAGGGGTACTTAAAAGAGCTCGACGCTTTCTTGGTGGAATAAGAGACATTAATCAGTTTTGTTTTTTTTTGTTTGCAAATATTCAGCAAATTTTCAGTACGATTAACTAATAATTGCGATGATAGAGTCAGTTCGCAAGTAAAACCCTTTATGATACGGCTTATCTTCTCAGATTATAATGTATACTGCTTACTCTACAAAATTTTATTACGCTACTCATATTCTGACATCAATTTAAATTTATTCTCAGAATTTCTGGGAAAGCTTCGGTGTTAGATAGCTGAATGTAGAAAAAAAAAATGACTAATACACTAACTAAACTTTAATTTATCCAATCTACCATTTTTCACTATATAACTCAGTCCATCCGTTATAAAATGGGGGTACTCTGGCATAGAGATCCGCTTTTTTTTTTCTTTTGGGGTTGATTCGAATCCATTAGTTTGCCTAACACTGAAAGACCTTGTAAGTGCTTTGAGAATCAGAACAGTACAAGTTCTAGAGCCTATTCTGATCATTAGGACGCTCTATTTATAATTCAGTAAGTTGTTAAAGACTCTTTAATTTACTATGTTTTTTTTTCATCAGTAGCAAAAGATTTCGTAACTCCGATTCTGTTAATTATTCTGCAAATTTTAGATAAGCGCGATCACAATGAGTAAGGTGTAACTTCTACAGGTTTTTCGTCTTACAATTAGTTTCATCTCACATATACAGCCCGAATTGCCTTCTTTTCTCTTTGGATACTACCAGTGAACCCATTCTAGAGGACTTGATTGGAAGAAAAAATTAGTGATGCAGTGATAAATTATTTTCCAGTGAAGTTGATTCTAATTCAATCTGATCTGTTTGCTTCGGACCACTATAAAATACCAAAATATAACCTTATTCTTTTCAATTACAAATTAAACAGCCATTATCCCATGAACTTGACGCTTTTACCTCAGACTCCTTGCCAAAGCATCATGCAGTTCTTAGACTGGAACGACTTATTAGCTCTAAAACGTGTGAGTAAACAAGTGGCCGCATTATTTTCATATACATCGAACTTCTGGTCTCGTGAATGTTTTCGAACGTATTTCAGCTTCGAGCTTGAGCACTTAGAGGACTTGTATCAGAACCCCAAATACAAGGGATTTGTCAAAAATATACCAGAGCATCTTTCAGAACCAATTTGGAAGAAACATTTCGAAACGGGCAAGCGCTTAAAAGATACTTTTCAAGAGTTGCTTTGCAGAGGATGCTCAAGTGGTGACGCCAGAAATTTTATAAATTATTTGTTCCAACAATTAAGAGGTAAACACTCATTTATTTGATACATTCTTATCGCAACTCGAAGACCCCGAGTTTCCACCATTAAAACTGAAACGAGAAACCGTCATCTGCAGCACAAATACTCTCTTTCAGAATAAATTGACTGAAATTTTATACGAAGACCCATCAGAACCACCTGTTGGAGGAGAATTCTGTGAGAGAAAAATTATTTTAGATGGGATACTATCCAAATACCAAGTGAATGTAAAATATTAGTTACTATGCACTTTTTAATGTTGAAAAATCCTTGACTAGGATGCTATTAAGAGTCAACGGAATCTATTAATGCAGTTGAGATGGTATCAATTTGAGACTATGGAAGAGGAAACGAAACAATCCAGCGAATTACTCCAGCTCTCTGCAAAGAACCAATTCGGATTAATTGAAAAACAGATTGATTATAAATTTCTCATGGAGCTTGCGATTATTTTGCAGAACATTTTCAAACATCAATGCTCAATGATCCATGATTATCTCGAGAAGATTCCAAGTGGATACCATTTACTCGTGGAATACTACACTCGCGTACACATTTTTTTCTCCTTTTGAATTTTTGTAATATCAAAAATAAATAGTGGAACACATATGTAGCGAGCATTCTAGCCATCGAAACCGTTATGCAATCATTTATCTCCAAGTTTAATCAAGTCTACGAGGGTTGCTTTCCCGATTTCCCAAGTTTTCCGAAATTTTCAATCTGGAGACTTATGGTATATCCATCATACCACTGCGAATGAGTTACACCAAGTGTTTAGGCAAAAATATGGCTAACTGAAGTCTATGAGAAAGCTAATCTGTCCAAGAGGCTGATTAGGACATTTTTGCGGATACTAAGCGCTCGCAGGACACGAGAAGTAAAAATATCAGCCGACGATAATTTTCATCAAACGGCTTCTCATATGTTCGAATCGGCTGTTCCGAAAAACCTGTACGTGGATCTGAAAGCGAAGCAGTAACAGATATAGTTGAATACATCAAGAGCTTACTCTTTATTAGCAAACCTAACGAGTTATTCAAAACTGGTTCGATTAGCAACTTGGAGCTGTTTGATATTCCTTCCACCTGGCTGGACTCTCAGGAAGAAGAGAAACTATTATCAAATTTTATCCATTCAGTAATGGACTTGAGCTTCAATGAAGTTACCATTCACTACATGGATTGCACTGACGTAATTAACCTCATCTAAAAGAACGCTCATTCTTGTTTTCTGTCACAGAGTGAAATAAACTTCCCTTATAAAGAGCTAGAGCAGCAGATCCTTCATCATAGCGGGTAAAAAGACTTTATTTAAAGAGCCTCACAAATCTGTAAAGCTTATTTTATGAAGAATACCAGCCAGATTTCATTCAATCACCAAACTACTTTTGCTACTTTTTGAAATGCGATTTCCGGCATCTATCGGCCATTCTTCCTCTTCGCACAACAACACAACTCGAGAAAATACAAATCTACAAGGCTGAAATGTTCTATAAGACCTACGTTTGTAATATTATTTCAAAACTGGACTGGAATCAAGTGCTCAAAGTAACGATTTCTTATAACTAACAGGTTCTAAAGCATTTCCCAACAGACTGAAGTACCATTTACATCAGAACACTGCTTTTCATCAAGTAACTTCTCTCCTTGGAAAATATACTTATGAATTCGTTGTATTTAGATCATGAGCTGCACAAATATATGAATGACTTGGCGAGCTCGCAGCTGCAAGAAGACCATCACATTCTTCCTATATTTCAAATGTTTACGGATTTACCTCATTCAAAAATAACTGGGCTGGAAATTGATTGGCAGAAAAAATCAGCCTGCATTACGAAAGAGGTGTTTTTCAAGCTAACTGCATGTATTGAGAGTTCCTACTCAGATTTCAGAAAGAATTTTGAATTTCTTGTAAGCATTCAAAACTCTTTTTTGTATATTTGCTCACGAAATTAATAGAATGGAGCCATGAAGAAGATTCAAGAGATTATAGCCAAGGACCTAGAGATAAGAAGACGAAACGCTGATAAAAACATACCGGATGATCTGGGAGATATTGACTCGTTGTTTTATGATCTGGATAAAGAAGTGGAGCCGCAGTTGGTTTGTAAATTGTATGCGGACATTAAAGGGTTGAGTTTGGAATCTGTCTTGAAAGAGATCGAGAATGTTCAATCTGTAGTTGGGAATTTGAGCCGTGGTAATGAGAAAGTACTGGATCTGGACTTTGATGAAGAATTTAATATCGATGATCTTCCAAGTCTTGAGCTGAATTGATGATTTAATTGTCATGTCAATGATTTGCTAATATAATTTCTTTTCAAATGTAAAGAAGATGGCTTTCTCCTTGTTTTTTTTTGTTGTTTATTTAATTTGTTCTTGTTGAGATATATAAACTTTGTATCTTACTTATTTAATCACTTAATATTTTCTACCCCTCATTTGTAAGATGAGAGAAGCAACAACAAAAAATAATCACTTGCATCAAATTCGAAAAACTATGAAGAGCCTAAAGTAAAAGCCATTTCTTTCTCAAGAAGAAATAATCATTTATTATCAGATATATAAGAAAACTAGCAATTCGGAAACTTTCATATAAGCATACATTTTACAGGCAAGCATGTACAAGACTGGCACTGACGTGTAGATGTGGGATATTTGGCTTCAGTAGTGCAATCATCACTTGAGATTGTAATCAAATCTTGGCCATTTTCTCTTCTTGAGCGCCATTTAGGCAGAATTGTTCTCTATTTTGACTTGAAATTCGATCTTCGTCGAAGGAGTGCTTGGGCCAATGATTTCGCCAAAGGTTCTGGAGGTGTCAATAGATATTTGTGAGTTTGATGAAAAGAATATGAGCTTTTTGGAGAAAAAACTAACATTCAGAATCTTTGTAAAGCTCATCTTCAGATCGTCGAAGACCACCTTTCTAGATAAGTCCATTGTCACGAACTTACCGAACTCCTGAAAGATAAACCTGACGTTGTCTATTTTATCCGTCATTCTAACTCTTATCAGAAATAAATTATTTCAGAAGGTTTCAACAACATGGAAAAGCTTTAGAAGGAAAAACAAAAAACAGAGTTGAGAATAAGGCTTGTATCAAGTTCGCTGTTACTCATCATGCTTATAGACCATTTCTGATGACTTCACATGTCTAGATCGAAGCAGTACCTATTCCTAAAAAAAATGATTAAACTTATTATAAGAAAAGCAATCTTAGTCTTCGCATTTGCTTCTAAATTGTTGGAAACTTAGCCACAACGAAATCACGAAATTCATTGGGTATCTCTTCAGATTGTGTCTCAGTCACTGTAAAACTATTTTCTAACGATCTTAACAAAAGAGCGCTTATTATCACTGGTAACGTCACATTCGAAAGAAATAACGAGATAGTACATTTATCAGATGTCGAAATGCGATCCTTTATTCGATTATCAAGGCGGCTCTTGTTACACTCACAAACTTACACCATTTCGGCTTTTCGGAATAGAAAATGAGCTAGGAGGACTAGCTTTCTCAAATTTTCAAAAAATATGATCAGAAATCAACAGATGCCTATACGCATAATATAAATTGAAAAATTTTGTAGCTTCCAGAGTCATTTTTATTATTAGTGATGATTTAATTTCTTCAGATAGTGTAGGTAAGAAAATTCAAGTGTTCGCTTCTTTATTTGCCTTCGGCTAGAATCAAGCCTAAAAATATATGGAAAAGCATTATTAATTTAAAATATCTCTTCTGGAATTTAGAGGAAGAGCTCTTCAAATTTACATTCATATGAAAGGGTAAACAGAATGCAACCTAATTATCAAAACTCTGAATTTTCATTTGAGTTTTGAGTGCTATTTTTCAAATCCTCGTTTTTAAAATTTTACTGTCTCAGGTATTTTTCCTACGGATTAATTTGCGATTTAAACCAGCTTGTAATGTATGAAAGAGCCACAATTTAACCATTTTTCTGTTGTTGTCTGAAGAAATTCACACGAGATGAAATGAATTAAACAACAATAAGAAAGTATTATAGATTTTACAACAATGAGGCCTGTTCTAGGTTCTTAATAGAGAACGATCCTTGAAAAATGGCGATAAATTCATTTAATATTATTATTGAGAATTTATGCCCCTGTTTCTTCTATTTTCACTTGAAATTCGATCTTCGTCGAAGGAGTGCTTGGGCCAATGATTTCGCCAAAGGTTCTGGAGGTGTCAATAGATATTTGTGAGTTTGATGAAAAGAATATGAGCTTTTTGGAGAAAAAACTAACATTCAGAATCTTTGTAAAGCTCATCTTCAGATCGTCGAAGACCACCTTTCTAGATAAGTCCATTGTCACGAACTTACCGAACTCCTGAAAGATAAACCTGACGTTGTCTATTTTATCCGTCATTCCTACTTTATCAGAAATTTTTAAAGAGTGAGTTTTAGATTAATTAGAACTTTAAGATTTTCAACAAAAATGAGAAAAATATTACTAGAATAAAGCTTGTACGAAGTTTACTGATCATCTTTGTAGCGAAGGAACAATGATTTCTCTGAAAATTTCTGGTTCATATCAAAAAATTGCAACAAATATATTTTGAACCAGAGAGCTTCTAACTGAGAGAGCGGGTATAAGTTAAATGAGTTTATTCAGAGAAAATGTTAACTAGTTCTAAATTAATTTTTTCGAAACTAAATAAGATGCAAAATCAATTGACTTGATGGATTGTAACAAATGTTGAGGATGCTTTATTCCAGAGAAAACTTCATTTTCGAAATGATTCGAATCAAGCATCAATCGAAAAAGTTCATTCCCATGATGCAGCATTGTAATACAAAATCAGCGAAAATGTCCTTGCTAGCATAAATAAGAGATACTATCCATTATCACTTTGTCGTATTGAAGGTGAACATCAGTATTGTTGTGAAATCAAATCACAATAGATAATTCTTTGTTCTATCAGTCAAGCCTGAAGAAATGAATTCACAGAGTATCAATAAGCAAAAAATGTTGGTTGCAGATACATAACAAAGGGTAGCTTTGTTGCTTTTTACTTATCCATGATTATCGGTGAGTTTAATGAAGAAGCTATCATTCTAATTGAGGACCCACTGAATTTGTAATGCAGAGAATTGATTGATCCAATATAAATTCATGACAGAACGAGCAAGTCACCTTTGTATCATAACAATCATATTATTTTCTGAGATTCTATTTCCGGATGTGTGCAGAACAAGAATATCAAGATGTTGCATTAAATTCGCAAAATAGTGATACAACAGCAAGATTTATACAGAGGATTCTTCGATTTGATATGCACGCGATTTCTGATAAATGGGTGAAGTGCTTGTTAACTCAAAACGCCACAGAATTATCACTCGGTTCTTCCATTATTGTATGCATTTCCTCTGTCTGATTAGCTGCTCATGCTCCAGTTTCTTCGATTTTAACTTGAAACTCGATTTTTGTCGGTGGAGTTCCTGGCCCTATTATCTCTCCAAAGGTTCTTGAAGTATCAATCGGTATTTGGGAGTTCGATGAGTAAAAAATCAGCTTTTTTGCAAAGAAAGATACGTTTAGTATTTTGGTAAAGGACATTTTCAAATCATCAAACACCACTTTGCGTGATAAGTCCATTGTCACGAACTTACCGAATTCTTGAAAGATGAACCTGACGTTGTCTATTTTGTCTGACATTGTCAAAATAAATTACTTCAAGAATAGCTTTAATTTCAGAATTGAACTCAATGAAGAATTTTTTAAGTTTTCCATTGGTGCATAATGAGAATACATTGCCATTCTCAAATAAAACTTTCATGAAGCTTGATTAATTACAGACTGATATTAATGTAAGAATAGGTTTTGTTTCCCTCAATAGGGTCACAGAACCGTGCCAGAGAAGACACTTGTAATATATTAGTCCTCTGTTGCTGAAAAAAGCGATTTTCAAGAAGCATTCTTACCCATTATGATAAAATTGGTATTATTGAGAAGAGCTAAATGCCTTGCGAAATTCTCAGAGTTAAAAGGAGACACGGAGCAGCTTATACTTGATTTGGACACTGAAGAGAATTACGCAATGTTTTGCCCAAGTTCTAGGGGATAATTTGATAAAAAGATCATAAACGTTGAAAATAACTCTATTAAATTTTGAGAGCTCGATGCGTATCGAGAGCAACGTTAAGGAAATCGGTCCCTCGCCAATGACTATTTTAAGGACTTTCTTCTCTTTGTTTCTTTTTCTTCACTTTCTTTAGATGTGAAACTCAATGAAATTCCACATTTTAAATTCATTATTCCACGTTCGCTGTTAAATAAATTAGAAACAAAAGTGATTCGTTTCCTTCAAATTCAAAAGCAGTTGGCTTCTCATGATGGAGCAAAATTTGTAGACCCGAACCTTGTCTTCGAAGATTGTGAAGGAAATGATGTGAGCAACACTCTCAGTAACTAAGAGATGATGGTATGAAATCACCAGATTATTCGATCTTCTCAAACGATTCGCTCATGAGTTCATAGAGTTCTATCTATCGTTGCCTCATATGTATTCATGGAGCCGTGAGAATGGCTGAATCTTCAAAAAACAAAGAAAAGATCTGAAGAAAGAAAAAAGATAAACGAAACTTGAACTTCAATTGTCTCACTTCCTTTCCAAGCATGCAAGGTGAGTTGGGATCGCTGATTATAATTTCATCAACAAAGCCAACTTTTCCCAAGAAAGAGCTTTACTACACGGTTGAAAATAAGTGGATAAGGCTTTTTTGGAGAGAGAGAAAAAAAAAGAGTAATAATTATCATCAATAAATTGTACTTCTTACTAACTTCTATAGCATCTTTCTTATTCTAATTTTCTTATTACATTTTCTCTTGACTCAATGAGTATGGATGAGTGCTCGGCCAATTGAGCCTACGTTACTACATTTTCTCAAGAAAGTGAATTTGAGAAAATCATATGTTCAAAATGAAAAAACATCGTTGCCATTCAATCGATGAGTTTGTGCCTCTCATTTTGCTTCATATATAATCACCATCTTAATTGAACATCAAAATGAAACGAAAGTCCCGAAGTTCTTGGTTTCAAATCCCTGATGTGCAACCCTTTTTCTTTTGTTGCATTCGGCGATGATTTAGCTCCATCCTGTCATCAAACACCGACTCTTTTTAGTGATCCATAGTGATAAATCGTCTGGGAAAATTCATTTCTTTTCAATCTTATATTTTGCTGATAAATGATAAACTTCAAACAAAATCAAGATGAAACCAAGAAGATCAGTTTTTTTCCCCTCTCTTTCTGCTTCAAAGTTTCTGAGGATAGAATATTAATAAGTCCGAAAGGTAGCAATGAAGAATCTAAAAAAGTTTGCTTTTAGTGAGGTCTTGCTACATCTCTTAACCCATTATCATTCGCGATATCTAATTGATTGAAAATTGAACGCCTGAGGTTGTAAGTCTGACGAGAAGACAGCAAGAGAGGCCAGACTAATTTGTCTTAACATTGACTGGTAAGGTCACTATAAAAGATTCATTAACTATAGCCAAATAAACGAGGAATAAGAATATTCCAATGGCTTCTTGTTGAGTTCTAGTTGGGCCTTGCCACATACAGATCCTTCCCAATTTCACACATTAAAGCTAGTAAAATCAAATGTGAAATTTTTAACTTCTTGAATTTAGCATTGCCTCTCTGAATAATATATACGTTAAGCAAGCTTTAGATTTCGGTTAGATAAGCAAATGATGAAGTAGTGGGGAGAGATATATATAAAATGTAAAATGGATATCAACAATAAAACTGACTATAAATAACAGGCCAAAACAAAACAAAAAAAAAAAGCAACTTGATTCCCTTGCTCTTATTTGCAATTCTTTTCTTTACTTGTTGATTTTATCAACAATTATGCTCCAGTTTCCCCAATCTTGACGATAAATACAATATTCGTCGCTGTCTGACCAATTACTTCTCCCAACGTTCTTGATGAATCTATAGGATAATTTGAGTCAGGGAGATAGAATTCAAGCTTTTTCGCAAAAAAGTTGACATTAAGCATCCTTGTAAAACTCATCTTCAGGTCATCAAATACCACTTTGTTAGGCAGATCTAAAGTTACAATCTTTCCATAATCTTGAAATATGAATTTGGCACTCTGAGGTAACGTCATAACAATCTTAGAAGATAATAGAAATTATAAAAATCGTCAAAAAATTAAAGTTCTTTGTACTTCATTTGAACATCAGAAATAAGTTGAATAGTGACAAATTTGTCAGAGTATGATTTATCGATGATGATGATAACCGTTACAACTCATTCAAACCGTCATTATGAGGATCAAGGGGAAAAAAAAAAGAAGAATTAGTAAAGCAAGAAAGCATACACAGATATCTTCCTGAAAAAACATAATCTCTGTCATTACCTATTCATCTCTAATTAAAAAGAATTGAACTAGTTCTCTCTTTGAAGCTCACTATTTAGCAGCGAAGCTCTGTTTCTAGATTATGTCATTCCAACAAATTTAGCAAATCTTGGAATTGATTGGTAATTTCATAATTGAAGTTACTGACACTAATTCTACTTCTTCAGAATGATAAGCATCAATGCACTCAAATCTAAGTTGGTTAAATACCAGGAAGGTAAACGTTTGAACCAGCAATACAATATTGTGACAAAGAGAGTATAGATCACTCACTTTAGAGTTGTTCTTCAAATAATTTGCAAAAAATCCTTGGATTCGATGTTGAAGAAATATTTATGCAGCTTATTTCACTATATTTATAATAGATGATGTAAAAAGTATTCACGCTGTTGAAAATGATTTAAATACAGAAAAGTCAAAATAAACCTCAGATTCACGCAAAGTAGAAAATCCGCAAGCCTGGCTAAAATGCATGTTACGTCTGCTAAAATGTGTGGGTTATCTCCTTCAACTGTAAAAATCAATAAAAAAAAGATAATTCGAACCTATATTGCGAAGCAATTTTCATTCTGAACAGAGCTGTTTCAAATTTACAAACTCCAAGACTTTTCGAATGCAAAAACAACTCATATTCTAATTGTATGGTAACACTTTAACTCTTTACCTAACTTAATATGTCTTCTCCCTCTCTCTTGCAAAGAACCAGTAGCTCCAGATATTGCAGTTGCATCTTTATATTTGATTAACAGCAGAAAATAAAGTTAATTATTATTTGGACGATGCAGTCAAAAACACTCTTCCAAAAAAATCATGAAACAGTCCTAGCTGCAAATTACGTCGTTGACAAAATCGTAGAGCGCGGAGCGAAGCGCCTCTACGGAAAGTACTTAATGACCCATGTACCTCACCATCTTGCCCATGTTCAGCGAAAAGAAACGGAAAATGTAATATTTCAGCATGTATTTCCAAATGATACCGGTGAAAAAATTGATACTCTTCTGGTTTATTGGACTGAAGAGGAACAGCCAGTAAAATGCAATCCATTGAACACCTCATAATTCAGATATTCTCTTTAGGAACAACCAGTCTTAGACTCCTGGGCTGCTTTGTCCTTGAAAGCACAATTTCGGGCTGAAACGGAAGAGAACCAAAAAAAGAGCCACGATTCTGGATCTCCGAGGAGTATGAACCTCAGCAATTCGATTTGGTCACCCAGAAAAAGACCAGGTACAGCTGGTGGACCCTCCAGCATGCAGTTCAGTGCGTTCAGTACTCTGTTAGACAGCATGGGACCCCAAAAAACGCAAACACAGTCAGCTAAAGCGCGTGCGAAATCCGCTAGGATTAAAGCTCCAAAAGAAGTTTTCGAAATACTCAAAGCTCACGATCCTGAGCATGACCCTGAACCTGATGATCCTGTGACTGATCAAAAGAGACTCGAACGTGAGATCGCGAGTAAGAAACGGCACGATGAAGCAGAAATCAAGAGGCAAATCATTTTGCAAGACCAAGAGCGTGAAGAAACGAGAAAGCTTATTGATAGGAGATACTACAATCGAGAATACACCTACGAGTATGATGGCAAGATCATGCTGATCAGGCCACCTGACGTTGAAACTCTACCTGACACCGCCATCGAACCTTACGTCAATACAAAAAAACCTGTGAGAGTCATACGCGAAGTTGCACATGTATTTCTAGATAACCGATGAAATTACTAATTATCATTCCAAAGGTTCCCAAGCCTCTCGATGCGAAAGGGCCAGCCACTCCAAAGATTTATGGCTCTCCGAACCGTTTTACCAAGATTCAAAACACAAAGACTGAATTTGTTTATCCGAAAACTCCTGCTCTGCAGGAAATCCTTGACGTGAGTGAAGAGTTACAAAAATTTCTAATGAGATATTGATTAGCCGACTATGGGTGTGAAACTCTCAATGAAAGGTTTTCAGAAAATAGGACCTGAGATAGTGCGTCCGAATCAAATGAGCAAGCAGGAATACTTACAGATAATCGAGGGGAAGCAGGAGCAGCAAAAAGAGCATTATCAAAGATTAACAGCTGAGCCAGGTTTCGTTGATCATGTATTAGAAGACGCCATTCGCAAAGAAGAAGACAAGATAACAAGGCAGCTAACTGAAGCGTATTCTCAGGTAATTGTTATATCTTGAAAAGAATCCGTATTGACAGGAAATATAAATGGACTAGAATCAAGATAGTGTGGTCAAAGAGAAAAAAACTCCAATCAAAGTGTACGATCAGGACAAACTTGTCAAACTGCTCGCGGAAATTAAGGTTGAAGACCCCGCAGAAAAGAAAGAGGAGCAAAAACGAAAGGCTAGACATGAACAGAAGATCATGATTCAGAAGATGGTGCAAGAGGAGCAAAAAAGGGCTCAAGAGATACATGATCTCGTCTCTGCCTATGGTAATCGATCAATTGTTAAGGACAATAGCATAGTCTAATCTGAATCATTTAAAAAGAGCGTAATCCTGAAGGCGAAATTGTCACGAAACAGACTGAAGAAAAGATATCTGTGGGATTGCATAGGAATGTCGATGAATTTAATAGGAAAATTGCGCTGGATATGGATTGGGGCCGACCTGTGATGACTGAAAGAAAAAAAACAACAGAAAGCGATGATGATTCGACACAGTTCCTCGCATATGCCCAGAAACGTAAAGTAAAACCGCAAACATTTGAGCCGCATGTCTTGAAAGAGCCACGAGAGCGGCAGACTGTCAACCAAAAGCTCTTCGTAAGCACAATATCGCAAAAAGACTCACGACCTCAGACAGCGAATAAGCCTCACACAGATCTCAAAGCAAAAACACATTCTCGTGGGTTTACAAGCGATCTCAAATTTATCAAAAGTCCAAGAGTTCTTACTGAAGTCAGATCTACGGAGGATCTCAAGCTTCCTAAAAAGAAAGTTTCGATACCGAATCTGCCTCAGATTCCGATATCTAAACTTAATACGCCACGCGTACATCATCTCAAGAGTCCTTCAGCGATGACAGCAATGACTGTGAAATCTACGACGGTGGGAACGCAAATGATGACGAGTCCAAATGAAAAATCGACTAGTGGATTTGAAACTGGTCGGACAACGGAAAGAAAGGGAGATGGTGCGATGTCGTCAGCATCTCGCCGAAATACTAAGACTGAGGTAGTGACGTTTGAAACGGCCGTAAGACCGCAAACTCAGACTGCTGGGAAGAGATTCTTTAAAAAATAAAACGAAATTTGCTGTTGTAGAGGTAGGAAGTTAATAGTTGATATTTTGTACTACATTTGTTATTATGAAGAGAATACTGCATTGAATTATCAAATAACACATCAAAATGAGAGAAATGAGAGGGTTGCTCTGCATATCTCGTTATATATGCACGAAATTTTCACGAAATTTTTTGTTGAAATCCAAGAAAAAGACTCAAAAGCCTGGTAAAGCGAGAGAAGCGATTTGAATCTTTACGATTGGAAATCGTTGACATAGAACTCATCTACTTCGAATTTTTTTCATTTTGAGCTCTCACTTTGTTATTCTACAGGGCCTCTGTATGTTGCGATTTCTTGTGAGCTCTTCAGAGATTTTCATATTGAAATAATGTTTAATACCCAAAATGGCACTCATCTACTCTGAATTCGCAATGGTCTATCAAACAGCTACATTTCCTTTTTTAGATCTTCTCGTCTGGAGAAAAAAAATGGTTTCTCCCCGAGCGGACAACTGTGCGAATAGGCCGCCTAAGTAGCTCAGGTGACAGCCTATCAGAGTAAAATGTTGCGGTTTGACAGACCCAAGAGTCCTCAATTGGATTTGACCGACAGTGAAAATCACTTAAAATTATTAAATTTCACTGGAGAGATATCCAAGTCGATTTGATCGATATTTCGAGAACACGACACCACGATCAAAATTTTATTATCAAGTACGCACTAACCAAATCAAACCAGCGCTAACCGAATCAAACAAGCTCTAACCAAATCAAACAAGCTATTAAGGTCATTTAGGATGGATATAGAGGTGTGCAAAGCAATTTCAAAATTCATTGAGTAGTGACATTCATTAAAAAAAGTAAAATATGCTTAAAAACATTCAATTGCTTAAGCAGCATTCACAACTCAAGTAGAAATTTGAAAAACAATACAAAACCCAGTTTAGACTGGGCCTGTGACAGCTTCCATCTCGAGATTAAAGTCCCGAAGTATTAAATTTTTCTCGTGAATGAAATGGTACAAGGTCAGCAAGATTGTGCATCCAGCAAAGACCAATGAATACTCGAACTTGTTCGACTCGTTCGCGAGACCCCAAACAGGAAGCCATTCTGACAATTTAATGTTAGATTAGAAGAAAATAAAGGAAGTATACCCATCAAGGTGTAAAAGGCTGAAATTGGAAAAACGAATAAGAGTACGGCGTGAAGGATCGCGTTTCTTCTCTGATCATCTTGAAGGCTAATTAGAAATGATGGTATTAATTAGATGAGAAAGGGCAATAATGAATATCACTTTGAAATTTTTGTTTTTGACATGCTTCGGTAAGGTTAGATAATTAGATTGCTATTTAAAATAATTATAAAAAGTCAAGTGCGCGTCATGATAAGTTGAAATCCTAAAGAAATTAAAACTTATATCCAAATTAACTCAATTAACTCCAGCTCAACGCGATTAATTTCACGGGATTCGAATTTAAAGTGAGTAAATACCTTTAGTGGGGGTGGTCTCGATACCGTATGTTGAAATGCATTCTTTTCGTGTTCCATTTCTCAAAATAATCGGTCTAACTAACATCTCCCATAAGAACAACGGATAAATTTAGAATTCTTAGCAATTACAATAAACATTGGTCTCAAAGATACATTTTTTTGTTGGCGGCTCTTTTGATTCGATTTTCGTTATTAAAGTCTTACAGATTGAGCGAGTATCTTAAATTTGCTTAAGTTGAGAGCTTATTCGAGTAAAAACATTTTGTTGAATCGATGAAACACTACTTAAAGAATTCAATTGTCAATAAAATCAACTAAGAAGAACGGGATTCTCCCTTATCATTCCTGTTTTGAAACCTTGCTTTAAGACTATCAGTTATTGCTGAGAATGCCAAATGCTCTTTTCGATTACGAAGTTGTCAATCTATTATTATTTAGTGACATCAAAACGGATACTGGAGATAAATTTTACGTCGGTAGCAGATTACAATTATTCATTATCATTTAGACTTAAACACCCGCACAGCATTACTTTACCTTCAGTACCGAATTTCATCAAACCTTTACAAATTCCTCCAGCTTTGAGCTGTAGCTGGAGACAAAGTGTTATCTTTTGCTATTTTGAATGAATGTGATGACTATTTACATATAAATTTTACACATCTTTCCTTGTACATTGCATCAAGCTGTAGATAAATCAACACTATAGACAGTTAGTTATTCAGCTTTGTCCTTTTTCAATTCAGCTTCAAGTTTCTTGTCTTCTTTCTTTGAAATCAAAGTTGGTACCAACATCAACAACGCCAATCCAGCCAAGAAAAGGAACGCCTTGAATGTAAAATCATCATATTATCACTGAACAATGAATAAGATGCAAATACCTTGAAATTAAGTCCGAACTCAGTAACTTCGTGGAGTAAAAGGCCTGTTCTCACGAGGATGAAAGAGTTAGGCAGCAAACCTGTGTAAATCAAAAATTCAGAGGACTCTGAAGATAGTTGCTTACCAAGGCAAGTTCCTACTATAAAGTGCTTGAAGGGCATTCCAACGATAGGAGAGGCATAATTAATGAACCAATTTGGTAGGAGCGGTGTCACTCTCAGGAAAAGCATATACCATATGAGCTGATCTTGATGATTGTTCATCTGATTAATAGTTAGCAACTTGCCAAAGGCTAGAAAAAGAAGATAGACTTACAAATTTGTTAAATTTTCTCAGGAGTCCTGGAAAATATTTCAACACGATACTTTTGCTGATAACCGATGAAAAGAAATAGCAAGTGCAAGCTCCAATTGTTGCACACTATCCAATAAGGCCATGTGAAATTCGTCTACTTTACCATATCTGCGAGAATAAACCCTTTTATTCCTCCGAAAAGAGCGCCGCCGATAATTCCCAATATTGCTGGTCCTGGAATACCAAATGTTTGAAGGCTAGAGGTTTATAGTTAAAGCAAGGTCATGATGTAACGTCTTACAAGATATAGAGATAGACATACAAAACTGTAACGTAAGTAGGATTGCTCTGATAGTATTTCTTTGCGAGGTCAGCGAGAGCTCTGAGATCCTCAATATTGCGAGGGAATTTAAAGGAGAAAGTGGCACTTCTGCAGATTTTCCAATTAGAAGATCGGTGTCAAACGATCATATTGGTTTTACTTTTCCTCTGAAGGGACGGTGTAGTAAAGAACAATGAGAATAGAGGCTCCGACTAAGAATAATCCAGCCACCCAAAAGAAATCAGACTTATGAGCTTGACGGTAACTTTCGATAACAGTATCGAGTTCCTTATCTGTGGAAATTCGCACTAGAAAGTACAAAATTTGAAAGGTTAAAGGTTTTGACAGTGGAACATATGAATTTACCTTTGGAAGATGGCTTCTTCTCGAGTTTTAGGTCGGCCATTTTTTGGAACTATGCTCCTTGCTGACGATTTATTAACTATTTGTTAAATTGTTTTTCTCGAAATTCAAAAGGAGTAAATTGTGCTCATAATATTCAGATCTATCTTTCATAAGGAAGTTAGGCTGAAATATGCTAGAGAGTCTCAAAACAAAGGTTTATAGTCTCAACTGCCTGTATGCTGGGCTGCGGCCTGCAAATTCTGAGAAGAGTGAATATGTATAGATAGGTAAGATTTTTAACTTTCTTGGCGAACTAATTCATTCTGGATGAGAAAAAAGCAATGAAATCACCTTAATGAAACCCTGTTAAACTCGCACTCTATTGATTCTGATTATTTATTGACTCTATTCCAATATAATTTTGTTATCTTTAGAATATTGGTTTCGTTCAATTTAGATTATTGATAGGTAGCTTATTACAATAATTTGCATTTTTAAAATGTGCTTAGCATCAGGCTCTAGACTACATCCAGTTTTCTTGAGAGTTTAGAATCATACGAAATAAGTACAGAGAGGATTTTAAAATTAGTCAGCGAGCTTTATTATCTCAAGAGAAAAACATTAAGGGATTAGCTCATCGGCTCATCGATACATATAATATTTAAAAGTTCCTTACCTGAAATCAACGTGGGAATTGCTAGAAAAAACCGGAAAATTTTGGCTGAAAGATAAGAGATTCATCTTTGCGCAGCATATGAGTTAAATATGCTGACTCCATTTGTTTTCTAAAAACTCAAATTAAACAATACACTTAGTTAAACAGAAGAAATAAATGCGTTATATAAACTTAGACTTGTGGCAATCTATATTCATCGATATATTTAGTCGCTATTTTCGCATACTTTTGAAAAAGAGAGCTGTCATTTTCGATTTTAATTTTAATATTCTTACTCGCATCACCAATAATTTCTAACCCACTCGGTTCAATCTGCGAAGAATTCCTCGAGTTCCTGGCACTCCTCTTTCTCTGACCTCCAAAAACTTGCTCCAACAAACTCTGATTCTTCCCTTGGTCAATTACCTCGGGATTTTCTAAAGAATTTAATAGTTTGGCATAAGAAAGAGCGTTTTTTTCAGCCAGCAGTGTTTTCAACTCATGCGTTTTAAATTTGTCAGATTCGATAATCATCTCTTGTGACGGCATACCCTCACTCTTATGTGCCGGTATCACCGCCCGCAACATCGTGCGCTTGACTTTTGAAACCCCTCTCGCTAGTCTATCATAATTCGCTGGTATTTTCTCTTGTGTTGGAGTTTTTTTGGATTGAGCTTTCAGTTGCTGATCAATGACCTCCTCTAGCTGTTCCACATTAATCGATCGTTTTTGTTTATTCCGGACTGAATGTAATTGCTTTGGTATAAAATAATTATTAACAACATAAACGTCGTATTCCTCTGGATGCGCTTTGCTTTCTTTCTGCCCGAATGGAGCATCGATTGGTGACACGCCATTAGGATAGCCATTATCTTCTTGAAAATCATTTTGTTCATGATAATCACTCTCATTCTGCCACTTGATACCTGGCTGATTGTGCTCACCTCCAGCACCTTTCAGCTTCGGCTGAGAGCTTGCTCTCTTTCCTGCTGAAGGGTCAGTGGCTAATTTGTGATTGTTGTATAAATCTAAGGTGACGCCGTTCATCGCGCTAGTGTGTTGCGGGCTATTGAGTTTATCCATTGAAGCGTTATTTTCAGTTCTTCGGCTGCTGGATACAACAAATTTTGCTTTTGCTGGGGACTTGATAGGGACGCGCTGAGATAAAATGCCTATCTGGTCATTGTTTATCCCGAAATATTTGATGGAGTAAGTTTTTGAGAGGACTTCTTCAGTTTGCTTGACAAGAGCACGAAGAGGAACTTCCTGAGGTGCTTCTGTTCCTTTTTGTAACTGTTGATTGAGAATTGAAAACTTCTGCTTGGCGCTCAGGAGCTTATTCGAATAGTTATTATAGAGTCCTGTGGTGTAGAGCTTTGGAAGTCTGTTCGAAGCCTTACTAGGGAGGATGCCACCTACAAAGTCAGTGTCATTTTTGTCAGGGATTGACGATGAACGCTGCAGGTTCGTTCCTGTTAAAGAGAATCCGCTTTCTCTGGTATCAGGCTTGAAATCGTTGACTTTATTCATTGAAACGCTGAGTCTTGCAGAATGTTTGGAAGTTCTCATGGGAGAAAACTTTTTTTTCAAAGTAGAGGATCGAAGAGTCAGGGTTTAAAGATTAAAATAAAAAGCTCACAATAAAATAGCAATAATGTATTGAAGCTGGATTTTGTAATGCAAAATTGCTTGAGAATACTGAGCATTTCATTAATGATTTGTTTCAATGAAGACATAAAATCATTTTCGAGTCGATGTTATTGCCTGCCTTCCCTATTACGTGAAGTGATGTTGAGAGAAGAAGATATTCGATAATCCATCGATTGTGCTAATTATTTCGAAGAGACATCTTGTTTCTCATTTCGGTTATTGTTTTAATTTCGGATCTTAGAATCACTATCGATTGTGTTACCTCCTTCCTAAAAGAACATTAGAAATTCGAGACAACATATGATAAAAGCCTACTCGTATTCATGCTCAGCAAATGAGAGGGAGTTCATCTGAGAAAATCTACTACTTTCTCTCTTAGCATAAACCCACTCATATGAATACAAGACACATTAATTTTTCCTCTTATTCTATATGGATTATAGAACCCAGCTCGTTGCAGGTTAAAGCCAAAATCTTACCAAATCTTAATAAAATTTATTGTCTGAAAATTAATTCGCAATACCCTCAGAGCTACAATGAAGAAAACAATGTCAAATCATCAACCATTAACACTGAAGGATCCTTTCACAAGACTTGATGAGCAGTTTTCAGTTGCAGTTCTTCAGATTCAGAAGTATTCCTGCGTATTCGATAAGAATAAGAGAAGCAAAGTCGATCAATGGATCAAAAAGCTCGGTCAAAATAGCTCCAATCTCGACTTCAAACAAGACAGGAACTTGTACTCAATGCTGCTACTCGACTCCATTTTAAGTTGTCAGCTGATGGACCCTTTCGATAAGTCCCCTCCAGAAGGTCCATTACCTAGTCTTAATAGAAATTTAGTGGTAAATCACATCGTTTTTATTTTTTTTCGCTAATCTCTGTTTAAAGAAATTCAGACTTGCAGATTTGCATAAGAAGCTTCAAGAGCCTGGATCTAATATAGCGTTGATTCCAAAAGTAAAAGCACGTGCGACTAACACGATGCTAACAACTACTCACTTCAGCAATAAAAAGTAAATCATAAATTTAAAGGTAATTAATCATTAACGGTCAAATCCAAAAGGAGAGTCAAAACTGAATTCGATGGAAACCAGAGTCTCCTCGACATTAAATCCCGCTTTTCTGCAGTTTCTAGCCCCAAAAGAGATTTTAAATTATACGGCCATGTCAAACAAAGGAGCTTTGCTGGCGAGATTGCCATAAATCAAACTAATGACTTGGAGATTTCACGTAATAACCTGATGGATGATGTCTCTACAAAGGAAACGGAACCGTGCGCTTTGAATACCGAACCTTGTGCTTTATCAACAGAACCGAATGAAAAGCAAGAGTTCTCTGGACTATTTGAAGACGAAAAAGAAAAAAGTCCTTTGCGTCCAGCCGATAACATAGAGAACGTTAGTCCTCTGAAGCCTTATCATGTAGTCCACTCAAAAGAAGTGAGAGAAATTCTCCGGCTTCGAGTTGAGGTTGAGCTGCTGAAAGTTAGTGAAGAAACCCTAAAAAACGAGCTGAATGTAAACAAATTTTTTGCCTGGATGAGCAATTATATTGATTTATGCTAGCAAAAAATATTAGAACAAAATGCCTCAGCTCGAGAGATTGATGCCTTGAAAGCTGAGAACAGCAAGTTGAAGGACCAATACGCCTCAATGACGAATTTCTTTCAATTAGTTAAGAAGAAAATTGAGTATGGAGCAGTACGGTTCACCGACTATACCAATGTAATGATAAGACCATAGTAGTATTACCTGTTACTAACCTTAATATTATTGAATTAGGCGGAATCAACGATAAGAGAGATTAATAAAATATGCGCGCACTTGTCAACGCCACCGATCATCAAAACTCCAAAACTTATTGATGAAAGCTATTCAGTTCTCAGAAAATCGATGGTGACAACTAGATCCGGGACATCTCATTCTTTGGCCATAGATGCTGATCAAACTCGCACAAATCATGAAACAACGCTGAGTTTATTTAAGCATGATGACGATTTTAATGTCGATGAGAACTTCACGTTACAATGTTCGATTGACCTTGAGAAAGATATTCTAAACGAGCCTGCCATTCGTGAAGAGGTCAGAGCCAGCTCCCCGATTGCGATAGATACATTCCGTTATAATCTTCAAGGGAGTCGAAAAGAATGGTCTGTTGATGCACAAGCAAGAAGAGAGTCGGCAACTTTTGTCGGGGTAGCAGAATCAATTGAACAGGCTCAAAATGAAGCAAGTTAATACGTTTATTATTGGAATTTCCTAATTATTGGAAGTATGGAATCCGGTCCTGTAGTGTGAGATGTTGGCTTTTCAATGTGATATATTTGTGTTGATCGTAAAGAAGTGTATAGAAATTTAGTGTTGTCTCAGCTTCTCATTTAAGCTTCACGAAATTTTGTGATTTCAAATAGCAATCTAAGTAACAAACGCATCAAAAAATTCTCTTTAGTTTCCTTGGTGTTTAGATTTCTATGCGTAATTCACATACGAAATGCAGAAAAATTAATTAGTAGGATCTAGTTTCTGAGTTTCGTATAGGAAATAATTTTAGTTAAATTTAGTTTTTGTGATTCATCTGCTCTGAAGTATGAAATACTATCATTTGGCTTTCAAATAGTATTTTGATTCACTCTCCATTCCTTTGTAATTTTTTCTCTGTATTAGTATTAAGCTCATAGACAATTTTAACTTATCGTGTGTATTTTCGTTCGGTTTTATTATAGAGAGAGGAATCGCAAGGATCAGCTATTGGAACCTTAAATTGTTAGTTTTTTCGTTGTGAATTAATTATTCTGAGAATCATAGCGCTTTTACCAGATTACCAGACAATTACTCACCTTAGACTATGCAATAACCTTTTATTAACGAGCAAATTTTACCAATTACTAATGTGAGTTTATTATTGGTTTCCCATTTAAGACATCACAAGTACCGAAGGCTTGGAAAAATTTTTACGGAAAAACTCTTTTCAGTGATTTCACCTTACCGAATGAGAACAGATGCTTTGAATAATCATAATGATACCTCTACCTTTTGTTTTGCAATTCAATTTAACAAACATTTGAAAAATTAAAGATTTGATTATAAATCTTGCCTAAATTCACCACTTAAATTCTTAACAATCCAATATTTGAATAAGACAAACATCAGAAAATTTTACTTCGAGCTCTTTCTCAGTGAGTTGCAGTATCCCTTTTATATCAGTCCTTTTTTGAATTTCGACTCAATTTAACTATTAGACAAACTTTGAGATTCATCAGGCCAATGTCCGATTGATATGGCCCTATTGTATAAACGTTTCATTTGACGAATCTCCCTCGAAACAAAGGTTTATCTTTTCTTTGGATCACAGGAAATTTTAACACATCTTAATATTTACATCGAAGAGAATATACACAAACATAATTATGAAAATACTTATGATATTATTTCAAGGCAGCTTCAGATCTGCATGCGGCTTGAAACGATTATTTTTCCTAAGTTCTATATCTATATTTAATGATATTTACTTGCAATATATATATCTAATGATTACTACTTAATTTGACGTCCAATAATTACTAGCTAGTTGGCCTGGAACGCTTGAATTGTTTCCAGAATCAGTGTATAAATCCCGATTTCTGCTGAGTTGACCCATTCCGTGCGTAAATTGTCTAACATCAGATTTTTGAGGGGTTCTATTACTGCTCGTATCAGTCTTTCCAAGGATATCGAGAGACGAATCATCTTCAACAGCTTTCTTCAGCTTTTCTTCATTGTTTGAACAAAATACCAGATTATTAGTGCGAAGCTGATGGTCGAAGTTGTTTTCAATGCACTTAAAATCAAGTCTTTTTGGAGTGGCTGTAGAAACTAGGTCTTTAAATATCTCAATGTTGACAAAGGAATTAGATTACCTTCATTTCGACTATTTTCTCGTAATTGGGACTGTCGAAACTGTTCATTTAAGAGTCTCGAAAAGGCAGCGCAAGGCAAAAGATCTTCAAGAAAGACCTTGCTGGATTTGGGTAGATTTTTTTGACAGAATCTTGCTGTTATTGAACCTTAGAATACAAAAATAAGCTTGGCCAACTCGGATCTAGTGAAGCTTACATTGCCCATTTCTCCGAAATCTTTGTGAGTCCATGTAGTCATCGTCATCATTGATAGATTCGGATTGCTGATCTAAAGGATATCGCACTCCCGTTTTGTAAGCTGAACTGTTCTTAGCAGAACATTTCATCCCTAAGAAGATTACCAATATTTTCATAAAGAATGAGATTACAGAATAGCTTCTTTGCCAATCGATTGCCAGTCAAAGCATTACCCTTGTGGTCATAATAAGCAGCGTTGCCGCCCTGATCAACCTGCACAGGCCTCGCTATTCGCTTACTCAGCATCGTCTTTGAGTTATTATCTCGAAGAGTTGTTGTTTCCAAAGACGAGCACCTTTGAGATCTAGAGCCGGCATCAGGAAATCTGGAAGACCCAACAATAGTGGTTTTATTATCGTTTTTGAAAAAGAATCCAAAGATATCTTTCACTTGAGCGATTCCTTTGGTAAGACTGACTTGCACCCTATTCCTCAAGCGGGTCCAAAGAGTGGGTCTATGAGATTCTAGTTGTGGTTGCATATTTGTACGATTTCCTGCAGAGGCGCCATGCAATGAAAGGACTTGAGGTTGATGTCTGTTGATCCTAGCAAGCCTTTCTTGGGGAAAAGAGGGTTTGAATATTCTTTCTTCAAAGACCTCGCAATTGTTGTCCATGCTTGGAACAAATACTATTCGATTGATATTGAATAAGAGTGATCAATATTTTAATCGAATCTTCGCGAGAACGTATAGTGGCTAAATTCTAAAACCAACAGCAATCTTTAAATGTCTGTCTTTTAAATTCTGAAAATGGTCATGAAATATAATTTCATTCATTTTACCTTCTAAACAATGAGATACTAATGTCTCGAAGAAATCAAAGAGTTTTTTGTATTATCTGATGATTACTGGCTGTATTTTGGTGTAAAATTATCAAATTTTCGGTTACAACTACTCAAAAGGACAATCAAAATGAAGCATTTACAATGATTTCTTTTTTATCGGTTTCTTCGTTTTGAGATGAACGTATATCAAAACATATTATCTATCTATCTTGTTTTGGCAAATTTTTTTTCCTTCTGTGAGATTAGGCAAGAAACATAGCCGCAGCTTTATTATGGGCCTTTCAATTCATGCTGAAAGATGGAATGGAGAACTAATTAGGGGATGTTGAATCTTAAAAAGTGCTTTCTGCTCTGATCTTCCCATTATTTATGGCGCATTTTGGTCATTTTTTAATTAATTAACGGCTTAATTTTTTCCCATGCTGAAAAAATTCAGCGTAGAGATTTTGTAATTTGGCACTTCACGACCAATCTCAAAGTTGACAAACTTTGTCTAAAAAATTGTAATGCGTTCATTATTCGAGTTTTTGGTTACTTAGCAAATGTATCCTCTCAAATTGCCCTTTTGTAAAGACAATTAAAAGAGCAAGCGAGAAAATATATGAATGTGGTCGGAGAATAGTGTGTGCTGTATTTGGCCAAACAAAGAAAAAATATCCTATTTCACCTGCCAGGATTAGAGCTACCAATCTATTCAGATACAAGTTTCCAATCAATCTGTGCAAAGTACCCCAACGATCATCGGATCACAACAGACTCCAAAGCCAAGAAAGCTTAAGCTCGGTTTAAATAAGTATAGTAACACCTGTATGAATGAACCAAATTCAACAATAGGTGGAAATTATTATATTAACAAATACCAGTCATCTTTCATGACAAACTTTGATTAATGATTGACCTTCTGATGTATTCCTACTATCTGAATGTACGAACCCATAACGCTTATTTACACAAAATAAAATTTTCAAGAACCACGCAGCAACATGCTGAAAGAGATATATAGTGCCATTCCATCCTTTCCGAGTGATAAGTTTGTAACGAGTAACATCCTCAACCAAACTGCTGTGCAAACTCTCATCGATCCAGTCTGCCAAAACATCCCAAATATTTTTTGTCAAAACTCTCCTGCTGAATGTAAATCATGTGGGCAGATCTATTGCTCTCGTTGCATTCAGATGATCATTCAAACTGATTCCAAATGCGTCAAATGCGGCGAGTATCTCAAAGTCAAGAAGATTAACCGCTATCTGATGGTAATCATTTCGAAATTGAGCATGCGCTGTCATTTCGAGACCTACGGCTGCCCCGAAGCCCACCCATTCGAGAACCTCATTGATCATGAAAAAAACTGCGAGTATGATTCAGTTAAATGCCCTAATGAGTGCGGAAAGCGAGTCTTAAAGAAATTTACTAAAGAGCACGCGGAATACGAATGTCCTAAGCAAATCACGAAGTGCAAATACCAATATTGCATGTTGAAGCTACCAAAAGAAGATATCCTTAAACATGAACCGAACTGTGAACACAAAGAAGGCTCTGCTGTGGTGGAGGACCATGAAAATCAAGAAGAGAAGAAATTTGAGGCCTACATCACAGCGCAAAAGAGAAGCACCGCGCAGGATACAGCGCAACAAGTCCAATTCCAAGGAAATAAAGGTTTGGAGGTCAATGGAAGCAAAGTGACTATTAAAGAGCCTACACAAAAAAACGTATTGGATTCTAAGCCATGTCGTTGTCCGCATCCAGGATGCTATTATACATCGATGGAGAATGATATGGCAGAGCATGAGAAGAATTGTGGGTTCAAGATCTCGCCGTGCAAATATGCTGAGAAAGGGTGCGGATATCAAAGTAATAAATTTGATCTGATGGGACATGAGTTAAAATGCGAATTTGGTGCGCATTCGAAAAAGAATGAATCTAGTGGACGCAAGTTGATTTTCGCTCATGCGGAAGATTTTGGTTATAAAGCAAATAGTGGAGGGTCGAGAGCGAATCAAATTTGGAATGCAAATACAAAGGCTAAAGTGGGCAATCTGGGAGGAGGAATTGGGAAAAGGGATGAGATAGGGACTAATTGGAATGTTTTAAAATAAGCTTAGAAGATGGAATAGGCTGTTTCAATAGCAAGAGCTTGAACCAATTTGTTAATGCCTGAAAAATAGGATGAATCTAATTGTTATTCGACATAACGTTTATTCAATTAGATTCTTCTAAAAGGATATATTGAATGTGTTAATATGCTTGTTTTTTAAAGTAACTTTCATTTATCTCTGCTGTTGTGATAAAACCAAATCACTTTACTAAACTCGACCTTTCTATGTAGAGCTTATGAAAGTGAGCAACCATGGCTCGAGCCCAAATTCAACAATTAGAACGGGGAAAGGTCGGTCTCAATTAGCATTTGGCAAGAGATAGTTCGGATTTGTATTTTCTGGAAATATGATTGAATAATTCAGCAGATTTGTTTAGTTAGACGAATCATATTTTATACCAAAATAGAAGGAGAATGTAAAATAACACCACGAGAGCATTGGCGACTAGACTGGGAGAAAGAGTGTACTCATTGATAGTTCTTTATACTTGGAGTGAGTATCTATACGATGATATTTTAAATTTGAGTCTAATTTGAATGCAATCTGATAAATGTATAATAATTTTTGAATTAAAAAAATCTGAAATGAAAGATATGATTAGGTAAAGGTAAATATTTGATATAAATTCTGCGTTTGATCGATAAGTTCCTTGGTAATTGAGGTTATACGTAAGCAAAATTCTATCAATGAACATTCAGGTAGAAAGTATTGGTACTTTATGCTGAATTACACATATTTCCTCTTTCTATTGAATAAGCCGACAATCTTAATGAATATAACATTTCCTTGCTATTGGTATTAACGAAAGCCTTATAACAATTTGAAACAACAAACGTTAGTTTTCATAAATTCAATCCAATCCAAGTTTTCTCATCTGTTCCCATAGCTCACGGTTTTGAATTTCATAATTTGAAGAATTTAATTTGACTGATGAATATTCATGATGAAAGCTTAAATTCGTAAAAGGATGTTGGAGTTATTTCAAGTTTGCTTGTCTATGAATGACCCAAAGAGAATATATTTTAAAATAAGCTATGTTTGTATTTTCAAAAATTTATGGAGAAGGATGTGGACTCCGGAAGATGAGCTGAGGCAGAGACAGGAAATACCTTGAATAACCAATTTTATATTGATCAGTAGCATCTAGCCAGCCTCTTCATCTTGTGCACAAAATTCATTAGTTTTACTTGGCAAGTAATCTTCACTCTGAAAGAAATTTATGATATCTTTACTGCCATATTTTTTAAGCAGCAAGTTCCAGAGAGTAATCATTTTGAGTGAAAAGTTTAGCCTAGTCAATACAATTATCCGCTACCACCAAGAGCTTTTTTGGTGATAATTCTCTTCAATTTAGGGCTCTTCATTTTTAATTGATTTTCTTCGTTATTGTGATCTTTAATTGCAAAATTTTAAAACTATTTCAATATTTTTATTCTCATCATTGCTTTTCTTATCAATTTGAAATCCTCAGCAATGACCTATCCGAAACGAAGCAACGATGATTTGGACGACGTCCAAGTCAGAAACCCTTGGATCACAGAAAACTTCAAACTCGATTACGTAATTTACAACTCAGAAGGCTCTCAAGTCCTCCGAGGCTATTCCAAACACAAAAAAAAGAAAGAGCTCTTAGCGATCAAACTCGTGAACGCAATAAACCCCCAAGATTACCACATGTTAGTCAAGCAGATAGAACTAATGCTCAATCTGAAGCACAATAACATCCTTCCTATCCTCGAGTACTATTTCGATGACGTTCGAAACCAAGTGATATATGTGATGCCCTATGGCGTTTCAGTATTTTCGAAACTACAAACAATGAAAGAGCACAACTTGGAGGAAGTCCTCTGGATGATGCTAGAAGTCGCATCAGCTTTAGAATACGCCCACCAGCAAAAATCGACATATCACGGCAATCTTAAACCTGAGAATATAATTATTGTTAACGGCGTGTACCGTGTATGTGACTGGGGCATGCCGAAGCTGTTTCTTGACTTACAGAGTCATGGTGTAGATGCGTATAGAAATTTCAATGAGACTTACATTGCACCTGAGGTGGTGGACGCCTCGATCAAATTTATGAGAGGAGGAGGGAAGAAGGATGCTGCCATCACTCGTTGGGATCCGGCTAAGGCGGATCTATTTGCGCTTGCGCTTATAGTGCTTCAGATGTTTGGGATCAATTACAGTGAATTGCAAGGGTATAATATGAACCCAGAGAGCATGTATTTGGAATTCACATCAAAATTTTTGGAACGAGTAAGAGCTGCTGGTGGAGCAAACATCGCTGGTACAGTTGGTTCGCTTCTCGAAAGGGATTACTTGCAAAGACCGAGTAACCAGGATGTCAAGAAGGCAGTTCTTGCTCTCAGTTTGACTTTGGACAAGCAGAATGAGACCAACACAGAGGGCCATTCAGGCGAAACAAAAGAGTCTTTGAAGTCGTTTTTTGATAGAATAGCCGAGAGCTACCTCAACCAGAGATACTATCGTGTCACACAGCTCTGCGAGAGTATTGTCAATTCATCGCTCGAGAAGGAACTAATCGCTGAGACTGACCCCACAATCAAAGAAACCATAAAAAAGACATACTCACTGGCTCGATTGGCCTATAAACAGCTAAAAGATTACCCTAAAGCGCTTGAATTTAGCCAACTATACCTTAAAATCCAGAGAGAGCTTTTAACCGATGGCCATTTAGAAATCGCAAAGAGCTACGAGCTGGTCGCTGCAGATTTTATGAGGCTTTGCCGCTATGAGGATGCTATTAAAAATTATCAGACCGCTCTTGACCTGCGCAAGAAAGTCGCCGGCAACCTAGACCCAGGAACGGCGGCCACCTACTCGAAGCTCGGAATCGCATATAATTACCAAAAAGAACTCAAGTCCGCGCTTAAGAACCATAACATGGCCTATGATATTAGAAGGAGAGAGCTGGGGGATATGAGCAAACACACCAACAGCAGCTACAAAAACGTATTACTCACCCTTAAATTAAGCAGAGAATATGAAAAATTGGTGAGCTTTTGCAACTCTCAGCTGCCAGTACGAAGAAAAACATTCGGCGAAACCTCCTACGAAGTCGCAGAGACTCACAGTTTCTTAGCCTGGGCTTACTCAGGGATCGATCAGTTCGATTTAGCGTTCTTTGAGAGCAACCAAGCATATGATATGTTTACAAAACTAAAAGGCGATAAAAGCATCGAAGTTGGCATGGTGATCGTCGATCAAGGGATGATTCATCAGGCCTCTGGCAATCATCAAGAAGCGTTAAAATGCTACCAGGCTGGAGTGCATATTCTCTCAAGCTCGAACGATCGATGGGCGTTGACGGCTCTAGCGAGCGCAATGCAGCATTCAGGAGCAATATATTTCAACAAGATGGAGCTTGAGAATATGCTGAACGCTTATGGTAGAGCAATCGAAGCGTATAAAATCCTGAAGAAAATGATGAATGACCCTGAGCTTGCTGAAGATTTTGAAGAGTTGGACACCCTGCACTCGAATCATTTCACTGACGTTGAAATTCCAAAGCTGTCTCGTGTGCTGATAAGTTGCAAAGATTTCATTAAAGATAGATACGGCGATAATTACCCCTTGCTGGGCGTGGTGCATAATAAAATTGCTTTAGCATATGAGATGCTTGGGAAAAATGCCGAGGCTATTATGAATTTGGAGAAAGGGCTTGCGATTGAGAAGCATCATTCTATAAGAAATGACGCTGAAACAGCGAATAGTTATAAGAACCTCTGCTCGATATACGAGAAAATAGGCGATCGTTCACGGATGATAAACTATGGGATCAAAACGATGAATATTTATAGAGATATTCGAAGAGCGAAAATGACCAGCATGGGAATGGTCCGGGAGTCTGCGGTGCTGAAACCAGCGTTTAAACCACTAAAACAAAACATGAGTGTTGAGCTAAGCAAATTCACTGTGATTCAAGAGCCTCGAACTCCCTCTGAAACGTTAGAAAGCAAGTTTTTCAAAAATGCTGAGAAATTACTTGAAAGAAAGCCACAACAACCTCTGAAGCCTCTCACTCGAAAGAAAAGAATGGGCAGTGTGGAGAGTCTAGCAGAGCTGCTACAAACTTCAAAGCAATCTCCGCGGATGGTACCTCTGCTTGCGAAGTCAAGCCCAAGGACACTCGCCATTCCATTCAAGATAGCGTCCCCTTCAAATTTAGCCCTTCCGGTCGTCAAAGCGAGGCGACACAACACAATGAAGCACCAAAGCGGTCCTACTAACGAGAATTCCTTTTTCCATTTTCCGCCTCCAAGGAAGGACGCTAGCTTTATACCTAAAGATACGAGCTTTTCTCGAACAGAAACAGATCCAAATATCACAAGAGCTCGCTCTCGAGGTGGATCAGTGGATACAGGCACTTCGTTCCACACATCGAAGAAGCAACTGTTAGGGATCTCTAGATTTTTTCCGGGCAGAGAGTTAGACGACTATCTTAACGACAAATGATTTTGGATACTATTTTACATTATTACCTATGTAACGCTATTTTTTTTGTTTTCTTCTCAGGTGCTCATAGCAAATTAATCAATTTTTCTCAAAAATTTCCTTTAACTGAGGATGCTTAGCTGTTAATCATACGCAACAAAATTTAGTTCGTAGTCTTGGAATAGTTTTTTGTTTTTTTACATATCTGCGGGGGGGACATATTCATATTGTAAGATTCTTTTCATCAATCTTCGTTTAGCCTATCAGATCGTCACAATCAACATCCATATATATTTAAGAAAATTGAGAGAACCTCAAGTCCAGTCTCTACCTGAAAATTTTTTTAGCAGTTCTGGGAGGCCTGATCGTGAAATTCTGAGAATTTAAAACGATGATCTAACCCTGATAGTGATTTTTCTTCGAAATAATTAAAACACAATAGCTTATTGAACTATTCTTCCAAAAAAAAAATGATGCATAATACTCCTATCACTCCTATGGTCCAAAGTGCAAGGCCAAATAAACCTTTTATCATCAGAAGAAACTTCAACGAATCCCTTATTCCTAAGGACTCTGAGCTCTACAATGAAACCCTCGAGACATACGTCCGCTTCGTCCAAGGCGTTAACATGTTCATTATGGTAAGCCTAGCCTATTTATCTGTCAATATAGCAATCAATTCATCGCATTGCTCTCTTAGGTCTTTCTTTCTTGGCAGACTTTCCAGGACATTTATCTCTATTTCGCATACAAAGGACTTTGTAGTGATTACACCTACTGGCTTATCGCTTCTGGAGGTGTAAACTTGTTCTGGGTCATCATTTCAATCGTAGGGCTCAGATCTATTGCTTCTCGGAATGCGTCGAGCGTGAGAAGATACATGATATGCCTCCTGCTTGTATTGATATCACGAATTGTGTTTTATTTCTTGATGGACCGCGAGATGAAAAGTAAAACTGGCACAGATAATTGGTACTGCGACGCGATCTATGAAGGAGGATTTTATATCATTTCTGCGATAATGGAGGCCTTTCTCATTCTTTTGACCTTGTTCCTATCAAAGAAAGTCGGCGCTTATATTAGATGTAATTCATTGATTTATTCACTGACTTATCTTCTATATCATAGTGTGGGAAGATCACCAAAAGATCCAAACGTTCGATTCGCATTACGTCCAACTCTAATGATGGTTTGCTTTAGGCTAATTGAATTTATTGCAGGTAGGACCAAAGCTCTCTCAATTTTTTGTTCTTTATGGCATTGTAAAAGAGCCTTTTGTTTTTCTGTTTATTGTTTAATGGAGAAAAACAATGAGAGATAGCATTCAATTCAAATTATCACCAATAACCTGCATTTGCTCAACTCCATTACAAAAATTATTAAAATGAGTGTAGATATATATATAGTATATGTTATTGCCAAGCTATCCCCAGCAAGCTATTGCCAGAGTGTGTTTAAGTTAGAAGAACGATTTTCATATTATTTCAGATTGATCTTATAGAGGAGCCTAGGGGTAATATGGAAGTAAATTGCTGTGAATATGTACTTCGGACTGCAAGAGGGTATGAATTCGTTCTACAAGAAATCCTAAAGTAAGAATGGCAAATCAACGTTCTTGATTCCGTCTCCGAAATAAACAAAGCCATAGATGCTGGAATTCGTTCTATGGTATGTTAAATATCCAGGCCACAACAGACTTCGCACAGTCACCTTCAAAAAAGTTAATTGAATAATCGCAAAAGTCATTAAATTACTTCAGTCTTGGAAGAATCTGTGTGGATTGACCAGCAGCCTTTTGGAAGATCTGCTGTGAGAGGATCTAGGAAATCATACGCAAACACTGCTTCTCCTCGGGCTAAATAGAAAAAGTTAACAAAGATAGTTTGTGCTGTTGCTTTCTTACAAATAAAATCGAGCTTTTCCTCCGTTGCGGCAGGCTTGAAATGCTGGTAGTTCTGCAATTTAACCGCCTCAGTCATGCTAAGACCCTTAAACGTCTCGTTATATCTAAGCTGGTGAGTCGGCGTGAGCTTAAGAGCGCCCACTGGAAGCGAGGCGCATTCCTGATCAATTGATCTGACAACATAAGCAAGTCTGTCGAGCTCAGTGAAAGGCTTTGGAGGCTTCTTTATTTCAATATCTTCATCAGTGATTGCAAGGGGATCGATCTCCTTTGGCTGTCCGTCATCATCAACATCCTGTTTTATGTCGTCTGCAGGAGCGTCACCATCGCCTTCAGGGACTGGAATTAAAATGTCGTCATGCTGACCCTTGAACGGCCCTCGAAATCCATCAACTTTGTCTCTGAATTCCAGATTTATTTCTGGAAGCTCCTTGAACACGAAATCGTTGGTGCTGAAGCGGAAAGTAAGTGGCAAATCCACAAAACGACGTTACCTCCAGTAAAATTTCTTTTTTGGGAACTCGTAGACGTTGAGCTGAAGTCCTAAAGCGATGTAATAATCTTTCGTTGTGCCTATTATTGAGGTAAATTTGGATTATGAGCTGGATAAAAGAGCAATAGGACACCTTCAATTCTTCCCCAGAAGAGGACCTGGTCCAATTTATCTTCAGGAATAATTGATTCGCTGTCGTTAATTTTCTGAAGAGCGATCTGGAGTTTCATCCTGACAATGCAAAGCTGAGCGTTGGCGAAAAAGCGCGAGGTTACCTCTCATCGATGTTAAGAGTTTGGCCGATTTGGTTGGCGAATTTGATGTCGGTTGAGAGTCTGTAGATATCCATGTTTCGAAGGAAGTTATACTTATTACCCCTTTATTTAAATTTTGATTATTACTCTTGTAAAGAGTTGAGCAAATTATCTCATTATTTTGTTACAAAAAATTTCAGATGCCACTTTGAAATTAATTCTCTTGTCATATGGAATCTGAATGTTGTAAGATTATATACCAAAATCTCCCTTAGTTTTTTCTTTCATAGCAATGATGATCGATTTAGGAACATTAGTGATATTATTACTGTATAAAGCACAATCTCAACATACAACTAAGCTATTCAAGTATCAGACTTGGTTTTCAGCAGTTCTTTCCTTTAATAGGTTTGAGTGAGAAAAGAGAAAGAAACTCCAAAAAAAAAAATGATATAGAGACTAATGTAACCCTTGAGTTGAGGGAAATTTTGAGATTTCAAGCGTCGAAAATTTGTTCCAAGCTGATAAGCTTATCAACTTCACCAGTAGGATATTAGTCTATATAATAGCTTTTATGTAATTTATTGAGATTGAGAAGCTACGGGTTTTTCTTATTTTTTAGCTTCCTATAATCTTATTCTCAAAAATCGAAAAATCAATCCAAATTTAGTTATCTACCCAAAATTCCATGGACGGAAAGGAAGAAACAAAGACTGAAACAACCGGTGAAGACACCAAGGATACAAAGATCGAAGCAGGTTATTATCTTTTTTCAACTAATTTGCTTAGGTAATCTCTTTAGACGCCAATAAGTTCGCCGTTCTCAATGAAGCACAAACAGAAGAAAAAATCAACGTTCAATCGCAAAACTTCCAACTCACTCCAAGCGACATGGCATATCTCAAATCGAAGAAGCAGTGGTCAGACATCGTCCCTGAAGATCTCGCTAAATTGCTCGTTCAGCAAGGATACCGCGCTCCTTCTCGTATTCAGTCACTCACCATCCCAACAATCAAAGCCAAACCCCACGCTGTCGTTATTGCCCAATCCCAGAACGGTACCGGCAAAACCCTCGCCTTTTTGCTTCCAACATTATTGAGAATTGACAAAAATGAGCCTTTGACTGAGGGAAAGAACGGATTCTGCCCTCAAGCGCTGGTACTCATTCACGTTAAAGAACTCTGCACCCAAACCTACTTGATCGCAAAGAAGTTTGAACCGGCTTTCCCAGACATCACAATAAGTGTCGGTGATCCAAGGAACCTGACTAAATCTCATTTGCTTATTTGCACGCCGGGTAACTTGCTGACTCTTATCAATAAGAGAATGATCGATCTCTCAAAGCTTAAAATCTTTGCTGTTGACGAGGCGGACTACGTGTTGACTAACGATGTGGGAAATAAAGCGATTCTTGCCGTTGGTAAGGCAATGACAAACAAAGAACAACAAGTTCTATTCTTTTCGGCTACTTACGCTGAAAAATCTATTGATACTATCAAATTAATAAAAAAACCTGATCAGGATGTGTTGGAGTTCCTCCTCCCTCCTGAAAAATTGACCTTGGAAGGTCTGTTGCAGCTCTATACGCTGCAGAAAAACAAGATCGAGTACATCGAAACTTTGCTCTCAAGCCTTGAAGTCGAGACCCAAACGGTTATTTTTGCAAATACGAGATCGTATGCGCTGAGACTTCTTGAATACCTTGTCAGCAAAGAGCACAAACCAGCTCTTTTGATGGGAGGAGACATGCCACCAGAAGAAAGAGATGCGATTTTTACGAAATTCAAGAAAGGTGAGATCCAAATTTTGATCACGACGAACGTGTTGGCCAGAGGTGTGGATAATAGAAGCGTCGGCTTCGTTATCAATCTCGATATGCCTTTGGTCTACGGCGCGAGGAATGATGAAGTGGACGTTGATATGTATCTACACAGAATCGGTAGAACAGGAAGATTTGCTGATGTGGGTGTTGCGTTGAATCTTTTGTCGAGACCTGAGGAGAAAGCTTACATTGAGAAGCTGGAGGCTCATTACAAGACGAAAATTGAAGAATTAAAGGATATGAAGCAGTTGAATAAGCTCTTAGCTGAAGCTAAGGAAATCAATAACCTAAAAAGGAAAGAGAATGCTGAAAGTGTCTAAAAAATTAAGTTTGGCCTTCATGATCAACTGATTGGCTGCCTGTAAACCTACCTGCATATTCTATCTGTAAGAGGCTTAAGAATGAGTACAAATGTACGAACCAAAAATGGAATAACTTGAAAATGAAGCAAAAGTACAATTGTGTCAGAAAATGCGAGTCTGAGAATTAAGTTAATGAGAGAACGTTAGGAGTAACAATTTTTGTGAGAAATAGTTCGTTGGTCAATGAATGCTCATCATATAATAATATAAAGTAAGTAAAGGAGAAACAATGATATTCAGAATAGATCATTGCGCAGATAGTGAAAGTTTTTTCTTCTAAACTTGATTTGGGAAGATGGAAAGAAATTTTAATAATGGCTGACTTTTCATAAAATTGGGGGGGGGGGACGGGCTGTGTAACAAACAACATATCATTTCATCGTCTCATTTTGTTGACAATTTCTTTTAATTTTATCTTGATAAAGAGTGCTTTCAAATGAACTGAGCTATTAACTCTGAATTATAGAGGAAGTGTATGGAGATAAATGAAGAGATCTCAATTGATTCAAAGAATCATTGCTGACTTGTCGTCTAATTTTGCTGCTCTATTTCAGGCTCCACATAGGTGAAATCTGTTGCATAGAAAAATGAGCAAAATGTTGTTCAATATTATATTACCTGCAAATTGATTTAATTGTTCGGCGGTGAGGCTGCTGGCTTGAATTAGATCGGTGAGAGGCAAATCCCAACTATCCTGTGAGAATGATTAACAAACAATTACACAAAAACTATTACACAAGGACTATTGACCTGTTCATCGAATGTTGGAACAAACGGTGGACTCATCTCCTTATTCATTAGTGAACTCCAATCCAATCCTGAAAACCACGAGTGCTTTTTAATCTCTTCGGCACCTCCGGATCCAAGCCTTTTCGACGGGTCCTTTTCAAGTAATCCATCTAATAGATCTTTTATCGTTTGTGAGAATTTGCTTGGATATTTCGGTCTTTCAAATTTTATTAGATCTACAAGTTTGGAGGGATCTTCACTCCAAAAGGGCGGGAAGCCTACTACCATCTCGTATATGAAACACCCTAACGTCCACCAATCAGCTGCATTTCCATAACCTTGTTCTAAAATTATTTCTGGGGCTTTGTATTCTAAAGCACCACAATCTGTAGCATCGCCTGGAATTTTCGTTAAGGAACCGAATTCTGGAATATTGAGATAGCCTTTCTCGTCAAGATACACATTATCTGGTGCTAAACTATATGATATGATGATAGTTAACTTCTATGCCGATATCCAAACAAAAAAATCAACTTACTCTCGACAGAAAGCACCATTCTTGTGAAAATGCTCTAGGACTAGGACAGCCTGTGCGGCATAGAAGCTAGCGCTGTATAATTCAGTTAATTGGAGCGCTTACGAGGTGCTGTACTGTTCTTCGGTGAAATATTTTTTCTTCTGCAAAATATTGAGCATTTCACAGCGTGGACCATGCTCGTATGCAAAGTATAAGTGTTGTTCGTTTTGAAAAGTATAGCATGGTTTCATTATAAAAGGATGGCTTGGATCAGTCTAATTCAAGTGGCAATCGGAGAAACATGATTAAATAATATTATAAAGTCGCTTACTGACACCTGTTTTAGAGTTTTGATTGGCGTTTCTTGTTTTCCCGTGCCTTGGATCGCCTTCATATTCACTACTTGCAGTAAATAAGGTTTTCCAGTGTCTTTTTTCTTGACAAGCATCAGTTTCACACTAAAGCCTTTTGCAACAACGGCCTCCAGTTGAAAATCATCAGCTGTTATACTCTTCTCGAGATTGCTTTCCATCAGGATGCAGTTCGGAATATTATCAATGAGAAGTTGGCCTTGAGCAATTAAAATTTTATCCTCTTTTCATTTCAATTCATCAGATTTTCATATCTCAGAATAATATGGTATCTATGATGTGCATTCGCCTATATACAACCCTTGAAGAAATCATTTGAGTTTTAGGACAAATTTTTGTATGATTTTGATTTAAAGCACTATTCTTGCCACTTTATGTAGTCTTCGAGAGCTGGCTTGAACACATGCCTAAGGAAAGTTTAAGAATGAGAATATAAGTATCATATTAGTTTGAAATCCTCATGAACAAATACTTTCTTGCCCCTATTGGAGGTTCATTAGTCCCTTGAAAACTTTTCTTTCAGTTGTCAACAGTTTTGTGGCAAACCAAGAAATCTTATTTGATTGGCCCGGCTTATCACAATGAAATAGGAAAGATCAATATTGGACCAATTCCTTACACACTTTGATTTTTTCCTGTAAAAACTAGAAAAGAATCCTGTATCTCTCACGATCCAATCGTAATCATTACATTATCACGGCCTTCATAACCAAGTAAGCTAAAAAAATGTAACTCATATTCTGTAATATGCATGGCTTGAACAAAAAAGAGCTTTGAACACCACGAGACCGCTGGCAATCCTTTAGAAACTAGCTGTCTTTTACTTGGGATATTAATTCATTGCGGAGCCCTATTCATAAATTCAATGTATGTACCTGCTTGACATTTGAATTGAATTTTCTCACTATTTTTAGCTTTAATAAAAAAGTATTTTTTCTACGATTTTTATCTCTAGCTTTAATTGATAATCTCCTTCTGGAAATTTTATTCATAATAAAGTTAATTTTTGGAAAAACACAACAAAGATCACATGGGAGTGGCCTGCTCTAAAGATAAGGAAAAAGAATCCGTTGACAGTATTGATTTAGTTAACAAAAATATCGGTGCCTGGAAAGCAAGCAAAATCGCTAGCAAGAGTTTGCCCGAACTTAGATATGTCAATTTATCCGTCAACCCTCTCGGTGTATGGGGAGCAAGAACACTCAGCAGAAACACCACTTGAAAGAACCTTTCCGGTCTCAGCTTAGCCTACTGTGATCTCGGTCCTGCGGGCGCGCGTGCGCTCGCCAAAAACAAGTCATGGGTCAACCTTTCCATTATCAACCTAACCGACAACCACATCGGTAATGAAGGGGCAATCGCACTCAGCAAGAACACCAGTTGGAAGAAGCTTTCCACTATAACATTAAACTGTAACAATATTTCTGTAGACGGAGAGGAAGCTATAGGAAAAAGATGGCCTGAAGCTCGTGTAAGTTGTTGAAAAGAAATCCTACACAAAGTTTAGCCAATCCTCGATATCAAAAGTAAATTCATAACTTCATATCCGATTGGACAGACATTTACAGAAAACTGATAAGAAATAAAACGTTTTAGTTAAGAAGTTAAGATTGTTCGAATCTACAGAAGAAAGTGAAATTTTAATGAGAAATTAATCTGCAGACTTCATCAACATGCGTGTTAAATCTAAGTATGAGAATACTATCAGCGATTAGCTTAAAACACCTAGATGTTGCCTCTTAAGAGCACTCCTATTCTTCTCCCTCTTTATGTGTTAGCGCACTATCGTTCATTGAAAATTGAATTCTCATCCAAGAGCAGAACCAACATATCTTTCGATCTCTATCTTCAGATGATGATTTTCATGACCGAGATAAGTCAAAGTTGTTTAAGAATTTTGTTGAATCCATCAAAATTCTATTCCAACTGATAACCCGTTGTTTATTTCTGCAGAACGAGACTAAGATTGATATCTTTCATTCTAGTGGTAGTAGTAGCTTTAAATTGTCAGAAATGTTTGATTTTCTATATGGATCAAACGGAGTACAATATTTAGGCTCTTAATATTATCAGAGATATGGGGCGGATACTGAATCTTTGAAACTTCCGACAAATAGCATTTTGATTGAGAATTCCATCTGGAAACTTTCTAAAAGGGATGTACAGAGGTTTTCTCCAATAAGACATACTGATAACACCCATGTGTTCTTTTTTAAGCAATAAGACATATACTGAAAGCATTATTCCTGATGGGTTAGTAAAAAATACTTCTCTAGTCGCTTTATTGTAATCTTTGAGGTTAGACTTGAACCCATACCTGATGCGAACATATAGATCATTATATTGATCTTAGATCCTTATCAAAGCGGTTTCTTGACACATGAATCTTCATCAATTTCAATAGGAACATATGAAGAACTTAGCTCCTTCTTCAACACCCAATCTATGCCTAAGAACCAAAGATGGCGTTTGATTTCTTTCGCGCGTTCGGAACCAAACCTTTTCGAAGGATCTTTCTCGAGCAGCCCTTTGAGAAGGTGTTTTATAGATGGAAGAAGCTGCTCTGGGAATTTTGGTTGTTCATTATTGATTAAGCCATATAGCTTAGAGTTGGTTCAGCATAAAACGGAGGAAGGCCTGCCACCAGCTCGTATATTAAACACCCTAAGGCCCACCAATCAGCTGCGTTTCCATAGTTTTGCTCTAAAATTTTTTCTGGGGCAAGGTATAAGTGTGATTCTGTCAGAGTGTCGCCTCCATGATTTCTTCTTAAAGGCTCAAATTCTGTTATTTTGATATATCCTTTTTCATCAATAAACACGTTTTCTAACTGTAATCTTTGCTCGAGTACAAGATATTTAACAATATTCTGGTTCTTGGAGACTAATCTTTAATTTTCGATAGATAGTAAGTAAGCATTTAAGAACAATGCAATATGAAAACTAATTCTTACACAATTAATGAGATGCAGCTTACTCGCTATTAAATAAGTAACTACTATTTTACGTCCTTGTTAGTCGTTTCAGTTGATTTTTTGAAACCAGGGTCATTAAAACTAGGGTTTTTAACCTCAGATTCCTTGTACTCATTCGTGTCGATATCAATCGTGTACCTAGCAATGATCAGACTCTATCAGATCTTAAATAAATTACCTGATTTCACTACAATGATAGGTTTCAGGCGTCAGCTTGATAACATTGTGGAGAGGCACCTCGAGGTGAGGGATATTCTCAATCTCATACTGTGTGAAATAAGTATAAAGGCAGCGCACCACCGCATTATGTGCAACGACTATGACTGGAACTCGCTGTCTTTCAATCTCGAAAATAATCGGCTCGATTCGCTGAATGACGTCCATATAACTTTCTCCTCTAGGATATCGGTATCGGAGTTTATCAAATGACCTTTCATTGTATTCGAAAGGATAAATTTCTTGAATTTCCTCGTAAGTCATTCCGTCGCAAAGACCCGTGTTGATCTCGTCCAACATCTTTAAATAAAGAGGTTTGACGCCGAGGTCTATTTCGTTAGCCGTAGACATAGCTCGTTTCAGCGTGCTTGTGAAGATTTTGACGTCTTTGAATTTTTCTTTCTCTTGTTCTTTCTTAAAAAATTCCTTTAGTTTTTTCGCGTACAGTTCTCCTCGCTTTGAAAGCTCGCAGTCACCTCCGACTCGATCTTGAGTGTTATAGACACTTTCTCCGTGGCGAGTGAGGTATATTGGACGTGGGATGATGTGCAAGTTCATTAGGAAGGAAACGACTTTTGAGACGAGGTAGCCAGAAATGTTGCTGAGGATAACCTAATTGGATTCCCTTAATGAGAGAGCCAAATCCAAGTATTTACTTGTTTGCCGGTGTCAATGAGTTTAATGAAAGAAGCGTCCTATTCATCATAATTATTCTCTGTAATTCAGAACAACTGATGCATACCTCCCCATCTCCTTCAGTAGTCAGCGTTTGGTAGACTTGTTTATATTTCTCTATTCTGTTTCTGAAGTCTTGTGTTGCCTAGATTTTGAATAGATCATCATTAATAAGACTGAAATTAACATAAAACTATACTTTATCTGCTTCAACGCCCTTATAATCTGGAGAAGAGAGCTTAGTGAGACGGATATTCGTTTCTATAAGCTGATCATCGTTGCAGATACTTTCCACCCACACCAGCTGCAAAGAAAAATTAAAAATGAGAAGACATTCTCAATTACATTGCAATTAGGAAGATTCTCTTTTAGAAATTCAGTCACGAATTTTCTTCTCTTTATCGTTGTATTGGTACCATCGTAAATAGCAGCCTTATATTGACAAGAAGACTTAATATCAATGAGCGAAATACAAATTACCTGGCCCTGGTTTTTTAAAAACTGCGTGACGTCTTCCAGCGCCATACGAGCACATTCCTCTCTCTGCTTAAGCGCCTCAGCCTAGAAAAATCCTTTATTAATAACCATGCCAACTGAAATTGCGAACATTCTGGGGATCGAAGAAATCTGCAGTGCAATTTGTAGTTCCCACTTGCTGTCTCCTGTAGTTTCCTAAAAGGCAAAGGAAACAAAATAAATAATCAAACTCGCTCTTAACATCGCTTACCGATGTTAAAAACTTTTGCGTTGTGGCCAATCCAGTTCAAATATCTGCAAAGTTTTCGTGCTATGTAGGTCTTTCAAATAACTCGGTCAACAAAAAACAAAGTTAAAGAGAAAGCTTTACTTTCCCTCTGGCCGGGAGCCCGCATAATGCGAATATGTACTTTTCCTCTCGAACTAAGTTTTCCATATAGAATAAACAATTTATCAATTATAATTCTTTTCAGAAGGCTCAGCTAGAGAGATACACTTTGGCAATATTTTAAAAATAAATTAGCGGTGATTGTCAAGGCCAGAGCTTCTAACTCATCTAAGACCTTCCGGATGATAAGTAGATTCATATGAGGTGCTAAATATGAATTTTTTCATTTTTCGTCTGAAGAAATTGGCTATTTTCTGATGATATTATAGCTTATTTCATTTTTTCAAAGCAAGCAAAATATTTTTCCAAGTAAAGATGATAAGTAGGCGCTTTTGGAATTACTCATAATTCTTCAAATATAAGCCCTTATTATCCTGATAAAGGTTCTCTACGTCTATGCAATTTGTGATGTATAGGAAACTTAATTATGAGTCTTTCGCGGCAAGAGTTCTATTATTATTCCAAGTAAATCTATTTTTTCTACCAGCCTACGAAAGGATCTTCCGACGGCTTGATAGGTTTTGGCAGCTCGCTGGAATCAGGATACGACGAGAAGTTTGAGGTGTCACCTTTGCTCCTGTTGAAATTTTAAATTTAATTTTCTACTATTGCTTTTACTTAATTGGCGGCTTGTAGAAAGCAGGGATCTTTTTCTGTAGCAATGCACTCCAGTCAATTCCACTAAACCATCTATGCTCCTTAATATCATTTACACCTAGAAATGTGAATATCAACTGATGAATAGTGAGTTCGGCTTACCTCCTTTAAGATTTCCGTATCTTTTTGTTAAATCGGCAACAAGCAAATGCTTCACCAAGCTTTTACCGTTTTTGTCAAAACTCTTTGGGAATTTGACCTTGCCCTTCAGAATTTTTTGATAGATTGCCATTGGGTCTTCATCGTTAAAAGGATCAATACCTATTCACACCAAATCTTTGTTTGAGAACATATGATATGGTGATTGATCTCTGTACCAGCAAGCATCTCGTAAATTAAAATGCCCAAACACCACCAATCGACAGGCTTGCCGTGGCCTTTATTGAGGAGGATCTCAGGGGCGAGGTATTCTGGAGTACCACACAAAGTGTAGGTTCTACCTTCAATAAACTTCGCGAACCCAAAATCAGTGAGCTTGAGATAACCATCACCAGCGATCAAAAGATTTTCTGGTTTTAAGTCTCTGCAATTCGAATCATTCATTAGCACAATTTCAAGGAAGCGAGGGCAATACCGATAAACAATATTCTTAGAATGGAGGTACTCGAACATACACGTGACCTGCGCCCCGAAGAAACTATATTAAGATCGATAAGAGAGGATTGACAAAAGTAAGTATCGATACACTGCTTCGTTATTTTCAAGTTTTCCGAGGTTTCTGAGATACGTGAAGAGCTCGCCACCAGGAATAAACTCAAGGACGAAATAGAGGAAGCGCTCATCCTGGCAAAAACCTAGCATTTTGGTCTAAAGCGGCCGGAAGAATTTGAATTCGAGATAATTTATGATGATTTTGTACGAGGAAAGGATGATTGATTTGAGAGAGGATTGTATTTTCAGAGATAATGTGATCGACTTGCTTAAGCCTGAGAATTTCTGCTTTCTTAAGCATTTTGATAGCCACAAACTCGCCGGTAGCTTTCTGCTTTGCAAGTCTGACTCGCCCAAAAGAGCCTAATGGGTTGAAATATAGGGAGATATGAGGAGGAGCAAGAGACCTGTTCCGAGAGTTTGCAAAACGTCGTAGTCTGAAAGCTTTACTTTGGTCGCTTTGAAGTCCATTTTGATGAATTAGGAAACTGCCAACGATCTTAGATTAATATTTATGGTTTAATCAGATAATTTTGGATTTGAAAAGAATCTCTCTAAGAAAGAGCGTTTTCTCAATCGTAGGGTTCTCATGGGTCTGCTTCCTAAGTACAATAGAAATGAATTGGAATTATTAGATTTTTTTTCTCAATTTTTTTAGTTTTGGTCTAAAGAATGGAAAATTTTCTGATGAAGTACATGGAAGGAATTATTTTCCATTATTGAGAACTTGAATGAAATATAATTTTTTAAGATCAACTCGCAGTATTGTGTGAAGTAATGCTAACAACTGAATTGTAAGAAGCTCAAAGGTAAGGATTAATAAGCGATAAATTTGAAGCTATGGTGTATGATATTGTAATTTGGGAAAGAAAAAATGCACAAGCGACAAATTGGTCTCATAAATATCCAGATGAAATAGTTTCGATGCTCTTTAATTAAAAAAAAATGAAGATATTTAATATAAATATAAGGAGATGAGTATATCTACTTCTAAAAAATGAAATTCTTCTTTGGAAGAACCTTTAAATTTTTTTCAATGCTAATTTCCCGTGAGACACATTCCATCATTGATAAGTAGAGATGTTATTGCTGTTCGTCGCTCATTGATCATAATTCAAATCGTGTGGAAGGAAGAAAAAAAAATGAATCAATCATTAAATGAATCTAAGCCACTATTTTGATTGCTAGCCTTAAATAGTAAAATAAAGTAGGCATATTCAATAGAGAGTTGTTCGCAATCACTATCGAAATAATAATTGTTGTGCTGAGATTACTTTCTCATTGAGATGAAATTGAATTTTCTTGTCTCTAGAGTAAATTTAGATTTATTATATAGTTATGATGGCGAAGCATCTCGCAAAACAGTAGGTGAATGGAGTGAAACTCTATTATGGCTCTATTGTGCTTCACAACTTCTATACTGACTTGAAAACAGTGCAGGAAAACTGACTTAAAACTCATCACCAATCAATCCAAATTTGTTTCATTTCCCTTAGTGTCTAACTTCCCCACCTCAAAGACAGCCATTCAGCAAAATGATTTAAGAGTTTTTGGCTAGATCTTAAAACTGCATTGACTAATATCGATCGCCTTATGTCAGGCTTTCAAATGGAAGAGATGAATTACAGAAATGCGCTTAGGAACAAGCTATGAATCTTAGAAGTCATCGAAGAGACCGCCACCGAGACCGACATCATCGTCTGCTGGTTCTTCTTTCTTTGGCTCTTCCTTCTTGGCTGGTTCCTTCTTGCCGGCGTCTTTCTTGTCTTCCTTCTTGTCTTCCTTGGCAGCAGGCTTTCCACCTTCAGCTGGGGCACCACCGGCTGTATTGTAAAAAAAGCATTAATTAGCATTAGATTCTGAAAATGGAGTTTACCTCCACCGAAAGACATGGTGCTCAATTTCTTGGAACCTTCATTGATGACCTGACAAATGAATGAAGAGGAGACCCGGTGATTAGGTTACTTCGTGGATTTTCTTTCCCTTAAGGCCGTTGACAACTTGGTCGAGGGCAGCCTTGTCGACATTGGCACCGACGCTTGAGAGGACGGCTTCAATCTCTTGAGCGGCTATAAACACGTTTAGACAGGTCCATAGAGCTTGTTTTGAGTACTTGGTTGTTCTTTTCCAGCGAGGGCGAGGAGGATATAGGCAGAAATGTATTTCATTTATTTCAGGTTCGGATTACTTGTAAGGTCAGTCAAATAATTTTGCTTTACAAATTTATCAGCTTTAGCTCTATAAATCTGTAATAGTACATTCAGCGAATCAGGTTTTAGAGTTTTCATTCGGCTCAGATTCACGATAACAACAATATTCCAAGTAAACCATCATAACAGCAGAGCTAGAAAGCGCCTCGTGGAACTTTCTGGGTGTTATCGTTGGATTGAAATTTGAGATGTCGCAAAGAAATTGATTCATTTTTCAAAAATAGTGAAAGATATGAGCTTAAATTTGATAAATAATTTAGCTTCTTCAAGCAATGCAGCTGCTCTTCGAATCGTTTTTAACGTATAATGAAGCAATGCATTCAGTGAACTATTATTAATCTAATTTATCCATGCCTGCTTGATAGTTGTTATCATAATCATGAATCAAACAAAAAAATTTCTGATGAAAGGGCATATTCTTGTTTTTTTTATAAGCAACAGGTAACTAATTGTTGCTTTGCTCGCTGTAGGAAATGAAATACGAAAAATAATAAATGAGATTTCAACGTGGCATTTCTATGAAGCTTAATACGATATATCAACTCTATTCAATTTAACCTGTACTTTAATGCCATTTCGTCAACCTTATAATTGCTTAGAGGCCGTTGAATAGTCTTCAGCGAGTATATTATTAGCCCTCCAAATTATTGCATTTGAATGCCTTTTCAGAAACTTTGTTTCGATTAGCTCAGATGTACATACAGTTAATATTACCCTTCAAGAGAGATAGTTAGGTCGATGCCCATTGGTAATTTGAGCTCTTGGATTTCAAAGCAGTGTCAGCGCTCTTGTATAAAATTGCTTAATGTTTCCTCCCGTCCCTGCTTGCTTGAACCCAAATCTTCGGGTCTAAAAGAAGTTATTCTCGGACGGAACGAAGTTATCCTCGGATGGAACAAATTTCTGCGATTTAATTGCGAGCCTATATTTGGATCAGGTATCAAAATACGGAAAATAAGTTAGAAATTCACTTCTTCTTCTCTGGAGCCCTAAGGAGATTATATTAGACCAGTCAAATTGCAGGGTCTTACTTTGGGACGTATTCAACAACGACTTGGCCTTTCTTTTTCGAGTAGTGAGAATCCTTCTGTTTCTCTTTCTCTTTGGATGCGAATGTATTTTGCTGGTGGGGACCTTCACGGTAGTTCTCTTCTTTGGATTTGTATTCAAATTTTTTCCCTTGCTTTTGGTACCCTTTGTTTTTAGAATCTTCTGCAAAGTCTTCATTCTTTTTCTTAAATGGTTTAGATCCTTTAATTTCACATTATAAGAAATGCATGCGCGCGAAAAATCTCACCTCCGTTGGGAATATCATGCTGTTGGCTCGTGGATTTGCTTTCGGTGTTATTCTCAGCAGCCGCTTCGGTGGAAGCTCCTTCAACTGAAAAGTCAGATGAACATTTAAAAGAGGCATCGAATTGCTTACCTTTCGCAACGTATTGAATAATAGGCCCTTTTTTCGCACCACCTTTCGATTCTAAAGCAAACAAGTTTCTTTAGTAACTCATTTGGATAATAGAAAGCATGTACTTTTTTCTTTTGACTCTTTTGGAGCATACTCTTTCTCATATTTGTCATGATTCCATTTCTTCTTAGACCTGTAAGGAACTCAGCTTTATCTCTTGAAAGAAATTGTGGAACGTACGTTTTGTCATAATCTTTTCTCCTTTTCGTCTCTTCAGTTTCTTCTTCTCCTCGAAGATCATGCTGGTAGAAAGCTCCTCGTGGTATATATGTCGGATCCTTCTATTAAGGTTGTTTAACAAAAATCAACATAATTGCCTCTTCAACCTCTTTTGGATCGCCCCTTCCATCTCTATCATTCTTTTTCGGCTTCGCGTCTATTAGATATTTGAGACCTTAACTTAGCATGCGAAAAATTTGTTATTACCTTGCTCCTCGGTGTCACTAACATAAGGCTTCTCCTCTCCTTCGTAGAGATATGGCTCAGGGTTTTTCTTTCGCGTCACAATCTTAATCCCAGTTTGTCCTTTATTTGGTTTGGCGCCGTAATCTTTGCGATGGGCATCGGATTCCTTTTTTGATCCTTCCTTTGCTCCCTCTTCTTTGTATCGCTTTTGATATCCTTCTGGTTCATCATCTGAATGATGGCGAATTACCTCTATAGAATATGAGTTATGCAAATAATGTTACAGGAAAATACCGTCAGTCAATCCCATTCTGTTCTCTTCTTCGCTTTCTGATTCACTAGAGGCTTCTTGTCTCTTAAAGCTGTTCAAATCAAAATTCAACATCTCGTCCTGAATGCTGTGTCTTTGTTGTCTGAGATATTTTGAAAAAGTATGATTTATTCAAAATTTCACACGCTAATATTGAGTTTCTAAAATTATCTCAATAGTCATTTTTGTTTGCCAAGCATCGAAATTTGTAAAGATAGAGGAAAAAAATGTACTCATTGTAAAAACCAATGCCAAAATGCTGTAATGATCGGCAAAAAGCATGTATCAGAATTTGATAAGAGGGCTTTAAGTATAAACTTGCGGCAATTCTTGCATTTCTAAAGAAAGATAAATGAAAATTACAAGTAACACAATGGTGGTTTAAATTTGAGTAAGTCAATAAATTTGGTTCAATTATCTCAGATAAATTTTCCGTACTATCCTTGGAAGACGATCAATATCGGTTTTCCGCAGCGGAAATAGTGCACGGTCTTCAGCATGAGGCCAATACCCTATCTTATCATAGAACCTTCTCAGATGAGGACAGTTCTCTCCGCATTTCTTATGTATTCGTTCGAGAGTCTCATAATACTCTGCGAAATCTTCAAAATCAATTTCGAATTTTTCGGCATCAAAGCGCTTACCAAGCTGCTTGTATCGCCTTTGAGCGACATCCTTGAATAGTTTTTTCAGAGAAGGGTTCCCACCGAGCCTTTGCAGCAGCGAATCGTACATTGCCGTCATTCTTTTATGTTTCTTCATAGCTAACTCTCCAATAGAGTCAATTGAATCCGTCTTCTCGTTATTAGTTGAGACTCTAAAACTTCTTTGGAAGACGTCTTTTTCAGTGTCCCGACGTTTCGTAAAGAACCGTACATCGGTACTTTCTGCATACTTCGACGTCCTAGCCAACTGAGGCGATGTCTCAGTGGTGAGGGTTGCAATGTCTAGACCTGTAAAACTACCCGTTTTTGTAAGAGATGTTTCTGCTTTCAGTCTGGTCGTTTGCGTTTCCTGGGAAATTTCTGTAGAAATTCTCAATTGTTGTCGCTCGGTTTTTGCAACATCATCGTGCATGGCTCTGGGACTCTTAAATAACGGTCGATTTAGATTTGCTCGGCCACCAATGATATTATGTTGCTGACCATATTCAGTTGCTGGAGTTTGCATGTGCTCGAAGACGCGAGAAAGTTTCTTTATTTGATTTGAGTAACTAGGCTTAGAAATATCGTTAGCTAGGTGAGGTGTTGCTGCTTTCGGTTCGTATAGTTCTATCAGTTGCTGAAGAGTGACACCTTGCTCTCTTAGATTTTTGACAGTATCAGCAAGTGACATGGGAAGAAAAGCGGATTTTGTTGTGATATCATTTGTTTGGAGTCCTTCCATTGAGTTTTGATTCGTTGTTGATGGTTTTTCTGGATTCATCTCGGCAGTTGCTTGTTCCACTGTCTGTGTTTCCTTTTCAGCGAATGAACAGGTCGCTTTTTGTTTTGAAGTCGCTGTTCCGTTGGCTTCCGTGATACCATTGACTACTTTTTCAATTTTCTCAGTTTTCTCAGTATTAAGGATAGAAGAAAATTCTATGGGTTCTTGTAATTTTTTTTCTGTAATTGGATCGGCAAATTCATTCCGCCTAGATGATGTGTCAGGTGGAGAAGAAAGATCGTTGATTTTATCGAGAATATTCTTTGGAGTCCTACCATCTTCTTCAACTTTCTTGACGGAATTGTGCTCAGAAAGCTTGTCTTTCTGAGGATAAAATGCCTCAGTATATGATTGTTTCTGGATGAGGCTGTTACTGCGATCTGAGACTCTACTTTTCCCTCCTCGATCCTCCAGCTCTTCCCCCCTCACTGATGGTTCGCGAGCATCTAAAGACTCGTTGAGGCTTGTCCTCGACCCTCTCCTTGATCCTTCTCCCGGCAGCAGCAGCGAAGTATCAAGCACTTTTTTCTGGGTATTTGGGACCATAATAGATAATTTCAGATTTGCAGCTTCGGGGCTATCTTGGAACGAGCCATTCAATTTACCGGTTAGTGCCTGTTCATCCAGATTTGCTATTGATGCTATTGAATTCATTGATATGCCTCTTCGATCTCCAAGGAGCTTCATATTGTGATCATAAATAGTAGTAAGTCTCTCCACTCGATCCTTTTCTCGGTGGAACTTTGTCTTTGTCTCATCGATTTGCATCTCAAGTATCATTTGCTTACTCCTCAAGACCCTCTCACTTGCAAGAGTTTCAGTCAACTGCTTGATTTCCGCCTCGAGTTTCTCTATCTTTTCATGCAGTCCTTCGTTTTCCTTCTCTGCTTGAGCAACCAAGTCTTCCAAATAAGTTTTTTTCGCTTGGAACTCCTCATTTCTCTCTTCAGTTTTCGAATTGAGTGCAGCGATCTCGTTCTTCAACTCTTCAATCTGAGCTTCAAGCTCACGATTCTTGGTGGTTAATTCACTAATTAGATATTGTGAATTCCTCATTAAAAGCAAGTTTTGTAATGGAAGTACTTGTTTTTGTAGATTAAAATATCAAATTTCTTGTGTTTTTCATTGATCGAGTTCTCCTTGCCTTTCATTTCAGCTTTCAGTTCCTGAATCTTAAACTTCTTTTTTGCTAATTTTTCAATATGGCTTGCTAACTCCGCCTTTAGCTCACGAATTTGCTTAGTTAGTCCCGTCCTCTCAACATCATAATCAGCCGCTTGAAGCTTGTAATGCAAAGCTTCCGTCGTCGATCGAGTAAACTGCTCGTGCTCTTCTTGATACTTCTCTTTCAAAGTCTTGATTTCAAGGTCCTTCGTATAGATCAATTTCTCATACTCCTCATCTTTTTGCTTGATGAGATCGTTCTTCTCTTGCTCGATCATCGCGTAATCCGGCTAGGAAATCAAAAAGATTCTCTGTTTATGGATCAAAAAAAATGATTTTACATCAGTGCCGATGGAGTTTAATAAAGCTTTGACTCTGCTTTTCTGTTCTTGCTCTTGTTTGCCAACAAAGCTAAGTACTCTCTGTGCAGTCTTTCGCTGAGTTTTATCATAAACTTTTAATAATTGCTCATTGAGATCTTCTGGACCGAGATTCGAAGGGGTAGATCCATCTATTTCCCTTTGAAATTTAACTAACCCCTTTTGTGTGTCTTTTGATTGATTAAAAGCGTGCAACACTTGCCTCAAATGCGCTGTGCTGCCTGAAGCTTTAACCTTCAACGCTGTTTTCATGGACTTTAGCGCTTCGTCAATTTGTTGTTTCGTTTTCTCGGTTTCTTTGTGAAGTGCCTCAACATCTTCTGCTCTCAACGAAGTGTCGAGTATAGTGCTTTGCGGAATTGATTTGCGTTCATCGGCTAGGTCATAGATCGACCTGGAGGGACTCGGAAGTTCTGCATTTTCAAAGTAACTTTGAGGAGTTTTCAAATAATCAACGTCTCCAATGCTTCCGTAAGGTTTTGGATTTCGAGGCGAGTCATGGCCATACTCATTTGATTGGACCACAGATTTTGGAGTCTTCATTTTCTCTTCTTCAAGGTCAATACGGCTTTGAATTGGACTTTGTAGATTAATCTTCGCATGCTTCGATACAACACGCGCTCCAACAGGGATGTTTAGCGTCATTTTTTCATTGTTCCTTGAGGCGTCTAAGCAACTATTAAGAAATCAATTGTTATAGTCCTTTTTACTGCCATTATCATTGGGATTATAGTAAGTTTTTGCATGACTGATTGCTAGAGTGTTTGAATTATGCCCTGAAGCTGAGTTGTTAACAGCAGCACCCTTTCCGCTTCCTAAGGAAAGTCAATGCTCAGTCTTTGAGAACATTACGAAATATACTCTTTGATCCCGATTGTTGCTCCAGCTCTGCGCTGTGATGTTCAAACTGTGCGATAGAAAACTTTAAAATCGTATTCAAGAGCTGCCGGTATCCTCTCGTCAAAGTTTCTGTAACTTCCTTGATCCCGAAATGATCGTAGTAAAAAAGCTTGTGACCAAGCTCTTGGCTGGCGAGCTCATACATCTCAAACAGCTAAATTCAATGGTCATAATCACATCAAATGCGAAAATACGCACCTTCATTGATTTCTCATAAAACGTGTGAGTCTGCTCGAAATAAATATCTTTGCGGAAAATCACCACCTGTTTCTCGATTTTTTCCAAGAGTTTCTGTAAGCTCCCCAGCTCATCACTAGATTATGATGATTAAGTACACAACTTCAAGTCAAAAGTGTTACGTTATCGTTAGTTTACTTTTACTCATCCCTCTAATTTTATTTATCTACTAATTTTAATAGAACTATGTGGTATGAGCAAATTATTTGCTTTAAAAAAATACTAAAAATCTCAATGAGAAGCTCGGTATGTTTCGTGAGTTTCAGCTAATAAAACCTGATATTTTGGCACTAAAGTTTAGATTACAGTTGTTAGAGTTGTTTATTATGGTTTCAAATGTTGATATGATGCTTTGGAAGGCCGCAATATATACCAATCGCAGTATTGCAAACACTGCAACTGAATACTTCCAGCAGAATGTCTCTTATGCAACTAAGTTGAAAAAGAAAGATGCAGCTAAAACCGTAGACAGAAACAAAAATGAAATCTGTTTTCCCGCATCTTTCACGCAGGAGAGGAGTTCGCTTAGTGGTATCTCAACATGTAAGAATCCTTGTGCTTAGGATCAGCAAGTCTATGGATTGGCATGTTCATGGTACCGTCCTTGACAAAAGTGAGAGGTAAGATAAATTCGGTTTATTTCAATGGTTTTACCCAGTAAGCCTCGACGGTGCTTCTGAAAGCATGGCCGTACAAATGGCCAGCCCATTTCATGTCGCTGTGAAGCATGTGGCCTGGTTGCTTTCCGTACCAGATCTTTGATTCAGGAACCCTGAGAGCAAAGATAGTCAATTGGATGCGAGGGAAAATTGCGAGTTTTACTTGTTGCCAACGGATGGCAATTCAAGGAACTTGGTGGCTCTCCAAGCGATATCGTAGCATCTGACGTCCCAGCTGAATTCATTTTCGAAAACGCGTTAAGAGGCAAGGAGAAAAGCGAAAGGGTTGTACTGATGCCATCTGTCCTTCGCACCGAGGACTTGGCCTTGTGGGATCAACAGAGATGGGAAAGGACTCTTCATATGGTCGAGGAATTTAGCAGCAAATATGTACATGACCAAGACTCTGGCATAGAAATTTCGGAGTGGAAGCTATGAAGGCGGTTGAGAGATGAAGATAAAGTATTTAAAAATGACGAAAGAAGCCGAAGATGAAGGAAATTTTAGCTTACTTCTCTCAAGAGGACATAACCAACTCCAAATCCAGAGAAGAATTTCTCCCAGGTGAACTCTCTCCAGAATGTATGGTTTGGTTTCACAGCGACGTATCTGTCGAGGAATTGGTCGAAGGTGAGACCTTTTGCTGGTTTAAGAACCTAAGAATCGGAGAATTCTGTTGTTTATGCTGCGAAACAGAGGAAGTTACCTCAGAAACGTCCATCTTGTATCTCTGGCTGGGTTCTAAAAATGTTTCTTGAGTTGCTCTGCTGAAGACAGGAGAGAAGTTCTCATCATCGAAGTCCAATGACTTCAGTTCGATATTGGCAATCATTTTGTCGTCATAGGCGGCCTAGATGTCGAAGAATTCAAATTACTGACACGCACTAGCAGGTATATTCAACTCTCTCCTCCTCAGTATCGAACCATAGTCTAGCTTTAGTTTCGATGATTGGCATGGCTCAGTCTGAATGGATCCTTCTCACGCTTTTTTCTTATTTAATTAATTTTTTTTGATTAACAAGACTTAAATTATCTCTCGCCGAAGAGTTCGGTTTCGGGCAATACAACCCAACATTGCCATAATCTAATTCCAGAAAAAAACTATATTCAATGTATATTTTCCACGATAACAGAATTAGAGTTATGGAAAAATATATGGAAGGTCAGCTAACGATGCAGACCATTGGTCTCAACAATTGTGCAAAGAAATGAAAATGAATAATACATTGATGATTTTTGTTTCAGTTGCTGTGATTTAGTGCTTTGGCTTCCCTAAAAAAGATTTTATAAAATAAGAGTGCGTTGCAAGTTACCATAAATATAGCTATAAGTTCTTTGAGGGACACCGAACCCGATGAGAGGCAGGTAGATGTTAAAATTGCTCATGAGCGTGTTTGCTATCGCTGGAAAATTGTGAAATTTTTTGTAGTGGGTTTGCTAAATTACCTGATCTGTCGAAATTATCAAGATTTTCTACTCTGACGCCACTAACCGCACAAATCATCAGAATATAATTGAAATAATTAGCTTTACTCATATTCTTCATCACTAACATCTGAATATTGCCGGCCGCGTTCTTCACTACGACGGGCAGGTCGGCTATACTTATCAGCTAAGAAAAAAAACTCAGATCGCATTTAAATTTTCAAGTTAATCGTTACATGTTCCTCGTGATTGTCTCTCTTTATGGTCATCTGGATTGCAACCTATGAACAGCATATATGTCTCTTGATTCCAAACGCAGAAGCTTCTTACCTCTACAACCACAAAGTTTACAGCCGTTGTCTCCAATCTTCGCTATTCGCGCGCCTTTCGGAGCGTGACAAATACAAGGCTAATCGTGAATCCTCAAGTCATTTTTTCTAAAAGAATGAGAATTACTTTGCCTTCTTTTGTCACAGGCTTTTTGCATTCCCTACAACAAAATTCCCTGAGATCGTATTCGCTGCTGTTGCTTCTTTCTCTTCTCCTGTCCCGACTCTGGCTCTGAGACCCACCACCTATTTGAAATATATTTTAAAGGCTTTTAGCTTCTTCTCATATTTGTTACCCCCTGAGGTGCGAAGGCGATCTTCTTTGGTACAGCCTTTGCAATGACAGTTTGAGCATCCGTCTGCTCCTATTTTCAGTCTTCTCTGTGATGCTGGTACAACACAGACACACGTTTTGCCATTTTTATCATTCTTTTTGCAACGTTCACAGCACTGGCAATAGACAAAACTGATTATTTGAATGAGGACGTATATATCTACATATGTATATTTCTTTTTTTCTTGGCTTCGACTGCGGCTGCGGCTCCTGCTGCGACTAACGTCTCTTCTTCGATTACTAAAAAGGGTTTTTCTCGTTACAACTGAGAATAATTACCTTTCTCTTTTTCCAACATCATCATCATATTTGCGATTATCATTCCATTCCCCGCCGCTTGGTGCTCCTCGCTCCTCTTTTTCACTCCAAGGGGCTTCTCGCTGCTGGTATGAGTCATTCCTATAGATGTTTCCGGTTTGTTGAGGAGGTTCTTCGAAATGATGGACAAATGAGGATTTATTATTTGAGTGTTATTACCCGTATTTACGTTTTGGCTCCGTTGGAAGAATGCGTTTGTGATGTTCTGCAGTGTCTGTGGATCCAGCTGTTCGTAGTCGCTTTTAGTTGACTTTGCAGCAGAGTCTTTCGACTGATCATAGGGGTACTGGTTATTTCCGTTCTCCATCAAATTTTATTTTCAAAAGATTTCTAAGTCTTAAAAATTTGGGCTTCCTATTGCCGTGTACATCAAATATCTTTAAGCGTCGAATGTTTTGAATTATTACTTTGAAAAAGCTACGAATGGTTTTTAGTTTTAGTTGGTAGCCTCTTACTTACCAAACGATGGCAAGAATATGCGAGCGGGATATGAATATTCCCTCAACATTGAAGAAAAAGGAAAAAGATGCAGCAAATATCAACTCAGTTTGTAGATTTTAGCAAATATCCCTATCTCGAGGTCCTCAACAATAAGCTTGGAATCAACAGTTATCCTATTCGATTTATTGAAAGGATTAGAATCCTGGCTTCCTTTTCTCATAAATGAAGTTGTTAATACTAATGATTAGCCTAAATCGTCCTAATTAATATCTGAAAGAATTAATAGATCAGTAATCTTAATAGTCATTTACTATCTCTAACTATTTCACAATTTCTATTGTTTATGTAATTTATTTTGGTTTTTTTTACTCTTCATTAAGGAAAAATGAATAGTCCACATACAGTAGATTCAAATATGACTTAATTTTAGTACTTTCTCTCTTATGAATAGTTGATTATTGAGTTATTCCTTATTCATACATATTTCGTAGAAAGGGTAGAACAATTGAAAACTGGTTACTGTTAGAGGCATTATAATTAGTATGGAAATAGATCTATTACAAAACTAATACCAACATCATACTAACACAAGGAGCTGATATCTTTATTAACCATTACCAACTGCTAGTCAATAGAACAATGAATTCAATATTTTTCTGCATCGTTACCTGAGCAACCTTACTCGCTTTCGATAAAATCAACCAATATTATAAACTTTCAAGCAGCAACACCCTTTACCTTATGAGTATGTGATGTTCACTTTTAAAAATTTGAAAAAAAATTAAAATAAAATAAATTAATTTATCAATTATTAGCTTTCAAAAACTTTACCTTTAATAGAACGTTTAAATGAGAATTGAAATCAAATATGCTTTTTTTTTTCTTTGCTGCTCAATGTGCTGGTAGTATAAACTCCAGGACATACTTTCACTAGCACACCTGTATGTTATGCCTTGCATTACAAAAAGCTGGATAGCATATATGATATTTGTAATTTTTGAATTTTAAATCGAGGAAACACCATGGAAAAAAAAAAACATATAAAAATTCAAGAATGAGGTAAACAGTACTTTTATGTAACAATGATCGACCTTCAAACTAGGCTACTTAAAAACTTTTTCTTCAAAAGTTTTCTAACTTTTCATTTTTTCCTCTCTATATACCATTAAAGGCCTGATGAGACTGTCTTGGAGCCATCAAGCTTCCACGATTGCTCATAATATTTTCTTCTTGTCTTCTAATCAAGAGATTCACCTCTTTACCATCAATCCCCTTTCCATCTGCTTCTAGATTGCACAATGTCTTTCCCAATTTACGCTTCTCCTCTTCTATCTGCGTTAACGTCATTGTAACATTTCCTTTTATCTCTGACCCGATCCTTTCAAGTTTCTGTGCCAATTCCAACAACCCAGGGTTGCTCTCGATTTTTGGTGCAATGAGACTCATCACCTCTTCAAAAACTGCCTGCGAGCACCACAGCTCAGCGACTTCTTTCTTAAGAGTGTCAACTCTGCTATCGGCTAGCAATTGCTTGGTTTTTGGTGCTAATTTCTTGTTAATTTCATCTTTTTCTTGCGTTGAAAGCTCTTCATCGAGAAGGAGCGCTTCATTCTGGGCCTTCCGTAGTTCGTTTAACCACCTGGTGTATTCATATGCTTCTCCTGCTTTTATCTCGATCTCCGTAGTTCCTGAATTGATTATTAAAATGCGAGGATCCTTCGTCTTGATGGATGAGACCTTCATGTGGATCGTGCCTTCTTTTTCCTTTCCTTTTCCTGCATAGTAAGTGAGAATTCCATCTTGAAGGACAAAGTATTTGTCCGTCCAGCCTTGAAGCAAGTTGATATAGACTTTTAAAACCCCCTCCATTTCTCTTTTAAAACAATACTTCAATAACTTTAGTATTATTGAATGATAAAATAAAGATTAAAACTAAATGAGTTCAAAAACCTTAAATATAACATATTTGTATGAAAAAATAGATGGCAGCTACCTACTGCTTGTGAATCGCGGTGAAATGGGGCTAGCAAATAATAAATTAATAGACTGAGAGAAGAAAAAGAAGGGCTAAATGAAGAAACTATTATTTTGTGTAAAACTTTTCTGTATATAATAAGTCTCATTTGTTACTCATTCTAGCTTATTGTTCTTACAGACAATCGCTGTGAAAAGTGGTAAATAAAGCCTTAGTACTCAATTACACTTGTTTTGAAATAATTTTTCGAACCATATCGCATTCGTCGGGTATAAGTCCTTCATAAATCGCTTCGTCCATTAGCCCGTGTAGAATGAGAACCAGCTTATGAATAGGTTGCTTGGCCTCGGATTTGTTCTCGTAGAGTATCTTTAGCAAGGCTGGAAGGAGGTACTTGTTTATCAGATTCTGGTTCTTTGAGAAAAGCTCAGGCGCAATTTCTATGAGAAACAATGAAAAATTCTCGCGAAAGAGAATCTAAATAATTACCTCCGAGTTTGTTCATAACGATTGTCCTGACCTTTGGATTGGCGCTGATAAGACAGCTTGAAAGTGGAGGTATCAAGGCATTATAGTCAATGGTCTTCATCATTTGGAGAAACAGTCCTTCCACTGATGCTTTGACATTGGGAAGCGCTGATGACAATAGGTTTGTAACTTTAATGATAACGTTCGCAGGATTCTTTTCAATAACAGCCTGTTGATCAACAACAAGTTACTTCTGATAAAAAACCCTCGATAATGGTACCTTTAACACATTAATGGCCTCCGAAAAAGAGTTTATCGCGGTTAATGCTACTTTCGAATTTCTGTCTGTAAGCAAATTAGTAAAGACATCTAAATATCGTTGAGTGTGTCTCGATTTCGGTAGAGTCGTCTCGTGCGTCTTCGCAAACTCCACCAGCTGAGTTATGGCAGCTGCTCGTTTTTTCCAGTCTAGTTATTTTAGTTTCTATATACCAGCTCACCTCGATAATGATACCTGAGTCTTCAGCGTCTAAGAGATATTGCTGCAGCAAATCAAAGTCAGGTCCTTCTTTAATTTTTTTCGGTGTTTGAGTTTTCATCTTGGAATCTTCTTCTGGGTCGAACCCGTGTTTATCAGGTGAAAGAAGAGTCCCTTTCTTGCTTACGAATGAAGACGTAAGCAACTTCTTTGCGCTAACTGTAAGAAGAAAGTATTCAGGTAGAGTTTATTAAAAAAAAAAATTACATCTTGTCATATTTGAAGAGAGCAAAGAAGCTGAATCAGGATTAGAATGATCCTTTTTAATAACGCTGAGTATCTGCTCTATCGAGGCGTTTGGCAGTTGGGCATGACGCAGAATCTTCTCTAGCTCCTGCATGCTGATAACGCGGTCGATTATTGAAGTAAGAGCAACCCGAGCGATGTTTCGGGTTTCTTGGCTTCCGTCCAAAATGTAACTAGCTACCAGAATCAAGAAACGGTCATAATCTTTCACTTGCTTAAAGCGTTCCTCCGTGTTTAAAGCAATGGCTTGCAAGCATCTGCAGATGTTTATCTTAGCCGATGACGTCTTTATGCTGTAGCAGCCTAACAGAATTTCAACGACCTTGCTTTCATCAAACGTATGGCAGATCTCATTCAGAGCTTTCTTTGATTCTTCGGCGATCAGAGTGTTTGTATCAGACCCGCGCTTCATTAATCTGAGGATAATTGATTCAAGGTTTGGATAAAGCACGCCGCTGAGATGCTTGCACATCTCGATAAGCGTAACAATAGCATTTTTCGCCAGATTTGAGCGCAAGGAATCAATCAACTTCACAATCTTGAAAATTCAGCATTAACGTCATCCAGCTTTTGCATGTAATTATACCTCATCGGTGATCGTTGGGATAGCAAAGCTAAACATTTGGATGGTTTCTCGATGGAATTTCAAAAACCGACGGAAGTTGTCCATGGCTTCAAACTGCTTCTGCCAGTCGGAACCTAATAATTGCATGGCATTACTCCAATCAAATTCCTTTGGAAATATACTCTTTATGTCTTTTAACACTTGTCTAAACACGTTCTCATGATCTGCGCTGATCGGAGTCAGCGACTCGTATGTCAAGTAGGTCTTCTTTCCATAATCCAGTCCAGTGGGGACTTTTTCAAATGCTGTAGAGGTAGACAGCACTTCCTCTATATCAGGGTACTTTGTAGGTAGAAAGTTGAAATCGTCGATTTCCTAAAGGACAAAATATACCTTCTTCGTAAGAGGCGATAGAAAATCGGTGCTCCTTGACATAGATTTCGATCTCATCGTCTGGCTTTTCTCTAAGTTTATTGTCTGACTCTTCTCAAAGTCATCTTCAACTGCCTCGTCTCGTTCCTTTGCATTCACATTACCATCTAAGATAAGCAACAAAACTATTTTTTTACTTCAATTTTGAAGCTCACGTAAGCTTTTTGCGGTGATTTCGGGTTGGAAAGGCCGATTTGCTTCTTGAGTTGATAGCTCGAAGAATTATTCAAGATGGTATACTCATCGCTTTCCTGGAGTCTAAAAGGAGGGTTGCTTTCCTTGTGCTGATAGTTTTCAGATGCTTTCGATTTAGTTTTGATTGGCGCAGAAGCTGACGGTTGCAATTGCTTTACAGGTTTATTTTTACCCTTTGGATTAATATCAGGTAGCTTCAGAGTTTGGTCTTTGATCTTGCCCTTCTGAGGGGAGTTCTTATTAAGCCTTGAATAATTATCGTCAGTAAGGAAGTCTTCAAGATCCATTTTGTCCAATCCTTTTGACATGGAGTAATTGATATACATTTCTTTGCTTCTCTGAAGCAAATCCTCAGCGTTTTTCAACTTCGAGCTGAATTGACTGTGCTTTGGTCCACTAAGATCTCCTTCCTTACGCATATTATGACGCTTGGCTTTAGAGAGAGTCGGAGAATCGAGTAGCATGTGTTTTGATGCCTTAGATCTCAGCTCTCCCAACTCCAAGGACTGTTGTCGAGTGCTTTTGATCTGTTTAATTCCTCCCTGTAAAGCTTTTGCGCTTGCCGAACCCCTGAGATCTGGGCTAAGGTTGTTGCTGCTGATAGGGGACATGCTTAGCTGGAGCTCGCGGGCATTTTTCGGCAGTTTCTGATAGTTAGGGGATTTTTCTAAGGGTCTAACGAAGATATTATGGAACCGAGGGTCAAGTCCTGAAGAAACAGAGGCGCCATAGGGATCGTCATAGTATTGCGCAGGTGGGTATTGGTTGCTAGCCTGATGATGAGAGTAGCCATAGCCTTGTCCAGTTGAAGTTGGAGATGCTTTTAGGTATGGAAGGTGATTAGACATTCCAGATTCTCTCTGGTACTAATGAAAAACGTCAGCTTTTTTTCTGAAAAATACCGGTTTTTACATCATAAATGAATAAAGAGTCAGTTGGAACTCCATTTGATGTGTTCTTCCCACTGTAAAGTGATACAGGTAAGCTGAATTGCAAGAAAGGTAGGGAAATACTGTGGTTGAAGATCTTGAATGAGCTCTTGAGCTTCATTGGTAAAACTTGTATCTCCTATGTGGACAGCAGTTATTGAATACTTAAAATAAGAATCCAATGAATTACCAGCTTTAAGAGTTAAACCATGCTTCTCTGTCGTTAAACTGGTCAAATAAGAATACAACTGCGGTTGAGTTTCCGTTCGAACTAACTGAGCTATCGGATCATCTTCATCACTGGTTTTGAGCACGCATCCTAATGTCTTTATAGCTTGATTTTTCACCTAGGACATCTCGTTTAATCGCCAATAGAAAACTCTGACTGACCTTTTGGCGGGGATCGCTAAGGAGCGAAATAATCTGCCTAATAAAAGGCGTATATTTTTCAGGAGGTATTTCGCCTCCTTTCTCAGATATCAGCTGCTCGGCGAACAGAAGAGCCTCTTCTCTTGTATGCCAGCTCTTTTCTTGTAATACTCTTTGAAGGGGCTTGATAAAGGAACCAGCATAACATCTCTACAAAGCGTTTTGGTTTAGATTCATCATTCAGAGGTTTATAGAAATTCACCTGCATTAATTGGTGGAGATTCTGTGCGGCAATATTCCGAATAATCTCTTTGCTATCGCAGAATTTATTCACGTTTTCTGCGATAAGCTCATCGCTTAGCGCAATCAACTCGTCATCTTCCAACTGAGAGAATGCTTGTGGTAGTATTTGAAGAGTTGTGACCGCAATCTTAAAGTTTTGGTCATTAATTAAACGTAGCATTAGCTTCGTGAAGGAAATTAAATCTTGTTGCTCAGGCTTACTGTCTAAAAATGCTTCAAAAGTTTTTGAAATTTCCTCTACAGCAACTGCTCTTATCTGTTTAGATTCATTAGACTGGTTTTTGCGAGAGCTTTCTTTACCTTCCAATCATTTTCATCTTGCGCATTCTGAATGACCCGCGGATTTAGGAAGTTTGCAGCTTTTTCTGAAAATGTAAGTTTTTCTCTTTGTTTCTGGCTTTGCTGCTCTGCCTGCTCACGACTATCTTGGGATTGCTGATGGTATTGATGCGCATGATCCTCTTTTTCTTCGTCTTGATCCTGAGGTTCCTCATACTCATTTTGGTTCTCTGCGTTCGGATCATTCTTGTAAAGCTCGAATACATGCTCTTGCAGCTCAGGTGTAAGAGTTTGCACGAACGCTTGGAAGCGGGCCTTGTCTCCTTTCATTAGTGCTCGCAGCATCTATATGAAATTAATGAGAACCTATCCAGCAATGCTAGTACCTCTTGTACGCTTTTCTGGTGTTCTTCTGGGTTGCTGCCAGGCTCACCAAGTATGGTTTCAAATATCTTTTTAAATGACTCACTTGCAAAAGAAATGCTTGGTTTTGCTAAAGCGATTTGAGTAAACGCTGGTATGAGAAGTCCCTTATTCTCAACCTAATACAGGTGGTGTTGATTTCAATGCTTGAACCCCTTGCAGCTTACCTCTTGGCTTTCGAAACCTTCATTCAAAATTGCGTCAAATATCCGCTCAGTGTCATCGGTTTTCTTCAAATAGACAGCCAATACGCTCGCCGACATCTTTCGTTTAACAGCCTTTGAAAAATTAGCATTAAAGCTTCCTTTCGGTGCTGGTATATCATACTTGGTCGTCCGTAAGCAGAAGTACAAGATTATTAAGAATAAGATGCAAATTATCTTTCGATTCCAGAGGAAATAAATTGGTTATTTCGCTAATGAGGTGAAGACTTTCGACAACATCGTTGACGTTTGAAGTTTCAAGGATAGCGGAGAGAGTGCTGAAGAGATCTGAGATGTTTAATGTGGTGTAAGCAACTCTGTTTTTTTGGGTTTCGACTAAGAGTTCCTTGATGACCTTGCCTCGGTTAATTGATTTGTTTTCTCTGAGGCTGGTGAGGATCTGGGTGACTTCTTCAGGTGTCATGGTTTTTGCCATCTTGACGACGGAAAATATTTTATTTTATTAAGCTTTATTTTTGTGCTTTGAGAGCTTTTGATGCGAAGTGTTGTGATTAAAGCGAATTAATTAGGGTTTGCGGTTTCTTTTTTGATGAAACCAAGAGAATTCTTCTCGAGTGGGTCTTTAATATTAAATCATTTGTTGATATGGAGAAATGACGGATTTTTCTCGACTCAAAAAAGAGAGTGATCTTATCTGATATGGTCTCAGTGTTCGATCATATAGTAATCGGTTGAGTTACTGATAAGGGTATAATATAATGTCGAAAGAGACGAAGATATGAGTTACAAGTATTTGCATCATGTAAATTTTTTTCGCATGAATATTTCACAAGACGAAGCTATGCAAAAAAATTAGACAACACTAAAAAAGGTCAATGATGAGCGGCTGTCAAAAAAAAAAATGCATTAAAATGAGATTGATAGCGAAAGAAGGAATCAGACTATTGAAAGGCGGTATTAGAAATTTATTTCAGAGGGGAATGAATAAAAGAATCAAAGTACAGAGCAAATTTCTTCATATAAACTCTACTCTTCAATAAAGACTCACAGTACAATTCGCCTTAGAATAGCTGTATTTGTTCGCTTATTATTATTCCACCAGGTGGAGCGATATTTTCTCAATCAGTTCAACTAATTCATATGAAGTAACCGTCCGATTATTAAGGTTCAGACTTCAGATTATGTATTTCTGCGAACTGTAACTTATTTCTCAAACCCTGATGGACAGACTGTTATGTCATCTTTAGAAGAGCAGTTACACAATTCAGCCTTGAGAAAAAGACGATATGCAGTTCTAGGGTTCTCATGTTGCACTTAAGATCAATCATCTAGCGATCATTATTAGCTATTTCTTTCATATAGCCTTCATCACCATCTCTATTTTATGAGCTGCTTCGCTTCAGTCAAGCATGACTATTGGGGTTTACATCCCTTACCGACCTAAACTTGAGCATATCGATACAAAATTGTTCGTAAGTATTCGTTAAGCTCAATTTGAATCCTCTCTCTAACTAAAAAATTGAATTCTTAAACGTTAAGAAAAAAACTATCCGGTATTTAAAACTCAGTCAAATTTCGTAAACAAATAAAAAAACACATCAAATTAAAACTCGCATTTTTGGCTGAACCCGCTTATGAACTACTTCTCCAAGACACAAACAAACGTAATCTGCTCTAAACTACTTCACGTTCATCTCATACTTTTTCACTTACAGTTCACTATTCATCAAGATGAGGACCTGGTCTCCTACGCACTCAACGAGAAAATGCAAACATCGAAAATCTCGCTCAATTCACTTCAGCCTATGAGAGCCTTTGGCACAAATCTCAACAACCTCCAGCCTCAAAAGCTTAAGAACGCGCAAACTTTTAAGTTTCCTTCTAACCTTAAGCCGAGCTCAACAAAAGGCGTCTCGCATAAGATCGAAGTTGATGCCCTTGACGAGAACAGTATGGATTCAAACCGATCATTTTGTCTCTCGACCCGTGAACCGCTGTTAAAACCGGAACCATCTGATAGCATAGACATTCCTAAAGAGTTGGGGTTTCCAAAGCCAGGCCTTCTTACCTTACAAACTACTTTTGAAGAGTCATTGGTGGAGGAAGATGACGTAAAAAGCTCAGAGAATCCACAGCTTTGCAATGAGTATTCAACAGAAATATTTACTTATCTCAGAGAAACAGAAGATAAATACAGGGCTAAGTCAACATACTTGGCTCAACAGCAAAGCATTAACGATAAAATGAGAGCTATTTTAATCGATTGGTTGGTCGATGTCCATGTTAAGTTCCAACTAAGCGATGAAACTCTTCATCTCACGACCAATATCATTGATAGATACGTCTGCAGCCTCGGACTACAGCAATTACCGCAGGCTAAATTTCAGCTGTTGGGAGTAACTGCCATGATGATAGCTGCCAAATATGAGGAAATATATGCTCCTGAGATAATGGACGCTGTGATGATCACTGACAAGACTTACACGAGAGAAGAAATCCTGGTAATGGAAGGAGAGATCCTTCTAGCACTTAAATTCAGGCTCGCACATACTTCAGCTTATAGGTTTCTTCAGCGGTATGCAATGGTTCACCAGGCAGACGAGAAAACGACGCTCTTGGCTCATTATCTAATAGACTTGGCTTTGATTGAATACAAGATGTTGAGATATGCACCTAGCAATATTGCTGTGGCGGCGCTTTATCTTGCTTGTAAAATACTGAGGAAGGAGGCCTGGAGTGAGAAGCTCTCGATAGACTGCAATTATACGGAATCACAGCTTCGCCATTGCGCGAAGCATCTTTGCGCTCTGCTTCAGCATGCTGCAAAGGGCAGTCTTCAGGCAGTCCGAAGGAAATTTTCCCAAGAGAAATACCAATGTATTGCTAAAATTCAACTTGATAAATTGTAGTATCGAAAGTGGACTAAGGTCGAAAGAAACAAATGAAAAACAAAGAGCGGTTGATTATTTATTGCATGTATGAAATATTTATTTGTATAAATCTAAAATAATGAGTGATTATATATTTGTGATACCAATTCCATCCCAAGCTGTTCTCTTTAAGAAATAGCCATGTGAAAACCAATGAATCTAATCGTAGTAGTGGGGACAACAACCATTCTTCAAAGAAGAAACACTTGATTTCCCTACAAAAATCACATGAGTGGTTGTTGCAACAGACTTATTTCTTTTTTTTCCAAATACCGGTACTTAAAGTAAATATTACAATCTCTGCTATGCCTTAGACTAGAAGAGACTTTTTTTATTTACATAAGAGTTTGAGTGAGTTCTCTCATGCATTTTAATCGAGTGACAAATGTTATATATTTTTATACGGAAATAGATAGATATAGTTATATTGGCTAAGTTTTATTGCTTATTAATAAATTGAAAATCCTTAAAGACACTACTTTAATTATTTTCTCATCTAATACGGTTTATAACCATCGTATTAGACTCTTGCTTTCGTTTCTTCTATCATTTGCTCGCCTTCTCGCCTCAAGCTTGTCTTGTGTCTCACCGAATTTCCAGAGAAAGAAAGCAAAACTTTCGATCCCTTGAAATCTGGTTAGTTTTTCCTTTCGAGCTTTATGGTTAAATTTTTTAACGTGATATGGATTTGATCGAATTTGTCGATCACAGCCTCTTGTTGTTTGATCAGTTCTTCCATCGAGGGCAGCTCTTTGAATTTCAAAGTCTTCAGAAGAGCTCTCTCAAGGACCGCTCTCATCTTCTGTGCGGCCTCCAATTCAATGTTGCTGTCACCAACGCTGATTATGTTCGTAAGGGCGGCATCTTCAAGGGTTCCTTTCAAGTTGAGGAAAGCTTCTTGCTTCCATCGTTTTGGGTCATTCGGGTACAGGTCTTCATACTCCGCTCTCGCAGAAATAACCGAGATCCGGTTTTTTATAATAGTCTCGTAGGTCATCGGTAAGTACACCTCGCTGCTGGTTTCAACCCAGTTTTTCGTAGCGTTTGTGATAATGCAGGCTTTGCCGACTCGAGCAGCCTTCTGTAGCAGCTTGGTTGCGTACTTGTCGATGATGTTAAGAGATTTTTGAATTTTTGAATCTTTTTGAACCTTTTCGAATCCGAAACGGGTCAGAAAGCTCGTTGGGAAGAGCGTGTCATCCCAATCGAAGATTACGATTGTCTGGTGGGGTTTGCTCTTGGGTTGTGGTCGCATGACCTTCATATGCATAAGTTTGTTGATATAGTCTCGTCGAAACATATCTTCGGGTTGCTTTGGCACCTGTTTCGCTCCTGTTGACTCGATTTGGCCGTCGGACTCGCTTCCGGATTGGAATAAGTCGTTTTCAGTTGAAGAGTCATTTGCGTTAGAGTCGAATCCGGAAGCAGAAAACATCTCTCTCAATGAAGAGTCTTGGAATGAACTCCGAGTCGACGAGCTGTCAGTGCTGACGTTGTCGCCACAGGAGTCAGTGAAACCGAGAGATGAGAGAACTTTCTGCGTCAGGAGCATTTGAACTATCTTTTAATTTTTGATTATTTTAATACTACGAATTACTCTGTTCGGCTCTTTAAATATCTCATGAACTCAGTCAGTATAGTTAGTTCCGCAATAAAATTTATAAAAGGATATCAGAAATTACCCGACTTTAATTTCGGCGTCCAGTGAGAACAGTTGTGAACATTTGATTCGCTTATTCCGGGTAATTTATGTGCCGGGAAAATATTTATAGAGCTCTAAATTAATTGAAAACCGCCATGTTCCGTTATAATAGCCTTGAATATCTGTTTGTGAGCAGAAATAGCTCCATGACTCTCAATTTACAGCTAATGAAAACATTCTTCAAGAGAGGGATAGGGAAACCCTCACTATTTGATACAAGAAATATTCACACTGATCGCTGTTTGTTCAGTAGTGATTTAATGAATTTAACGTTCATAGTACTCTTCATACACTCGTTTTATACTGAAATCTAGCAACAAGTAGATACGTGGAGTCGTAAATAGAGAGTTTGGAAATCAATTTGAGCCGTTTCAAGAAATCCAATCACCTAAAGCCTAGTCTGCCTCTCTCTTCTGTGAAATTGCATGAATTACGGTGTAAACTTTGAATAGGCCCCGGCCTTGAAGTTGTGTCGGAAGTTTTGATGTTCATACATAACTTTTTGTGCAGGTACAGTATTGTATCTTGCTTATGGTTTACTGTTCAAGAGAGAAACCAAGCATTTATATCTAAAAATTTTATCGCAGCTTTTCAGTCTTCAATGGATGATAACTCTCAGAAGTAATCCAAATTGAGGAAGCAATTTCGCTTTCGTTGCATTCAATCGATTATTGCTGAAATGACAAAGTGCTACTAGATTCGGAATAGCTGCCTATTGTTCCACGTGGGAAACAAATCTAGCGGTTTGAATTACATTAATAAGTCCAATATTGACTGGGACAATGACAACGACTATGTTTTTTAGTGAATGTAGGAGGATGTAAATTCCTCACTTGACTTTTGAAAAATAATTATTAGGTATCAATAGCAAATATGCGAGTGGAAATATTTCAATTCAATTCAATTTGGAGCATCTGTCTCAGATTCAGAATTGGTTTTGTCCCTGCCTCGCAAAGAATTGAGTTTTGGTTTCGCCTTCAACTTAACCTTGATTTATCTAATACTTTCTAGTTATTGATTCAAATACTAATCGAGGTATCTATAGCAACAGCTGAATGATAAATGGTATATATCGGCTTCGACATAAAAAAAAAATTGTTTTCTACCGATAAAATAGAATTCGTAATGCTATGATATTATAACGAGCTATCGTTATTGCAAAGTAGTCAGCAATAAATCGAATTAGAATCAGAAAAGAATTTTAGTATGGATGTAAACCCTGACAATAAATCTCAAAACACAATGGAAATTAAACAAAAAAAGGAGCAGTATTCTCAAGAAATCCGGAAGAACAGAAACGCAGCACTCCTTAATGCTAAGCGAAAAAAAATTTTACTTAGAGATCGCTTGCAAAACAGCAAAAACTCAATAGAACAGTCAAATCCAACAATCGAAAGTGTACCTGACCCATTTTCTCTCCCAAAGAAAAAACGAATGCAGGAAGCTGCCAATACCCTGATTACCGCCCTCAAAGAAAAAAACGAAAATATGATTTTGTCGGCCATTCAAGAGCTCAGGACGTGCATCTCAGAAGACGAAAACATTCCAGTCGATGAATTTATATCCTTAGATCTCAATCAGAGCTTAATTGTTCTGTTCAGTGAATGGGGAAATAATATAGACATATTACGAGAGCTGCTATGGATAGCTATCAATATATTCAGCGCACCATATACGAAAATTTCGAGCTTATACTCCAAAGAACTGATCCGTTCAATCATCCAATGTCTATCCCATAGCGACCTGGAAATCGTTGAATCAGTATACTTGCATTCATGAAGCCGTCCATTGAAATTTTCCATAGGCAGCGCAGACATTGAGCAACATTGCAGGTGACATCAACCAAACAATTTCTTTACTCCTTGAGGAAAAGATAGCAGAAGCGGTACTCGCTTTATTGGGTCAATCAAAAAATTTGACCGAAGAGATACTCCTTCACATCTCGAGTTTGATCGCTAATTTATTTAGATACAGGACTTCCAAACCTGAGGTAGAATATAATAGTCACTTTCCCCACAGCTTTTCATGATTTCGCTAGCTCTACCCTCTGTTGACCGTGGCACACAATCTTTGTGGCCTGAACAACAAGGAGATCATCTGCAATTGCATGTGGGCATTCGCGAATGCGACGCTTTGGCCTGAAGAGAGTCTGAAAGTGATTATCTCCTCAGTTCCAGACCTACCAGCGATCCTTATGAAAGCTCTTGATGAGTCATCAGGCGAAATCTTATCACCAGCACTACGAACGATTGGCAATCTAGGCAGCTATACAAACGAATTAGCCCTGACCGTACTTTTTCCACAAGAAATTTAATTTGTAAAACTATCTTAGCGTATGATGGAGCTGGGACTTCTTCAGAAACTGAAAGTCCTATTGAAATCTAAGGCTGATGAAGTGCGGTTAGAGACCATCTGGATCATTTCAAACATCCTGGCAGAAGATTCATACGCAATTTCTAAAGTTATTTCCGAAGGTATCTTAGCTGAGATCATGGCTCAGGCGCAAAACGAAATCCCACAGGTATTTTAGCGCATATTGCTCAGCAGAGACTCAAGATTGTAGGTATTGGAAGAAATTTTGCTCTGTATACACAACGTCATTGAGAAAGGGACGATTATGCAAGTTAATTCGATGTATAAGTTTGGCATGATGAACGTCATCGTGGATTGCTTGAAAAAAGTCGACTATCCAAGAGTGGTGATCAAAGCGCTAATTTGCTACGAGAAACTGCTCGCACTCGGTGAGCAGTTAAAAGAGTACCATAAGCTAGGGGTGAACCCGCTGGTAGCTGCTTTAGAGAATGCAGGGGCGGTTCGTGATTTTGAATCGCTGCAAAAACATAGCAATGAGAAAATATACGAACTTGCCAATAGAATCATCGATACATATTTTACTGGGCAGCAGGCCTCATAACGCCTTATGACTGTATTTTAATGTAAATAAGACTGCGAATCCCGAAAAAAGCAATCATAATAATTCATGAGTTGAAACTCAATAAACTTCACATCCCAACTTAGAGTTAGTTTTACGTTTTAATCAAAAGTACAAGGACGATTACTCAATGAGAAATACCAATATAAAAATTATACAAAAAAACCAGACGATAATGATGAAGTGGTGCGGAACGCTTCGATAGTGGTTCAACTAACCATAACAAAAAAAGTAAAATCCAAATAGCAAAATATTAAAAAAATAGAAAATACAAATTAGATTTTGAGAGCTCTTGAGTTTAAATTGAATACGTGTGGTGAGAAAACACCAAATGTTAGTCCCAAAGGCCATTCATGTCGCAGAAATTGAAGAAGATGCTTCGTATGTTACTGTATTGCCTCCGAAACAGTGAACGCTCTGCTAACGAAAAGCTTCATTAATTTAAATCGTTAATTAAAACTTGAGTCAACTGAGGTGATCTAATCAACAACATAAACTTTCGGATTTTCTCATCCGGTACAGAGAATACCCTTTCTTATTGTAGAAATTATAGAATAATTCCCACAAGATCTCCTGACCACGCAAACCATCTGCAGCTTAATTAAAAAAGTATTTCGAAAATATTTTTATATTTTCTCAAAACCATTTTAAGATTCACTGTTAATTATTTTTAAGATTCATTGTTAATTATTCTAAGATTCATTGTTAATATTCATATAACAAAAATGAAAAGAGCAATAAAAAAGCTGGGGCACTACCACCGATTTACCTCACGTGTGAATCCTTTGAAACAATTCGAAGTCAAACCTCTCACTCTTGCTGATTGTGAGAATGTAACAGACTTAGTCACTGAGATCTTATGTACATCGGAACCACTTGAGGTTTACATGGGTGGGAAACCTGGAATTATGAAACCGATAAATGAATTCCTCGTGAAGCGTTCTATTGAAGACGACTTGGGAGTAATTTGTGTCGATCCGGACACCTCTGAGATCGCTTCTGCTCTGATCGTTTATGATAATTATAAATCCGATATTCCATCCCATCTTCTCGACAATAAACATTGTGAAGTTATCGTAGATTTTATGTACGAGTGTTACAATGATGAGCTTATTCAGCAACTCAGCCAAAAACGCCTTCACTGTCTTGACATAATAACTGCGGCGACCAACAAAAAGTATCAAAAGATGGGTTTGAGTGACCATTTAATAACTTGGGCTACGCATGAACATCCGCGCATAAAGCAGGCTGATGCGCTCATTGCAGCCTGCACTCATCCTGCTGCGTACAAAATTCTGATGAAGAATGGGTGGCAAGTCAGAAAAAAAGCCAAGGTTTCTGAGTATACAAATAGCAAAGGAGAGAAACCGTTCAAAGACTTTGCTGCAGTAGCAGAACAAAAACTCGGTATTACAGGATATGATGAAGTTAACCTGATGGCATACATAAGAAATCCTGGTAATTAAAATAATTGATTGCTCTTATATGAATATTTGGTCACAAATGAAAATTTCTTTGAAATTTAGAGTAGTTGAACGCGCTCCTCTTCGATATGGCTTTTCTATGAAAAATCGTGCTTTAATTTCGGTCGAGCTGCTCCAAAAAGTTGTTCTGCCTATGAGAAAAATGTTTTATAAAACCATCATAACTCAGTTTATGTGTGTTAAATCAGCATTTGACTTTGCAAAGAACAAAAAGATGATATTTTATATGGGAATCCGTGTTGTTGAAAGATTCAGGTCATGTTTTATGAATCTTCATTAATAACTTTTTCAGCTAGCAAAGCTGTCAACTAAGACATATCTTATTTGAAGCTGTTGCATGTACATAGAAAAAAATAAAAATGAAAAGATCAGCTAATTTGCTGAAAGTCTATCACCAAGTACCTTCGCGAGTGATATATTCACTCCGAACTACTTGAGGTTTAATTCGGTAATACACACGAATTTATGAAACTTGTGTATGAATTCCTCGTCTAGCGTTCTATTGAGGATGATTCGGGAGATCTATTCCACCTCTGTAGTTGGAGAATCAATAAAAGAGAGTCAAAAACTTTTTATCTGATCCGTTTATACGAAACTCTTTGACACCTTGAAATATTTACTTCAAACTCATCGATATGGAGCATTTAGGATGAAATTGGGTTAAAATAGAGTCTTCATTTCGGTTTTTTTATTTTTTCGAAAAAAAATGAGTACTCCTTTCATGTTTTTTAAAACATGGAGAACTTTGTGTTGAATTGGTATTCCCCACTTCAACCAAATAACAAAATGATTAAGTGACGGTGACACGGTGATGAGGTTGGAAATGCTTAGAAAAACGACATCTGCGCCAACCAAAAAAAAAAAACAAGAAAAACGCAATTTTAAATCTTTAACGCTTGAATAAAATCGATTTAATTCAGAAAAATCTCAACCTAACGCATTTCCAATTTTTCAATAATAAATATTTTTCAAAAAAACCAAATATCAAAAGATGGAAAGATCGATGCCTACATTGAAATTTACCACAAATGAGAGTCCCTTGAAAAAGTTCGAAATCAGACCTCTCACTCTAGCTTATAGAGAGGAGGCCACGAAATTAGTCACTGAGGTGTTCGTTACTTCGGAACCACTCGTGGCTTACTTGGGTAGCAAACCTGAAAATATGAAACCTCTCATCGAATTCCTCGTCAAGCGTTCTATTGAGGACGGCCTGGGAGTAATGGTGGTTGATCTGGACACCGCAGAAATTGCCTTTGTCATGATCATCATTGATAACTATCAATCCGATATCCCACCTCATATTCTTGAAGAGAAACATTGTGAAGTTGTTCTCAACTTCTTGGATGAGTGTTACAAGGATGAGCTGATTCAACAGCTCAGTCAGAAACCCTTTAGCTGTATTAACTTTATTGCTATTGCCTCCCCATCAAAATACAGGGAAATTGGTATAGGTGAAAAGTTCCTGGCCTGGACCATGCATGAGCATCCGCTCATCAAGCAGGCTAATGCGTTAGTTGGAGTGACCACTCATCCCAAGTCGCGTACACTCGTGACGAAGGCAGGGTGGAAAGTTCGAAAGATAACCAAGATTTCTGAGTATACGAATAGCAACGGAGAGAAACCGTTCAACGACTTTGAAGAAGTGATGGAGAAAAAACTTGGTCTTAAAAGACACGATGGTGCTCATCTAGTTACTTATCTAAAAAAGCAAGCTAATTTGTAGCTTTTTCGATGAGTTTTACAATGATATGAGAATTTCTTTGAGAATTTGATATATTGATACGTCAACCTCTTTGATATCAATTCCCTCCCAAAAGAAAAAACAAATTGCGGTAAAATCGCGTTTTAATTTCGATTAGACTCAAACATAGAAATAAAATTTTAGGTCTTGAAAATTTTGAATCATGCCCGATAAATTAAGTTTTGATGCCACAAAGGCAACTCGTATAAAAACTTGAAGAAGATGCTTCGTCTCTTGTATTGCCTTCGAAAGCTTCATAAATGAAAACTGGGTGAACTAATGTAATGAGGTTAACTGCAAAACAACAGGATTTTTTTTTTTCGAGTATACAGCATGGTCATTCTTTTTTTTCCGAGTTACCTCATAATTACGCTTTATATGTAAATCAGATCTCCTAAACGTCCAACCAGTCTGATCTGAACCTGATGATGTAAATAAAATGCGTATTTCGCAGTATGTACTTTCCTTGCAGATTTTACAATGGAGAAAATTAGCTGTAAAAAACTAAAATATCTGATTATATTAACATGAAGAGAGGAATTAACTAACTGTCAAGAATTTCCCTGAAATTATGGAAAAAACTTGTCAGTAGAGAACATAGTGAGGCTCATTTCTGTGTCTACAAAAATATTGCATTTTTTAAAAGATATTTAAGAATTCTTTGGTATACTCAGATTTTATCAGGCAATTTTTGAATTGAATTGTATTGCTCTTCATAAGATAGATACCAGCTATATCTTTATCAAATTTTAAAATTCATTAAATTCAATGAAGCACGCAATAAGAAGGATGCTCCGCGTTCCACAGGGGCTGCGAAATCTCGAAAGCTCTGGCCGTCAAACTCCCTCAGCCCACAGTGGTTTAACACTGAAGGAACCTGACACTGCCAAATTTTTCCTCCCAGCTGAAAAAATCACCATGGATTTACTGTTTCTACAAGCTTCAGAAAATGTGCGAGTTTCAGGAAACGACTTCTTCCAAATTTTCGTAGCTCAGCCTGAATCAGACGTTCATTATGAAAAGAATTTAGATCAAGCATTCAAATTCCTCTATAAAAGACATCCGACTCTTAGAGCATATTTTATTCGAGATGAAAAAGGAGAACCAAAGAGGGCGTATGCAGAAGAGCTCGAGAAAATTCCCTTCGAGACTCACTCCTTGCAATGCACTCTATTGTCACCGGACTTTAGATCGTTCCTTCGCAAGAAAATAGATAACATTGAGAATATCTTCGACAAGAGTCCATCGAGGTGGTACTTCATACAAACTCTTGACTCGAAAGTGCTTTTCTATTATTCTCACCACGGATTTATCGACATGGATTCTTCACGGATGCTGGCCAACGAGCTACATCATTTCTGCAGGAAACTAGCAGAAAACAAGGAAACTACCTATGAAGAAGCGACAAAAGATCTCGCTAAAATCGCATCGTATGAAGAGGTTGTGAGGAAGGCCTGTGAGACTCAAGACAGCAAAAAAGAAGCTCTTTTCAATGATTTAAAACCTGTGTTTGAAAGTCTCAACCTAGACAAATTAGGTTTATTATGGGCGGCTCCTTCCGAAAAACCTGAGATCGGTGAACCAATAATTGTTCATCGATTGTACTCTGACGCTTCTGTCAAGTTTGTCAAGGCTAATAAGTTGGACATGAACAGAGTCATGCGAACTCTATTTCAACTGGCACTGCACAATGTCTTCCAAGTGGACTCTCCGACTATTCCTTTTGTAAAAATAAATGGACGTCGACCAGAATATGCAAAAGGTGTGTCGTGCTGCTATATCAAGGGACATATTATTTATCAAGGGATTGATCCAGAGAACACCTTCCTGGAACAATATACTGTGAACAATCGCCATAACAAAGATTTGATGATGAAATTTGGTGATGTTACGAGTTTGGACGTCATGGAACCACTTAGGGAGGCCCTAGGCAAGGACTGCTTCCCAAAGATATGCTATCATTTCTTGCCTATTAATCCATCAAACTCTAAATGGACGGAAATGTTAGAACTACTCCATGAATACACCACCTTTGGCTTCAACCTGTACTTCGAAATGTATGATGATCAGCAACGAGAAAGTTACACTTACAATCTGGTCTATGACAAAACTATCTTTGATTCACTTACCATGACACGACTTATGATGTATGTAATGACTGCCTTAGACAATCTTGACGGGATACAACATACTAAAGTGGGTGACATGACAGAAGAAAAAGTCTTGGGTCTTCTGTTGAAGAAATAGAAAACGTTGTCTTTGTTTGCTGTCGTGTCGTTAATTAGAAAACATGCCAAACTGACTATGAAGTCGATAATGATAAATTCCTTTGAAATATGCTGTGATCAAATTTATTCACTTTCATTCAAAATGAGATTATGTCCACTTCTCACGATCTAATGAGATTCCTTAGTTGATAGAACTATATTAACATTACCAATAATTTACGTTATTTTGAATGTTCAAATAAAATGTAATGGATAGAAGGGTCGGGTCCTAATGGGCTTAGATCCATTGAAAACGAAAATATCTGGTTTAAAACAGTCATTTATCAAAAAACCAAAAAAAAAAAACATTTCAAAAACGTATTCCCGTAGTTAATTTACAAGAGTTGACTTCTAACTGCGATACGACACAATAGTCTCAATGAATTTCGAGAATGAGCCAAATATTATTTGATATTCCTAAAACAATGGAGTATCTAAGAAGTGATTACAAGATTCTTAATTCGAATAACTTGACCAGATCGATTCAGAAGAAAAATTTTAAAAATAATATCTAACTCAAGATGCGTCAAGCGATGAGGAGGATGCTCTTCGCATCCCATGGATTTCGCAAAGCGGAAAGTTCTACTTATCAGAGTCCTCCTTTCCACTATAATTTAAAACTCAATGAAACTAAAACGACAATCAGAACTGAATCATGCAGGCTTTTCAATGTAAATGAGTTAATCATACTTGACTTGCTTCCTAAATTAGAAGCTGCTTCTCCTTCAGACAATGAGAAAATCATTCAGGACTTCTTCCAGATTCTCATAGCAGAACCTGCATTTGACCCTTCATACGAAAAACATTTAGAGCAAGCTTTGAAATTTCTTTACAAAAGACATCCAACACTTCGCGCATACTTTGCTCGAGATGAAGAAGGACCAAAGAGAGTGTACGCTGAAGAACCTGAGAAAATCCCCTTTGAAAAGCATATGTTACAATGCACGCTCTCTTCACCGGACTTAAGAGCCTTCCTTCATACCAAAATCGATGGAATGGAAAATCAGAAAAAAGTTCTTGACAAAGTCCCTTCGAGGTGGTACTTCATACAAACTCTCGACTCGAAAGTGCTTTTCTATTATTCTCATCATGGATTCATCGATACGGAAAGTATACGGATGCTGGGTAACGAGTTACATCATTTCTGCAGGAAACTAGCAGAAAACAAGGAAACTACCTATGAAGAAGCGACAAAAGATCTCGCTAAAATCGCATCGTATGAAGAGGTTGTGAGGAAGGCCTGTGAGACTCAAGACAGCAAAAAAGAAGCTCTTTTCAATGATTTAAAACCTGTGTTTGAAAGTCTCAACCTAGACAAATTAGGTGTATTATGGGCAGCTCCTTCCGAAAAACCTGAGATCAGTAGACCAATAATTGTTCATCGATTGTACTCTGACGCTTCTGTCAAGTTTATCAAGGCTAATAAGTTGGACACGAATAAGGTAGTGCGCACAATCTTTCAACTGGCACTTCATAATGTCTTCAAAGTGGACTCTCCGATCATTCCTTTCGCAAAACTAAATGGACGTCGACCAGGCTATGCGAAAGGCGTCTCATGCTGTTGGGTTAATGGTCATCTTTTGTATCAAGATGTAAATCCAGGCAATACCTTTCTCGAGCAATACGCAGCGAACAGCCGCCATAACAAAGAGATTTTGACGAAGTTCGGTGACATTGATGCCAAAAAAACCCTAGACACCTTAACGGAGGTTCTCGGCAAGGACTGCTTCCCAAAGATCTGCTATCATTTCTTGCCTATTAATCCACGAGAATCCAAGTGGATAGAATCGTTTTGGTTGCTCGACGAATATGACACCTATGGCTTCAACTTATACTTCGAACTGCTCGATGATCAGAAGCGAGAACGCTACGAATTCATGCTAGTCTATGATAAAACTATCTTTGATTCACTTACCATGACACGATTAATGACGTACATCATGACTGCTTTAGACAACCTTGAAGGGCTGCTACAGACTAAAGTGGGTGACATGACAGAAGAAAAAGTCTTAGGTCTTTTTTTGAAGAAATAGAAAACCGATTGCTATAAATAAAGATTTTCTACTAAAAATGATTCATATCAAAGTTATCTCGTAGCATTTTTTCTTGGGAAGTAAGGCTATAATCATGCTTTAGAGGGTTTTAAGCAATAGTTACAAGTAAATAAGATTGATAGCAGTTGATTATTAGATAGATATATTGGCGTTTTAGTAGAAGGAAGAATCCCTCATCAGTAAAGTTAGTGCTCGTTTATATCAATTAACAATTAGATAATTAGATTTATATGCAATTCAATCTCTTGATGCCAGAGTCAGTCTTATTTATGCTTCTATAGCATCGCTCTGACCTTTGCCTTCACAGTTCACTCTATCAAAGAGATATCCGATGTCTCTGATAGATCGCTGACTTCTCCAAGAGAAATACCGTCCTCAATGTCATCCAAGATTTCTCCGTCAATATCACTTTCTTTGGGCTTCTCTACGGCTTTCTCCGTTGTACCAGCTGCAGTATCGTCAATAGACGGTTGTGGTTTGGCATACTTAGCGACGTATTCTTTCACCTTCTTCTCATATCTTGAAGGGTCCTTGAGCATGAGGCCTGCAGCTTCTGGATTTAAGGGATCAGCAGGGTTGGGATACATGAGCAGCTGTGGAAGGAAGACATCAAAAATATTAATCATCTCGAACATCGGGCTCCATGTTTGATTGATCACATCAAGGCAGACGCTTCCAGAGCTATCGAATTTAACAAAATGTTAGTCTGAACCTTTAATTGAATAGATCAATACGCTTCATCGACATTTGGATGATAAATCTTGTTATTGAAGCCTATAGAAGGCGATTTATAAGGATAAGCTTCAGGAAGAAGCACATGAAGCAGCCATTTGCCTCCCTCGTATAGGCTGTCTTTTGGTCCGTTGAACTCGACCATGAAATCATTTGGATTTTCTTGGCTGCGAGTTACTTTGTAGTCAGACATCATAAGCTTCATGACGTCCTTCTCTTTTCTTTTGCTAGCGATAGCCGAATTGTAATTTGGGATTGTTGAAGAATTTTGAGTTGTCGCCATCGAGATTGCTCACGAACCTAAAGCGGGTTACTAGCGAAACTTTAAAATTATTCCAAAATTTTTTGTCGTAATCTTAATAGTCCTCAACAACCTGTGATTAATTAGCAAAATTGAAAGAGGATGTCCTGTGTTTATATTCCTTGGAGCAAATCCTGATGAATTAAGGTCAAGGCGACATTGAAAGAGAGTATGTGTGAAAGTTTAGAAAGAGATTTTATTTGAAATGGGCAGAACGATATTTTGAATGCGAAATAATTTAACGCAATAATTTCGGACTGAGTTCAAGGGAAATAAATGAGTTTGAATTTCAGTTCGAAATCGCTTTTCAAATGGATCCCAGAGTTCTAATTGTTAGTTAACACTTCCCAACTCTTTGTGAAAACTGAAATATTGCATTCAACCAAGTCATGTTTTTAAAATTTTGTTTGTTCCTGCCTCATTCAATTTCTGTTCAAATGGAGTTTGAAAAAAACCATTATTTTTGTTCCTGCTATTTCCATGAATAAAAAAAATTTCATAAATATCATCTTTCAGACTCACAACTTATCCACACTGGAGATAAGAAAGACAGTCAATATATTATGATTGCGAAACATCTTTCTTATCACTATCAAGCATGATGTTTATCAGCTTTTTTTGCTTCTCAAGGTCTTGGTATATGCTTGTCCAAGGCTCATTGCCAGTCTGGTCGGCCAGTTGAGCTAAATCTGCAGTCTCAAATTCTTTTAAACTTTTCTCAAGGAGCGTTGGGGTCACATTTGCCAGTAGCTCAGAATTCTTTGTGTCAAATATCTCTTTCTTAGTAAGCTGATTTCTTGCAGCTAAGTCTGAACCTCTTGAAGACAACACTCGCCTTGCTGGCTCGCGACTGCTGTATGTAGCAAGGACTTTTTCTGAAGTGATCTTTTTCAATTGACTCCGGTTGGGCGATTTTGAAGGAACGTTCTTCTTAATCTGAGGTTTGAACGTGCATGCCTCCTCTTCCTTTTTCTGGAGAGCAGCGCGATGCTGAGTTAGCTTCGAGCTCTTATTATTCAGCCACTCTTTGCTTCTTTCGAAGATTGACAAGCTGGTTTCCGGCTCTGGAGACTGAGCTCTCCTATTTGACTGCTTTTGGCCAAAAAAGCTATCTTTGTGCGTCGAATGAGCAGTAGGGGTCTTTATTTGCCTCAGAATATCTACTCTCTCGTCCTTGCCTTTCAGCTTTCCAGAATTCAACGACAAGTCTGCTCTTGAAAAGCCCAACTCAGCTAATCCGAGAGCAGTGGGGCTAATGCTGATGTTTTGAATCGAACTTGGTTCCTTTTCAACGTTCAACCCAAACCTGCTGCTTCCCTGCTTGCCAGTGATTGTGAGATTAGGTGGCATTCGCAACTTCTCGCCACTAAGACGCGGTGCGAATTTCTTCGCTTGGGTGATAGGCGAGAAAGCCGAGGATTGCTCTCTCGCGCTAAGTTTCGCTTCATCACCGAGGATTGATTCGCTTGGGGTTTGAATCTCTGATCTTTCGGTTTGCGCTCTGTTGGTCTTGACGGGAGTTTCAATCGACGCCTTCGAGTGCACAGACTTCTTCGAGGCAGGTCGCTTTTTCGCCTTCTCGGCTTCCTCATCTCGCAGCTGATCAATCGTTAGCAAAGGCGCACCAGCAAGTGATTTAACATGCCCATTGGGTTTCCCCTGCTTTTCAACACCCTGAGCGTAGTTCTTGTAGATGCTTTTCGAAGAGTTCGACACATTACTGCTGGCTAGACCAACTCTTTTGAGGTTGTTAGACTGAGGAGTCTGATTTTTCTTGGAAAAGTTCAAATGGCTACTTTTATCGAAGGAAGGCGACGCAGAGCGAGAGGGGTTGGCAGCTCGACTGCTCTTCGCTCTGGTCTTTTCAAGAGGGAGTTCATACAGTCTTGTAAGTAGCTTCATGCTTGGTTGGAGCTTGCTCGCCTTCTCCGTGATCCTTGGCGAGCCCAAATTCCCATAAAGCTTGTCGCCTAGCTTTTGTATTTTTTGCTGTCTTTCCTTCTCTTTCGCAAGCAATAAATCTTCTATCGCCATCTTAGGTCGCGTTCCTGACACCATTTGCTCGGAGTTCCGGTCAGTGTAGACTTTCTTGTCCATGTTTGACTGCTCGATTTGATATTTAAGCTTTGTTGAGAATAAGTTAGAGACGAAATAATATGAAAGTTCGTGTACTTCTCTGTGCATTTCTTTTTTCTTTTCGATCGTGTCCTTCCATTTATATAGGTGGTTCAGATCTCTTTTCAGTTCTTGGGAGACCGGATTGATCTGAGAAGAAGACTTGTGATAAAAGAGAAAGGTGTAAGTCATTACCTGTGGTGTAAACGTGTATTCTGAGTAGATACTTCTCATTTTATGCTTTAAAAGAAATTTGCGTTGAGCTCAAGCGAATGAGTATTGATGATTTACCGAAAATTGCGAGTTCTCGTGGAAACCGTCCGAGGCGTACTGCTGCCGCTGAGTTACGACACCAGCAAATAGGTCTTCCTCTCCAACATCGCCATCAAAGCCGCCAGGTTCGGTGTTCGTAAGGTTGTGGCAATCTGTGATCGTAGGAATACCGCGAGGACTGAATTTTTGGGATTGACCATCTTGAAAATGCAGGTCTTCTTGATGAGGAGAAGCGTGTCGTCCTTGCGACTCGTATCCTACGGTTAATGTGTTGAGGTCTGTATTGGATGTGATCTCTGTCATCTCACAATTTGCAAGTAAAATTTTATTAATTTAATTAAATTTAAGTAGCAAGACTAAGAGATTGAGTTTGTTTGCATTTTTCAAAAACCCTCTTTTGATTTAATTACTTAATTCCCTCTCTCAAGTTAGAGTACTCTTGCTGTCTCGTGCTGATTTTTCAACGCAAGAACAATTAACTATCGCTATCCAAACTTATATTACCTCATGGTATCGATTCCTATTATTATTTCTGTAATGAGTATGAGTCATTCTAATAAAGAGGAAAAAATAGCGATAATGAGCTTTTTTTTTGATTATAAATAGTGTGATTTCGTGGAGCATAAACGATTCCTAATAAAGGCATGTGTTAGGGTTTTTGTAAACTCTCGTGGTTGTTGTAATTCTTGTTCTCAATAATAAAGGTTTATTTTTTCACGATTGAAGGTAGGAAAACACAATTCAAGAATTTTTCAGCGATTTATATCACATGCACACGAAGAGACTATTATTACATTTTTAGATAAAGCTCACGGTAGCGAGCGACGAGGCTCAACAGGAATTGGTGACGGTCAGCTTAAATTACCCCATGAGCCTCTCTCTTTCTCTATAAAAGCTGTCTAAGAAAGTGGAGGATATTCAGTGGGATCAAATGTCGCTCCTTTTTGGTTCGACTTGCTGCCATATTCACGATGACCGCTATATCTTCCTCCTCTTCCGCCTCTTCGGCCTCTTCCTCCTCTTCCGCCTCTTTCGAATCTTTCGAATCTTTCTTCGGTCTCTTCATTCACGTCTTGGTCCTCCTTCTCTTTATTGGCCTCGTCTTTAGGTGTATCTAATCCAGCAAATATTATGAGTTCTGATGAAACATAAAAGAAAAACTACAATATTTATGTGTTTTAGGCTTAGAGAAATAACCAGAGCGGTAGTTCTGGTAGCCTCCTCCTGATTGACCTCCTCTGTAGCCTTGGTTCCAGTTATAATCTTGGTACATGTTATCTAAGGTTTAAAACATTAATTTTTCGAAGCTTTGTCATGGAATTACTATAATAAGGATACATCGCCATCGGGTTGTACATCTGTTGATAATTCAACATCTGCTGAGGATAGTAAGAAGGATATGGGGTATATCCACCTTTAGCACCTCTCGACGCCTCAAGCAATTCAAGGTAAGGGTTTCCATCCTTGAGCATGCAATCGATTGCCTTTTCCTATTGCAAATTGTTAGCGACAATACCACACCGGCAAGTGGACTTGGAATTTTGTATCTGGATTCATCAGTTCACCAAACATTTTGACCGCAGACTCCTTGTCTTGGAAAGTCAAAGACACGCATTCTGTGCGCTGGTCATAGGAGCTTTCAAAATCCTTGGAAGTGTCAAAATTAGGCCAAGTGGAAGCCAAATTCACCTTAGTTTTCTCGTCTTTCTCAGCGAGCTTTTTCGCAAACTCCAAAAACTCGGCTTGACTTGTAGCAGGAATTCCCTTTACAAGAATGCTCTTTCTATCCACATTGATCTTGATGCGGACTCTGTCTCCAGTCAGCAACTCGAGATTTTTGCATTGTTTAATCGCCTAGTCGAGGTTAGCAAGAATACTGACGTGAGGTCTTACAGATGTTATGATGTTTGTATCTTTTGTGATACTTTGTACGCTTCTCTCGTTAAAAATATCGTTTATATGTAATTCCATGCTCGCATTTAAACGATTGACGAAATAAGACTTGGTTTTTAGGTTTTCAAATTCGAACATCTTCTCGAGCTAGTCGCAACCAAAAAAAAGAATGGGAAAATGAGGCGGTGAAATCCGTTTACGTGAGGAATTAGCTTGGCTTCGATCTCGGCTGGGTCTTCCTTATGCTCGAGAGTTCCGTTCTGTGAATTGTTGGCGTGATTTAAAGGAGGGAAATAGGATTACTTGATTGGTATTGGTAGAATCGGATATTTTTTTCTCTAATTGAGAAGCTCAGAAGAGAGAATGATAATCAAATGGCTACCTTCTTGGTCTTGTTGCGTTACGGTTTGATTTTTCGCTTCCATTGAAATTTTCAGTCAAAGGCGATTTGTTTCTTTGCTAACTCGATTTATGGATTAAATCCTATTATGCGATTGATGATAGCTGAGGGTAAAACGGACTGATTAGACTTTAAAACTTATACTGCTATTAATCAAAAGAAAAAAAGAGCTCTGCAATTTATTGGAATTATTTTCGAATAATGAATTATGCAGGAAAGATGCGCTATAAACTTTTTTCTAATGAGGGAGGTTTGCGTTCTGGTGTCCCTTGAATCTGTGAAAATTATATAGAAATCAAGCTTCGAAATTGACAGTTACTAGAGTTTTGTTTTTTTTTTCTGATGTCAGAAGAAATTTTCAATAGAAATGTTTTTGGTTGAATAATCTAGCCCTCTAAATTTTTATGAACTTCAATTGCTTTGTATAAATCTAGTTAGAGGAGATGAAGCCCAAAAAAAATTGTTATATATGACAAATCATTTTACTCTACAAGATCTTTGAGCTTTAAGTCCGAATTTTCTCTAATTTATGAAGCTGTTTAGTAGAATTGTCATTAATAAAATAGCTGGTTTTTTTCTAATCGATCAACGTACCGGCAAGAAGATTACAGAGCTTTAGATTGAAAATTTTTTTTTTTGATTGTTATAACGAAGGATCAAAGGCCAGACCTTCTTTTTGAATTTACTGTCTGTTCGTCTACTCTAACAAATTAGTTCAAACATTTTTGACGGTCATTCCGATAAGTAATTTTTACATCATAGAATTGATTTATTTATCCAATTAAACCTGTTCTCCGGCACACTAAGGACTCTTGTTGTTGAAGCTTGTCACTTTCGAACATGGATCGCAGCTAGTTGTATTGAAAAACCAATTCTTTAATGAACCTATGCCGGCAACTATGGAAGTAATTCTAAATCTCATATTACGAAAATGAAAAGCCACCATCTCATCACTAATTCTACAGTTCCTTAAAAAACTTATCGATCTATCAGTTCCTTATGCGCGACATCTTATCTCCTTAATGAAAGACATCCGGTATTCAAATTTTAACTATTCACTACGAGCGCTTCAAATAGACTCTCCAACTTTCTTACCGATAGAAGAATCATTATTAAGGAATCTATCTCGTTTTGAATGATACTTGTAGAGCTACAATGGTATTCCTTTTCACCATAAAATTGATAATTATTTTTTTAAAGCTCAAGATTATAAATTATGATTGAACGTTTTACGTCTCTTTGTAGGTCAATTAAAAAAAAAAATACAAAGGCGACACCTTTCGTCGCGAATTCATCACCAGTCCCTGTCTTCCTATCCACCAAGCCTCTACCAAACCTATTTGATTCAGCCGCTTGATTTGTCTTAAAATTCATTCCTTATTCAGGCAAGCGGCCTTATTAACTGCTGAGAAAATTTATTTAATTCAACTAAAAAGACAAAACCGGGACAGTTCGACTTGAGATGAACTTGCGATACTTTGCTACCCATGTCCGAACCACCAACTGCTATATTTACTTCCTCAGCATCCAGTTTTTGCTATCGGTCTTCATGATATTTTGGGTACAAAACTAGCCATTAATAATTCGCGTCGCTAACATTCCGTTTTTAGATCTATCACGACTACTCAAACTAGTAACAACAATCTCTCTTTGATCTCTGGCTCACACTTCCTCAATACTTAAGCGCTGTTGATGTCGTAACCTTTGTGTTGGAATCAACTCTCCTTCTCTTGCTCATAGCAGATGTGTTGCTACGAGTGCTCGTGCTTAAGAAAGTAACATTTTTCTAGCTCTCTTTGTTGCTGATGGGCTGACCTCGCGGTAGACTTTCTTCCAAAATGCGTGGAACATCGTCGATTTTGGCATGCTGATGACGATATTGATACTCTACTTCGGTTTTATTATCGAAACACTCAAGTAAGACGATTATGATGATTCCTTCATAAATAACTGGCTAGTCACGATGACAATATACCGCATGGATGGGTTACTGTTGTTTTGTCACTCCGATACTTTTTCCAAATCGTACGAATTATCATCGCTATTAAACAGTAATTCTTTTTCACTTGCATCAAACTCAAAGCTTCTAAAAGGAGTCGAATGATGAGGCAAGAGGCTAACGCGAGTGTTGTTGAGATGAAGGATATTCACATCGATCCTTTTGAGCCAGAAAAGCCACATATTCCTAACATCGCTGCCGTGCAAGCAGAAAAACAGTCCGAGATTCACTCAAATATAGCATTAGCATAATCACCTGTGCTCTAATAAAGAAAAATGAATAGGTAAGCGCTTCGTCCGGAGCTTTTCTGTAGAACTTGTAATGAATTTTGTTGATTTGCCAGAAAAATTCAGGCCTTCACATTAAATCTTGCTATATATAATTCCATTGATCAGAGGATAACATCCCTGACGAGAGATACCGTGAAAAGGATTTTATTATCAATTTTTGTTTGTTAGCATGAGACGAAACGATGATATTTTCATAAAAATTCGTTGTTGCTTAATTAAAAGAAATTTGAAGCTCGTCCAGTGAATTAGGTTCCACAACAGGATTGTAGATGCTGCGAACTTAAATTCAATATCAGGATTACCCGTTATGGTATAATTTCAATTACTTTATGATATAGGAAGAGGGGATTCACTGAGGGAGACGAACACAATACATTCATTTCCCTTTTTTTTAAAAAAAAATAATGAGCAATAATATACTCTGCTTGTATCTGCTGCTTTTGGGTTCTTTACCGGATCCTTGAGGGCTCATTTGTCAATTGTCGAGAAAATGCTTGGAAACTTTCGTCTCAAGCCAAATGGTGTGGTATACTCAGTTAATGATGGAACCAGAGACGAGTATTGTAGAAAGCCTCGTTTTGAGGTATTTTGAGAACAGAATTATTTTTCAATTTAAGAAGAGCTTTGCTTTTTTCGAAATGCCTTTGTATTAATAATTATGTTTAATCTGATCTAACAAAAAATCATGTCTGAGACTTCTTACCAAGAAAAACCGAAAGGTGAAGGGAAAAATCAAAACTATGAGTCGAATAACACTCATAAGGACTACGGCGGTCACTCTGGCCACCGTTCAGGGAAACGCTACTACGAACACGGAAAGCAAAAGTCCCAAACAAATGACGGCTATTATTATGAAAATCGAACCAGAGATACCCGGAAGAACTACAACTATGATGACGATGAACCGCAGGCCGGAGATTCTGAGCACTACCACAAAAAAAATTACAACAATGGAGGGAATTCAAAATACGAAGGAAATTACAATAAGCAATATAATAGCTATCCGAAAGGTCCCAGAAGAACGCATAATTATCAACAAACGAATGTTTGGAAAAAGAAGAAGGAAAACTTTACCAAGACATCGCGGGAGGCCATTCTCGAGAGATTCACTGACGTCGGAGAACCGAATCAAGCGTTTGCTGAGATAATGGAATCGAATCCGCAGTTATTCACCAAAACGCCTCAAAGGCCGATAGCGGAAGAAAAGTTTGAACTCATCCCAGATGAAGGAGTAAATGCGCGTCTGCCTCCAACTGGCCAGCGTGAAATTAAAGAACCAACCGAAGAGAAATTCGAAAAAAACGAAAAAGGTCACCACCATGAAGCTTTCCACACTTCCCATAAGGCGGCTGAGTGGGACGACGGAGGAGATGGAAATTACGAATTTGGTAACATGAAATGGATTATAGTTTTTCTTACTTAACTGTAATTTAGATATGAACAAAATGGATGCGTTACTTAGAGGAGGCAGTAAGCCAAAGGAAGGGAAAGAAACTCGGAAGGCTCGTTTAGATGAAGAAGAGAAAGACGTCGATCAAGTAGAGCCTAAGGACAACGAGAAAGACCCATGGGATGAAGACAATGGAGGATTTTCTAATATTGATGAAATATTTGAGAGGAAACTAAAAGAAAAACAGCTTCAGTTTCATGATGATGAGGAAGAGGTCGATTTTGGACTTCTCAACAAAGCACGTAATGACCTTCTGCAATTTTTTTTAAAGCATACTGTTTGATAAATAGCTATTATTGAGGAGGATGAGGGTGAAGCACCGGTTTGGGAGGCTTTTGATGCTGAAGCCATTAAAAAAGAAACGAAGGACGTTGAAAATATGCTTTTAGGCTGGAAATCAGATAATGAAGATATTCGCGAGATGAATGGATTAATTGGCGGTTCAACGAAGATGACTTCCTTTGAAAATGATAGCTTTGATAAGAAAACCCAGCCTATTCAGAGGAGTGGGTTCTATGCTCCATTAGACGACGATAAGAACAGTTTCTCCGCATTTAATATGAAGCAATTTGAAGACTCTGGCGACCAAGATGACATTTTCCGTGGCATGCAGCCATCAGCAATTAGGGTTTCCACTGATAAATCACAACTCGCGAAGCAGTCGCAATTTATGCAGCATCCGGGAATGCAACAACCGATTTCTCTGCAGCAGCATATTCCTTTACAACAGCAACATCCGCAACAAATTCCTATGCAACAGCATATGTTCGGCCCTCAGATGTATTATGCTCCAGAACAAAACATCAACTACATGCAAGGAAAGACGCAAACACCGATGGCCCAGCTTCCAATTGGCTTACAGCCTCCATTACAAGCGCTGCTTCCAAACGTATTTTCTCATTTTACAACCTTTGGTTTCAAGCCTGACGCTTGGTACTACTTGGATCGACAGAAAATGAAACAAGGACCTTTTACAACCAAGCAGATGAACGAGTGGTACATGGGCAACCACCTGCCAATGGATTTGCCAATCACATCGGGAGAAAATATCAATTTCATGCCGCTGAAGGATCTAATTGACTTGATTTTTAAACCTGTCATCAGCAATACTGTCAGATCCCCAACTATGACCCAGCCAACGTATCAACAGCAAGTCCACTCACCAGTTCAGATGATGCCTCAGCAACAACATCAACATCAACACCAACAACAGCAGCAACAGCAGCAAGATAAGAGTCAGTTCCAGTTTTCACAGCTGCTTGAGAATCCTCTATTCCAGGGCCTAGCTACTGAGAAGAGCACAGCTCCAATGCCAATGAATGTGAAAACCGCAGAAGAGCTCGAGCAACAAGCTCTTCAAGAGGCATATGGTCAGTATGGAGGCTATCACCATCAGAAACAGAACAGAAAACAATCCGGAGGAAATGTCCACGAGCATTCGAAGAAACCCCACCAGCAAGCTCACATGATGAATCCCGGTATGTACTCACCGATTGGAATGCTTCAACCTGGACTTGCTCTTCCACAGGAATTAGGAAACCCAGCACATCTTGCTCACGCGAACCAAGCTAAAAGGAAGAACTCTGGGAAAATGAAACAAGATAAGCCGACGAAAGAAAAAGGCGTGAAAATAAGTCAGCAAGCCTCTGACCAAGGTCAGCCACAAACCACGGTTGATATGACGGCCTCGCTGAAGAATATGCTGGGGATCGGAATGAGTACTAGTGACAACGGAGTCGAATCTTTCGCGAACGCCTCGAAGAAGAAAGCCCCTGTTCCTACTTTTGACACAACTGATTTTCCTTCACTTAGCGATAGCAATAAGTGAAGGAGTTTTCATCTCTTCATTAATTATTTGTCCCTTGTATAACATCTAATTATCCATTCAATAAATCTAACACAGTGAAGCGATAAGGAAAACGACAGAGTTACTGCATAACGAATGTATGTGTTGTTTAAATAAAGCACCGGAACCAACTAGAATTCACTTGACAAAAAATTTATCTTTCATTGTGTTTATCTTATAAGGACAACACTCAGTGTTAACCTCCCAACTTCAATTTTTTCATCCCATAAAAAGAATTCCCCAATACAGTATTTAATTTGGACTAAATCATGAGGGCCTCAGTGTTATTATTGTCGTAGACTCACATGAAAATATTCACTTGGTATAGCAGGTTTCAATCATAAATTTACGAAGTTTTGATTTTAATTCGAAAAAAGAAAATTTTGATTTAGTTGAGTTAGTTCTAACAAATCAATTTTTTTTTATTCAAGAAGCTTAAGCCGAAGGAAAAATGCAGCGATCTCAAGAATCAGCAGGTACGGTGACAATGGAACCTGAAGAACGCAAAGAGGAAAATGTTCCATTTACCATTGTTCGACTCAAACCAAAACCAAAAAAGAAAGTAGTCTTTACGGAAGATACTATCGATAACGAAACTATGAACAAGCTCAAATCTAATAGTAATGACCCGTGTTCTCAAGGAGTATTGATTTGATTGATCTTTCTAGTCTGCTGTATCTATCACAAACCACGAGGACCGGATGATAGCTCAAGTACAAGCACTTGCTCAAGTGATGATGGAAATGAATTGGAAAGATCTCACGAAACAAAGCAGAAGCATAAGCAAAACTGTTCAAAATATAAGGACGACAAAAAAGGAAAAGGAGGCTGCGTCCATAAGCACTAAATTTTAGTTGTTCTTGTGACTTGGAGGAGTTTTTCTCAGTTCTCGATGGAGCGAGCTGATCGGAGTAAAGATTTTATGGTTTAATACGCATGGATTGAGTTATTGGCAAATATATTCATTATTTCAAGTCTGACTGGGCCTGGATACTTCCTTAGAGTAATAATACATCTATAGAATTCATGTGTAAACTTGAGACTTGTGTAATTAGAAAACGTAATGACTTGGTATGGATATTATTAGCTTAAAGCGCGATGAATGCATACGAATATACGAATATAAGCAACCTCATAATTGAGATATCCTTTGAGGAGTACAAAACTATAAGTGTAGTCTGTCTTCAATGATTCCCTTGCATCAGCTTCTTAAACACTCTTGACTTTTAGGATTGCCGCATTTTCAATATGATTAATTATGTAGGTGAAGAATCGTAAGACAATAGAAAGTCCATTGAATTATCAGGTACGAGGATACCTAATTATTTTGAGAGTTTGGAATGGTAAAAGCAGGAAAGAGAACTTAAATAGATTACATAGCGATGAATGATGCTGCTTTGCAGAGAAACTCTTTCAAATTAAATCAGTATAAAATCTCTTCACAAAAAGTGAAATCCTATATGTTTTTTCTTATTCAGCTAGCTCAATCCAAATACATCCGTTCCAAACATCACAAGCAAATGTGTTATTTACCTTCTTTGCAACGTTAAATGCCTAATGTTGCTTTAACCTTTGAAAAACTTTTAATTAAGGATTTGATGGTGAAAGAAGCGGGGAGACTACAATTATCGATGTGAGATTTTTTGCTTATCAGAAGAAGAAGCGTGAAAAGTCTTTACAACAACACAGCAAATAAAAAGCTTTTTGTTCCTATTTCTGGTTTCGGAATATATATATAAGAGTTCGATTTCCACTTGCTTAATCTGGGCCCATGACGTCCTTTCCGGTGTATTTGCCACCCTTGACCTTGCTGCTGAGGGATCTCTCCTTTCTCTTCAACAAATCGGTTCTGTCCTTGTCGATCTTGAGCTTGATAATAACGCAGTTGGTTGGGTTGATTGGAACGTTGATTGGAGCACCTAGTATTCAAAAGATAAATCTACGGAGCCTCGGAGCCATAAGCATACCGTTAGTTTTGGTCTTTGCGAGCTTTTCGACGTAAATGCACCATTTCTTTCTGTAAACTTGAGTGACTTTACCTTTTTGACCCTTGAAAAGACCTGCAATGAATTGGGTTATGAATAAGGGGCTAGAGAGGTGCAAGGCTACCTCTGACAACGAGAACTTCGTCATCCTTTCTGATTGGCATGGATCTAACGTTGTATTTCTTCTTCAAGTCTTGGGAGAGATGAGCGCTCATGATGACTCTCTTGACGGAGGAAGGAGCGGCAAAATGAGCCTTTCTTTGCTTTCTTCTGGAGCTGGTGACCTCTATAAGCAGATATCATGGTTAGTCGTGGGGCTGGAGCAGGGTATATCTTTTACCTACGTGCGTCTTCATATTTGAGAGAAACTAATTTAAAGTTTTATTAACTTGGATTTCTATCTGAGTCTTATTTTTGCATTCTTGAGATAATTATATATCTCAAGGCAAACGATGTAATTCCGTTACCAAAGTGCGCCATAAGGCGTCTATAAGAGCTGAAATTCGATTGACTTGAAATGTTTAGCTGTGTTGCAGAGAGGTTATCATGGAATAAACCAGATTCGTGCATTTTCAAGGAATGTATGCAAATTATACAGAATTAGCAATTTGGAGGTGTGGAGATTTTGCAAAATTTGATAGTGCATGGTTTTAGATATTTATGGTTTACAGTGACACAATTCATAAAAAGATGATATTTCTATAATTTTCTAAATAACAACGACCTCGTTACAATGAGCTTAGAGTAGCTCTTCTCATGGTAAATGATAGTTAATTTTCAATAGCTTGCTTAGCGTGTTTATTTCTGTATACTCCTTTGAATTGAAAAACTTTTAGTGTAGAAAAAATTTTGGGGTTTTCTTCCTCATAACTATTAGATCGTCCAAGAGAACTCAAAGTCCAGAACTTTAGAGTCAAGGAATTGTTGTCTTTGGCTTAATTATGCTTCTCTCTATATATATCTTGGTGGGCAATCAGATAAAGAATTGACTTTAACGAACTTGAAAAATAAGGGTTAATGGCAATGATGAATCAATAAATGATAAATTTATGGAGTTGGATTTCCAGCACGATCTTTAAAAGGTAGAACTAGGAACTTCGATCGGCAAGGTTATCCATCAATTCTTCTTCAATAGATATTTATTCTAAATGTTTTTGAAGTTACATTTTGAATAACAACATACCTATCTGAAGAGCATCATGCACGGTTGTACAAAGCATCTCATTTGCTTATGACGTTCTCTGTTGATAATTTGTCGATTAGAGCTGCTCAATTTCTCTAATCGTTTTAAAAATATCGATAGAAAGTGAATTTTATTTTCAAAAAGGAACGAATATTTATAACCAAATCATCTTT
>ENA-UOUE01000007-UOUE01000007.1-compost-metagenome-genome-assembly--contig:-NODE-7-length-128297-cov-8.404843_pt1 | contig 128297 bp, 90 predicted proteins | sample MGYA00238146_ERZ747223 | MGnify/ENA primary metagenome ERZ747223 (study PRJEB28781, sample SAMN06268865) | compost metagenome | isolation source: single cell | place: USA: California, Emeryville, Joint... | reverse complement strand
GTCGGGGCAATTAGAGAACTTGCGACAAACATATGCAATAATGATTGTGATCCCGTGTTAATGTCGGCAGAATATACAAAAAAGACCCATGTGTTTGCGGGGAACGTGGTATCACTGTCCTATACATTGATTAGTAAGCTCATCAATAGCGAAGTACGAACTTACCCATCCTGGGGCAGCGATCGACCCGATTGGATCAGACAGACTTGCAGCGATCATCGGAGAATTTGTTGGTGTCGAATTTAAATTTGTCAGATGTAGGAAGACCCTTCCTTGCCCTGTGTCGAATCTTTATAGCATGTAACACCATGATTATAGAATCTAAAGAGAGTTCAAAGTTTTACCCTGATGATTGAGATATTCTCAGCGCAATCCGTGAGAGATTGCCTGTTTTATTCCATGTTGTATCATGGTTTACCCACATTGCTATGGTATATTGAGAATCCGACCCAGAAAACGAAGGCTGAACGTCAGTTATCAGAAAAGGACTTGGTTTATATTGGTCATTAAGTTGGTATGGTGAGCTGAACAGCGTAATAATCTGTACAGAAACTGAGTTTTTTTAAGCTACAAGATGTTTGATGAAAATTACGGCAACTCGGAAAGAGTATCAGAAGAAATGCAGCCAAGAAGAGTCTAAGCATCTTTATTCGAGCTTGCCAATGAACAGGTATTAAATTAATCGCAGTTTTGAACCCACCACTGATCTTGAAATATTTTTTATAAAAGCTCCTGAACCTTACTTAATATGCAGCAGGATTTATTTGCGGATTAGCTTGCGAGAGGACTTCCTATATTATGAAGTTCTGGAAATCTGCCAATTTCCAACTCCATATGGCCAAACAATACAACTCAAACAGCTAAATCATCCTCCTCATTTTTTCCCTCTTTCTCAGCAGGCACTATTATTAAAAAAATTTCACCACCTGTGACAAATTCAAGAAGTGGGATAACTCTCCAAAAAGTAACTTAGAACAGCTGAAATGTAATCGAATATTATTTTAAAAATAGAATTGGCATGCTCTCTTTGGTTTCTAACAGCTTAGAAGAAACGAAAATTTTGCATAGTCGAGAGAGTTATGTGATAGATAGATATATCGAGCTTTCCCATGATAATATATGCGATCAATAAGGAGCGAAGTGGTGTCTATTGCCTCGAAAGAACGTTTCCTACTAGAAATATTAACTCTTTCGAATTATGTGAACTATTTTGGAAAAGCTATGATTTATCTATTGGCTGATAAGTAATCACAATTAAACCCTCAGCCACCTCATGTACTTCCGAGAAGATGAAGTAAGAAAGCCATTGATCCAAGCAAAAACTCTTTGCATTTGTATCAAAAACCATTATGTGTGCGAGCTTAATGAAAATCCAACTAAAAATATTTCACTTTAAAGAAATCAAAGATTTTCTTTTTGGATTACTTCTGAAAACAAAACTTTCTGTTGCAACATTTTTGAGTAAAAAATAAGCGAGCTTTTATTGAAAAAAGTATCTCTTCTGAATTGAGCGTTCATTTTGCGGGGAATTTATATAAGATGAATTTAATACGAAATGTTGCTGACTATTGTTGAAATCAGAATCGACAGTTGTATTTTCAAGGTGGTATAAAAATCTTAAAAAGTGCATCATAGAAGGTTGCGGAGATAAAATCTGACCTGGAGATTCGATTTAAGAAGAACATCTACAGTACCAATCTCTTGTTGAGTTAGTAAACTGAACTATTACTCAGGCTCTTCTAAGATGCAGAGAACTATTGTTATTATTCAAGAGGAGGAAAGAGATTATTGTTGAATTCACTTCGTGCAAACCAAACGGTTTCGTGATTCAAACAAATGATAAGATTAAATATACAGCATTTTGAATAAAATTATTGATAAACATAACATAATCAGAACAGAGAGATTTATTTAAAAGTTAGCAATTACTGAGTTCGAAACACTCGAGATATGTCGGAAGAGACATCTGCCACAGAAAGACACTCTTCAACACTTTCAGAAGAGTCCCTTGAAAAACTAAATGAAATCGTCAAGCAATATCTCAACGAAAAAACTGAAGAGCTAATTCATGCCACAATACAATCAGTCGGGAATGATGTTTTAAAAACAAATTACTCTCAGAGTTCAGGAGAAAATAAACAAATAGGTGCGGTCCAGGGAACTACGGCAGTGAAAATAGATAGCAAGGATGTGCTACTGAGAATCGTCTCACAGTATTTATCACAAATGGCTGAAGAGTTATGTCGAACATCACAGCCTCAACGGCTATCTACCATAGACTCTCAGACTTCTTGCATTCAAATTGATTCAAAGCCCATTAAAGAAAGCCCAATCGTTTCAACTCAAGAAAATGAAAAATTATTCACACAACTCGCTGTTTCATATTTATCTGAAATCCTCGATGGAGATCTCATCCGGGTCGCAGCTGAACATCAAAAAGATGAGAAAAAGAGCTGGAGTCCCAAAGAAAACGTTGGCTCGGACCAAGGTATTTCTCCATCGACAGAGGATGAAAAGCTACTTTCGGCTTTGACTGCACAATACTTGGCAGAGAAAACTGAAGAGATAATTCAATCAATAAAGCTCCTTCCAACAATAAAATCTCCAACAATGGATGTTCCAATAAAGATAGAAGAACAGAATAATGCTCTGGAGAATAGCTCACAATCTCGATTTGAAAACCCAAAAAATGAGCAAGTCCTTTTGACAGTCGTTAGACAATACTTATCGGATCAAGCTGAGGTTTTAGGAAAGTTAGTATGTCAAAATTTGAATTCCAACACAATGCCCCGCTCAAAAGAAACAGAAAACGAAAATACCTGTCAAGATAAAGCACTCATTTCTTTCAAGGATCCTGAAGATTCTATTTTGAAATTGGTTAATCAATATCTGCAGGAGAAAGAAACAGAGTTTGTTGAGACGGCTATAAATGAAATATTGTCAAAACAGACGAGAAATCTAAGCCCGCAAGCAAATGAGGCTATTACTATTACTTCCATCACGAAAGAAATTTCATCAAAGCCTCAGAATGATATAACTAAACAAACTTCTCACTCGGCCAAATCCAATACAGAAGACGATGATTTACAGATTGTTTGTGATGAAACCTCTCTAATCGAAAAGGAATCAAAACTACAAACAGAACTGACAGATTATAACTCACCAAATAATCACAACGATGAGAGACAAAATGAAGAGCAAGAAAGAGAGGGGGAAAAAGCAACGAATGCTGCAGATAAAAACACATTGTTACACCCGAAAATTGAGTTGCCAGAGCAACAAATCCGACAAGGGTCAAGTGGCACAGTCCTCCCAGAGAAAGATTCAGATGCCGGAGCCAGCAAAGCTGAGGTCTCTGATGATATAACCCAAAATGTGAAAACTGATCAAGTTTCGCAGTTTCTGAATCTAGAAAATGGGCGAAACGCTCAATCAACTTCTGAAGAACTAAAACAAGAATGCCAATTTGCTGAGGAAACAATTAAGACATCCGACAACCAAAGAATGAAAAATACTCAAGAAGGCCAGAATTTGGACAAAGATTATGAAACAAAAGATCTGGATGTGCAAGTGAAAGATGGCGACCGTCAACATCATGATAATAATGTCGAAGAGTCAAAACCGTCTCTTAACGAGGAATTTGAATCAAAATCAAATAAAACTTCTGTATTAGAGAACATAGAGCAGCTGAAAAAATCGGCTCCTGTTGACATAAACTCTCATAATGAATACTCATTCCGTCCAACTGTGTGCTCAGAGCAAAATGCAAATTCTAATTCTGTGAGTGATCAAAATCAATTCTTCGAACATTCGACAATTACACGGCAAGAGAATACTTATCAAAACGGGCAAACTCAAGACTTGATTGTGAATCCAAAAACTGAAAAAAGAGCTTCTGCATCGGATCTTGAGCAGATATCAAGTGCAAAGGTAGAAGATTCCGGTCCATTACAAATCCAAAATGAAACTCCAAAAAATTCAAATCAAGAGTACCTGATGAAAAGCAAAAGTAAATTTTCGTTCTTTCGAAAAAGTTAATGTATATTCCAGGTGAAACTAAATTAGTGGGAGGCTACAACAGAAAGAGAAATGATATCCAAAGAAAGAAACATCCAAGCACTGATTTTCTTCATAAAAAAGAGAAGAATCAGGGTGACACTGTAAGTGACGATGATAATCTATCTCAGCAAGAATTCGAAATGCCAAAAAATATAATGATATTGCCTTTCATTTTACGGGTTCAACTTTATCAAAAGCAGCATCAAAAAAATATGAAAGATCTAAAAGGACAACTTACAAAAGAACGAAAGGAAAAAGAGCGAGCTGATTTGACTTTTAGTCCGAAGATAAACAAAAACTTTAGAAGTACTTCCCCTAAAAACTTAGTTTCCTACAAATCAGAGAAATCATTGAGTCCTGAAAAAAAAGACTTGAAGTTTAGCAGTATCGATGTTTCAGCGGTGAAAGCCAGAAATAGTGAATCAGAGAAGGTATATCTGTCCGATCAAAATTTACATAACATTTTTTTATTACAAAGTTAACTGATCGAGCAAATGAAGATCAAGTCGTTAAAACTTCTACAAAACAAACTGGATCAAGAATACGGCTGACCACGCCGGAACGCGAAAGGACTGGTAGCGAGGAAAGATGCGGCTACTTGGCCGAGAGAGTTCATGAGCTCTCCAGAAATGCAAATTATAAAACAAGCAACACAGGCACATATGCAAAAAAGAAACAAAATTTGCAAGCTAACTATATCAAAGGAGCAGCAAGTCGCTCTTATAGAGATATTCATCTCGTGAAAAAATTGCAGCAGAAAGATGAGAAACCGGATAGGCTAGGATATCGTTCCCCAAATAGAGCTGGCCAGACCTCTCCACAAAAACATCCCAATGTTACGACTAATGATTCAACTGTGCTGCAGCTGCTGCAAGAGCTGAAGACAAAAATTAACGAAAAAGAGAAAGCTATCAATTCTTTCCCGCGTTGGAAATAGCATTGTCTGATTAACAAAAACAAGAAAGAGTCTTTCTGTTCATTATATGAAATTTGCACATGCACTAATATATAAAGACGGAATTAAAAACTGATTGATTTTTATTGGTTTAAGAGTCAGCTTATAATAATCAAAAATATTCAAATATTGGCTCATGTTTACAATATTTGATCACTATCTGCCACTCTTGATTGGAAGAACACGTTGGCTATCCAGTAATAGATAAGCCCAAGCTTGGAAAATAAATTCGGAAAAGTTTTCTCTCCTTTAGCTTCTTTTGACTCAACCAGACTTCTTTTCAGCATGCACCAACAGTCATTAATAGTTTTTTCCTCTCACCCGGATAATTCTTAAAACTTTTTAGATGCTTCTTGTAATTCATTTTTCAAATCAAATATAAAGAAGCCGGTCTTAACGCTTTGGATGATTTTGTAAAAACATTCCTTGTGCCACATAACCATAAAACTATAATTGCATGTATCGCCATTGAACTGACTTCAAATTAGTAATTGTAATTCTTCGAAAAGACAGCGCGCTCTAGATTTGTCTCATTGTTTGCCTTTTTATACTTTTCGGTGCATGCCCCTATTTTCGCAAAGTTAGATCTCTTTTCGGTAGATACCTTTTTAAAGATACTCTCTGCGAGCTAAGTCAATTACACCATTAAACTCTCTGGCTGCAATCGAGTTCTTCGAAATAAATCGCAAATGTTGGGAGTCTTTATCTCAATAAAGGTCACCAAAAGTTTAGATATTTACTTCTGGTTTCCACATGTTGACTTGATCCTAAAATCGGTCGTTTTATATCTACTATAATATATGTTTTTCTTTATACAGACCACTGCCAAGTTTAAACATAACAGAGAAAGGCAAGTTTTATTATTGGTCTTATTCGCGGGTTGATCTTTAGCTCTTTGCATAACATAGTGAGAGAAACATTCAAAAAAACTCTTTTTTTCACAGCAATGCTTAGCGCTATCACTTCTTTTCTATTGCTTCATAAACTGATTTCAGCATTTTGCAATCTGAGAGGCAGTTTGTTCTGAACTACTACCCAGCCTTTCATTTACACAAAACGAAAAATCATGAAGATTTGTTTACAAATAAAACAAATAAAACGGAGGTAATTTTGTTCGATACAGAAACATTCATTGATTTTTCCCAATCTAAGGGCTAACAGTTCAAGCCAGATGTATTGCCAGGCTCAACTTTTTAAACAAAATTGGCCAAGAATACAATGTTCTTATGCTGGGTATCAATGCTACCTAAAATAGTGTTTATAATTCACAGTTCAAAGAATTAGGAACTTTAATGCATCCGCCTTAAATTTGTTTATTAATGTGATTTCAAAAGTCGATACTTTGTTGAATGTTATGTAAAAGAATCGGACTGCTCATCGATGAAAATGAACAGTTACAATCTTTTGATTTTTTCCATACAATTGTTAGGTTTTTCTTTGTGCTATTAATAATATATTTATCATATAGAGATAAAATTATTAAGCATATTAAGGTTGTTATTGTTGCTGCTCAAACAATGAAATGAGATATGAACCATTTGTTGTCCTTACTCTTGTGTTGTTTCCTTCTTCTGGTTAACCGGTTCTTCTGCTTTTGTCTCTGGTTGGGTCTCTGGTTTTTGCTCTTGATGCTGTGGATCTGGAAGAGCCTTTTGAACATTACCTTGATTCGGTATAGTGTTGTCAGGATTCATCTTGTTCCGGCGAGTATGTCTGGCTCCAAGCATCTCCTTCTTGAAGTCTTTGAATTCTTCTGTTAGAGCTTTGATTGATCTCTGTAACGTGATGATATCTTCATTTTTCTCCTGCTGTTTTGTCTCGAGGGTAAGAGATCGAGAGACAGGGAACCAATCATACATCTTTGAGTAATATTTCTCAATCACGTAGTTTTCGACCTCGTTCATGTCATTTTTATTATGTTTGTACTTCTCTTTACAGTAAACAATAAAGAAGAGGTAGTCCCAGACGTTGTGCTCTCTCGTAGTATGATCCTCGAAATTCATGAATCTTTCAAAAACTGTTCGAGTGATACCACAAATGAAACATGTGTTTTGCTGATCGTCATCGTCACTGACTCGCTGATCTCTCAGATCTCCAAAGGCGTCGATGATCATACCGAAGATCAAGTTCAGAAGAATCGTGATCATGATGATAAAGAATGATATATCAAATACGACTCTTGCTATGAAAGGCCAGACATCGTCTCTGGAATAGTAACTAGGCTGAATCGCATCACCAATACCTCCTCCATTTCGAAGCCCGAGGTTGAGAACAGTCAAGAAGCATCCAAATGTATCGGTACATAAGGATATTTTCTCTGATTCGTCTTCTCCAACAGAGAATGTATCTTGGTAGAGATAAAAGCCAATGAAAGTATAAAATGTGGCCACAAATATAAGCAAGAAAAGAGTCCAAAGGAACTGCCTCCAGTTGGTATAAACTGCTTTTAATACAGCCATAATAGCTCGAGACTGGGAAGCAATGTCAGAAGACAAAAGGGTCGTGACAATAGGAGTGAAGATTGATCCTACACTCAGAAGAGTATAGGCAACATGCCACATTAAAGTCCCTGATGTTATCAAAAACCAAAAGTTTTGGGCATGATAGAACGCTCGAATCTTCTCGTAAAGGACTGGATGTTTGGCAATAATATCGAATTCTTCAGAATTAGGACCTTTGAACTTGAGCAAGCAGAGACATTCATCTTTGGTGATGGATTCATACTCTTCATCTTGGAATTTCTGTTCTATAGCTTGCGGCAATATTTGTGTTTCCTTCTTGTATTCATCAGTGTATTGTTCCCAGGTTGCAGAAAGATGTCGTTTTGTGTAAGTAACTAACCACAGGATCACTATCGAGCCAGCAAATATGGTATGAACGATGTTGAGTGCAAGGACAGCCGAATCAATCCCATCTGCACTTCGCTTGACCTCACCTTCATAAATCAGTGTAAATAAGTTGATTAAATTGATGAGGAGCGCAAGGAAGTTTGTAAAAAGTCTTAAAGTTTGGTATATATTTTCTGCATTTAGCCCAAAGTAGAGATTCCGAGCCTCTAATCCTGCTTCCATCTGAGGAATGATGAAGTCAGAAGCATCTATAAGCTCTCGAATCTTGCTGTTAGTGTTTGTTCGGTCAACTTCGGCGAGGAATTGAATTTTAGTCGATTCATTAAGATAGCCGCATGCTGGATACAAAGGGAACCAATATTTGATAATAACATCTTCATCTGATTTCGTTTTTTGAAGGATCTCAACAGAATGGACTTGCTGCAAGCAGAAAGTAAGTATCAAATGTTGTAGAACAGCTCCTTTCGCTTGGTTTCGGTTTTCTTTTATAAGTTTTTTCATTTCTTCTTCAAATGTCTGATTGTTGTCCCAGATATATCTGAAAATAATGTAAATATTCAAAGCATCACCCAAACAGCCATAGAGGTCGCTGTTCTCATATTTCTGCATCTTGGCCTCAATTGCACTCATGAGGTTTTTTGTAGGATGATTCGTGTCGCTCCATCCGAAGAACTTGTACATACAACCTTCAAAAACATTGAGCAAACCTGCCAAGTCCAAGTATTTCTTAAGATTCTCAATGATTGAAGAATCTTGGCGATCTGAATATTCAGCAATATTTTTTATGACACCAATAATCTTCCTCTTTAGGGCCATGAATTCCCCTGTGTATGGATCAGGATCAAACCCTCGAGGAAGAAGGTGCAAACGGTTATTGTACTCTGTGAGCATCTTACACAAGTCATTTAGGAACGTTTTTTTAAGGATATCCAGAATGTTGGCTTTAACGTTTCCTTGCACGAATTCTGCAAGAACATCAACTATTTTGAATCCGATAGTGATGTTATACTTGCTGTGAATCTTGTAATATGTATTAAAGAGCGATCTAAGTTTCCCGAGAAAATTCAATTGACGTCCGTAGCGAGAGACGCTATCATCGCTTTTAATTCGATTTGTTTGATCTCGCAGGAAATTCTGGAGATCTGCGCATTGTTTTTCGACAAGACCTTGCAAAAACGATAAGGCCAACAGCAAAATATTTATATCATCGCCATGCTCTGGGTGTTTAGTTGCATCTACAAAATCTGCTGTCTCCATATTATCTCGTACTCTTTCGAACAGTAAGTTATCGTCAAGAGGTGAAGAATTTGTTTCCCAACTATTTTCGAAAGTTTCTCGGAGTGATTGTGAATATAATTTTGATATTCTTTCTGTTTCAAATTCTCTCAATAGTTTAGTGTTGTTCTCAATAATTTCATTTAGACTTTCTAAGAAGATATTTTCTTCTTCTTTTGAGAACTTTTCAAAGAATTCTTTTTGAACGATACTGTTTCCTCCATATAGATAGGCAAGACCGAGCTTTAAGATTTCTTTGGTGATTTTTGGAGTTTCTAGCTGTGTTTTTAAGGTGAAAATCAAGTCAGTGAGCCGATTTTCCTTGAAGAGTATTTGCAGCGAGTAAATTTTCTTCAAGTCAGTGAGCTTTACACTATCCCACATGTAAATTGGTGTATCATCTCTGTGCTTATCATTTTTCCTTTCCTCCTCCTCTCTTGTGTTTTCTTTCTCGATAATTTTGCGAAGAAGTTCGAGAGTAAATACCACCTCAGATTTATTCATCCTCAAATAGTTAGCTCTCAGGTTACTGATTATTTGAGCGATGATTTTCTTATACTCTTTTATAGTTCCCAAGCTTTCGGCGATCGCTCTCGTGTTTTTTTCTCTAATCATCGCTTTATTTTTGAGTAGAGCGTCAATGCGTTTCTCAAATAATTCATTTCCGTTCTCTCTCCTGGTTCTTGTGGTGAGTTTAGCTCTATTTTTTAAGATTGGACGAGTCTCTCTGACATGGTTGGCGAGTTTAATGATGAGAGGTTTGTATGCCTTGTATTCTGGCAGCAGGCTGGCCTTCTGTAGAGCATCATCTAACTTCAAAAATGGGTTTTCTTTCAAGTCACATGGAATCCAGCAAAGTTTCTCGATAAAATGTAAGTAGAAGAGGAGTGGATTCTGGAAAGCTCGATTCTGGTAATCATAGGTGTAAACCATCCGATCGCTTTCATGTAACAGTAATTTATTTAATAGTTCAAGCAGTCCTTCATAAATGTATTCCTTCCATAAGTTTAATAGAGGAATGTCTTCTACGTAAATGAAGAGTTTCGCATTGTATAATTTTTCGGCGTCGAATTTTTCATATAGCTCATTGTGTGCCGCCACATCTTCCTTTTTTGCGAGCCAGTAGTATTTAGGGTTATAGTCTTCGAGTTCTTTCACTTCAGTGTGCTTAACCACCCATAGAATGTACGCATTGAGATCTGCAAATAATTGGAAGATCAGTTTTTTGAAGTTTTCTGGGTCCTGAGCTATTTGCAATTTCTGCTTCGATGAATACCATGTCTGAGATACAAACTTGCAGTATAGATTTCTCAGTTCAAACTGAAATTGTACAGGAGGAGCAGATAGTACTCCTTCCCATTTAGAGAAATTGAGATCACTCATGATTGTATTGAACTCTCCATCTTTCAGTATTTTGGGCAGTATCTCCAACCAAGAGCACATAAATTCTCTAATACTCAAATACGAGTAAGATGCTTCTATTGACTGCAGCTTCGCTTCTGTGGTAGCTTGATCACCTTGCCTCAAAGAAATCCATTTGGAAAGTAAGTCGAAAGTATCTAGGTGGTGTGATGATAACACGGTAAGCATTTGCTCTATTTTCTCTTTAAGCATCTGAGGCACATCTTTTCCGATTCTCAGTTTATGGAGATAATGCAAAGACCCCAAGGTCACACATAGGTAGGAATTTGTCTCAACCCCAGAAATTCGCCTGCCGAGAGTACCGAAGAATGTGTACCATGTGATATCATATAAATATTTGATTGGAAGTTTTTGCAGGCGTTGATTATCTCTCATCATTTCAGAAAACAGTGGCATGACGTCAACTGTTTGATTAATAAAAACCTGTCGGTAGTAGTTGAGAATCATTTTCTTCTTCGCATAGAGATAGTCTTGACTCTGTCTATTTTTGTAAACAAACACTAAAAGGATAAAAACTGTCTTGCGGATTACGTTCAAGTACAGTTTTTCGGCTTCTGTGTATCTATCTTCCTTGATTGAAATAGCTATTTCAATGATTTCAAATAGCATCATCGGAATATTAAGGGCTAAGTAAATCCTTTGATAAACCCTTGAAACAGCTTCCCCCACAACTTTCATAGGTTTATCCCATCTTGCGCTCTTCCATCTTTCATATCCCTTCAAAAATCGATCTTCAGGTGATTGGTCTGGATCAGAATAGCGGAAATGCTTCTTCACGTTATAAATTGTAAAAAGAAGTTGGTTAATCTTGGAATCAATATCTTTGAATATCTCGGCGACTCTTTCAGTTGGAATTGCTTTTGAGAAATATTGCTTGCATTTGAATAATCGAATATATTCGTTCATCTTGAAGATGATATTGATCACTTCGGTCGTTCTTCTGACGTCTTCTTTGTCAGTGATCATTGAAAGTTGTTTCAACTCAGAGAGAAGATTGTTCTCAAAACTAGCAATCCTTTTGATTCTTTTGAGGACTTCAAGAGTAATATCTGGGTCCTTTTTAAGCATGAGCTGGAAAAGAAGTTTCACGAGAGCCGAAGTGTTGTATTGCTCCGGCCCAGCAAGCATTTCATTAGCTTGATTGGAAAAAAGTTTCTCTTTAGATTTCCAACCTTCGATGGTGTCATCAATAACTTTATTTAATGAGTCGATTGAGATCTCAAAGGAAGCTTCTGGAGCGTCCTGAAGTGGGAGAGGAGCAACTTTTTTTGTGGAAATAAGACCTTCCTTTTCATCAACTATCCCCAAGCTGCTGCCAAGATCCCCTGTGTTATCCATAAAATGGATTTTAGATTTCTTGCTTATTTGCTCAACAATCTCGAGAGCCGCGTATTTATCCACTTGATCTTCAAGTTGATTTAAAATATTTAAAGCTTCCAATATAACTTGCTGGGGGGTTGTGTCTTTCGAATCTCTTGTCTTCATAAGGACCTTGCAGAATAAAATATGCATTTCCTTAAGCTCGCTAAGAGGAACTGCTCCACCTGCTGACGATGAGAGACCATATTTAATAATCTCCAAAAATGCCACCTCATCTTCATGAGAGTTATCAACACTCATCAATTTGTTTACGACCGTCTGACTCAGCTGATCTTTGGTCAGTTTTTTACAGCTTTCGATTTCATTCACCATTTCCTTTTCTCTAATAACCTCCTGCTCGATGTCGGAAATTAGTGTGTCCAGACTGCTGGTAATTGTTTTCTTTGCGGCTTCCACCAAAGTGTTATTGAAAGCAGATTCTCCGACGATCCGAATTTGAGGAGGGAATGTCTTAATAGGCACATTGCAGTATCTCATATGGATGTTGGTAATCAGTTCTCCCAACAGAACTCTCAATTCAAAAAAGCTTGAACTTGCGTCCGCAAATTTGGTTACTATCGTATAGGGATAATGTTTGACGAAAACCTGGTAGAGAAGGAGATGATCTGATTGCGCCATTGCATGTAACAGCTTCAAGGAATTAAGGAAATATTCGGCAAAAGTGCGTTTGGTTCTCATTTCTGGATCAGTATCCTTGTGAATTTTGATTTTACTCGCTTCTATTAGATCTTTCAGTTTGTAGTCAGTCGCACCTGATTCTCTATTAGGATACCGAATAAATTTGATTAATAGCTCTCCATCTTTTTCTTCAAGCATTGGAAACATATGTTCCCTAATTTCTTTAGTTGGAAGATACTGGGTGATGAACTGAGTTTCAACCTTATTGTCTAAGTTCGGGGCCTTGCTACGTGATTGATGATTCAAAAGTCTAATGTAGAGACCTTGATAGTCTGTCTCTGCCATAATAGCGTTCTTGACGTTCTCAATGAAGAAATTTAATTGTCCTAGGGCGTCTAAGTCGTCATCCCACAATGCATTGCAAGTTAACTGAAGTAGGAGTTCTCTAAATTCATATTTTTCCTCTAACTTCATAAACTGAAGTAATCCTTCTTTCTCGACAGTCAAGCAATGAATGCAAACTCGGGTGTATTGGGAACCGTACAAGTGATTGATGGAGTCTTTTTTGAGAAGTGTCAGCAAGAGTTCAAGCATACTGTTGAAGAAGTACATGCAATCTCCATGATCCAATTTGACGAAATCAAGCTGATCTTCGAATTTCTTATTTAAGTTTTTGATTTGATTTGTAATTTGTGAGTCACGCAGCAGATAGTGTAAGATGATATACATTTGATCAATGACACGGAATTCTCTCGCCATCCATATCTCTAACTGAGTTAATTGGTTAGATTTGGCACCATCTGGGTTTTCAATCTCATCCATTTGAAGGATGTTCCTAAAATCATCGTCTTCCAAATTCATTGCGGTTTCGTCACCTAACGAAGGTTTCGGTATAGGCTCTTTATACATATAGAGTCGAATGATATCTGCTAGCTCTCTCATTTTCTTATTCAGATACAGCAATGTGTCTTTCTCTATCTTATCCCAGACTGTCGTTAATGGAACCTTAACTTTAACGGTCTTTTTCACTGGTTTGCTGACAACGCCATCGGGAGTTGGCTCTTCGCTCTCAGAAATTTCATCAATGTCTTTCTCGACTTCTTTTTCTTCAGTCTCACCATCCGTAATATTTTTCTGATATTTCTTGTGTTCATCTCGACCCCATGGAGTTTTCAGATCCTCCATGAAGTCTAAAAAGAAACCAAGAGAGTTCGAAAGACTTTCGGCTCTCAGAAACGCGTTGATTTCGTGGGGTTTGACGAGTTCTGCCCTAAATTTCACTTGCTTATTTTCGTCGTATGTTGAAGAGATCATCAATTTCTTTCTGTCAGGTCGAAGCTTTTTATTGACGTAATCATCAGGCAGGAAAAATCCCATGAAATAAGTCGTATTTACTTCCAGTTGCACATTCGAGGTAGGATAGGGTTCCTCGCTGAAATTCAGGAGAGAAATTTCACCACCTTTCGTAAAGGCGATAACAAAATCGTAGTTAAGAAACAAGTTATGGCTTTTATCTTCAAGGGGCTTTGCGAAAATCACTACCTCCCACCAGTATTTGCTCTCTGGTGTGAGATCGTCACCGGAAACGAGTACTAAATTCTTGTCAGGATCTATAGCCAGAAAACAGCCGCTGACTTGGTGTCGTAATAAATATTTTTTCGCTTCTGGACTGTTTTTCAATGAATAATCTTTTTTTCGGAGGTTTTCGATATCCAACGGGACGATGACTTCTTGCTGAGGGAGCTGATCTTCTTGGGTGAGTATGGGCGAAAAGGAAAAAATCGTATTGCTCTGGTTAAACTTGTATTCGAGAGACTCGTACGCTTGTCCATACATCTTATTTAAATTTTTGTTGATATTGGCATACCAATGAACGGTAAAGTAGTATTTGAAACTAAAAAGACGAAGATATTCTCCTGTCTTCAGGAATGGAGTCGTCTTACGATCGTAACTGTCAAAGACAATCGAATTGCTGGTCTCAAATTGACTTCCTACCACATACAGCGATTGATTCTCACACTGAGCTTCCTGTCGACGCAGTGGATGCTTAGCAAAAACCTTTGTGTTAAGAAACTTATTTTCGGGGTTGATGGATTGAGGAGTGTCCTTGGCAATATATTGTTTCCCGTCATCAACTAAATAAAGTTTGAATTTGGGAACGAAGATTTTGACAGGCGTTCCATACTCAATAAATTCGCTCGTCTCATTGCCTTTGGTCAAAGTGTGTAGCTCGAAATGATTGTCAGTCCAAGGGGTAGATGTCAGCACCACCTCTGTCAGTTCATTTGACAAAGAATGGCTTTTTGGAACAACTTCCAAGAACATTCCACTCTGAACATGTTTCAAAGTAAATTTTCCATTAACCCTGATAGGTTTGCCAAATTGCTCTTCTTGTTCTTTTGTGTTGAGAAGATTAACACGCTCCAGTCTCTTTTTTTCTTTCTCCTTTTCGGCGTTAATTTCTGGTAAGATTGCCATCTTTCCGGCTTGATTACTCGGATCGAGTGTTTGAAGCACTTTAAATTGTCTCTCCGCTTCGACGGTGAACCAATCTTTCGCGCTGTGCTGGTTTGGATGCAGTTGGAAAAGACAGTGTAAATAATTTTTCTTGAACATCGAGTTGAATGGTCCCGACCAAGCATGTACACTGAAGTGTCCATCACAGGACACCAAATTTTTCTTTCCGCCCTCCCTTTGGAATGAGAGGTATATGTAATCGCCATACCGAATTTGCATTAGTTATTGTTTCAAACTTAGAAATGTGCTGGTTTGAAAAGAAGCTCTTCTTAGTTTCTGATCTGAATCAAAAAGTTAGAAGAAAATTATAATTAAAATGCAACTTTAGCATTTAACAGCGCTGCCCGAAGTTACATTTTTAATTTTTTTTTTGTTGTTGAGCAGTTACAATAGATTAAAATCTGTTCAACGAGCGCAATTTTCTGATTGAGTTGTATGTGTTTCTATGAAATTATGAAGTTGCCCTTAGAAATTTGAAATATAACTTTTCCTCTGCTTCACAAGGTTTCGAATTCGCGGAATTAAAGACTACTCACTGTTTTTTTTCTCTCTCTCCTCTTCTCTCCATAGATATTGATATAAACTGAATCTAATTTATACATAAACATCTTTAATCTCAGAAATCAGCTACGCACTACTTACTGGTTCGATGGAAGCCCTCAGTAAATACACTCGCTTTCCATCCTCAGTTCATCTGAGAGTGAAAACAGTTCCAAAAAATACATCCTTGCTGGTTTATTTGTAGAATAATTGTACTCTTGTTTCTTTGATTCTGGAGTACCTGAAAGCTCGGTAATACTGCCAATTTAGGCCCTGAGTAAAACACTCTCTTGGTTGCGGTTATAATTTTAATAATTTATTCATTAAAAAAACTGACAAAATGTGAAACTCTAAAAAGGCAACAAGAATGTTTTCTCACTTCTAAATTTATATATCACTTTGAAGTTGCTCAAATTATGAGTCCGCTTGATAAGGAGTTTCTTAGTGGCTAGTTTCTTGTTTGAAAAGATATACTCAATTCTACAATATTCCTAACAAGAAAGTTGTTTATGGTTGGTATTAAGATATCTGGAGCTGTTTCCAGTAAAAAGGAAATTCTTGAGCTTTAGGGCCGCTTGACGATATTTGACATCCATATATTTTTGCAGGCTAATTCGTCAGAAAATAGGATATCAAGATACAAGCAGAGACTATTTGTAAAATAATGCTGTAAAATCCTTTGATTCGTAAATTTCACAGAAAGCCTAACCTAGTTTTAGCTTTTTTAAAGTAACAGTGCTTCCAAAAAAGAATTCTTATCAAATATAAAACTTATCATCAGAAAATTCACAGAGAGCAGTTGAACCTTCTGCTTATTATTGATCGACTAGATTATAGGTTGCGAGCTGGAATGAATAGAGTTATCTTGAATGGTTGAAGCGTGCAAATTAGTTAATAGGTCCAAATGGAGATGATGATGCTCTAATTTATTCCATTCTGTATTGAAAAGGTGCTATTTTTCAAATTCCAGAACCATGTTGTTTGAATGTCTGCCTCGAAAAAAACATAATGTGAAAATCTGATATGATTGAGGCAGATATCTCTCTTATGATATGAAGCTAGCCTGAAGGAGCGATTGCTACATCTCAAATCTCACTCCTCACTCCTCACCATTCGATAAAATTATATCTAGTGAAAAATACGATCCACTTTCCTAATTGCTGATATGATAGAAGTGACACTCTATTAGGCATAAGTCAAGTTTGCAATCAATTTAAAGCTTCATATCATTAGCAAGCAAATATTAACTAACAATGACAAAGAGATCTTAAATTTTCAGATCTTCTTGATCTTAATTATGCAAATTCGCTGATAACAGAAACAATCATTGTAAACACACCAAAAGATGTACGAAATCAACTTGTTTTGGAAGTCCCGGTAATTCTTTCTTATAACACTATTCGCAAAATCGCTGATCTGTTATCTTTCAAAAGAAGTTTTTATGACAGGCTCCGCAAGTATACTCTTAAAGCACTATACTTTTGAATTTTGAATTTTGATGATTCAACAGTAGAAATATGCATGTGGATACAGGATGATGGATAATGCAAAAACAATGACTATTGGCCCTCTTTTTCTCTCACCATACTGTCTTATAATGGGAAGCCAATCTTATTTAAGGACTTCTTTAACTTTGTCTCTAAAGGCTGGGATCTCAATTATGGTATCCTTGACGTAGAGTGGATTTCTGTTGACGTACTCTATGTATACATCTGTGTAGAGGTATGACAGGGTTTCACTTAGATCTTTTGCAGTCTCTGAAGACAGTATGATAAATTTCAATCCGCTTGCAGATTCAAAAAAGTTATATTTGTATTTCTGGGTGACGAAACTGCGCAGCTTGTTGCCAGATATCATTCCAAGGTTTTTTGCAAAAATTTTCAGACCTTCCGCGATACCATTGATATTTTTAAGGCGCCCTCGCTCTTGCTTATCCTCCTTGAACTTCTCGATTGTCGTGTTTGCAACAAAGTCCTCATAGAATAGACATTGGCCACTTTTGTTAAGGATAAAGAACTCGTAAATCTGAGACATTTACTCTGTTAAAATTATTTAACTAATTTCATAATGATTTTGTGAGCAAAAAGGAATTGAATTTTGCTTTCTTTCGCAATTTCAAGTGAAAAAATTAGAGCGTTAGATGAATTCAATTTTGAAACTAATTTGTACTGGTTCGACCATAATCAGTTTCGTGGTTTTGGTTTTTTTGAAAATTAGAGGAAAAAAACTCTAGAATTGATCTCATTAAGCTCACTTTATACTATTAATTTGAATATTCTACTTGCTGCAAGCATTACCTGTAGTGAAACTAACTCTTATCAGCACAACGCATTACAAAAAAACAACAAAAAACAACGATTCGCAATGCACTAAATTTGATTATTCTGATGCTGTTTTAGATATTTACATTGTAAATGTTGGGAGTACCCAATGAAAGAATATAATCCAGGCGGAAAACGGTGTTCAAAAGATTTAGCTTTATTCAGGCGGGTTGCATATCTCAAGTGATTATTGAATTCTGATGTGATTCCCTTTAGAATATACCAAGAGCCATTATGTGAGACCAATTCCAATACAACAAACTCCAAAACTCCTGTTAATATATTTCTTATCGAACAGCTTCAAAAGTTTTTACTTAACTTCAATGTATTAAAGTTCTTAGTTGAATCTTAGCAAATTTTCATAACTTATTCAACCTTATGAATTAAATTGATAGTTTTGAATTGCCTACTTTCTCAGAGATTCAAATAATAGTTGATACTTTTGAAAGCGCTTTACATCTTCTCTCGCGCTCTTCTTGATCCAGTAACTTTTACTTGATTGTATTCAGATTGAGTTATAAAACATGTATCGTCATGGAGAATAAACTGTCAAAAAGCAAAGCATCTGACAAAGCGATTGCAATGTTACAACGCAAAATCAGTAGCATCTGGAATGGGCACGGTTTATCTGCAATATACGATCAAATTTCGGTCTGGTTGATCGATTTAAGAAACTTTCCTCTGTAAATAATGTGTAGCTACAAAAGAATGTGTCCATTTTGATCTTTTCGATGTTTTCTCTTGGGGGTTTATTTATTCCTCAAATCTTCTGCTTTAAGTGACAATAAACATAAAGGGTATGTCACTTTTAAAATGCTGCTAACATTTGATGAACTTGGCTCTAATCGAACTTGGTTTTCAATGATTGTTTACTGAGGATAGAAATTAGACACCCAAACTTAAAAAACTAGTATATGAATATATATGACCGAGGTATGAAAATTTTACGGTGAAGTAATCATTCCTTCTGTGTTCGGGTTATTCGCAACTAGCAAGTCAGCTGGAGAAGGGGAAATTATTTTCACTGCATTTGAGATGGTTCCAATGAGTGTGAAAACTGTGCCTGCAACCAAAATTATCCAGGAGAGGAGTCTCAAATTCTTCTTGTCGTTCCTTCCTTCGTAAAACTTGAGCGTCATTAATGAAGGGAAAACAAGAATAAGTAGACCCGCATTTAGGGAACCCACCAGACTCACGAGAACTGTTAAATTTGGAATTGCAGCTGTAAGCAAGAAGATACTGCATACGAAAAACATGCGCACGAGATATCTTTTCAGAAAACTAGCTTCCTTCCTTTCATCGTCGAATATGAATTCCCTTATTTTGTCTATCTGCTCAAGAGGCTCAAAAATACCAAAGCCGAAAACTAAGAAGTTAACCGTAATGCTTATGGCAAATAGGAGTTCCACACTTATGATGAATGTATTGTCTGTTGGTAACTCCATAAGGATAATTTCATTAACTTTCCTTATTTGATTCAAGAAAGGGCCAGTACATCCGAGTAAAAGAGCCACGACTGCTGTAACAACACAGCCATTTTTCAGGACTTTGGGGAAATTTGAAACGTTCGTCAGTGATTTTCGCACTTCCAAGGGATTCGTAGCATTAGAAATTGTATACATTAGGACTCCAAACACCTCAAAAATGGATAAGAGATTATGATCAGCCACTGCGCTGGAAAAATGAGATTTGCCAAAATCATTCATCTTCAATTCAAACAGTAAGTAGATGATAATGAAGACATAAAAACTGATTTGTATGACAGTAGCGATCAGACTCGCATAGCTGAGTTGATGCATCTTTGTAATCATCACTAGTGGAGTGATTATAAAGAGCACAATGGCATATTGGTGACTAGGATCCTGGCAAATTTTGTCCCACTGCATTAAGCAGGCTGTTCCAGCCGTGAATTCTATCGTAAACACCAACTCAGCAAGAGCCGCTCCGAAGCAATAAAGGAATTGAAGGCCTTTAACAGCGTAGCTGAAACGTCTGCCTAGAATTTTATGGACCAGCAAACTATAATCAGTATATTTCGTCACTTTGGCTTCCGTAGCAATCCGATCAAGTTGAGAGATTGTAAAATAATGGGTAAAAGCAATCAGAATACCAACCACCAAGGAAGGAATGAAACCAAGTAATACAAAGCACAAGGGGATCGTCACATATCCACTGGAAAGTGATCCTTTTATGTAACTGAATGAGGCCTCAAAAACATCAAGTCCTTTTTCTGCGGAACGCTTGCTATCATCTTTAAATTTTTTAGAAGGAGATGAGGACCAATTCTTCGGCTGTTCAATGACCACTATCTGCTCATGAGATGTGCCATAATCGAACGAGTCAGATGCTCGCGAAACTACTCCTTCGAATGAGTTCTTAGTGCTTATTTCACTCATTTTGGATAATAATCTATCTCGAGAGTTTGTAAATTTAATAGCCAAAGGCTGGAAATTAAATAACCGTTTCGACTGAGATGGCAAGTTTCTTTACCTTTTTTTTTTTCTGAAAGAAAAGCGTAAGCATTTAATTTTTTCGCGACTTGGAACGATGATAAACCATAAAACAGTTTTCCCTATTCTGTAAGCCAGAACGAGAATAGAATGAAAACATTATATATTAAAGGCAGCTGTTGCACTTCAACCAGTTTTTAGAAAGCTTCTGCAGTTGAATAGAAAAAGTTAACCAAGTCACATTTGAATCCTACTGATTACGAACTTCGCTTGCTAACAGCAAGAAAATCGAATTTTCATGAAACTGATTCCTGACAATAACATAAATTCTCTTGGTAATTCCAAAGAAACAATCTTTCGCAAAATGAAATTGATTGAGCTTGACAAATCTAAAATTCTTTTTCTTTGCGGACGATGCATTATTAGATTTCTTAAAGTCCACCAATTGCTCTTTGCTATTGTTTTTCTGCTCATATACCTCATAGTCAAAATTATTAAGCCATTCTTCTTTTCAGTAATTTCTCGTCAAAAGATATTAATATTCTTATCATTTGAAACTCGATTTACCAACACTTACTCATAAATCAGTAAAGATTACAACAAATAAGAAAGATGAATTCTTAACTCATAGTTTAAGATCATTGTACGACTTAGGATTAACATCTAAGCAATGTTATGCTGACAACTTTTTTATTTCAAATATTTCAATGAATTTTTTCCGACAGACAGCGCACAGCGCTCCTTTTGCTGCATCAAGTTTCACGAGGCATGGATAACAGTAAGTGTGCCCACAATCACTAATGTATGTAGGTGACAAATAGCATATCTGGCAAGCAATTCCCTCAATTGTGCCTCCTTTTGATTTACCTTCTATGTTTCGCTTGATGATGGGACCTGCAAAAGGTACGTTTTCAATACGTTTAATGTGATCTGATTGGATTTTGTCTTGAATCTTCCAACCTTGACGAGCTATGTAGCTCTTCAGAAACTTCGCCTTTTCCTTCCCATTTAGTTCGTAGAATTCCACTTGGCTGAATAAAAACTCGAAACTATCTTTCTTTTTCGTTTGTTTCATATTTCAAGACAAAATTGGCGCCCAAAATAAATTGGTTAGTAATTGGTCTCTCACAGAGGATTGATATAATAAAAGCTTTGATCTATATAGATCTTACAGTAGGTAAACATCTCCAAAGAATCTGATTATTCTGTTCCTTCTGAACCTGACCAAGAAGCAACAAAGCGAAAAATGTTTTATATGCTTTACACGATATAATTAACATCAGACAAGAAATTTTCTAACAGTTGTAATCATGCTACAAAATATGACTCAAAGCCTCTTGATTTTTGTGAATGTGTGTATGTTTTGTTTTTGTTTCAAAAAGGTTTGCTGTGTCTACACGTTGAGATTTTGACTGAACATCAAAAAAATTAAAGTATAAGGAGTATCCAAATCCTAGCTTGGGATACACAGACCTAAACCAAGAAATTTTCAGAGTCGTTTTGAGTTTTCTTGTTGACCTTAATCTATTTGCTTCCAATATTAGTTGTAATATTACCTCCCAGAGCTTATGTTTGCTGATTTTTAGTTCCTGAGCTATTTATTAGTCTCTACCTGAGTTTGTTCTGATAAGCCACAATGTGGGCTCAGAAAAAAATTTGAAGTATCACTTAGCTAGAAAGACGTTAGCGAAGTAACTGCTATCAACCCTTAAAAGTGATGTGATTTCTAAGCATTTGGCAATCAGGTGAGAGATGTGTTAATTTTTCGAAAGATTGCAAAGAACTCAGCCTTTTTGGATAAAGTGTTCCCAAACCTTCCAGGTGTTTACGAAGCTAGAATGTCAAACATAAGAGAGCTCAATGTCCAAGGGTAGCAAGCCGATACCCCATTGCTCTAATCCTGAAATCATGAAAAAGATATCCATCAGTTCTAAAAAAAGACGAACATGATAAGATTTTTAATTTTACACAAATTTTTTCAAATCAACTCCAAAGACGCCGAATACCGTTATTTTGAAAATGGTGCTGATAACATCTACCAAAAGCTCAGAAGCTCGTCTCCGAACGAAGAAATCGTACTATCTCAATAGTTTGAGTATTAATAGATTATTCTGAAATTTTATTGAATGTTTTTCAGCTAAGCACAATAATGACCTATTTTGCGAAGATAAAAATGAAATAGGCAAAGATGAAATAGACTTATAATGAAAAAGCTTAACTCACTTCGTGTATTTTGTTATTGATGTCTATGATATGGATCATTCTAAATCTAGAACGTTATCCAGGCATCTTCTCTCCTTTCCTCACTTGCCGATGTGTAAAAGGTGTAATCAGCGAATGATAGACACTACTATAGATTGTTCTCGATCTGGGAGTTCTGACTTTGATTTAGTTGAGAAGTGAGAAGCTCAAATTCTTTAAGGACAATTTCTTCTGATGTGAGACTAGTTTGATTAGTCTCTTTGGATTCCTCAAAAATATGAACTTCTACTTTGGGTGTTTTTCTTTCTTTCTCTTTCTGTTTTTGGAGCTTACGTTTCTCGATTGATTGAACCTGGGGAGTTTTTTGAGATTCAGATCCCAGTTTATTTTGAGAGGCAGCATCTTGCATTATTCCTTCGCTTAAGTTCAAAACAGTACTTTCAATTTGATTCAATCTCGCTGCCAAGATTCCTTGTCTTCGTACTTTTTCACTGCCTTCTTGCGGCTTGTCTCTTGCTACCCGTTTCAAGTCCTCCTCGTTGGCCAGGTTTAGATCTATCCCTTGAGCTGAAAGCGGAGCTTGGAGAGTTGTTTTCTTCAGTTGTTTCTTGACTTCTTGAGATGTTGGTTTCTCCTTGATACCGAGAACTTCTTCTTTGATGGATTTCCAGTCACATCTTCTTAAGGCTCGGAACAAACTTACGACCATTTCACCGTGCTTGATTTTGTACATGATGAACAGCACAAACAAGATGTAAGCTATTGCAACTCCATTGAGGATTATCAGAAGTGTGAGAGACAAATAATATAAAATAGGATAAGGATTATCGTCAGCATAGAATGCAAGTATTACGCTTCCTGAATAGGCTAAAAGTGCAATTTTCTGTGCCCGGGTAAGATAATCACTTTTGAAAGGTTGCATATAATCCGTGAAGAGTTTGAAGCAAAACAAAAAAGCAAAAGACGATAACGCCCTTCTCTTGGTGTCATCAACAAAGTTGTTTATCAGCAGCAAACCCACTTTAAAATATATCAAGAAAACCCCCCAAAAATACATTTTGTTCTGATATTCGTTGAAGAATCCACCAAAAATATATCTGATCCTTTCTTTATCAAGATCTTTGCGATTTCGAAAGAGAAAAATCCAGAACAAAAACGGAATAAATACAACCCAAAATCCAATAAGCCCATAGACTACGTTATTTCTGAAGCTCAGATATCCCTCGGTTTCGCAAGAGTAATTTGGCCGGACGCTCATAAAAAGGCCGCCAGTCCCGAAATCTTTGCATCGCAGAAAATGGAAAAGTTCATTAATAATCCCGGGCTGCTCGATTAGTACTAATGTTACAAGCCCACACACAATTTTCATTCTTCTGACAAAATCAAGGTTGAATCCACAGAGAAGAGAATATAGTCCAACAAAAATCAGCCACTTCACGAAAGGAGAAAGGGAAAATATTATAATTCGATAATAAACCAGATATTCAAAAGGCACTTCAAATTGGTTGAATAGTAGGCACTCGAGCGATAAGAATGCTGCTTCTATTGGATTACCTACCACCGCAAAGACTGATAAACGATCTTGTAGAACTGTAGAAACTGACAACACAATAGTGATAATCTGGGAGTAAGTCGTCAGCAAGTTAACATATGGAGATGTGTCTGGGAGATACTTGGTCGTTTTGCGAATAATTGCTTCGATATAGTGAGTGTTACTATCCATAATGACGGAAATAACAAAAAACTGATAGGGCACGGTATAAAGGAACATTAAAATTCCCTTGATAATCACTGAATATGATGCGGTACAAACTTGACAAATCCCCAGTCGGCTACCAGGGAGATATCCATTCTTGTAGTCGCATTGTAAGCATAGTTGTCCAGTAAATCCAGCGGTGCAGTTGGTTTCATAGCCACCAAGACATCTCTGGCCGTTATTATCATTGCAGCTATAAATAACTTCCGATTGAGTACTTTCTCTCCAATATCCAGGATAAAGTTCAATCTCGCTTCCTCCAAGGCAATTTGTTCCTGGTTTACACATTTGGCAATTGCTGTCTTGAGGATTGAAAGAATACTTTCCAGCCGGACAGACTTGACAAATTTCAAAGGAACTCACATAGATTTCTCCAGGTACACAAGGTCGAAGACTCATGATGAAGCTTGTACTGAGATTGTACAGGTTAGACAGGTATGAGACATTAACAGTGACGTTAAAACCTGTAGGACCCGAAAGATCTAAAGTGATGTTCGTTAGTACGCACTTCTGGTAGGTGCAACCAGCTTGAGAGGTGTACATGCTGCTACCTCTGTTATTGTTTGCGGTTACTGACACTGCTATCTCCCTCGAAGGATCAGGAATTATGTCTCCACTGGCCGTATACAGATAGGTCGTAACCATTAAATTCTGAAGCGATTCTGAGGTTGCATTGCCAATGAAGTAGCCACTGGAGGTTTGTTTCAAAACCAATTTGTTGGCTGCAATATTTTGTGGGTCAAATTCCACTTTCAGTCCAATTGGTGGGGAGCTTGCGGTTCTATTGATCGCGTCAAAGTCAGCGTTTCCTTCAAATGTATTGTTATTGCCCAGTAAATCGCTAAAATTAGACTTTGGTTCTTCATAATACACTGCAGCTCCTTGGATCAAAGCCAGATTCTCAGTAAAACGAGTGTTCTTAACGGTTAGATTAGCTCCATATGAATAAATCGCTCCTCCAAATAATGCCGCAACATTTTTCTGGAATATACAAGAGTTTACCAGACAGAGAGTAGATTTGCTGTCCGGACTAAGCAAAGTTAGGGCAGATCCGTTTAATCCATAGAGCTCTCCGAAGGTAGAGTTATCAATAGAAATGGATGCGCTAGTCTGGAAGTAGTTTGTAACTGCAATCATTCCCATCTGTTCTGAATAAATGTTATCAAAAGAACAATTAGAAATTAGCAATGTAAGCGCTCCAACAGAAACAGTACTAGTTATAGGCGCAGTTGATGCAACAAATATCATTGGGAAATATGCTTTTCCATCCAACCTTGTTACAACGATTTCACTAAAATAGGAGTCTCTTAATTCCACTACGGGAACATATGCTCCTTGCATTGCTTGAATGAGCGAAGTTCCTAGCAAGTTAAATCTTGAAAATGAGCCTCTCATTAAGGTAAAATTTCCAGAATCAAGTGTCGCGAATGAAAATTTGTTAATTTCTTCGGAAGCGATACTTGAGGCTGTAGGCAATTTTAATTCTTCTGTTAATTGAGGTGTTGTGTAGTTCAGTGAAGTTATGGTTATATCTTGGACAGTTATGTTTGCATAAGGACTGCTGGTGACTTGGATTAATGATCCAGGTACTTTAGATTGGACAGTAACAGTGATGTTGGTGAATAAAAAGAGCCCAACCACCTCCTTCATGTAGAACCAAGAGCCTGAAAGTGCTAAGCTTGTCATAGTAACAGACACGCGAGAGACCAGGAACGACGAAGCAGTGACCTCATTCATATAAATAACACCTCTATCAGTTCCAGGATTGTTGATGAAAGTGCAGTTATCCATAAAGATATTGAACAATCCACTCATTATATAAAAAACAGATCCGAAATATCCGACACTTTCTTGAATGAAGGTGTTTGTGACAATCAATTCTTGAAGTTGGGAGTAGCCTTTGAAGCCAATATTCAATAGTCCACCCGAAGTTGAGTAAGGAGCTGAAACGTTAAAGAAATAGCTGTTATTTATTGTTACGTTGACTGCAGTAAGATCGATTACAGCCACATTTACTTGTGAGAGCACATTGATTGCAGTAAGATTTTGTATATTTATGAAATTTGAAGAAAAGCTTGCGATACTGTGACTAAAATCAGTCTTCACATTTCCGAGATAGATATTGGTGATGTTTATCGGACAAAAACTTTTTAATAGTAGGAGGATTCCTGAAGATGGAAGGTCATCCATATTTGGAGATGAGAATTGCACATTTGTCACCTGAATATTCTGTATAGCAACTGAGATGGCAGAGTTTTTACCTTGCTCAGAAATATCTTCAATGATGTTGATGGAAAATATTCCGAGAATTCCCGCATTCGTGTTAATATTAACTCTGTCAATCAAAAAGGTATCCATGTGACAGCTAGATTTTAGATATAATCTACTCAGTTCAATGAATCCATCATTGATTTCGATTACTGTAGCATTTGTTCTGTGGATAAATATCCGCCCAACTTGAGTTGACTCGAAAAACAAAAATGAGATACCACTCATATTAAAGATATTCGTTTGATCTACAACTACTGCTGTTTCGGCACTCAGTTGTTCGAATCCCAGAATCTTACAATCTCCTTGAAGATTTGTAAAATTATTCGATGAGAATAGAAGGTTTTCAATGGAGTAGGCGCCAATAAACCATGAAAAATCATTGCAATAAATTCGCGAATTCGAGACTGTATTAGAAGCAAAATTGGTAACTGCTTCTTTTCTATTATAATTCATGATTTGGTAAAAGTTTGTATTATTAAGGCTCAGTGAGTCAAGTATGTTGTTACACACGGAGAGAAACAGCACTGAGGAAAAATTGTAGGCGGAAGCAGTATCCCAAGTTAGATCCAGAGCGCCAAGAAGTTCCAGGTCATTATTCAGAGTCGCGCTCTGAATTTGAGGATCATGAATAAAAGAAGAAGTCGTAAAATAAGTCAACGTCTGAAGGTCAAATGTTTCAATATCAAAAGCTGGACTTTTGAGAATCGAGTTAGGGTCGGGAGCAAAGGAGCAATTGGTCCAATTATTGCTCGTGACTATGACAATTGGATAATTTGAACTGAGCACAATTGAATTCGTAAAGATGCAATTTGCGAAACTACTATTTGAGAGGTATATCAGCCTGTAAAAAACAGGGCTGAATGACGTGTTGGAAATGTATTGAGAGAAGAACATAGTGAAACCGGAAGAAATTTTGGCCTTGGCACTAAAGAGCGTCGTTGAATTGTAGGTGTCGCCTATAAATGAGGAATTTCGCAAGATAAGCGATGTGAAGTAGTTATCGTTCATAAATACAGGGTAGTGGTATTTATTATTGATTGAATTGAATGAACTGACATTCAAAAAGAATCCATTGCTCGTAACGATTCCACCTGGGATAATATTGTAGGAGTTTTTATGAGGAGCTACACTGAAACTCGACTCTATTAGAGACATATTTTGCATCATGATCTGAAAAGGCTCTTTAAAGGAGTACAACCCCTCTTGAGTATCAACTTCGAAGGTAAGCAAACGGACAGAGCCCAAGCACGTCACCTCCTGGAATGAAAAATTAGCTACCTGAAATACTTGTTGAGGGTAAAGAGTCGATATTTCGGAGGAAGGGCCTGTAATTGGATACGTAGTTGAAAAATTGAAAGGGTTTTGTCCAAATGTTGTGCGAGTCACTGTGACATTTGACCAGAGAACAGTTTGATTAATTCCTCGATAGTTAATCACACTGAGGGCGCACGTGGAGTTTACCAAGTGCAAGTTGGTTAATTCCATGCTTCCATTGTAAGAGGTACAATTATTCAGGCAGCTGCTGATCCCTATCAGGGAAATCAAAGGAGCTTGTTCACTTTGACTCAGATTGACTCTTGCCAACGTGATATTATTCAATATAATCGCCATAAATTCAGAAAATTGGATGAGACTTGAAGCTTCGGTTTCAAAACCACTTTGATCAACGTAATTCAAGGAAACATTGTCAAAATTTATACCATCAAGCGCAATCAAAGAGAAGTTTGTTGCTACTATCATTTGCTCGTGCACTACAGAAGAGAAATTTGTCATTGAGAAATTCTCCAACCAAAAATTCAAGCCGTCACGGACATTTAAGAGTCTTGGTAAATTGAACAGTGAACTGCCATTAGTCCTTAAAAGACAATTCTTGAGTTGAAGAGAATTTTCTGACCCCAGAATTCCAGAAATCATATATCCACTTTTCGCATTTTGGGCTTCTGTGAAGACCAACTCAGAGTCGGCGACTGTGAGATTTGTGTTGTTTATTTTAACAAATTGAATATTGGTCCCAGTCAAAATACTTGTATCGAAGATCTTCATTTGAGAAATGAGCTCTGTTTGAATCGGTATGCTTGTGGTGTTTAACCGCCCAGAGAGATCGAAGCATGAAGATGAGACATCAAAACTTGCAATATTTTTTAGGGTCCAGTCTGAACTTCCTTGGAGAGATATCTTAAGTCCTGTGAATTGAACAACCGAAAGTGTCGTCAGTGTAACACTTGTACTGACCACAACTGTTGGGAGAGTAGAGCACGGAAAATTTTGTGCTTTTAAGCTAGTTGGCATGGATGATGTCGTAATTTCAATAGACCCTGATAATGGTCCAATGATCTCTAAACTCGTTAGGGTATAAGCAGTCGATCTTAACGATAGTATAAGTCGAGAATCTGGATCGATAAGCTTGGATTGAACATCAAGTAGTGATGAAATCGCCGTATTTATATCACGGTATGGATTATTGAGTGAACCATCACCAGTTGAGACAGCTTCTGAGTCGACATAGATGATTTTTGATGAGCTGATGGCTGAAAATACGAGGTATAGACTGAAAATATGTAACAGCTTCATGTCTTGAAGTGCTTCTATTGGATTTGCTACTCGGCAAGTTTTTTTGAAATTATTATCTTAAATTTGAGCGACTCATCAAATCAGGAAAGTAATTTATTATCCTTTCTAAACTTAGAGTTCAATCCGTATGTACTGTATCCTCAACCTACATATATACACTTTGTAAAATCAAATTTCTAAATATTTCAAATGCACCTTTATTTCTCGAGGTCGAATTGTGAGTAAATGGTTAATTTTACCTCAGCTCAATTCAATAGCATAACTACTGATTAATAATCAGCAGGATGATACCGTCTTGCTATGGATTTTAGCAGTTATTTACTTCAGAATACTCTCATTTCTGGGAGTTAACACTATACATAAGGTACAACTGAATTCAACACCTTCTTCTAAAAACCTATTGGATCCACCCTAGTTTATTCATAGCAGCTTCTTATATTTACGACACATGAACTGAATTGACAAAAAAATCCATCGAATTCTTTTGAAGATTATATATTATCCCTTCTGTTTACATGCTCTATTTCCACAAAGATTTTAGGGTTGCAATAAAATAATTTCCTTACATACCTGCTGTATTAAAATTATCGGGGGAGAGTTCAATATGAAATCAACTGACCTCCCTGAAAGTGATGAGGCCTCCAACGAACAATCCGAGGTATATAGATGTCTTGTTGAAGCATTCTACTTTAAACTTCTATTCTAGCGTTCAGATTATGAAAAACTCGTAGAAGCATTAAAAAAAAAGAACAAAACGATGATGGATGCCGAGGTGCATAACTTTACCTATAATCCTTGCTATAAAACAAAAAAAAAATTTAGAGAGTCTATGAATTCGTCGTCAAGCTCGAGTTTTTCAAGAACCTATTTAATTCTAAAGAAATCGGAAATAGGAGAGATAAATGCTTAGAATTATGTTCTAACTTGGGATATGAAGCTTACGAAGCCATGGACCTGGTGTTTCAAGAAGGAGATGCGTCAAATCAGAAATTTTATATTGTGCTAGCTGGAGAAATCGCAATAGTTACTCAAAAAAACTACAATAATTGGTTTTCATCGAGAAAGGATCAAGAGAATATAAAAAACTTGACTGAAAAGGAACCTAGTGATAAAAACGGCAGTATTCCTCGATTTGAAGAAAAGAGAGAAAACTCAGAAAACAGAGAGAATATTCTCAACGAAAGAAAAACCTTCGAAGAAGCAAAACTTCAGATCCTCAGAACTTCGAAAAAGTCTTCAACCCAAGTTGGTTTACAATTACATTCGGAACAGATACCTCTAAGCAGAAATTATTCCATGCCTTTAACTGGTCATCTAGGTATCAATGCAAAAAATAATGTCTTAAACTTTGTTAAGAAGGTTTTCAAGCTCATCCTGAGTCTCAAAATACCGGAAACAGAGCTGAAAAGAGATCGGTTTCAGTGCGAAGGTCGGAGCCGATGCTAAGTGCAGAATCAGACCTTTTTAAGGTCCTCGTTGCTAAATACGGTAATTTGGCGAAAATTCAAGGGGAAGGATCAAGCTTTGGTGAAATTGGTAAAAAAACAAAACCTAAGCTCCAACTAACTTTTTCTTTTATTTGTAGTTCTCACAGATCCTACTAAGGCGAGGACAGCTACAATTATTTGCAAGAAAAAGACAGAATTTTTAACCATTAATGCGGACACTTATAATGAATTTATCCAAAAGGAGAGGGAACGCAGAAATAATTTCATTATAGAAACGCTGGCAACGGTTAACATTCTTCTTCTTTCCAGTCATGGTCGTAATCTCATATCGTACTCATTTGAGGTAAGAACAACGATCATTGCACATCATCATCACATCATACAATATCGAATAGGAAAAGCTTTCCTCTGAGGGCGATATAATAACAGATGAAGAAGAGCTGGCAAAAGAACCAAAAATATATATCCTTGAAAAGGGAGTCTGCAAAATCGAAAGGAAATTTTTGGAACAAATCGCAGACCCTCTGAAAAAATCGGAAATAGTCTTTGCACAGACGAAATGGTTGACAATTTGCAATATAAATTCTGGTTCAATTTTTGGAGAAGAAGTATTATTTCAGCCAAGTAGGCAAGAAAAATACGAGTTTAGAATATCGGTAATTAGTAACCGAAATTTATCCTAATTGGTTCGAAAAGGTGATATCTAAAAAGGCAACTTTCCTAACAATAAGCAAGCATAATTTTAAGAAGAATTTCCCCATCATTGAAGGGCTAAAAAAGTATTCTCTCCTCAGGAAAAAGCAACGTCTGGAAATTTTCAATAAACTAAAGGAAGGCCGTGGAGTTTATCAGAGTTCGATTAAACCGCATAACTTTCTTCTGAATAACAATGATAGCGGGCTAGCATCTTTTATGTCAAAACAAGCGATGGACAATTTTAGTAAAAAAAGCGAGAAGCAAGCAGGCATTCTCTTAATGCAAAAGTCGCCATCTCAGAAAAACCTGAAGGCATCGAATTCTAATCCTAAAGGAGCTGAAAATATACCTGAAGGATTCGATCTTTCGACACGTTTACAAAAATTTCAAAAAGCTGATCACCTAGATAGTCGTATACCATTAGATGAGCAATTCACAGCTCCAAGAATTAAAAAAAAGTCAAGGAGTAACAAAAAAATGAAGAGGACTATGTCAGCACAAGCAATACAGAATCAGGAACCAATTAATCCTGAAGAAGGCGAGGAACTCATCGATCGGATCCTTTTTCATGCTCCATCTCTGAGTCCATCACAATCCGACAGGAGAAATCATAAGAACCAGACTCTTTACTTCGAGAAGATGATAATCAATCAAGAAAGAATAAATATCACTACGAAATCTCTAAAGAAAGAAACTGGTTTGTTTCAGTATAATCCAAATGAGGTGAATGGGAAATCAATACTAAATATGAATCTCTCTCCAAGGATCAAACTAAAGGTTTCATGCTCTTCACCAGTGCCCAGTGAATCTCCTGCCAGGCGAAGAAGGAGACGCCATGGAGAAGAGAGCGAGTCAGACGATTCTTATGGCCATTCCATTGCTTCTCCGAAGAGCTCGTTTGTTCTAAAGAAAAATATCACACCAGCGAATGAGAAATTTCAGCAGAACCAAAGCGTTCCATCTTCTCAAGCTAAAATACCTGCTTTCGCCTCAAACAAGCAAAATTTCTATAGTGCTGACGAGGGAACTCCGGCAAAAAGAAGACCGCATACAGCGTCTAATACAAGAACTCATCACGTTGAGAATTTGCTACAGTCAAATGGAAAATCAAATAATTCAGCAACAAAAACAGCACTAATGCACAGACCCATAAGCAGCAAAGGCGAGAGAATGAAACCTCCAACGCTTTTCTTTCGGCAGGACCCAGAAAACGTTTTTGATAAATTAGAAGCCCTTAATGTTTTTCCAACTCCAAGAAAATTAACCCCAGAAGAAGCAAAAGCAGCATCTCCACTCAGTTTGGCGAATTTTGCAAAGAACGCCCGAGAGCTGGAATTATCGAGAAGAAAGTATAACCATCATAATCTCATTGGTTCGAAAAACGAAACCTATATAAAAAATAATCGCTCGTTGCATGAATATATTCTGAAAAAACTCAGAGATGGTAAAATTCTTCGAGAACCAAATTCCATTACTCCTTCGCACTCCAACGAAGTCTCTTATATAAACTTCTCACCCAGCAAAAGACAATCGATTCAACCTTCCAGACTGGAGTTTGATTCTCAGCTTTTCGTTCTCAATTCAAACCCAAATCTGGCTCTTGCAGAGGGAGGAACTCCAAACCTCGTGAACAATGATAGCTCATTTGTTCGGATAGGTGGCAATTTTAGTTCAAAACCCGTTGATAAGCCAAGTCCCACATCGATTCAGAGGGCAAGGTCTTCACAAGGGAGAAACTCAAATCTGGTTTCAAATCCGCACTTGAGCAAGCAACCTAATTTATTTGCAAAGTTACTTCCGGTAACACCAGACCAATCTGTTAATTATGATCCGAGTGCATTTGTTGCCAAACAAATGCCTATTATTCACTCCTTAAAAAATAGCGAAGCAACATCTAGTCGCAATGCACTAGCTCAGAAGAGCCAAGAGTATCGAAAACTCTTCAAAAGTCGGAGGAGAACCAAAAGTACTCATGAAGTTGTGAAAGTAAGTGCTAAAGTTGGTTCTGAGATGTCTTTAAACTTAGTCGCTAAGCATTGCAAGATTTAGAGTTTCTATTTGTCTATAAGCATAAGCATCAGTTCCCTTTTTGGGGTATGCTAGATCTCGAAGAAATAACACTGTGTCGTTGTTGTTGATGTGTATATTGTATTTTTGAATGAAATAACAACTGATTAGCTTGAATAATGCTGATTGGAAAGGCTGTTTTCAACATACCTCACCTTTAGTTCAACAGAGATGAGTTAGACTTAGTATGTTCCTTTAATTTCATATTATATTCATTTTTATTCATTACTTATCTTTTCAATGCTCAACAACTGATTTGAAAGTAAAGTCATATCTTATTCTGCTCAGACTACGACAGATATATATATAGATCTTTATATTAATCACTTAACTTATTAATCTGACATCTAACAACCCTGAGATTTCAAAAATTCATCTGTCGCACCCTTTAGTGCGAGCAGTTATTATTGAACAGCTGGTATGAAATAGTTAGTTTATACTTTTACTTTCTAAAGGTTTTAAAAAGCTGAATCCAGGGTGCTTGAAACGACGAATTGGGAAGCTGGCTGTCGACTGATTCTGGGCTATATGACATAAAGGTAATTAAGGTCAATCTAACCATTTCAAGATTTTTACCCGTTGGCAGACTCTTTGATTCTAGAATGTCACGAAGGGTGGGAGGAAGTGGGTTTTCTGGGAACAGCTTCTCACTTTCAGAGAGTTGTGTTCGATTTTCGGAATTGCAATCGATGGCTTTTTCATTGGCGTCAGAGGTTTTCACTTTTTTTTTAATTTTAATTTCGAGATCTTCTCCAATTTGTGAATTAAATAATTCGAAGAGATTTTGTTCTGTGTTTTCTAGTGGAGAATTCCTGAAGCCTTTTCCTCCTTTGCTTGCTGACTCCTGAAGATTTTTGTAGTCTCGGAACATCATGCTTGATGAACGAGTCTTGCTCACAAGTCTGGATCGCTTAGCGTCTGTTTTTAGAGACTTAGCCCCAAACTTTTTACATCGAATTATTTCTTCTTCGTTCTCAGCATATTGCTCACTCAAATGTTGTGATTTTTCTTTCGAATTCTTTAGGCTTGAATCAGCATTGCTAACATTAGATCGATTGGATATATAATTAAGAGCTCTTGTGATTACCATTTTTCGATATGTTGATGAAATATGGAAGAAATTTTTCGGCATTGATCGGCAAGGTCCTGAAAACTCATTTTTTCACGAAATGCTGGTTCTTCGAATTCATTCGCAAAAGCTTTTAGCTCATCAACGAATTTTTGTGGCTCTTCTTTATAATAGAGGATATCATCTGTGCTTAATGAATGGGATGAAATTTTTTCTGCCTAGTGAACAATGTAGTTAATTGAAAATTCTGAATTAGTTTCTTCTTACTTCAAAGCAAGACATGCAGGAGAAGTACATATAATCTTCAGTACTGTTTCTTGGGAGGTATAGAAAATAATTGAGGATTTCTTCATCACAAAATGAGCATCTGATGACCTTCAATTGTGAATTAAATTAGCAACGGCGGCAATCTAGATTATAAAGTTTACGTCATCATTCTCATCCGATTTTAAAATTCCTCCCATTGGAAGGTCATGAATTTTGAGTAGCGCTTCATTTTCTCGGGAAAGATACGCTGATAGCTTGTTAATGAACAATCTGATGAAACACTTTTTAGAATTTTATTGTATTTGGTTATTACTCTCTTGTCTCGTCATTAAATGATGGCTTTTTCTTTCGAAGCAGTTCCCAAACAAGGTTATGAAGCGGGATGATGGTCTTTTGGTAAAAATCGATCTCTTTGTTGATTTCAAATCTACGAAATGCAGCCTCAAACTAATGATTCGAGGTCATGTGTTTGATTCGAAGAGCAAATATTTACCTGATACCGACATGCAGTTCCGAAATTCCAGGCTGAATTAACAGCGAGTCCTTTAGCTCGAACCCAATGCAGGCATCCAGGACCTAGCAAAACCTTTGGAAAACTGTTAGAAATGTTTATAACACAACTCTTGTCTACTATATCTCCTTTATGCTGAATGAAATATTCTATATAAAGCTTGTTTCTGAGAATAAAGTCAAGATCTGCAAACCATAACCCTTCGCTCTTATGGATGTCAACACCGTAAACTTGTTGAACCAGTGTCCGGAACCTTGGAACTTCGTCGGGTGACATTGTATACCAATAACTACCCTTTGGTCCATGGTTTATGTTTATTGCTCTCATTCGTAGATTTTCTTCATGCCCACCAGTCCAGACACCTTCCACCTTAAAAAATTGAGGTCATACTAAAATCGACACAAGGGTATAATCATCTACTTTTAAATAGACTTGTGGAACATTGACTCCAAGTATATCACGTTTAACAAGACTCAGAGCGTCTTTATTAGACATGAATGTGAATTCCGGTGGTAATTTTTTGTATTCTGCAAGCTCTTCTTTCCATGAGTCGGTGTCAATGTTCACAGCAAACATCACATTTCTTTTTTCTTGATGCATATTATGTTGGTATGCAACGTACTTTTCAAGTGTGGTTGATTCTTTATGCTGACGGAGCCTACAATTTTTGTAAGACTATGCTATTTTAATTGCTACGCAAGAATAACCTCTTATTTTGAGTGTCAAAACCAAAGCTTCTCGGATTCTGATACATCACGTCTATCACTTGCTTTCCATGGTTCTTGCGAATCATGTCTACGTCAAAAAGCTTGTCGTCAACCCCATATACTTTCTCGAATCCAGAAAGAACAACTGAGTGATAGGCTAACACCTATTAATTTGTGTGAATTATTCTCTCAGCACAAAACAATTTTGGGAATTATTTCATTACTTCTTTAATAAATGAGTCTTTTCCTTCTTCTGAAGGAGCCTCCTTGCGGATTTCTGGCATTCTCAGATAATTCGGGTTTATTTCTAGCACTTCATTGATCTTGGACCATTTATCAGGTTCCTCCAACGCGTGAAATCTTTCGTAATGGAAGAGGTACTTCTTGTATGTGGAAAAAATACTATAAACAGTCAAAATAATTAATAATCAAGGCTTTTAAATTTATCTACTCTGAGACCAATTCTCGATTTCTGATGCCAATTTGAATCATTCTCTGCTTCGTTTTCTCTGGTTTGAGCTTGGCGAAAACTGTTTATCACATCAAAAAGTTACTTTTTGGATCAAAAAAGACTTGCTGTGTACCTTGATAGTAGCCTCCTTTTTGGACAAAATAGATAAATATCAGAAACAGATCTTCAATGTTTTGAGTGATCTCTTCCATAAATTTGCTTTCTTGGTTGAGTGTTGGAATATGGTCTCCCAAGATATCTCTTCTGTCTTGCTTGAGCTCAAGGTCACCTTTCTCAGACTCTGACTCCATTGTATTTTCTTCCTCTTCTATTGATGAGTGTTTAGGCATCTTACTGTAGACAGTTGAAAAAATATTGTTCCAGAATGCTGTCAGATCTTCCTTAAACTGTGTCTGGTCCATCGCATCCGTCTCTACTGGGCTCATTTTAACTTTGGATTTTTAATGAGGATAGCAAACTTCATAGATTAAACTCACCATTGAAGTGGATTGATGCTTCCTGGGTTGTCATTTCGGAGTGGCTTACTTCTTTTCTCTCGCTTTCAATTTCCATGTTTGTTACGAACTTTGAATTTCAGTAAAAGCTTCTCTCCTTCTGATTATTTTTTGATATAAGATTAATGCTGACTCAAAATATCAAAAATTCGGATCTCGATTAATAACATAAAAAATTCTCTAGATAAAGTGTAATAAGCTAGATAAGAATCTAAAGTATGAAAGAGGTGTTAATCTTCATATAGTGCCAAAATGAAACCAAAGAAGATTTATATTATGTTATAAGCTTTGCCATCAAGTTGAATTTTGAATCTCAATCAGGGCTCAAATTATTTGTCACTTTCAAGTACTATGAATTATTTATCGCTGAAATTCAATATTTTGAAGACAAAATATTAGTAATGTGTAAGGGCAGTTTTCACTGCTTCTGGTTAAGAAATTCAGAAAATCTAGACATAATGAGAATCTTAGAATTACCTTAAACAATTGAAGATATTTCTTGAATAAGACTATTTATCATTTCGAGTAAATGGCAAGGCTACTCATGGGGGGTTCATCATTGAGACCGAAATTTAACGAGTGTTTTATGAGTTCATTGGCAGTGAGGTATATTTTATGCTCACTTCGTAGCTTTTTACCGTGAGAGCAGCATTTTTCCAAGTATTCAGGGCATAAGGATGAATATATTAATATATTAAGAAACAAACCAATACCTTATCGCAGAAAGAAACAGCTTTTGCAACCTTTTATAAATCGTGTATGTGCCTTGCTTGTTTTTGTATGAAATCTTGCTTCAAGGTGAAAGTAACAGTTTGCTCGCTTTAAAACTTTAGATATACGCTCTCTCCTTTTTTGCGAGCGGTCAATTAATCGAACTCATGGCAAAAATGACACTCAGGATAAAAATGACGTTCATTTTGAATTAGAAACTATCAGAAAGATCTGATGACATACGTTTTCATGTTGATTACTCCTCTTCCTATTGATGAAAATATTTCTACATCCATAATTTTGTTGCGTTGGATTGCTAATAATTACTTAAAAATAACAAGTGGCCAAATGCAATTCGTTTGTAAACGAGTATCTAATTTTCTTGGAACTCATTCATGCATAACCTTGAGTTCAGCCTGGAAGTCAGGTTCAACATCTCTTTGGTATGTGCCTGAATATCAATTTGGAAAAACTCGCGCGAAAGCAGATGCAAAGATCAAGAGAGAAGAAAGGAAAATAAAAATCAAAAGTCTTAAAAAGAAGTCAGTCAAGGCACCAAAACCAAAAGAAAAGCAGTTAATTCCTCTTCCATCAAATGAAATAACTGGGGGTGAGAAAGAGAGATTTAATGATGTTCTACAGCATTTCAACAGATTCCAAAGACGAATCACTCTAAAAAAGATGGTTCTATTATTTTCGAGACTTGTGCATATTAAGACGCCTGATAAAGATATCAATCATCCTACAATCTTGGCAATGGTTAAAAGGATTTATCATCTCAACTTGAAGAATCAACCTTCTATCCTTGCAGATTTAATGAAATACTCGGCTATCTTGGGAATTAGAGACCAGCATCTCTGGAGAAAATTGATTTCTGAGATGTACATGTCAGACTTTTCAAACCATCTCACCTTCTATGCTGAAATAATCCGAAACATTCCAAAAGTCAACATCACTGATCCTCAAGTATGGGATCATTTGCAAACTGAAACAATAAAGTTTGTGAAATATCAAAGGCCACGAATGAATAAAAAAGTTCCTCGGGACCTGCTACTCGGCTTCATTTGGAACAAAATTAAACTACTACCTGAGTTAGAGCAGCTGATTATTTCTTCAATGCGCTTGCAGGCTCATTTATACAATTTAGAGTTTTATGAAGAGCTATTACGTGTGCTGAGTTCATACTGTTTTAAAGATGAAGAATTATGGACTCTGTTGACAAAATGGACCAACATAAGACTGAAAGATTACCTTGCAAGCAATGCTACAGATTCTTCGAACGATATTGTCTCGAGTATCATTTTCCACCTCTGTTACAACTTAGCAAAGACTGAACAGATACAAAATGGAAAAATTTACGAGAGTTTTTATGAGACTGTATCTGCTTGGTATGAAAACTCGAGACATTGCCACAATTTCGAGACCAAATTGGAAGTTCTGCTTGGATTGGTTGCTATGTCTTGGAACAATCCAATCGCATTGAACAAATGGGCAAAGGAATCGACAGACCTTCTGTCAGTGGAGTCCAATGAACTCTCTGGCAAAGCTGTGAAAAATTTAGCAATGATTCTAAGCAGTTCTGATCTCCTTTTAAAACTGGAAAAGGAACAGGCTGATATATTAATCAATAGCTTGTCAAACAGACGAATTTTGCTCGGGCCAATTGACTATGTAAGACTCGTTGGAAAACTTGCAGAGTTCCCAACAGTAATTGGAGACAAAATGAGAGCTTTTACTGGGATGATGGCATATTATATTACAGTTTATCCAAACCATAAAGCCAGCCTTCAATCTCTCGTTACAAAACTAAATTCTCATGGAATAGTTAGTGTTGAAAATGCTCCTCATTTGTTTAGAGCTACCTCGTAATAGATATAAGTGATTATTTTGAGTTGTGTTTTTATGTTATTTTTCTTGAGTTTTGTCAAAACTGTGATGTAAAAAACTAACCATTTGAAGAGCACTCAAAACACAACCAGAAGCCTGCAGAAAAGAGATAGAAATATTTTATAATTTTTTTGGGAAATTATCGCAAAGTCGTCAATTATTTTGCCCTTCCTTTGTAATTGAGTGGTGTTTTTATGTGCAATACTGAATTTTTGGGATCAACCACTCGAGCAGCTTGAAAACTGAATTCAATCCATCCAAAAAAAATGAAATACTCAGAAGACTAATTCCTAATTCAAAACCCTTTTGGACCAATTATTCAATACTCATACTATAAAACTATTATAAAATATCACAACTTACCACTCAAAAGTGGAAGAAAATTTTCTTGAAACCCAGGTATGAGTTGAAGAAAGAAGAATTAAAGCGCAAATTTAATCTTAATTTCTATCTTCGCTCTCAAATTCCACAGGGATAGCTAATAGCAATTTTTTTTTAAGTAGGAGAAAGAAAAAAAAAAAATAAAGAATACCAATCAAAAAAATTACTTGTTTCGTTATGTTTACTACTATCTTTTTCAATTTAGCTCTCGTAATTCCATGAATGCTTAAGGGATGAGTTTCATCAGTTGATGTTGTTAGAAATCTGAGTAATTAATGGATGCTATTTTAATTTTTCAACGAATCTTCTTGGAAGATTAACAGTCTTATGCGATGAAAGAAAGAAATCACATCAATATTTTCTACCAAGCTTTTTGGTGAGAAAGGATCAACTGGGACTGCTTAATTGGCTTGAGGTAATTGATAAAACATATAAAATGAATAATTTCAAACCCATTAAAAGAAATTTTCAAGAAAGAACGCCACTGAGCATAAGCGAAAGTGGAGAAGAACCCAACACTAATGTTCAGCAAGGGTCTTGGAGACAACCCATATTGCTAGATTCAGACCAGGAAGATTGTGATAATGGCGATTTAATCGAGCAAAGAGATAAGCCAAGACGCATCAATACTGAACACATCATCAATCTTGATCCTCCAAAAAACTTAATTCGAATCTCTTCTCCTAGTAAAAATTCCACTCAGCTTCCAGAAGTTATCGATAGCCCGGAAATCGAGGAAGTTTTAATTGACAATAGCGAGAAAGTTCTTGGAAAAATGCGTGTTAATGTTTTGGCTCTGATTCCTGATTGGCAAGACGTTAGATTTCATAGCAGATTGGAACTTACGATTCTGGATGACCCAAGCGCTAAAGCACAATTGTTCTGTGAAAAAAGGCTCGTTGCTTATGTCGATGACGATATGAGTCTATTAAACTACTTCATCAAGCGCAATATGATTGAACTGAAAATAAATAAAGAGTCTGAACCTGTTGCTGTGATCAAAGTCTGTCTTTTGAACCCAGAAAACTTTATTTCTCAGCCCGAGCCAATTGTTGACAAAACAGAAAAACCGCAGGGTAAAAAGAAAGCTAAAAAGCTTATCAATGAAAGAGCCCAATCTTTCAAGAACCTTTTTCTGAGAGTTGGTATGAAGAAAGAGCATAAAGCACTCATCAAAGCTTTTAATGACTCGAAGATGAGCAAGAAAAAACTCCCAAAAACTTTCACAAGCCTCCCACTAAATGAAAGCGTATACGATCCTTTTGTCCGTAATGATTCACTACTCGACGATGACGACGATGAGCTTATGCTGATCGAGAAATGTGACAAGACTGACAAGAACAAAGATGACTTGAAGGAAGAGTTTATAACATGTAAATACGATTTCAAAGACAAGAGGCTTAATAGGATCACATTTAATGAAGTGCCGATTCAATTAAACTGTTCATTGCGTCAATATCAACTTTTTGCTCTCAATTGGATGCTCGCACATGAAGACAAATTCCCAAAGTTATATGAAACATTGAGTTCAGCTAAGTCAGGGAATGAATTACATCCTCTATATGAAGCGTGGAGATCTCCTGCCGGAAAAAGATACTATCTCAATATAGATAATGGCGATATAACGGATATTCAGCCCCACATTGCTAAATATACTCGTGGAGGCATTTTGGCTGATGATATGGGATTAGGCAAAACGGTGATGATGCTAGCATTGATTCTCGCTAATCCATGGAAAGAAGATGAGAATTTCTTAAAACAACGTCCAATTACTTCTAAAAAAGAAAAATGCCCAAAATCCAAATCTGTTGTGGATAAAACCAAACATGAAGAACTTGACGAAGAAGAAGATATTGAAATACCTACCAAGAGAGCAAAATTACTGAAGAAAAAGAAGAAAGAAGATAAGAACAGTAATAATGGTGACTCAGAAAAAATGGAAGAAATAAATATAAGTGATGATATGGAGAAGGAGAGAGAAGAAGATACTTCAGAAAGCAAACATGAGAGCTCTAAAAATGAAGGAGAAACTGCCGATATGGAGGAAGAACAGGAAGAAAAGGAAGAAAAGGAAGAAAAGGAAGAAATAGAGGAAGAAAAGGAAAGTGAAGGAAAAGAGCCGAAAAATTCAGGTTTTCCTCCATTAGGTCTCGGAGGTACTTTAATCGTTTGTCCTCCTATACTTCGAGAACAGTGGAAGAGTGAAATTCTCAAAAAGACCCAAAAAGGCGCCTTGAAAGTATTTGTCTATGATGGAAATAAAAACAAAATTACCCCCAAAACTGCTAGCAGAAACGATGTAGTAATTACATCATATCGGCTGTTGGCAGATGATAGTCGCAAACCAAAATCGACAATTTTTAACATTCTCTGGCACCGTGTGGTTCTGGATGAAGCTCATACTATTCGTACAAAAGAAGCGCAATGGTCTCAGGCTGCATTTAGATTGCAAGCCAAGTATAGATGGGGGCTTACTGGTACTCCCATACAGAACAAATATGATGATCTCTACAGTCTCCTCCATTTCCTAAAGATTGATCCCTGGGGGTTGAAACATTCTTATTGGAAAAGTTTGTTGCATCGAGCTCAGAAAGAGAATAATGCACAGCTCCTCTATAATGTGCTGAAGCCTATCATGCTCCGTCGGACGAAAGAAACATTGAGCACCAGAGACAAAAATGAGATTAAACTCCCTCCCAAAAACCTCTACACAAAACTCATAGCACTGAGTCCAGAAGAAGCGAAATACTATGAGGACTACAAAAAGACGGCTCAACAGGAATTTCTTCTACTTTCAAAGAAACAGGAAACGAATGTATATTTTCACATCTTTAAACGGATCATTCTCATGAGACAGATATGTGACCACCCAGCTCTCGTCAACCCAAATTTGGGAAAGATACCTCGAGAAGTTTTGAATCAAAAGCTTCAAGAATTCCTCGAAGACAAAGGCATATCGCTGGATGATCCTTCTCTAACAAAAGCAAACATATCAGTGAAAGCCCTCAGTGAGAGAGTTGAAGATTTGAAAAAAGGGCAGCTCGATGATTGTGTCATTTGTCTTCAAAAACCTGAAACTATCGCGTTCACTATATGTGGTCATTTATTTTGCGAAGAATGTATAGCCGAACACTTAACTCAATCAGATCAGTGTCCATGTTGTAAGGGAGTCCTTCAAAAAGATGACATATTGGTGTTTTACAGAGACTATGCTGTGAAGGAAAATTTTGAATACAAACCAAGCTCAAAGTTGATTGCAGTCATGAATGAAATAAAAAATATTGCGAAGAAAAAGGAGAAATGTGTGTGTTTTACGCAGTGGATGGGAATGATGGATTTTTTTGAACTTGAAATGAAAGCAGCCAACATCAAGTACTTAAGGCTTGATGGCAGATGCAGCAAGGAAAAGAAAACTCAAATTTTATCAAAATTTTCTGACGATGAAGAAGAAGTCACGGTGCTAATGGTAAGCCTCATGCTTGGAGGAGTGGGATTAAACTTAACGAAAGCGAATCATATTCTGCTCGTTGAGCCTTGGTGGAATCCTGGAGTAGAAGCCCAGGCAATTGAAAGGGTTTATAGGATAGGGCAAAATAAACCCGTATTTGTTACCCGATTTTTGTGTGCTGGCACTATTGAACAGCGTATGATCGATTTGCAGGAGTCTAAAAAGGATATCTTGAACGTAACTTTGGCTCGAAACCCAAAGGACTCAGCAAACAATTTCAAGTTTCTTCTTGATGCTGATGACGAATGAACCAACTGACTTCAATCTAGCTATTGGCGTCTCTTAGTTGTTTGCTTGCATAATACTCTGAGCTTTATCTGAATGATTCTTTTATCTCGTTGAGGGCCATATTAAATTACTTAATTGTGTAAAATATATCTAGTATTGACTGACCCTGGTGATTTCCACTCAATTGCAAGTTTATTTTAGTTCTGCTTTCAGAATTCCATAAAAGGGAAATTGATTTTTTGAACTAAATGATAGGGGAGAGAGAGAGAAATTAAGTGTGGAGAGCAAACTCATATATCATCAAGAAAAATCGGCTGATCGAAAATATGTTTATGCTATATCAAGCATGCTGGGCTGATTTTTTCGCTTATGGCGTTTTATCGATTGAAGAAAATTGGGGACGAATTATTGTAATTTAAAGTGTCGACATATTTATTAACTTCCTCAAATGTTCTACACTGCCAGCAACATCAAAAAGAAATGAATTATTGGAACCCTCTCTATCAAAATGTTAAATGCAAGAATCTTGATTGACGAAAATTAGAAAGTTATTCTGAGAATTCAGAAAATTTATCAAAGAACTAAGGCTCATAGGATCACAAGTTTGAAAGAACTTATAATTTCTTTGCAGCCTACTTCTCATGTTATATTACTATAGACGTATATTTTGTGAGGATGCAAATCTTATATTTATCACGGATCTTTCTCAAAGCTGAAAAATAATTTTTCTCAACAAATCAAAGATTCCCAAAGTTTGCTAAAGTCATGGAGTACGCAGAACTGATCAAAATGACACAATCGTTCAACCCTGCACAACGAAGTGCTGCAGAAGCAAAACTTCAGGAAGCTAAAGATGCAAATCCTGGAGCTTTCATGTTGATAGCTGCGAAGGAATTCTTCAATTCATCTCAAGTTCTTCTCGTTCGTATAACCTCTGCAGCATTGATCAAGCGAACTATCATCCACATACCAGTAATTTAATGATCTGGACATACTCATCAGCTATTCAGGATGGAGGAAAAAGTGTGTGGGTTACCATCGACAATGATACCAGAAAGCAGATAAAAGACTTCATTTTGGCTTCTCTCGCCTCAGAAGAAAATGCAGTGAAAAATCTTGCTGCAAATGTAAGCAGCCTCATCATTCTTGGCGGAAAAGTGTTAACTCACTTACTTACGATAAGCTCATAGCCGAAATACTCGCTATTGAACTTCCTTTAGGTGAATGGCGAGAGTTAGTTCCACAACTGGCTGAGAAAATAAATGACCAAAAGCCAGAAGTGCGAAAGACTGCAATGTTAACGATTGGTGAAATAGCAGAGAAACTGGTATTTATAAACTCCGCATGCTAAATCTAGCAACATTCCTTCCTTCTAGAAACAAACTCCTGATTTGATTGATCCTACGATTGCAGAGAGCGTCCTCTTGGGGATTTGCTTGGGAATTCAACTTAATGAGCAAAGCAATGACGTTAGGCTTTACTCAATAAAAGCTCTTAACGAAAGTCTGGCATTTATGAAGTCGTTATTTGATAAAGAGGCAAAAATTTTTTATTAGTTGTACCATGTTTTGATTGCTCGATCATTAGGAAACGTTTAAATACGTACTGGTTGGAGTTCTTGAAAATTGCATCCACCAGTCTAGGGATGTACAAGTGAGAGCATTACGATGTGTCATCGACATCTGCAAATTGTACTATACCAAAATTCCAAATTACATAGAAGTGCTTTGGAAAGCCACGGGTGATTCGATTCGAAAGTCTGATCCCGAACTGGCAATATTATCTATTGAAGTTTGGAATACAGTCGCATCTGGCGATATTCAGAGGAAGTACGGTACGAGTGAGGTAGGTTTGAAATTATTTGACTTCTGCTGGAATTACTTGCTGTAATTTTAAAGTCTGGAGAGAGTATGGCTTACGGTAATGAACAAAATCTGAATCTAACACTCAAGGTGCACCATAATTTGATCTCATCTCTAGTGGAAAACTTGCTAAAAGATGTATCGACTTCAATTATTTGATGGAATTTTCTACCTAGCTCTACTAGACTAATTTCGATAACGATGAAGACGGTGAATTAAGTATAGGATTTGCGTCCTTCAGAGCTCTTTGTTCCGTCTCGGAAGCCATTGGAGATAAATACATCGATTATGCAACACAATTTGTGTCAAGTAAATAGATTTCTTATCAAACGCTTATGGCATAACAATAACAGCTTATCTTGCTCATGACAATTGGGTCTATAGAAGAGCAGCGGTATTAGCGTTTAATAGTATGATTGAAGGACCTACAAAAGAAAAAATTGTTCCTCTTCTCAGCTCTGCAATTGGTGCGCTTGGAAAACGAATCGCTGATTCGAAAATTACTGTTGCAGAGTCAGCAGCCGCTACGTTGGCTAAAATAGCCGAAATACATCCTGAGTGCTATCTTACTAATCAGACTGCATTGGTTATCCTCCCAATCCTCTCGCAAGGTCTGGAAGCTGCTCCTCGTATATCCTCAAATATCGCGAAGGCATGGGCCAGTTTGGGCGATGCACTTCGAAAAATTCCGAATCATGGACTTACACTGGACACTATTATTGAAGCCCTGCTACGAAATGCTTTTCGAAGCGATATCAGTGAGAAGGACTACAGCATCATCGAAAATAGCCTACTAGGAGCGATGAGTCTGATCAATGCCTGTGAAAATACCCATTCAATCCAAAAATTTATCGAAGTTTTTCTAAGTCAACTCCAGCAAACAGGCGTAATCTCTGGAGAAAGACGTAAGTTCTTGCAGAGTGGACTACTTGCTTGTCTTCAGGTTTGAGTTTATTACTTTACTTGCCTTGACCTTTTAATTCCAAGAACGCTCTTCAAAACTATTCAGCTTCATCAAATGACAAACTTTGCGAGCAATCATATCTTATGATAATTGAAATTTTCAAATCTGTGGGCGATGTCACCCCTGATGGCATTCACGCTGTTGCCGCATGTGCTGGAGGTAGCTTTTTACATCCTGAAGTTATTGATAATAGCAATGATATAGCAATGGGAGCAAGTTTTTCCAAATATTTAGAAGAGTTCTGGAAAATATTGTCTCACAGCCTTCAAAGAACCAGCGAAAGAGAGCTTGTTACTGCTTGCATTATTGCAATCACAGAAATCTCGAGAGCCTGTCCTGAACAGTTTTCAGTATTCCTCCCACAACTTGTACCATATTTGGCCAACAAGCTCAATGTATCTATGATAGATAGCATATCATAAAAATATAACCAAATTTCTCTAGGATGCGAACTTCGATAGATATCTAAAGCTGGGAATTTTCACAGCAATCGGAGATATGGCACTGAATTGTAAAAAGCTCATCGCCAGCTATCTTGATGATATTCTAAAGATCTATGACCTTGCGATTGAAGCTGGTCTGAAAAATCCAACCGATGTAATTTTTGACCATTTTTTTGATGATGATGAAATTCAAATCAAAAAAGCTGACTCCCGAACTAAACGAGTATGTCGAACAACTTAGAGAGCATTTTATTGAATCATTCACATGTTTCGTACACGGGATTGAAGAGAGTGACAAATCCAAAGAACTCTTCAATTATCTCCCAAAAGTGATAAAATTTTTACAAGAAACATGCAATAAATTGTACAATCCAACCATCGTAACATCCTTATTTTCAACGATGAAGTGTGTGATTCATCTTCTACAGGATTATTTGAGGAATGCTTTAGCTTTGCTCACGGACATTGGAAACTTTTATGGGCAAGATTCTCGTCAGATTATTAATTTGCAGCTTGTTGATGATCTCGTAAAAATCCTCCGTAAAGCTTCTCCTGGAAGGAATTTCGCTGAGATCATAGAATACGCAGAAAATGTATCCTGTTCTTAGGACTTCTGAATGATTTAATCCTTTCTAACATTTCTAGGTTTTCAAGCAAATATACATGACTTCTTAGTCAGAGATATTGTTTTGTCTGTCCAAATGATTTTCTGAGAATACATCTGCTGATTTAGAAGCCATATTTTGAACTTAGCCCAAAAAATAAGAAACACCAAAATATTTGTGATATATATCATGTCAACAAATTAGAACAATAAGTTTCAAAGGTTCTTCGATGAACTTTAATTTTCGTGGTTTTGTCTCTGGTAAACTTAAGAAGAGTTCGAAGAAATGATCTAAAAAATGCTAAGGCAGAGCAATTTTTCATTAACAAAACATTGTACTTTGGGGTCAGCTGTTCCTCCTATATTCTAATTGTATGACGAAGCATTATCGAACCACCGGATGAAGAGCGAATTTTTGAAGAGCGAAAAACATATCTTCTAATTTTTATGGACTCACAAAGTTCCTACTCGCACTTGACCTTCATTCTACATCTGTATACTTGAATTTTTGCTCAGATAAGCTTAGGAAAAATTCAATGCTAAAAACTAGTGCAAGGTTCATAAATCATTATAAGGTGTAAAGCAGGACCAACCACTAATATTGCGAAATTTGATTAATCGATCAACGTACCAGTCTTCGTACGAGGAAGTGCTCTCCTGGGTCTTTTGGTGTCATCTAAGGAGGTCTTTGGAGCGAACGATTTGGGTTGACCGTCTCGTGAAGTTAAATTTGCGGCTCTTTTTGGGCTGACTGATATTTCTCCGCTAATAATTATACAAAGTTACCTTAGGAGTGAGAGGGATCGTTTACATTCTATAAGTTTTTTGGTGTGCAATTGGTGTGCTAGAATCACATTTCTCATCGATATCAATATCTTGTCGCTGCTTAAATAGATTTTTTCGAAGTTCGTTTTGGATAGACAGCTTCTTTTTTGACTGCTGCGAAGGAAGCGATAGGTCTCTTCTTGAGACTTTAACAGAGAGCTTCTCTGGGTTATATTTTTCACTTTCATTTTCTTCATCATCAGAAAGATTGGTGAGATATGTCACCAACTTAGCGTTTCCTGGAGGTAAATGAGTGGGTTTATCCTTACCGTTGGCCGTCTTTGAATAATATGTTGAAGTATCTTCTTTGATTCTCCACGCAAGATTTGCATTTTTGGATAATTCTCCTGTAGGTCTAGAGAAGTCTGCTATCATTGAATTTGATTTCTTCTCATTCAGCTGAGAATCAATTTTATGGTCTTGTGCTTGATTTGATCCATTATCCGAAAATTTTGATTGGGTGGGGATTGAATCATCCTCAACTTCATCTATAATATTTGGTTTTGAAATTAGTTCTCTTTTTCGAGCCTTGATTTCTGGCACTTCATCTTCCAAATTTGGGTTTTTAGATTGCGCCCTGAATTCAGTGCGTGTTAATGAATCTTCCTCTGTGTTTGATGTTGTGTGATGGTTTCTTCCCAAGTTCGCAGGTGCAGTATCATATTGGCTCGTCTTGAGAGTTTTATCTGTACCATTATCTATCTTAGATCAGAATTCTATCTCAATGGTCAAATAAAAACCTGTTTCGAAAGGCACAAATTTTGAGTTATTTCCACTCGAGGTGTCTTTGATTTTGCTTTGTTCATCCCTATCGCCAACATTTACGTTCCCTTGACGTTCATCGGAAGCCTCTTTTCTGAAATTGCTGGCAGATTCTATTTTTTCATCATCAAGATCGTCATCCCAAGCAATAGCCCGACTTCTCTTTGAAGGGAGACGATCTTTCACTTCCTTTTCTGAGTTTTTTCTCTTTTCATCAGTGAGTCTTACAGGATCACCCATACTTCTATTCTGGAATAGTGAATTGCCTTGGGATATGCTTTTCGAAGGTCCTGCCTGTTTGGCTTGATTTCTGTTCAAGAGCATTGAATTATATAATTCTTTTGCTTCATTGCTAGTGTATCGAGGTTTTTCATCTATCAATGTTCCAGATTTCTGAGATCTAAGAAAATCTCCTGTTACTCAGGCACCTAAGATCAGTTTACAACCTTTGATGGCTCATTGGATTGCTTGACCAGTCGACCTGCTCGTTCTCTTGATTGCGCCTTCTTACTCCAACAACTCTAACGTAAAAGAAAAGATGCTTCCCCGATCTTAGACGGATTTACCTGCAGAGCAGCAAAATCGAGGTGAGTAGCGCGACGATAGCTGTAAAAAAAATAGCTGCACTTAAAGCTTCATCCATGGAAGTGATATTTCAAATCTAACCAAATATATTTTTATCAATTAACAGGAAACCTTAGTCAGTTCCCTCCGTCCAATTTTTGAAAGCTAAGCGCAAAATTAAAAATTTTCGAGGCTTGAAGCATCTGTTGAGTATCATTCATGAAAAGACGACCAATTAACTGTTAGTATTTTTTCATTTGTTGATAAAACTTTGAATAGATTCATTCCTTTTTGGATAGCAAGATGTTGAGATTAACTAGATTTGTTAACTTCTTATTCTTAAAAAAGAACTGCATTATCTGTTTGTCCAATATAGCAACGGTACCCCACGTAGAAGGAATAAGGAGTTGCTCAATATGAGAGATACATTAAGATTATTGATAGCGTGTGTAAAGCTTGTTTAGGATACTGACTTGCAAAGTAAATCAAGCACTGGCATTTCTGAGGAATATTTTTAGATTTTTGAAAAACATTCATTTTCTGCCAAAGGATTTCGTTGTCTATAATTCGTTTGGTCATGATTTTCATCGAAGTCGAGAGCCTTTAAATATTTTTACAGGTTCTATATGTAAGTCGAATTTTGAGCCTGAGGTTCAATTTGAGTCTTAGCTAAACTCAATCGATTGAGCTGGTGTCCGAAAGCAATGGGCTATCTTCTACAACTCTGATATGCCCATATGGATAAAACAATGCAATCCGTCTTGTATCGGTTGTTGAGTTTCATTGAAACCTGACGTCTCTAGTATTTCCAAGGAAACACTGTTTGTATCAAGCATCATTTGAGTCTTTCGAAGAGTTAAACAGCCAAAATAATGGAGATTATTCTCGAAAGTTTCTAGAGATATAATTTAAAGAAAATTTTCGATTCGAGTTTCAGTTTACACATTACTTTTTCTTTGTTTCGAGCAAAAGGATACAAACGAGGCTGCGTTTTTTGGATCGAACAACGCAACGAATGCAAATTGTTAGAGGATTTAGTTATGAGTAATTTCCTTCTAGCAATAAAGACCAGACAGTCTCTTCCATAGTAAAAGACACCATTTTCACAAGAAAAGTCTCAATTCCACACTATACTCTGTGTAGACTCGATCTAACCACTGTATTTTTCTTTAATTTATAGCTTTTTGAGATTAATCACGCTGTGAACATTCATTTACTTAAAGTTTGGTCGCTAACAACAGTAATCTGCTGTTCTTATGAATTTATTTCTTTCATGCCATTGCCAGCTAATGCAGCTAATGTGTGAGACCATGGAAGAAATACATGAAAGAGATAAAAGAGCAAATAAATCGATGATTGAACACTCTTTTAAATTTTTCAGATATAACGAACGTAATTTTTTTTGAACTTTTTTTTGGAATCAATTTTGTTGAACAGTTCATAACCTAAATTTGATTCACCTTCTCTCTTCAGTGACAATTCAGATGTTAGGAATTTGAAGGCAAGAGAAAATGTGTTTTGAATCCTGAATGCTTTGATAATACCACAATTCAGTATTTTTATTGCCTTGAAAGAAGAAGAAAAATAGGTATTAAATACAACACCTTATTTGCTAAATGGTCTGCGTAATTTATACGTTATTATAGAGAATAATGCAATATCTGACCGTATTCTGTTACAAACTAGGTCAGAGCATAATTATAGTAGTTAAAAAGGAATTAAATTCACATAGTAGGAGTCAAAACAGTTAGAATTTTATTTTATGACATCGCAGCTGGGTAATAGGTGCGAACTTGCAATTTAGAAGTTTAACTATCAATTTCTGGCAGTGTGATTCAAAAATTTACGATTGCGATATCAAAATGAAAATCTGTAAGTGATTTGTTTGTATTGCAATTAAAGGATAATCTCAGACCTTAAATAAATAATTTGCTGAGATGATAAAAGCTTTGCTTAAATCAACCCGACCAATAGTATCAAGAGGATTGCGGGATCACCTGAAGATGGTGCCTCAACCATACTTTTCTGGGTCAGTTCCGAAGTATACTTTCTCAAGTGAAGATCCAAAGGAAGATCCGAAAGGTATTTGGACTAGCTAAATTCTATTTGCTAATGAATATTCATCTCAACTACAGAGAAGACCCACAAGCAAGAAGAAAATAGAAATGACCAGAAACAGGACAAGGACCTGAAAGACAAAAAGGACAGTCCGAAGACCCTAGATGCAAAAAGTTAGTTTTTTTCTATTTTGATTTGATCGATTAACTGTTTGCAACTTAGAGAGCAAGGAAGAAAAGGATAAGCAAAATAAGAAAAAGGGTGAACAAGATGAGAAGAAACCAGGTTTGCTGTCTGTTGAAGGGTTATGTGCTAATAAATTTTCAATCATATTCAAATAGAAGAAGAAATTAGTAATGAGGAACCGAAAAAGAAAAAACAGGGAGGTCTTTTCGAGGGCTTGAACGCTGATTACTTCAAAAACCTCAATATTCAAGACTTTTTTAATCCAGAAAAGAATCCAAAGTTCAGCTGGAGTTATGTTGGAGCCGGCGTCTTCCTAGGGGCACTTGCTCTTTATTACTTGTTTGGAGATGACGAAACCATTTCGTACAATGTAAGACACCCAATATTCGAAAAGAGTAACTTGTATACTAGGCATTTCGAACACTCTTGGATTCCAATTCTATCACGAAAATCGTAATTGTTAGAAGCAATAATAAAAATCAAACCTATTCGGTCGCTTTGATTTATACCGGACAATTTGATGATTCACGACCTAAAAAGCTTATCCTTGGAAACGTGGATCACTTCCTTGAAACTTTGGAAAAAGCCCAATTAGAAAATGTATTCCTTGTTTCTGTATTTGTCTAAATTTCGATGTCGCTAGGGAAGAACAGGAGATAAGTTAGTTCCTGTGGAATTTACTTTCAAAGGAGATGCCTCTCAAAGATTCGATCAATTCATGAACTTGATGTGGATACTTGTTTCCGTTGGAGTTCTCTTCTCATTGATCCGATCAACAAAAGGAATGATGAATCAAGGAGGACGCGGAGGCGGTGGAAATGATATATTTGGAATGAGTATGACAATTAGATCCTTTCTGTTGAAACTAAACTTTAATGTGAAGGTAAATCTGGAGTTCAAATTTTCGGGTTGGATCAAAAGATACCTATCAGATTCAAAGACGTTGCTGGATTGGACGAAGCCAAACTGGAAATCACTGAATTTGTGGAGTTTTTAAAGAAGCCCAAGAAATTTAAAGAAATCGGAGCCAAAATTCCTCGTGGTGCATTACTAGCTGGACCCCCTGGTACCGGAAAAACCCTCCTTGCCAAAGTAGATTTTTCAAAATTATCAACTGGTTAGCTCACTTTTATTTTTTTATTCCTACAATAAAAGGCTGCTGCAGGTGAAGCTGGAGTTCCTTTCTTGTATATTTCAGGCTCCGACTTTGTCGAGATGTTTGTTGGTGTTGGTGCATCTAGAGTTAGAGGTAGTTAACACTCCTCCCTGGATTGTCTAACCACTGCTTTATCATTAGATTTGTTTAAAAAAGCCAAAACCCATGCTCCATCTATCATCTTCATCGATGAAATCGATGCTGTAGGACGAAAGAGAGAAGGTAAATGATTGGTGTCAAAAATTTCAGGAACTAAATCTTCAATTTATCGTCTAGGTAGAATCGGAGGAAATGATGAACGTGATAGCACCTTGAACCAGCTCCTGGTTGAAATGGATGGTTTCGGAACCGATACCAGTGTTGTCGTTATGGCAGGTAAGTTTATTTATTTTATGCTCGGAGGTTATTGCAACAACAATTTTTCACAGCTACAAACAGAAAAGAACTATTAGATCCCGCATTAACTCGTCCTGGACGTTTCGATAGAAGTATAGATGTGACCTTACCCGATATTGAAGGAAGAAAGCATATATTCATGATACACTTGAAACCCCTAAAGCTCGATCCAGCACAGTCTATGGAGGAATATGCGAAAAGACTTGCAACCTTGACTCCTGGTTTCAGCGGTGCTGAAATTCACAATCTTTGCAACGAAGCTGCTATTCTTGCTGCTAGGAAAAACAAAAAATTCGTCTCAGCTGAAGATTTCGAGGCAGCTGCTGAAAGAGTTATGGCAGGACTCGAAAAAAAGAAAATCGTTACAGAAGAAGAGAGAAGAACGGTCGCTGTACACGAATCGGGACACGCTGTAGTCTCATGGTTCCTTGAGGGAGGAAATCCTTTACTTAAGGTAAGAGATCCTAATGAGCTTTGGAGAACCAATAACTTTATTCACAACATTTTAGCTCACTATCATTCCACGTTCAAAGGGTTCCTTGGGTTATGCTCAATATTTGCCCAACGAGAGCTCGTTAGAGACCAAAGAAGAATTACTTGATCGAATTTGCTGTATTTTAGGAGGAAGATGCTCAGAAGAGCTTTTTAATGGAAAAGTATTTTCTGAATCCTTAAGAGTGGAGTGTAAGTATTTTTCAGGTGACCACTGGTGCCTACGACGATCTTAAAAAGGCTTATGAAGTTGCATATGCGATTGTCACTAAGTTTGGCATGAGCGAGAGACTCGGATTTCTTGGAATACCGGAAACTGAATATGTCAAACGTTACAGTGATGAAACGAACAAAGTATTCATTCGCTGTGCTAATGACTAACATCGAGCCCTATTATTAATCTAGATAATTGATGAGGAAATAAAAAAGATTATTGATGAGTGCACTGAAAAGACTAGACAAACTGTCAGAAAATATAAGGAGCAAATTGAAGGGTAATGGATAAATCTTTTTTGCAAAATTAATTCCAAAAATATATAGCCTCTCTAAGGCGTTGTTGGAAAAAGAGACCCTTGATCTAAACCAAATCAATGCAATTCTTGGTCCGCGACCATTCCCTCCAAAATCTAATTTCAAAGCTTATCTTGAAGTGAAAAATGAGATGGACAAAGAAAGCCAAGAGAAGAAATCTGAACAGCAGTCAGCACCATCTACAAACTAAAAGTTGTTTTAGAATATCTATCTATTATGACTCTCTTTAATTTTAGTTTGTTTAGTATTCACAAATAATCTCTACTGTAAATAACTTACGATATTTTCTCTTCGATGGTATCTGAGCGTCCTGAGCTCATTCAGATAGATGAGTTGAAACATAAAGAGAAGATCAAAAAAAGTTTAATTTTGAATTTTTTTTAATTTTTTTTTTTGGGAGAATAAGATGAGACGTAGCGCTCATCCAATCCTACATCACCATGCGAATATCATAATCAACTCACAGCAGGAGCGAACTAAAATTCTTAGTATCAGGCATGATATCAATATTTCCGAGTGTGTTTAAATGATATTTAAGCTATCAATTTCTCAAAAAAAATTGTTGTACATTGTTATAGTTTGTGGGATACTTAATTCTGTTTTCAAACATCTGAAGAATTAGAAAGGCCTTTGACAGTTCAATCAATCGCAACGTTCTGGTGAATAAAAGGTTCGATTTAGATTCAATATGATTGGCTTAATTGTTCTTAGATATGAGATTGAAAACCAAAAAAAAATTAAATAAAATAAGTCTATTAAATTCAATTATGGTTGAATCAAATTCTGTTCCAAGTATAAGTTACCCAAGGCTAGGAGATTGGGAGGTTCGCTCCACAATTGGAAGAGGAAATGTGAAGTAACCCGTGCCTTATGCTGAATGATTCTTAAATTCTGGGTAAGAGTAAAGTTGGGCGTAAATGTGAAGACTGGCAAGGAAGCTGCCATTAAAATCTTTAAGTTTGTACTTCAAGATGATGGAAGTTACAAATTCAAGAAACGCGTCGTCGAAAACAAAGTTCTTAAATCAATATTCTACGACCGGAAAGATATTATCAATGAGCTTTCCCATGAAGCATCTATTATGGAGAGGCTAAACCATCCCAACATAATCACATTCTATGAGCTTCATGAAAGCATAGAATATATTAAAAGTAGTGGGAAAAAGATCAACGTCGCCGCAATTATCATGGAGTTAGCCAAAAAAGGTGAATTATTTAGTTACTTAGATTCATCCGGAAAATTCACGGAAAAGTTATCAAGGTTCTATTTCCATCAAATTATAAATGGTAATCACAGTCAATCCCCCTACGCTAATAATTGGGAACATTTAAGCACTTGAATACTGCCACACGAATAAAATAGCTCATCGTGATCTTAAACCTGCGAATCTTGTTTTTGATGAAAACTTTAACTTAAAGATTATCGATTTTGGATTCGCAATTTCTTGGTCAGACGAAGGGAGCACGTTTAAAAAAAGCCTCGGAACTTTAGAGTAATTCCGACAATTTGGATAAGTTTGGTTCACTAAATAATGCTTGTTTAATTAGATATATGGCCCCAGAACTCATTTTAAATGAGTATTACGACGCTCGTGCAGTCGATCTATTCGCTGTCGCAGTTATATTATTCAATATGGTTACAGGAGTGGCTCCTTTCAAATCAGCCTCTCCTTCTAACCCTCACTATAAATGTCTCATGAATGGTGACTATAAAAGATATTGGAGTTTGTTTGATCCAAAAAACGAGCAATCTCTGGAGTTTAAAGAATTAATGCAGATAATGCTTCGCAGAGATCCAAAAGATCGATTGTCCATTGAAGGGATAAAAAGTCATCCTTGGTTTAATGGGAGCATTGAAAGTCCAGAGGATGTTCAAAAGGAATTACAGAAGAGGCTAGCGAGATTCCAGGAGTCTCGTATAAAACAAGAAAACCAACGAATCCAACAAAAGCAAAAAGAGAGAGAACTCAAATCAGATTCCACATACGTTCCTAGCGACCAAAGCTACAGAAGCTCAGAGGTTTTCACTGTTTTTTGAAAATTTATTGAGCTGTCATCGTTTTTCTTCTAGGAAATAGAATTGGAGGAAAAAATGAAGAATCTTAAAATTTCATTCGACACTACAATTAAGAGAACAATCAAGGATTTTGAAGTAAAGATCTTCTTTTTTTCTCTCTCAGTGGCTTTATAACCATTAAAGTCTATAAGAACACCAGCATCGCAATTTATGTTGGGGATGGATCCGAACACTGCCCTCAAGCATGTTATTATAATTGCAAAACAGCACTTCAGTGAATTTGCTGTGAGCTCTAAAGAATATAAGGTAAGAAATCTTTAGTTATTCATTCATGAAATGACCCTTCTATCATTGAAGGTTAAAGGAGTCATACTCAGCGAGAGAATCCTTGAAGTAGCAGTGGTCATTTCGAGAGTGGATGAATTTATCGTGTGTGTTGAATTTCAGAGAATTTTGGTAAAGTAATAGCGAATGAAAATAAACTAATGAGGCAACTAGGGAAATCCGCTTGAATTTTATGAGGTGATAAGGGATAAATTCAAATCGATTTTTGATGAACTTGGTGCGTTCTAATCACCTAGACACAACAATCTTTCAAGAGAGAGAATACCAGCAAATCAATTTCAAATGCGAAGTGGCAAGACTGTGGAGAATCAATTTTTCTTTACTCGCGTGCAACGTGTAACAAATTAATCGGAAGTAGAGTTGCGAAATGCATTAGTAAAATAAAATGGCGATTCCTGAGTCTCTTGTACTATGAGAGCTAAAACGATTGTAGTAACATATAAAATTCGAATTGCAAATCCTATTGATTATACAGAAGTTTGATTCGGTTTGAAAAAAGTTAAAAATATATGAGCCTCTTTAACGGCTCCTTCAAAGATTGATGCTGAAAAACAGCTAGATTTTGATATTGTTATTATTCCTGCAATTAGGTTTGCGTTTCAATAACTTCTCTGTTTGCTGATACCAATCAGTATTATCGAATATATTTAGATGCTTAAATGAATTTCTGTATACAAAGTTAACTCCTACAGTGTGCATTGCCAGTAATAATATTTTATTGGCTATCTTCTCTTTTTTTGGATAAATCTTCAACAACAGAAAAATTTGAGATGCTTGGTAAGGAATATGATGGTAGCAGCTGTGATATATTCAAGATCAGACTTTATTTCTTGTTTTGAGCCTGCTCGAACTCCAGCTTTTTTGAGATATATTGATTATCTTCAGTTGCTTTGGGCTTTTCCTGAGATTCTTTAATGGTACTTTCAGGTTCTCTCTGTTGAAGTTGTTGAGATTCTCTTTGTGGGGGTTGTTGAGGTTCGTTCTTTTCAAAGTGCTTGACAGTTCTATAGCCAGTTTCTTCTCTATATAGAGTGGGCTCTAATGCAAACTTCACTGGAGATTTTCTCCTTCCAGCGCTATAGGTTGGATCGTAGGCTGAAAGATTGGACTCTTTTTGTTTTATCGGAGTATTCAACATTTCTGGCTCTTTAGAAGAAAATACCTCTCTCTGTCGGCCTCTTTGAGGAGAGGTGCTTTCATCGTAGGTCTTGATGGTTCTATAATTGGACGATATTCTATAGTCCGTAATTTCACTAGTAAATCTAGGTGATCGACTTCTTGATTTTGAGCCTCGAGGTTGGAAAGCTTCTTCGCGCTTTTGAGGAGATAAATATTGAGAACTATCCTCAGGGTTGTAATCTCCTGGAGATCTGCTTCTGCGTTCTGAGGGAGACTGATCATACTTTTTCACTGTTCTATACCCAGAATCAACGCGATAGTCGGTCAATTCTTTCGTGAAAGTAGGAGATCTACTTCTACTTCGTTGCGATTGTCTTTCATATTCTTGGGTCAACGTACTGGCTCTTGGAGACATTTTGTCCTGGTTTCTTTCATTTAGATATTGAGAACTTTCAACATTTTTTCTTGAAGAATTCAGTTGTGCACTGTCACGCAGATACTGGTAATATTCCGAATCCCTGACAATTGGAGACTCTTCTCTCTGTTGAGAAACACGTGAAGGACTCTTACCACTCATCGGAATAGCTTCCAAGCGATTTGATGACGGTGATTGCTTTCTTCTGTAGGGACTGTCAGTGGTCTGGTTGCTTTCGTAGCTTTTTGTCGGATAGAGGAGTCTAATAAACTCGGAAATGTCTATTTTCCCATCTGCATCTTTATCCGCTCTCCTAAAAAGAGCGCTCATTTCATTAGAGGTTAGCATCGAATCGCATGTTTTAAAGAATAATTCCACGGCTTCTGGATCGATATAGTTCGAACGCTCTTGAGCGATAGTCTTAAAAGCAACGTTTACATCCCAATCAGGTTTTGAGACTAAGACTTCTCTCTTCGCTTCAAGGCCATTGAAGAATTGGATATCTTTTTGAATAACCCTTGACAACGCCCATGACGCAGTGTATGACAACCTCTGACCTGGTTGGAGATTCGGTCGATGAGATGCAATTTCACGGAGGTATATGTCAGTTGCAGGTAAGATTGCATTCTGAAAATCTGAATAAGATAGTTTAAAATCCTCATTGTTTCCATGCAAGTAGAAAAAGTTTCTCACATGAGATTCGATAGGATTCAGCTCCAACTCGTCGAGAAATTCCATCACATCTCGTAAAGTTATGTACCCTTTGTTCTGTTGATCCAGATCGCGAAAAGAATTGTACGGAGAAAAATCTTTTTTCTCAGCAAGCACCAAACGGGTAATTTCGACCCCAGTCTCGGCTTCAGCTACTGCTTTGAGAAAGTCTGCAAGTAATATTTGAGTCTTAAAGCTCAGCATCTGTAGAGTGAATTTTCAGACAAACTAATGAATTTTTTAAGTAAGATTATAGTGATCTTAAATGAATTTCAATAATATTTCAGTTAAATTTAGCAAGAAATTTATTGCAAAGTAAGTCCAGTAACATAATACAAGAACGGATCTCAGAATTTTACTGGTTCTTTAAGTCAGCTCATAATTGGCAACGAGAATTTTTCCAATTGCCTTCAGTTAATCTTCTGAAGAGTGAGCTGTTTGAGGTCAACTTTATAGTATAATCATACATTCCAATTATGATTTAGAAAAACATATGAGCAAGATTTGCAAACATTATTTTTCGTTTTTAAGTCTAGAAAATTCTCTCTAGTCGCCTGCTTCTTACATGAATTTGTTGGAAACGGAGGATGGATTATCCTTCCTTTTTAATTAGATGAAGGATTAAACTTTTTGCATCATTTCTGTTCCAACTGTGCCTCTTCCTTGCCTTGATCGCATTTATTTTTTCTCATGTCTAGCTTGCAACTCTTGTTTCACTTGCTTAGCTTATATTTGCTGTCTTGGTTGTCTTTCTTGTCGTTGCAGGACATATAAATTATTGTCCGCTGCAGTGTCATCACTATAAATGCTTCCCCATAATTTCTCTTGTACCCAAAATCCGGCTAAGCCAACCACCACTACAATAATAACCCCGATTCTATTAGCTCGCAAACAATTGAATTCATATTGACCTTTTCTCAATTAGTCAAGAAAAAACAATGAAAACGAATACATACCGAATAATGATAAAATTGGCTGAACGAGGATGTAAGCACCAATAAATCCGGTAATAAGAGCAACTATATAGCTGTAATCATTTTCCTTTTTGTTTTGAAGTGATTGAATTTACTCTCCAAGCTTCAACACGAAAAAGGCTCCAACAATTGCTCCGCCCACAATAAATATCCACACATAATACTAAATTAGAGAGTGTTAAGCTGACTACAATGTTTCCTTACTGCTCCGGTATCTGGAAGAACAAAATCAAATAGGAATTGCCCGCCAATTGCGCCTAAACACCCTCCGTTGAAGAGAACAGAAGAGATATTTCGATGATTTCTGTCATAATCCCGCAAAAACTTGCCCGTCGCAAGGCTGCAGTATCCAGCGATAAGATAATGTATGATGTTGATTGATCCTCCACAACTTATGAAAAATTGCTTTGAAACAATAAGAACAAACCCTCTCAAGTCACGAAATTTTACCATTATTGCTACAAAGATGATTCCCATGGCAGTAATGAGAAGTATAACATCAGAGAAGCGCTTTCCTGTAAAAGCAACTGTTGCACCAAATACGGAAGTGAAGAACACGAGCCATTTGAAGTCGTGGAAAACGCAGGTAGATGTTAGTTCATCTGTAATTTCATTTATTGTTAGCTCGTACTGCAATGACATTTCGAAGAAAAATATTTTTTGTCAAATCTGGAATTAAAAGCAGCAGCAGTATTTCAGCGATAATATGGAATTAATTATTATCGATAATATTCACAATATTTTTGTTTTGTCTCTAATTATTTCGCTAGAAACTCTTCTGCTCAACTTCCCACTTCTGGTTTTGGCAAATACATTTGCTTCCAACTTGTGTTATTTTTGTTTTTTTGTTCCCATTAGCTGTTTTTATTTTCATGAGATTGGATAAAATTATAGTTATTGATTAATCACCAAGTGTGAGAGTGCCTTAGTAGATTAGAACGTACTACCAGCCAGCCAGGCCTCCTAAGACACTTTCTGAAAACTTACTACTCAATGAGCTACTATACCAGTTCACATAATAGAGACCTTGAACCTCCGAAGAAAATACCTATCAAAATTGTGAGTACATTCCAGAACGAAAGCTGCGAGGCAAACGTCTATCCATGGATGACAGTTGCAGTAAATGAATCAAAAGAAATACACACCCGCTACATCACTAAATTGTGTTGACGGTGACTATAGGAACTGAAACAAAGGATCGAAGAAAAATTTAAAGTCAAAATGAAGGATCAAAGGTTATTTCTTCGCACTCAAGAGCTCACTCAGAATAATACCACGCTTCTTTCGTATGGAATCAGAAAGAAATCGACAATTGTGCTAAGACCTCCACCCACTCTTAAGAATAAATTTGGATTGATTCAAGAATACGAAAATTTACCCAAAAATCCCATAACCAAGCAGATAATTTTTCAGATCCAGGAAGGTTTTAATGTGGGCCTTGTTCCCAAGCTAGCACTTGAAGGGACATCTGGAGTCTATTTTATCCGAAATGCCAACAGAAAAAATATTGTAAGCTAGTCCTAAAAAAATATACATTCAAACTTCGTATTCAGGGAATCTTCAAACCAGTAGACGAAGAACCATTCGCACCTCACAACCCGAAAGGATATCAAGGCAAACTCGGCTCTCAAGGATTTAGGTAACAGAACCAAAACAAATTCTGATTATTTACTAACTTATGTCAGACGCGGTGTACTTTCTGGAGAAGCGGCAGCAAGAGAAGTTGCAGCATACCTGCTCGGTAGAATGAACTAAAATCTAATATTTTATACTTATCCTACTGCTACTTAGATGATAAGCAATTTTTTGATGTTCCACCTACAACTTTTGTGGAGTTGGTGCATCCTTACTTCGGAAACCGTAATAAATATATATAGAGATTTTCTGGCAAAGATAATATATCCTTTCTTGATAGGCGAGCTCACTGAAGAAGAAATTGAAGATTCTTATAAACAATTGGCCCCAACAACCAGCACAAGCTTTAATCATATGATCGTGAAGCATGGTTCAATTCAAAAGTTTATAGACAATGCAGAAGAAGCCAGTGATTATGGACATGGTTGTTTTTCTGAAGAGTAAAGATTATATTCCATATTGACAGACTCAGAATTTTACCAGAGAAGTGCATAAAATAGCAATCTTGGATATTCTCATATTGAATTGTGACCGCAACGAAGGAAATATTTTAATAAAAAAGTGAAGAATTTCACATCTTTTGGATTGTCTAATTCGCCTTATAAAGGGAAGCAAACAAACGATATAGACTTATTCCCATAGATCATGGTTTGAGTTTCCCCGATACTATTGATATTTGCACGTAATTAACTAATTATTAAAAAGTGACATTCCAACACTTTATCCTTACCAATACAGATATGAACTTGTTTGGACTGAATGGCCTCAAGTACATAGGCCATTTTCAGAACGTGAGTTGATGTTCATCCAAACACTCAACCCCAAAGAAGACGCTATCAGAATGGCTAAATACATTCGCTTTCGTGATGTAAGCTCACGCTGCAACTATTATTTCTGATATTTAATAGATCTGCTTAAGGAATTTCAGGATAGCATCCACAGTTCTAATCAAATGCGCGAACGCCAATATGACAATAGCAGATATTGCAGGGTTACTATACAAGGATGACCCTGAGCTTGTAGCTCCAATCGAAGAGCTTATCAAAAAGACGGAAGCAATTACAGAAACAATGAAAAATTCAATTAGTCGCGAGTTCTTGAATGTTCTGGCTCGGGGGGACAAAAAAGCCAAGATAACTAAACATTTTCCTTCGAATGTTATCGTAGAAGGTAACATCTACTTTTCTGAGAATTAAGGTGGCAATAATCTTTGAAATTTAAAGAGAAAAAGGAGAAAGAAAATTTCGAAATACATAAACTCAAATCAAATAGCACGATCAAAGCAATTGGTAATTCTAAAATACTCGGTGATATCGCTGAAGAAGCAGACATATTCGGCAGTTTTGGTGGTCGAAGCAGCTTGAAAATTACAAAAACGACTTCTCTATCCAAGCAGAATAATGAAGAGTTTGATGGTAGTATGGTGGAGGTTAGCTCTGAGGAATCATTCGATCAGGACGATGAGCCTATGAGTCCAACAAAAAAAGGCTTGGAAAAACCAACCATCACTAGAAAAGCTTCACTTCCTGATTTGACAATGGTAACTAATTTAGTAGCGCGACTTTATCATTCATCAATAAACAGATAGAGGAAGAGAAAGGAAAATCCGAAAAGAAAATCGAACAAGAAAAAGAGGAAGCAAAGAAACTAAAGCTCCGCAAGGGAACCAAAAAAAAGAATCAGACCTGTCCAGCTTATCTTGATGATCTCTTCTTCTATTACTTTGAAGCTTTTCTTGACCAAAAGATCGAAGCAATTGTAAAAAATAAATTTAAGACTTCAGGTAGATGGAGGTTTAGGAGCGATAATATTTAGATTTTCGCATTATTAGTTCATCAATATGACGATGTCATATCATGTAGATAATGCGTTCATACTCAGTGATAGGAAGTTTTCTAATTTCTATCTTGATCAAACGAAATAAAACTGAATTATATTTCTAGAATTCTTAGAAATATGAGAGTAAATTGAAGATGGCCACTACAGATCACACTTTTTAATAGCATAATGTAACCTACTGAACGTTGAATTTATGTGATAAGGGTCAATCTTCTGCTGTTGCTCGTTAATTGGGCCTCCGAAACATTCTTTTCATTCTTCTATAATAGATGAATTGGAATATTTCCTAATATTACTCCAAAAAATTGATTTATTCTAAAATTGTAGTATGCATGAAAGCCAAAGCATATAAAAAAATAATAAATTTAGGAGATGATAAAATTCATGTTTTCAACTAATTCCTTCATCACTATGTGAGTTTTCCTTCTTATTCTTTCTGGATTGGTGATAACAAAATATGATTTCTCTTAGCGTGATGTGCTTCACCGGTCCAGAAATAGGTTGCATCGAACACTCTTCTCTGATTGTGATAACAAAGCACTACTAATATAAAGAGATTACATCTTGAGAATGACATATAAACATCTTAAGAACACTTCTAATCTCGTGTATATAGATAATAATACCTTTCGTCTTAGATTTTAGAGGATTTAATGCCTCTTTGTGTAATCAGTTTATGTTTACTGACAATTATTACACATCTTCAATCTCCAAACGCCCCTCATATACTAATCTGTATAGGAAGTATAGGAATCGACAGGAAGAATACAAAGTTAATTAAATCAGTTTTTAAATTTTTGCTTAGACAGCCAGTTCTTCATGAGTTCATAAGTTGTCCATGAAATTGCTGATGCAGGAGCTGTCGTAATCATTCGGGGTAAAGCTCCTTTGTAGAGGCCTCTTATCCCTGCCTCAGCATAGATTAACTTTCCAATCTTTAATGCGTCTTTAATTTTAAATGGTGCAATGTGCTCCGATTGGAGAGGATTCAAAGGTGGCATCGTTGAAAAAGTTCTTGCGCTTAACGGTTTGAAGAACTTTGCTGTTGAAGATGGAACACGTGAGGACCGAACTGATTCTTTATATTCTTTGTCCTTGAGGAGACGTGCAGGTTCCTGATGATCAAGCGTGCTTAGGTATTTTATGAAATTTCCCGTTTGCAGTCTAGTTTTAATATTGTCTAATGGAGAGGTAAATAAGGAAGCAGAAGCGCCTATTTCATTTCGATGAGATCAGCGATCAAAATATGATTGTATTAAATTTTTTTACCTGCAACAAAAGCGCAAAAGATGTATGAAAATATGGTATGACCTTTCTCAGGTCTGTAGTTATGCTTCAAAGTCTCATTTACTCCCACTAGGATAGCAGCATTTGGGACATTCATAAACTAGAAGAGACATTGTCAGCGAATGTTATTTGATTGAGGATTAGTTTACCGTCGTAAGTGGATAGCTCCTATAGAAGGCTTGGATGCCTTCATTTCCATATGTCAATCTGATGAGTTTTCTATAACTCTTCAGATGAGATGGGGCAATTTGCATTCTTTGTTTCATAGCTAGAATAAGGTAAGTCAAAATTGGCTCTCATTATTTACTGTCGACTGGCGTGAGAATGAGATCATGAATCAAAGTAGCGGTTGCTCCCGTAAGTCCATAGGAAAAATGCTGATATTTATCTGTTTTTACGTTGTCCAAGATGAACTTTTTCGATAATTCGTATACCGTGAAATAACATGCGTGGGCTGGGATGCATCCGGTGGCCACTGCTGTTACTCCACGATAAAACCTCTTGATTCCTTCTGTGCGGTATAAATCTTTGGCGACTTCCCAAAATTGATTGTTTTTCTTTAAAGTTTGCATCTGAGTCTAAGTCAATCGTTCATTAAGTCAAAGAACTGAGGCAATGTTATACTTTTATGGAATCGAAAGGAAACAGAAGAGTATGTTCCACAACTCCTGCGATCGAGCCAGCTAAGAGAGAGAAAAAAAAAAAACTTTTCGCATCGTTAAAATAGGATCGTTACCTAGACAATGGTTGAGGTAGGAAACTTTATCGTCTCTCTGTTCCCACTCAAAGAAATCATCGTCAAATTCTTCAGTGTTAATATTGTTAGAGATCTTTCCAGTTAGTGACATTTTAGTTTCTCAGTAGAAGTATTATATCAATCAATTCCAAAATTTTATGTTTAATTGAAGAATAACGTACTAAAAATTTAGAACTCCACTGAGTTCTATCAGAAATAATGAGAATATTTTTTAAATTGAGGTTATAAATGAATAAATCACTGTTGATTCAATGTACAGTGATTCAAAGAGTCACAATCTCGTCTTGAGATCTTTTTAAAAATCTCAATTTGTAAGGGGGCTGGGCTCTCTCATCTTCAGCCATGATTTCATTATTCAAAATAGAGTTTGAGCTTTCTGACGCTCTCCAGTGACTTGCTTAACTACAATGTAAATCGAAAAGAACGCCTTCTTTTTGAGAATAAAAGAAAATAAAAATCCGAATCACTCAATTTCATTTTGTTTTTCATTTACGTTTTGGTAGAAAAGTAACATTAAGACTTTTCCTTATACTCGTGACTGAACGCGAGAAGACATCGTTGCTGCTATTGTTGCAAGGTGAAGACAAGACGAAGAATAATGAATCATATTGCTCCTATCATTAGAAGTTTCTACCAGAATCTAAATAACAAGTTTTACACAGATTTAAATTAAGGATTGGTTGCTGATCTACTCTTCGAGTGATATGGTTTATACATCCACGGAGTTAGAGTCACTTTCTCTCTGAGGTTTGGCTTGAAGGGCAGAAGAGGAGGAGGATAGAAAAAAATAAGAGCCTTGCTTCAACAATCTCAAGGTAATCTAAACTCCACGATGTTGCCCCCAAAAAAATTAAAAATGTCTCAAACTTTCTCAATACAAACGAAAATAAATCGATAAAACCTCATTTTATTTCAGTTTAATAAATTGCTGACTGTAATTATGATCCTGCTTTTTTGACAGTGAATATTACAAGACTTTGAACTAAGCATTCTGTTTTTCATAAACGGCGGACTTAATAAATTTTTTTGGGCTCCCTTGGGCAGTTGATAAAGCTCTAGTCACACCAATCATGCCATCTAATACTGGTATCTCCCGAGTTGGGATCTTATTCGGAGTAAGTTCAAAGAGTATCGTTACGAGTATCGAAATTTGAAAAGGGTTACTACACTAACTATAACGCTGCTATACATTTGAGTATTAGTGTATTAAACACTCAAAATTGTTACTCGTCTTCCCACTTTCGGACGAAAAAAATTTTTTACACTAAGTTTTCGCTAATTAATAGAGGTTCTCCTAATATTTTCATATTCATATCATTTATTAGAGATATATGGTATTTCTGACAAATTTTCGTAGAGGATTGACGACAATCCTATAGTTTTTTTCTCAGTATGTACTTTAATAGGAAATACTCACTGGTGATTGATTATACATCCAATTTTTTGTTAGACTTTCCCTCGTAGTCCTGACTGCCCTCTGAGAGCAACAAGCTATCGTTTTTCAAACTAACAATCTTTTGAATTATTGGCTTTCTTCGAATTATATTCTGAAATTCAATAATTAACTAATTACATTGTCACAATAATTCGCACTTTTTCAATGAGTTTTTTGGACAGATTTGAATATACAAAGTTTTTGATGAAAATATAAGCCAGAGAATTTTATGAGTCAATGAGATATCAAGTTGTGGGATACAAAAGGAATTCATGTATTGCTTATTTCTTATGAACCACTTCTTCTCTCAGTTTGGCCAATCGCTTCATTTTCTCTGAGACATTCAGGTACAGAATATGATGATATATACATATACTGGCTTTAGACATCTAGAGTGAGAGAGAAATTGAATCTATCAGGATTTTTCGCTTTTGCAGAGAAAAGATATCCCATTATAAATTTGCAGTTCTTGTTCAAGGCATACCCAAACTGGGAGTAGAGAGCTATTTTGCTCTTTGCTTTGACCAAAAAGGAACCATTAGATCCAATATTGCCTCTCACAGCCACCGCGCCTTGGAAATTTCCTTCACCTCCATTTTTTTCATTGTACTCTAAAGCTCCGGCTATTGAATAGTTCTCGCCGATTGATTTCCAACAATATACTGAGACTTTGTCTTCTTGGTGATAGATCATACTATCAGGAGTAGATTTTGATGAATGAATCAGAAGTTCGAGATTATTGCTTTGATAACCACAGAACCCTCGATAAATGTAGACTTTCCTGCGTAACAAATCGATGTCCATAAAACATCCAAGAATCAAATTGCTTAGATATGATCCAGCATACACGTTTTTAAATGGGGTTAACACTAATTTTGGACTAACTTGTATCGTTTCGGCAATTTTAAATCTGGTTTCTATCAAACTTCTCTCCGTATCGTACTTTGCTCCTAGCCTGACTGAGAACTGGTCCCTTTCGAACACTTTAGGGATGATGCTGGAGTAAATTATCCAGTTTTTCAAGCTATCTGTCGTCAGTGAAAGTTTCATATTGTTTTCAGATGGCATAATTGTCAGAGCATAGTTCAACCCTCTGTATTTTGAACCAATGGAGAAGCGAGATTTGAGGTGTAACCCATCAGGCTCTCGAACTCTTTTCAAAGTCGTACTGTGCATCATTTTACCGCTGATTCGGAAAAGCAAGTTGAAATCTATTGGTTTATCTTTAAAGGTGACGTCTTTTAAGAGTTGATGCGAGTTCAGCCTCTGAAAGGTTCGAAAAGCAGGTAATTTTTCCACAACAACAACTCGTGAAGCATCAGCGGTTTTTTCCATTTTCTTCGTTTAAGCTTAGTTTAAAAAATATTGAATTATACCGCACTTGTTTAAATGGGTTTAAATCGGTCCAAGAATTTCGGCTATATCTGAAAGGTGCATGGAAAATCTTGGAGAATTGAAGCAACAATTTAAAAAAACAATATTGATAGCAGATTTTGAACTATAGCACAAATATTTGTGTATAGCAGCAGTCCACGAAACATGATGAAGAAAAGTTTTACGTAGGGATATATATATTTTCTCAAAAAGCAACACAAATATAGATACAGATAGTAAATCAAAAAAGTCCATCTTAAGCCTTCTTGACTATAATAAACATACATCTGATAATACTTTCTATCGACCCAGTCATCATATCCCTGCTAATTTTGGGAAATAACCTTCTTCTTCTTTTCTTCTTCATCTTGTAGAGTATTGATTTTTAACTTGTTATAAACATTCAATTATTTCATTTTTCTGCAGTTTTTTTTTTTTGTGAGAGAGAGAAATTTTTAATTTTGAAAAGATCATCTGTGGGCAGCAGCGAGCTAATTCACGTTTGAAGCGAACCTAGATCGTGCTTTCATTCAACAAACAGAGCTTTTGGGGGACGCAAGATCCGAGTTGTGAATAATTTCTTCAATTAAATTGATTCCGAAGTATTTGCTCAGCTCCGGATCTTTCCTTCTTTTCAAATCATCCAAAGTTTTCAGTGAGACCCAAGAAACACGTCCAAGCACTTTAGTCAGTTCTACTCTAAATTCATCCAAATAATCGTGCATCTTGCTGAGTTCTTTTTGGATTTGGTTAAATTTGTAGCTGTTATGACCAATATTCTTTCCGAAATTAATCATGTCAAGCATCACCAAGGAGGTCTTTTCATCTAAGATTGGAAGCTGATAGAATGGCCTTGAAATAATAGATCATTGTCAAAAAAAAGGAAGGGAAATTTATGATTTTACAGATCCAAGTTGATGTTGATTCCAACCATATGGGGGTCGAATTTCTTTCCGAAGAAATCTAAAATTCCCAAAAGAGCTTTTGAGAATCCTGCATCTGAGAACTGTTTAAAGTAGGCAGTTAGGAGCACAATAAGGCTATATGAGCTGAGACCTCCTGTTGAGCAAGATTAGAAATCAGAATCTCCAGGAGGCAATTGAATTACCTTGGTACATAAGGTACCCTCGCTCATGAAGGAAGCTCTTGAGTATCATGGCTACAGTATAGAGAGAGCTGTAAGAGGCAGTAACGGTCTCCACAAATTGTGTGGATAGCTGTCCCAAATGTGAAATTTCTTCAGTAGCATCTGTATACTCGACAGTCAAGTCAACGTTAATGGTAATTGAGTTTTCCATTTGGTCTTCAGTTAAGCTAAGTTCATCTTTGAAATTCTTGAATTGCTCGATGATATTTCCTAAAACTTCATCTACTTGCTCTTCTCCTGTGGTAATGTTTGTAAAATCGACAGAAGGATCGATTTCCTTGAAAGGGCATGATTAGAATGATTTGTAACATACAAAAAAAGGTTACAAATTTTAAAACAGGCATTGTGGCAGTCAAAATGGGATTGATTGACTTGATCCAGCCAAATTGCTCCAATCGAGCTTTGACCATTTGTAGAAAAGCGATGACTTCAATTCGTTCTGTAACACCAAGACCAGTAATGGCGATATCAATGTCGCTGGTGTTAAGAGCAAGACCCGTCGCACAGGATCCATACAACTTTGCTGTAATTGGAAGACCTTTTTAGAAATAACATGTAAGACTCAGTGTTGGAGAGGGTAAAATTAAGTACTTGGAAAAGAATTGGTGACTATGAACTTGAGACGTTCGAAAGCAACAATACGGTAGACCATCATATTATTTGATTCTTGAGTGATATTTGACACATATTCAATAATATCTTCTTGGAGTTTTGCTTCGAACATTTTGCCGACAAAATTGTAGAGACTTGCTTGACTCAAACCTTCAATGTCAAGTTCGACTGTCTTTAGAGACAAAGGGGTTGTTTTTGGATTCAGTTTTAGAGGCTTTTTCGTTTTTGTTGTAGAGTCATTAGATGGAGTTCTAGCGATGGTTTCGAGGCGCTGTGAATCTTCACCATTGAAGCCCGAGTTTGCTCGAGTAATACTTTGCGAAACTGATTGCATGCTGCCATCATGAGCCATATTTTCAGAATTGAAACTTTCTGATGATTTTTCGAGATGACATACTTTCTCGTTAGGAGAAATTTTGATTGAGTTATCAGAAAAAGTCTTATGGATAGTTTCAGATGTACTCCATGTCAAGGGAGCGGAGTGCTTAGCTTGAGGCGCTTCGATAACTTTATTGGTTTTCTGAACCTCGTTTTTCGTTTCAGACTCTTTCACTGATGTGCTTACAACTGTCTTTACAGGTGCTTGTCGATAGGTTTTTTGCTCTTTTAGGTGATTTTCACATCCAGTTTTTCTCGACTTGTGATTATAAGGCGCTTCTGTATGACCACCACGTCTGCTTTCATACATAGAATATTCTGTAGGGGCTGCTTTTTGATTTTTCTTTTTGTTAGGTTTCACCTCAATAAAGCCATCTTCCATCTGGCTTGGGGTTTGAGGTTGAAACTTTGACTCATCTCTCGAGTTGCTTTTGTATTGACTTTCGAGGTGGGAGTGTTGTTGTGTCCTTTCGTTTGAATGACTCTGAGTAGTTGTACTGTGATGGAACTTGCTGAGTGTTTTTTTCTGTGTGGTCTCGCTATCATCATTTTGGAAGTTGGGTGTTCTCGTTCTTCTCCTTTTCGATTCAAGAAGATTCTTATTGCCTGAAATCGGATCTTTGTGCTTCTCAAGCCCTTCCAAAGTTCGTTTTAACCTTATTGCAAGGTCATTTATGACTTCTGAAGTCAGTTTCCCCTGGTTGTTCTCGTCATTGCTCATGTCGCTGGGGGTAGGACTTGGAGTCGAGCAACTCAATTTGTCCCAATTTACTCTTTCACTTTCATCCGAATTGACCTCGTGCTGGGAACTAGTTTTCATTGACATATTGTCAGCAGTCGTCATTTCCCATAAAGTATTGACAACATTATTATTTTCTTGAGAGGAGTTTTCTGCCATTGAATCTCTTGATGTCTGTGTTCTAGGACTCGTAGACCTCAAATGAGTATTCTCATTCTGTTTGCTCCTTTCTTCAGAGTCAGGTTTGCCTGTTTCTTTCGATTTATTAAGTCTTTTTCTTTGTTTCTTCTTTCGATTTTTATCTAATTTCTTATTTTCCAATTTCAGCAGCTCTAGATCTTCGTCTACTTCGACTTCTTCGTTATTTTGATCGTTCTCGTTGGTTGGAGTGCTCACAATTTCCTCCGAAGTCAAGTTATCCTTGTTCTCTGGTTTCGTGCTTGAGTTGTTGCTAACGTCAGTTTCAGCTTGGTTCTGGGAAATGTTCTTTTTTCCTTTCTTTTTCTTCTTTGGATTCTTCTTGCTGGCAACTTGAGTTCCGACCGAAGCTGATGTGATAGATGGCTTGTCCGAAAGATCTTTATCATTTACGCTATCGTCAGCCATCTTTATAGCATCAGCAATAAGTTTTTGAGCTAAAGAAAAACATACGCTTCCAATCTCTTCTTCATGATTTATTTTTGTGTTGTGATCAATAATGTCTTGTGTTTGATTTGAAGGCTGAAGAGTAGAATTGCTAACAATTTTAATTTGCTCTTGTTTTTTCTCTTCTTCAACTATTGTAGTTCTTTTGGTATCCTCTCCGTTTTGTGTGTTTAAAGAAGAAATTTCGGTGTTTGGCACTTCTGAGTTCAAATTTGTTTCTGCTTTCAAAGATTCTTGCTTCTTTTTCGCTTTGTTCTTTTTGCTTTTCTTCTTCTTCGCTTTGAGAGCTTGGGTCTTATCATCTTCATTCGAGAGTTCTCTAGCATATTGATCTGACAACCCAGATCTTATTTTTTGTGAGATCATTCGGCTCAACACATTGGTTATTTTGCCTGTTTTTGAGATGACGGTCAAAATTGAGTTTCACACAAAAGGAAATAATACCAAAATTCTCCAAACTCGTTTCAAGAAGATTTTCAATGAATTTCTCTGGATTTTTGTCTTGAAATTCGGTTTTTATCTTTGTAGTAACATTCTCTTGAGTATAGTGGACATTCTCATGAGGATTTTTGAAGCAAGCGTAAAATAATCCAAGTCGATATTTTTCGTCACTCAATTTCTCTTCGGTTAAGTCTTCGAATTTAGGAAGTTCAAAACCCTTCAAACTGACAAGTAGCTCAGGAGCCGATGAAAAAACCTGAAGATTGAAAAGAAGATCATGCTTTCAAATTCAGTGAAGGAGAAATTACGGCAATCTTGTTCTCATTTTTAAGTTGCTTCCAGTAGCTCACGAGTTTTTGCTTGTACTCGAGATTTATCCTTGAATCTACGGTTACAAGCTGCTTGTTGCCGGCGGGTTTATTCTCCTCAAAGTACCTTTGATTAAATTAGTTAAATTCAAGAAAATTCTTTTTTAAAGTGACAAAATACCTGATCCAGATCGCTTTTTCAAAATTACTTGTTATCCACGTGCCAATGGTCTGAAAGCTGCACGGATTGAACCAATCAGGGCAATCACAAGTATATTCTCCCGTTAGTGTACACCAGTAGGGCCTAAATGAGATAAGAAGAAGAATGATTCTCTAATCTTCGAGGAATTCGTACTTTGGTGCAGTAGCAAAGGCTGAGCCATCAGAGATCAATTCGAAAATCTCTATGATACGTTCGATGTTTTCCAAAAATTTCTCTTGGAAAACCAATGTGTCATAGAATTCTTCTCCGTCACAGACTCGGAGACTAGTGACCAATTCCTAAACGAAAAAAGCAATTTTATCAAGAGTCAAAGGAGATTTAGGAACCTCTTCCGCCTGAAATTTCTTAGTGTCTAATGGTGAGATGTCTGATTTTGATCTCGGTCGTAAGTGAAGCCATTTCTGGATTTCTTCAAAATCGAAAAAATTGCGGGTAATGGAAACACTATATATAGCATAGAGTTAGCTTCTGAGTCGAAGATGAAAGGTTTACTTTCTATCGGTGCTATCAATAGCGAAAGTTATGTCTCCTTTTTGCATCCATTTCCTGAACATGAAAAGTAGCAAAATCACCAAGCAAGAGTCTTCTATATAAAATAGTCTGTATCGGTCACTCATTTTGGTGTTTCTAAGCCTAAAGAGTTGTTAGCTCTCTCGAACAAACAAGCAATTAAAATTTACCATTGAAGAAGCTCTTCCTTATTCGGAACTTTATGCGTCGAATCTCTGGTGCTTTTGCCTGACAGTACTGGCTTTTCCGTCTTAACTTTCCTATTTGAGCTCAGCTTCATCGTGCTTGCTGGGTTAATGAGGTTCCATTGATCGAATGTAACATCAGAGAACCCAGGAGCCTGATTCAGAGAACTTTTTTTGAATGGGTTCGTTTCATAGCTGTCATAAAGGAAATTGAGGCTGTCTTTGAAGCTTGCTGAGGCCATTAAATCACAGAAAAGTAGATTCAAAAAACTCGAATCGCTTTGCTTCTTTTAGCAATTTTTGATTATTTACAAAAATCTTTAAGATTGAATTTGGACCCTAATTTAAATTTAATTCACCTCTCAATACGATATCTCTAAGCTTCGTCAGAAGCAACCCAGAGAGTCTTTTTTACTACATCTAAATGCAATCCTAGGTAGTAGGTTATTCTTCAAATTGGAGGCATTTAAGAGCAGTTAGCTTCTTTTTGGTAATCTTGAAATACACCATATGAATGCAACGCACGATAAGGATTGGCGAGTGAAGAATAAACCCAAATGTTTTTCCCAACAATTTAAAACCTCTCATGAGGGTTTTCACACTAACCCAAAAGGTAGTTTCTCCTAAGAACCTCATAGGTTCTGTTAGTTTTCGAAAAGAAAATTCTCCAGAGAATTTATATTTCCATCGATATTCAAACTTTCTTAAAGTAATAGGTTGTAGGAAGTCTTAAATTTATTTCTATTTTGTCGCTAAGTGTGCAGAACCGCCCTTTTAACATCTGGCGGGACGCCAATTGTATACTAAAATCCTCTCTTGACCCGGCATAATTTAGTTGATTCAGGGTCTTTAATCATTAGTTAAATTTAGCAGAGATAGTGAGTGATTCGTTAATTATCAAGGCTTATGTTGAAACTCGATAAAACTGACAATACCTATGGCCTGTATCACTAAAGCGTGTAATTACTTAGGAGGACACGAATAGCTGGCTCATTAAATTGCTGGAAAGCAACGGATTGTGTTCAGATGTTTCAACGAGTATAGAGTTCAGAATCTAGTTCAGATTCCTTTAGCTTTTCATACAGGCTAAGCTAGCTTTCGAGTATAAGTTTTTTCTGGTTCCTAATAAGTATTCCTCTGAAGAAGGAGTGTCTATATTATGATTGGCATGAGTCATCTGGACCGCAAAATAAAATTTTCTGTAAGAGACTTAATTTGCTTTTTATTTTTTTTGGTAACCAAGTTCATTATATCACGTGACAATCCGCAGTTTCTGGCTGTTAGACAGTATAGATCAATCTTTCGTCGGTCTTTTTCAGTTACAACCCGTACCCCAAAATAATTTTTTAGGAGGAGATCATTGTTTTCTTGAAGCTTTATTTATCAGTTCAACAAGCATGATACTCTTTGGTATGAAAAGAAAAGGTGAGAAAATCCATGTCACATCATGATTTTGTCTTTCATCCTGGTTTTCGGTGAGATTTTGAGAGACGAGAATTTAATTATTTCTTAGCATCTATAAATTAGGACCAGCAGCCGCTGTAGAAAATTTTCTCTTAATTAAAGTACAAATTTTTTACGTGTTATGTTTGGAAATTGGATGAATTCTCAACTGGTTGCCAAAATCAGACAAGATCTTTAAAATTATCTTCAGCCATTAAGAAAAGGCTCGCTGATTTGCTCAAATACAGCTTTAAGTTATTCATCTTGTTTTGCTGTGGGCAAAGGGATGTTCACCCAGACTATCAATTATGAGAGAATATTGAGCACTTATCTTTGCCAAGACTAACTTCTATGAAAGTGTATTCTTCCTTATGTCTCCCCTGGAAAAATAAGAAAAATGTATATGAGTAGATCTCTAGTATGAGTATTAGAAAACACAGACTAATACTGAAATGAAACAGAAAAAATGTGTCTGTCTCTAAATTGGATTTTGAGAAAGAACGATTTATATTTTTTTAAATGATTTTCTTCCAAAGAGGTAGGCTGTGTGACTTATTTGGTCTCGTAATACAGCACAACTTCAATAGGCCATTAGCATTACTTTGATGTTAGCAGCTTCATGAGATCTTTAGATACAAATTTCCCCTTTTTTGCTCTTGATTAAATATATTTCCAAAATCTAAATTAGAGAACATGGAGTCTTTCAATCCTTTCGCTAATACACAAAAGATCCTGCATTTTGTTGACCCACATCTGGCTCTTCTTATCATCGAACACTTCGAACAGTCGAACTATTTCCCAAAGCCAGCAATCCATAACGAAAAAATTGCTGTACTGAGCAAAACAAAGAGTTACGATCTCTTTGTGGAAGAAGTTGAGAAACTTCCAAAAGAAGGAGCAGCCAAAGATCAAATTGAAAGACTTGTCAAAGGTTAATAAGCCCCTTTTCTGTCGGCTAATGATTATTTTGCAGATGCCAACGCAGCTAAAGAGTCCATCTCAAAGAACCTTGATAAATTCTACACAATTTCCGAAGAATTTGTTAAGCCAATCCTTGAAGATGCTGAAAAATACAAGACCCTTGAACAAGAAAAGTTCCAAAAGGCTGCAATTCAAAATATGTTTGAACCAAGTGCCCTCAAAAAAGAAGTTTTGTATGCTGCTTTGCGCTTCGCGAGATTGAACTTTGACATTGGTCAATACGAAGGTGAAGCAAAATGATGATGATGATTTTTCTTATTTACCTTGGATAGTTACCCAAAAAATTCTAAATTGTCTCGTGAACCTCATTGAATATGATGTTTACTTGATGGATGCTCTCTGGGGAAAACTTGTAATGAACAACTGGTTTTCTCAGCTTTGATAACACCATGTTCAATCTGATAGGCTGCTGATCTTGTATTGGACAACTATTCTGATGTTAATGAAACAGTCAAGTCACTAAAATCAAAAGTTGAAGATCCGAAAGTACTATAATCATTATCCCTGAAAATTAATCAACTACTTATTAGTTCCCAGGAAGCACGATGCAGGTTCTCGCCGTCAGAGTCCAATTGTTGCACACCGCCTTGTTTGCGTTTTTACATCCCAAGAGCACAGAAAACGACTATGAACAACTTGTTGAGCTATTTTCAAGCGAGAAGTACTATTATCACACTTTTTTAGGAAGAGTTCTTAACAGTATTTTTATGATAGACTCTTCAGTGCTATCCCAGTTGGAGCTCCTCATGTGATTAGATACTTAATATCAGCTCTGCTTTTATTAAAGAATAATCCTAAAGCCAAGAACTCATATAACTTGAACGAAATTGCGAGCTACCTACCAACGATATCTGCCACATATCAAGAGGGCCTAACTAATTTTATTAAAGAAGTTCTTCTCGACTTTGACTTCCAGAAGGCTGCAGCTTCGCTCAAGAAGGTCAGAAAAGAGTTAGAAAGCGACTATTTCCTGGGAAAAAAAGTTGATCAGATTGTTAGCAACGCCCAAACGTTGTTCTTTGAAACTTATTGCAAAGTGTACAGAAAAGTTGACCTGAAGTAAAATAATTAATTTTCATTTCTTTTGGCTTAATTATTATTTGCACTGATAGATTTGTGGCTGAGTTTCTCGATGTCCAACTTGAAGAAGCCGAAGTCTGGATTGTTAATTTGATAAGAGTCTTGAATATGGAAGCAAAGCTTGATCTTGAAAAGGGCTGCTTGATCCTCACTACCACTTCAAAGAGCGTTTACGAAACAGTAAATCTAACAGTTCTTGGCGAAAATTGACATTCTTTCCAACATAGATTTTACAAAAGACCAGAGACACAATCCCTAGGACAAATATACTCATTAACAGCGTGAATAGAATTTTGAAAGGGGAAAGCAACTAGATATTTTCAAAGTATTTCAAATTTAGTTGCATAGTTATTTTTTAACAAAAATGAACAAACCTCCTTAAAATCAAACTCTTAAAGGAACGTTTCATAATCCATCCTTAACCTAGGGCTTGTTAAGTATTACAACTCAAGAGAGGTAAACAAGTATCTCAAAAAAACTAACATCTCTTGTTTCAACCCTCTTCGCCTGGGCAGTAAAAAAAAAATCACCTTAATTAGTTGAAAATCAAAACTAATGCATCTTCTTTTCCTCTTGTCTCTCTTTGTATTGGATGAGACATTTGTTATCTTCTCGAAATATCTACTTGCGTTTCAGATCAAGTCACCATAATATTTTGCTAGAGACATTATTTTTTACGGAGGTGATTCTCACAATATCGAAAACTAAAGACACAGATAGATAAGTATAGCTACTACTAGACCATATTTCCTAATCAGATTCAGTCTCAATAACCAACATTTATTCAAATCTAATCATCATCATTCTGTAGTTTATTGTCGACATAACGATCTGTTTTTATTTTCGAATCTTGTTCAATCATAGAAAATTCGACGTTGAAATCGACATTTTTGGGGGTTGATTTGACGCTAGCGGCGTCATGGACGCTCTTAGGACTATGATTATCAAGATTGGTAATCAAATTATCATGTTCGATAATCGTTGGACCAACATCCTCGAACCTCAGTCCACCTGTGTTCTCCACATCACCACCTTTGATAGTGAGAACAAGATTTTTTGAGAGTTTTTTCTGATTATGCTTGCTTGAAGCTTGTTCTGAAGTTTGTTGCTGGAACTTCTGCTGAGCCTGCTCCTGTGTTGAAGTTCGTGGGTCATTGGCGACTTCTGGATTCGATTGATGAGCATTCCAAGAAGGATTCTTCGTGGAGTCGAATTCATTGTAGAGACTTTTTTTAGGTCTCAACTTTTTCACAATTATTAACAATAGCACAACTGCTACAACGCCAGCTATTGTGATTCCCACAATTGCAATCAGGAATTTTGTTTGATCTGGTTTTTCAGTTGGCTGATAATAGCTCCAATTAGGAGCTCCTTGGCTTGTACCATTGACCTTCAGCGATATCCAAAGCCCATCCGGAGCTATTGTATCAAGGAGCACAGCGGCTGAAATAACTTCCTGTGAGTCTTGGGGTGAAGCCAATGTCCCATTCTTACATTGGCTACCTTCTGTGTATTCCATCATGTCACTGATTTGATCTCCCGCATAGAGTTCACCTGTAGTGTTGTTCCTGCAGAGAACAGGAATCTTTGTAGTATTTAGCTGACAAGAAGGGCTGAAATTTAAGAGTAGCTGACCTAATATTCTTTTGTAAGGCAACGCTCATAAGATTTCGTATTTTTACTGTATTTATCGACTGCCTCTTTGTATAGGGTAAGATAAAAGCACCCTTCGGATACCTCATTCAATGCTGTCTGCAAAATAAAGAATAGGAAGCCCTGTTTTAGAAAATCCGATTGCAATTGCCGATCTGAAAAAATCACGCTGATACCACATGCATAGGCTTCGTGGAGCTTAACGAAATCGATGTCTTGGTTCAATCCATATACGAACCCAATGCCACCTTCGAGGGTATAATTAAAATATCTACAAGTCCCTCTGTCATCATAAAAGCCACTAAGGTTCAAAAGTTTGGAATCTCCAAGTATCTTACTATCCGGTTCGTAATTTATATCATCTCCAAAACTTTCTGGAGATTTAAAGTAAGACAGTTGTTCAAAATCCTCTAAGGCAGCTGTAAGGAGAATCACTTTTTTTGACTGTTGTAGAAATTGCTGACTGGTTCCATTGGTGATAAAGTTTGCAACATCTTTTTGAGCGACAACCTTAACAGTATGTAGGGAAGGTAGCAGCTTCTTGACGCTTTTTTCAAGGTTCGATGCATTGGTTGCATCGTATACATTGGCTTTTATGAAAAATACGTCATTGTGATTGAGTCTATCGATCTCTGTAAGTATGGTTATCAGGGTAGTTGCATTAGTCGTATTCAGCTCAGAATTGTAGAGCTTTCCTTCGGGGATATCAATGAACCGCACGTAGTAACTGTTTAAGTAATCACTGATTGAGCAAGTCTTTGTTTTTCAAAAGAAAAAATGAGAATCATACAGATTCAAAGATAATATATACGAGATTGTCTGACACTTGCAGAGCGATTCGAGGGAACTCATTCATAGGTGACGTCTTAAATAGAAAATTCTAATATTAAAAGTTTTGAGTGAAAATGGGCAATTGAACGATTTGAGAATTACTTGGGCATTTATCCCTGAGCCAACCATCGGGTCAAGTTGGCAACCTAACGTTTGGTGAAGTTGGAATAGTATGAGGGCTATCCAGCCAAGCGATTGGAGTGCGTTCATCTCAGATTTAAACTTGTTGTTTTTAAATATTCAGTCGAATGAAATTTAAAAGCAATTAGTGCTGGCTTATTTTCGACAGAGAGCAATTTTCTACAATTGGCTTAAAGAAATACAAGTAATATCTCCTATGTTGCATGAAGTGAAGGGAGCATTTTTCAGAGAACATTGTATTGTCCTAAAGAAACAATCTTGAGACCTGGGTTGGACTACTAATTCATTGGAGTGACTTTGGAGTTAGTTTCCATACAGTATTTGTTCGAATGGATGGCTTCATTGTCGATTCTTCAAGCAGATGAATATCTCCACGCAACTGATTAATTTGCAAATTCGTCAGCAGGTGATAAATTGAAATGTAGAATATAAATGTTTTGGCGAGCAAACTAGTTCTATGTACGCTATCTTATTTCTCGCAATCTCTGTCGGAGTGAGAATCTTTTCCCAAGTTTGATACTTTATTAATTCGAATGCTCAAAATAATTCTGCCCAGTTTTTTGCTTTCTCAAATGATTAATTTCTTTATCTCGCAAAATGCCTCGGTTTAGTTCTATTGCCTTTTTGATTTGAGTCAGTTATTTGAGGTAATTTGCATATGTTTTGATTTTCTCTCTCTCTTTTTAATCGTTTAAATAAAATCAAGTAAAAGCACTAATCCGATGGGGGCAAAAATATCTAAAGCAGAAGGAAAGTCTAAAAAGATTCTTAAAAAGTATTCTTAGAAACTAGTTACATTTAAGAAAAGTATTTGAAATATAGTAGCAATGCACCCGCGAAAAAGGATAAAAAAATTACTTGGGATGAAAAAGGAATTGAGTAATAATTAAGCTGCTATTCAACAGGATCTGGAATCACATGAATTTGTCACAGAGAGTGGGATCAACAAAGAGGGAAAACTGCAAAGATCAATGAACCCAAAACGCCATATAACCACGATGAATACGAAGTCAGAACACAGATCTGAATTGCTTAACATTTCGCAAAGATTGAAGACGATGAAGAACATGCAAAAGATTCACTAGGATCTACCACCAATGATAAAACTAAAGTAAATAATATAGAGAGCGTTTAATGAAATATTTCCAAGCAACCAGCAAATACATTCAATGCAGACGCACTGAACGAAGCTCTAGAGAAAAAGTATCTCTTTAATCGTTCGCTATCTTTGGACTATTTTGTCTAGGGATTGGGACAAAGTAGGCGAAGAATTTGAGAAGAAGCATGAAGAGGAAGAAACTCAGCGTATCAAACGTAATAATATTTCAATTTTTGTGCTCATGCGCAATTTTTAAAGACGAGGAATTTTTGAAACACCGAAAAAAGCATTATGATGCTGTCGGAAAACATCTGAAAGCAGCACTTAAGTATACAATCGATATCTCAAAAAAATTTTAAAATCTCCAAAACCAGGAATAATCAAATAGAAGACGAGACAGAATGATTAATTTTTCTGAGAAGATGAATGTATCTAAGACAACATTACGACCTGATTTAGATTACTCCTATTTTTGTACGTGAATTTGGAACATGTTGATTTATTCTTGAACTGATATTTCATGTTTTCGCAATTAACACAACATCAAAGCACCCTTCTTCGTACCAAATAAAACAAGCACAGAAACCTTTATTCTCTATGAGACCTATATATCTAATGTTAATACTGTTAAGAATGAACCTTAAGTTTGTGCATTCTAGATCCTAAAAACGTGTCTCATGAAAATTTTTCTCAGTACATGGCCAATCAAGCATAAACTTTTGGCCTATTTCCTTTATCGTGAAATGTCCTCATCGCGCAATATTTATAGCATCCTCATGGTCTTCTTGCAATTTGAAAAATTAATATGGGCAAGCAGATAAGAAGCATAATTATCACAAAAGCTGCCTGACTAATTTATATTCATCATTTCTCGATTTGGCGTCAGATGAAAGCACTATCATTGAAAACGAGGGACAAACCTTTGGCAATAGAATATTCACAAAGGTTGGTTAACATTAAAAGATGCGTTAGAAGTGCTCTGCATTTCAGGAGTCAATCAACTGCTTTCTGATTTTGATATTCGGAGCAATAATTAAATTCTGATGAATAGTAGGTTCAAAACCTCTTCCACGGCTTATGGCATGCACAATAGAGGGAGTACTCCTTTAGCCAAGGGATCCACAATCAAAGGTGCTACAATTTTAATCCCAAGAGTTAACCCAAACATATTTAAAGCCTCTGAAAATTTGTATAATGCGAAGAATCATCAACAGCTCCGTTCCAGCTCGAGAAACTCTTTCAAAACTCAGCAAGTTGCTTCTATTGGATACACTCCGAACATCGGTAATATTCCTTACTTCTCAAAAAGAGAAAAGTTCTTGCTAGTTGTGAAAAACAAAGAAAATTATGGTATTGTCCCGACATCCACTCAGCCGAAGACACTAATTCCCACCTCTACTCGAACAACTTCTCTTTTAAGTAATGTTTGTTACATTAACAATGAATCATTCTTTGAGAAGAGCAGCCTATGACATCTTCTTATGTCTCAAAAACGCAAAGTTATCAACCCAAAGGACTCTTTTCCAGTACGATAGCAAGCTCCAAATATAGCTCATCAGAGAAAAAACCTGAGCCCAAATTCACCAGAATCAAGGGAGGGCTACCAAATATGGGATTTACCTGTTATTTGTAAATTTATTTCTCAAACGGCAGTAATCCATCATCGTAGAAACGCTGTGTTACAGTGCTTATTTAACCTGAAAAAGCTTATGGCATTCTTTGAAAAAGGAGAGCACTTACAAATTTCAGAAAAAGGTCAGAAGGGAACTCTGTTGGGCAAGGTGTTCGCAGATCTTTATTTAGAAAAGAGAGACGGGGCGTCGCCAATAGAGCTCTATGATACAATTGAACTCTTCAAACTTAGGATCGAACAACTAAGCCCAGACTTTAGAGGAATCCGTCAAAATGATGCCCATGAGTTTCTTCGATTGCTGTTAGATGAGCTTCATACTGAAATTGGCACGTCTGACAATACCGCTTACTCTGAGTTTTCATACAATGAGAAGCTTAGCATTGAAGATAATGTAATACTATGACTTGAATTCTCATCTTCTTAAAATCCAAAACGGAACTAGTATGAGAATTGGCGAAAGAAAATAGCAATAAAGGATAGCAGTCTCGTTTATGATCTATTTGGTGGAGTCCTTTTTAATGTGATCAAATGCCCCTATTGCACACATGCATCTGGCAATTTTGAATCGTTCTTGGATTTATCTCTCCCAATGAGAAAAGGTCAAGTCTACTTTACGAGTCTTGACGTTGTGGATATCAATGCATGCTTCAAAGAGTTCTTCAAAGACGAAATAATTGAAGGTTTTACTTGTGAGAAATGCAAACGAAAGGGAACTCATACGAGAACAGTGAGAGTTTATAAGGCTCCGAATATTCTTGTGCTGCATTTAAAGCGCTTTGAATTCTTGAAATACAGTGGTAGAAAGGAGAAGATTGAAAGCAAGGTCCAAACTCGGATCAACAATTTTAGTATTCCAAAGGAGTACTGTTGTGAACCAAGTAACAATATATTTCTGGTTTCAATGAGGTTTATGTATTTTTCAGGCCCTCTTTATAATCTGAGCGGGATAGTTAATCACTATGGAACCACCAATGGTGGACACTACATTGCGTATGATTTATTTCGAGATATATCCTCTCAATAATGTATAGATATGCGTACGATTATAATAAAGAGAGTTTCATGGAATATGACGATGACCTTGTCGAACCCATCAGCTTAAGCATAATGAAACGAGCATTCGAAACGAACGGAAATGGGACTCCGTACCTTTATTTCTATTGCAAGGTGTAAGAGTTCTGTAATTGGGTGTATAAATTTAAATCGCCAACTACTTTGAACTTGAAGAGCATTTTCAAGTTGTCAACTTTTATTTCAATTGTTGCTTTTTGTTGGATATAGAAATTTACCAATCTATATGTTTACTATTCACTATAAAATTGTCACCTCTGGTTCATTTTCATTCTACCCTAAACCAACGTTCGAAAATGCTCGAAAATATTCAGTTCAGTAGAAGTTTGTCAGACAGAACTCTTTTCATAATTCGAGCAAATTAGAACAATCCTTTGATCGTGAAGCTTCGGCTTTCCTAAAAAGTCGTGTAGTTTGTAACTCGCTTCTCGTTGGTATGTTTTAGGAAGAATGCAATTCTTCTTGACACCTAGCTAATTCTAACTTTGCTAGGAAGAAGTAAAGATCTTTGACGATTTATGGTCGCTTAATAAAAAAAAAATTTGCTACAAGTGGATTTTTTCAAGATATTTCTAATGAAGTTTTCTACAGATGATTCGTCTTTGGAAAGCCAGGATAAGTCTTTTTACGTTATGCTAACTTCGATAGAATTGTTATCAAGTACAACAGTAATATATGCTGAAAAAACGACAAATGAAGATACGAATTTTTGTTTTTCCTATATGTTCTCATACTGTCCACACCCCTTGAGTATATTTAGGGCTGAATACCACGAAGCACCTCAATTTTCGCTTTAATGGAATCTATATACATATCATCAACTTGGTCTTGTTCTTCCTTTGTATCTTTCTTTGCACCGACCTTTGCGTTTCTTTTGAGCCAAGCCTCCTTCTCTTTTGCCATCTCTTCGATCGATTTCACATCTTCAAGTACATAAGAGACCTTTTCCGCATAAGTCAACTTATTGTCCTTCAAATGTCGCTCCCAAGGCTGTTTCTTGAGCTTTAGACCTTTCTTTTCATCCTCTTCCCTTTTCTTTTTCAATTCGACGATGTAATTAGGATAGTTCTTCTTCGCTTGAGTTTCGTCCGGATGGTCGTCTTGTGCTTTTTCACCACCAAGCTCTTCGTCACGCTTAGGACTTTTTTTCGTTACCTTACCAGTAATTTTGAACACTCCTGGTTTCTTCTTGGACGTCGTCGAATGCCCCTGACTCTTCGGCAAAAAGGCATCTTTGAGGCTTTCTCTTGCTCCAACGGAGTCGGCATTTCTTTCAATTGTGCTTTCCTTGCTGCCCACAGTCTTATTATAAAAATCTTTGGATGAATATTTGTTTTCGCCACCTGAAGAGTGACCTTCTTCGGGATCGAGTAATAATGCTTTCGGATTTCGTTTCGATTTAAATGGTCGCTTCTGTTTTCCTCTCCAATAATTGTCGTAGCTTTCGATAGCTTCAGCTCGTTCAATGATGCTCTTGATATTATCTTGCATTATAGAAGCTCTCTCTTTGTTTATCTTAGGAAGATACATGTCCTTAACGGCCTTGGCATACTGGATCTTTTTCTCTTGGAGAATTTTTCTTTCAAGCTCTTTTTTCTCTTCAGCTGTCTTTAACTCTTCATCATACTCTTGAACTTGCTTCAATAGTTTGGACTCATACTTTTTCGTTGCCATAATCTTAGCTTTAGAATCATCGGAATGCTCCTTTTTCTTCTCTAACTCGATAAACTTTTTATCACTTTGATACTTGAGTCCGAACTCCACCAGCTCTTTATCTTTAAAGGGTCTGTAAAACTCTCTTCTTTCTGCAAGAGCCTTCTTTCTTCGCTCGAGCTCTTGTAGCTGCTGTTCTTCTGCAGAATGCTCCCATTGCTTAAATAAAGGAACAATATTCTTAGTGCTGCTTGAGGAGAACCCTCCGTAGAGACGCTCTTCTCTACTTCGTTCTCTATGGTTTTTATGAAGCTCTTCCTGTTTGTCATTTGACCCGCGAGTGTGCGGATCGAAGTTAAGACTAGAAGTTTCTGCTTTCAAGTGTGCACGTTTCGCTTCTCTCCTCTTTTTTTCTTCTTGCATTTTTTTCACAAGTTCTTCAGCCTTTTGCTTCAAAAGCTCCTCTTCTTCCTTGCTTGCAATGTGCTTCTTTGGCTTCGGAGAAGTTCTCTCTACTGGCTCGACTGAGTGATGTAATTCTTGTATTTGATCTTGAAGCCCCTTTAACTTTTCTTCAAGTATCTTCTTTTGCTTGATGACTTCTTGAAGTCGATGCTTACGGATATTCTGCTCGATTTCATGTGTATCTCGAAAAGCTTGCTCAGTATTACCACGAGGAGGGCGATCGATTTTGCTCTGATTCCGAAGAGAGAGAGATAGAGATTAAGCTCAGAAATTGTAAGATCATGGTACCTTCTCAGTTTTTTCGCGAGGTCTGCTCTCTTCTGCGCTAGCTCCCTCATTCTTCACTTTTTCAGCTTTTTTAGTTTTTTGCGTCTGTTTGGAGACTTTTATGTCTTTTTTCGTGCTAACTGCAGTTATGAGAGTCTCCTTCTGGTCTTGAGGTTGATTTTCGAGTTTATCGTTGCCATCAATAGTTTTCTCCTGCATAGCTTCTAAAGTCAAATGATAAGCAATTCCGAGAGGCATTATTATCATTTCATACCGTCCTTTTTAATTTCTTTCTCATGAGCAGGCAAGTCTTCATCGTCTTTGGTCTGCTCTTCCGTGTTAGAAAGAATATGATCTGGTCTTTCTTGGCTGACTTGTTTATCATCCTCTTCAAGAGCAGCATAATCATGGTCTGCTTCTGGATTGTGAACGAAGTTTTCAGGTTTGCTCTGATTAATTTGGTCTGGGGATTCTGCTTTCAAACATTTTTAGATTTGAATGTTCGAGGCTTTTACCTTCCTCATGATGTTTCTTTTCACCTATCTTGTCTTCTTCAAAATTTTCAACTTCAAAGACATCATTGTCATTTTCTTGAACATTTTTATTGCTCTGAGCTTTGGTGTCGGATTCCAAAAGTTCTTCTTGTTGGTTTTCAATAGGTTGAAGATAGTTTTCATTATCTTTTTAGTTGAATTGATTTAAGCACGTAAATAAATTATGATATATCATGTACTTTCAGCAGGTGCATCTAACTGCTTGTTTTCATCAGTGGTTTGCAAGACAGGTTCTTGATTTTCATGTGTCACATGCTTTTCCGTGAGAGTTTCATCTTTCAAATGTTCATTACTTGCGTTTTTTTGATCTTCATTAATGCTTTGCTGCGATTGCACCTCAGGGTCTAGTCACACACAAGTTGAGCTGTAAAGCTATCTCTACTAGTATTGTGTTACTCTTTTGGTCATGGTTAGGTTCTGCCTGAGATTTTTTCTGAGAGTTTTTGGAATCCGATTGCTTTGTACTTAAGTCAGTCTTCGACCCAGTTTGATTCTTTGATTTATTCGCGTCGGCTGCCTTGGTGTCCTTCTTCGTATTACTTGTTCCTTTGCTGTTTTCTTTCGGGGGTTCTCCTTTTGATGTTTTTTGCTTTTCTGGTTTTGTTGAAATTGGTCCCTTGGTGCTTTTCTTGGCATTTTCAGCCCTTTTCGTCTCTTCAGACTTATGAGCTTGTTGTGCTTTTGGTTTTCCGGAAATATTTCCATCTCCTGATTTCTGGGCTTTCAGGGACGGAGCTTTTTCTTCTTTATTTTCTTGCTTCTGCTCATCTTGCACTTCTTTTTTGAGCACTTGTTGATTTTCCTGAGTAGTGTTGTAAGAATTTTCGAAAAATCAACTTTGCATGATTACCACCTCTGTTTGACCATCGTTCTGTGGAGAGGAACCACGCTGTTCATGTTCGGGGAGGTCGCGAGTTGGATGTTCGGTCGTTGCCTCCTCAGATTGCTGCTTGGGCTGCTGCTGACCCTCGATTCCAGAATCACTTTGTTTATTGTGATCAGGATCAACCTTCTCTTGATCTGATTTAATTAAGAACACTTCCAGTTTAGAAGACTTTACCCTCTTGATTTGGATGTTCAACAGTGTTCTCTTGCCCAATATTCTGGCTGTTGCCATCTTGAAAATAAATAAGATGATACTGAATTAGAGAAATACTTACTTTCGGTGCTATGAATTTCTTGATCAAGTTCCTTCTTTTGACGACTACTGTCTTCAACGTCTTGAGGTAGGTCATTTTCTGGGAGCCTTTCTTCAGGCTGTTTATAGTCAGTATTCTGGTTTTCCATTAAAGGTCAAACAACGTTTCAGTTTATTTATCAAATCTTGTTATAATTTCCCGAATAATTTGGTTCAGTTACAAGAGATCCATCGCTTTGGTTCTGATTTTATAAATCACGAGATTCATGATGGGTGAATCTATCTGATCCTGCTTATATGCTGTGTGAGCTTAATACGACTGTTGTTGAATTACTAAAGACTGGGGTCCAAGGGTCACGGAAAATTTTTATATGTGAAATAGTTCTATTGTCATTGAATCAAATTGGAATTTATACATTTGTAGGTATAGTTCATTCTAGAGTTTAGAATTCCAGGTAGATTTATTAGAATACCAAGATTCTTCTTTTTTGAAATAAGGCGAAAACCTATATAAACATTACTCTTGTCTTTCCAGTATCAGAATATTATATATAAGAGTAGAATGATGATGATGAAAATCACAAGGAAGCTTCCGAAGTATAATTTTAGACAATTGCGTTTCCTAATTTTCGAAGAGTTCTGTTAATTTCAAGAACTGAAAAGGTAGTACTCAATATATTTCCCTTCTCGTAATGTAAGAAGCATAACATCTGCTTGAGACCAATTATTGCTTGATTTATAATTGCTTTTACTCAACACTTTTGCGACGTAATGGTAACAATTATTTCTGTAATGGCAAATAAATTTTGTCGAATGAGTGAAAGGGAGAGTTACTTCAACAGGTGATACTATCAGTAAAATAATCAATTACTTCAAGGGAAAAGTACAAGAAAAATACTTCGCCTTTTGAATATTCTTGATCAGTCAATCTAACTGCTTTATCGAATAATGCAGGATCTATGGCCTCTCGATCGAGCTGGATATACATATAGGGTATATCATATGCAAATTCATCTATTACATTTTGATATTAACTGTAAATCGAATGAACTCAATGCATACCAACTCCTATTCTGTTCCCAGCATAGTCATGAACCAATCCATCCGAACTTATAATTCATATGTGAGTGATGTGTGTAAATTCTACTATAAGTACCCAGCAATTCCAACATGTCCTATACAAGGGATGCATCGAGTAATTTGTGGCGCTCGAGTCCAAACGATACAAAAAGGATATATTTGTCGCTTATGATCAATCAAGACTCTTCGGCTAGGAGGAGTATTTGTTTCGATCTCAAGTGAGTAGCTCCCTATGTTAGAGATCTTAATCAAACGCTGATTGTCCATGCCAGTATTACAATTTCACTTTCTTATTCGTTTTTATTTTATTTCATTCTTAAATTACAAAACACAAGAGGAATGAATCTTCTCACTCTTCATCTTTTGATGGTTGAAACCGAAAAGATCACATCATAAAGAAGAAATTCTGTTCTGAGGAGGAAGTCCCAACCTTTACAATCGATTCGTTTCGTAAAATTTATAAAACTCCTTGTCATGTTATAGATTTAGTTTGTACCCTTCGAATTTTTTTCTGTTGGCATCACTTCTGGCAGCATATTCTCGTACATTGCACTATCTTAAACTTCTCTCACAGAACACTCTCTGTGAGATTGCGAGAACTAGGTGTGATGCTATTTCATTTTTCCTTTTAAAATCAAACTTGATACCATCAATTTTAATGTTCATGTTGAACGCGTATTGCATTTTCTACTTTCAGTTGATTTATTCGATGCTACATTCTGTTTGAAAGCCTTTTTTTCCCCTCCCTAACGACTTGCGTTATATCGACTTATTTTGAAAACGTATAAATCACAGATTGACATAGGATTTTTAAAAAGATCAGTCACATCATGAACAAAAACACTTATTCTGAATCTATTGGCTTTAAAAACCCGGAACTCAACTCCTCACAAAGGATTTTTCAGCAACCACATACCAGAGTTATTGGTAATCAGCTTCTAACGAGCGTTGAAACGGGAAGGGGTCAGGATCACTTTGGATCTCCAGCATTTACACTAAAAGATGATACTTTCTCAAAGCAAAGAGCTGTACCAAAAGCAAAATCTGATCAAAAGTTTAAAGGTCGCTCTCAGGGCGATTTGAAAGCAGAGCTAAACCAATATGATTGCTTCGACTTGAATGATGTTGGTCTTATTGACGTGATTACCCAAGAAACCAGAAAGATCATTACTGATGCTGTTCCAGATGAAGAAGAGGAAGGTATTGATATTAGAGAAAGAGTAAAGATGCATAGTGAGGAGCCTCTCCGAGCAAGTCAAATAGCAAAAAATAAAACTATAGAGTCTCCAACCAGAAAGAGTGCTATTGAAGGTCGCAAAAGCTATCTCGGAGTTCATTGGACTCTTGAGGCTAACAGAAACAGCATCAGAGACCAAGGAGCTTTGAATGCTAGATTTACCAATGCAAGTGGCCCAAATGAGCTGTTTTTGGATAGAAACAGCGAAAGGGTAAGCCAAAGACCCAGTGTAATAAACTACAGATATAAAATCGAAAAAAATGAATATGAAGAAGACGATGAGGATACTCGGGGAGGAATATTTTGCGGCATTTGCACGACGAGAAAAAAACTACCGAAAAAGCAGAGTTATGAGGACAAATATTACGTGGCTTGACTCAATGTCAATTAAAGTAATAAGAATTCAAGAGAGCGATCTATTCATCAGATTGAAAATCAGAGAACGTTAGTTTTGATAAGCAATGAGAATGGTTTTGGTAGGTTGGGTAGGTACTTTCGATGTAATTCTCTTATTATATACATTTACAGTGAGAAAGAATATTTGCACCTGAAAAGTCAACTTGAATACCAAACGACTCTTGAAAGTTTCATCAAGCTAGAAATACCTTATTCGATGCATTTCATGATTAATCGTTCAAAGGGAGCTATTTGAGACTCTTGAAAAGTTCAACATATTGTCAGAGTAAGGTTTATTCGCAATGACTAGTGGCTGGACCAAGATGTTACTTTTAAGAGAGTATCATCAGAGATTCCTTTCGGAAAAAAATGGCCCTCGAAGACTAACTAAATAGCAAATCACCTCTCAATAGACCCTACCTCTCTGGAGGGCGAAAAATAATTGTTTAGTAGTAGTAGCATTAAACTCTCAACAAACCAAAGCAATGCTGAACGAATTTGCAAGTTTACTTTACTTTCGCTTAGCATTTCTATATATATCTACATGAAGACATAATGGGTGTACTATTGCTTTGTATAACTAGATAGCATATCAAAATAACTTCCTAAATAGAAAATTTCGTAGTCTGCAAGTTTAAAGGGATTCAGAAATGATTAGTAAATGGATGTATAAAAAATTATTCCTATTGATCTTGGATAGTATTTGTTTAAAAAAAATTTCATGGAATGTCATGCTTTATTTCACAAGTTTAGCTTTAATTGAAACATCTATTTCAACTATCACATTCCTATTTAAGAAACACCTTTGCTATTGTAAATTAGAGGTTCAAATTGACCAATTTTGTTAACCATTCACTATGTATTCTTCTTTATTATTCAAAAGTTATGACATATTTCATCTATTTACTCGTATACCTTCGAAGCAGATTTCAAGAATGTTGCAATTACTAGAATACCTCTTATTGTTTCGGGTTACTTATCTGATTTGCCTTTCCTGTTTTTGCAGCTGGTTCCCTCGATACCTTATCCTGGATTATTTCAAATTTTTTTCTAAGTATTTTGTTGAGTTTTGAAAAGGAATCTCATATTTATTTTATTTAAATTTTCAATTATGAATTTCAAGTCTTTGAATAATTAATAAATCAAAATTTTCTCTGTATATAGAAACAATTTCTCTAGAGGCTCATTAGCTTATTTCGCTAAAAATTCCTGTTTTGTCCCAATCCAAGGAGCAAAAATCATCCGAATTATGTAGAGCTGCCCATCACTCCGACAACAAAAAATTAACTATTCATAGCAGCTATCTTATCTAAGTAATAATACATTCAGACACTCTTCCGCAGAAAAGTAAAATCTGAATTCTCCGAATCTATATATCATACATATTTACCCATAAGAAATGTTGGGAGGAAAACAACGCATGAAAAGAAAATAACTCATTCTTCATCAGGATCTAAAATATCTGACATATTCTAAATAAAGAACATCTGCATATCCATTCTTTTTTACAATGACCATGATTAGAAAGCACTTGCAATCTTTTTGAAAAATTGAATTTGCTGGCAGATGGAACTATATGAATGAATAAAAATATATGAGAAGCATGCAAGTAAATATATTTAATTTGTGGACTTTGACTTAGACTTCTCCTTCCTCAGGACAGGACGCTGATATTTAGTCTTTGTATTAGTTTGTGTTAGATAAAAGAGATCGATGCGGTATTCAGCATCATTAAATTCAAATTTTACAATCCGAGTGAGGTCCAGTTTATGAGCTAGGTTGTCGATCATGAGAGATATTTCCTCTGGATAAGCAGTCCAGTCATCTTTCAAAGCCCCATAACTCCATCTCGGTGCACTGCTCTCGTTGAGAGCCTTTTTTGCAATATAATTGACGGCTCCTGTTTCTTTGATCATTGCAATTCGAGTTATTGGGAAAATGACGTGAGTTTTGCCGTCTACCGTAACTTCCATTGACTGATTAGAACTAATTTGCTTATAAGCCATTTCGATTGTAGACTGTAAATCTTCTGGATATCTTCTCCAAGTCGGTTCTGTTGGAATGTCGTCATTTCTCCAATACCATTCCCCTGTTAAATCATAAGAATCGGAATTGAGTGTCGGAGCAACGGATTCCATGCTTATTATGGTTTGATATCCTTTTCCTTTCAAGGTATAATTTGAATCAGAAATTATTCCTAAGTTATGTTGAAATAATAAAATGATATCTTGATTATGACTCCTCACATCAGCCGATAAAGTTTCCAAACGAATCATAACTTTTGCCGACTCATCCGCTCCATTCATGCAAGATAATTGAGTCACCATCAATGTAATTAATTGAAGAGGGTCAAATATTTTATTGCGCGTTCAAATTAACCCCTATTCATTCGAGTTTCTCAATACTCCTGAGACAAATAAATAGCGATTGCTTTAAAATGAAAACTTTCCATAAATTTTTCGAAAAGTCAAGTTTGGTTCTGGGGAGGGAAATGCTCACCCCAAGTTGTTGTAGTATTAGCTTATTTTGTTTTTAAATTTTCATACCAATAAACATTTTTTTCCCATAATGACATGGTTGCGAATATATAAGCTCAGCTACATTTCACAACAATAACAATAGCACTTTTGTAAAATAAAAAGTAACAAATTAAAATATAGATATAAGAGGATTCTAGCTCACTTCACAAAAACTCATATCCTAATCAAAATCCGCTGTCATAGTCAACATCAAAAGTTTTATTTAAGGCAAAAGCAGGGTTGCTCACATCCCCGTGCTTTGTATCTCCAACTTTCTTAACCCAGCCCATAAATTTACTAAGTGTGGTAAAACGTAAGGGGGAACAAAGGGGAATAAGAGTATTACTTTAAATTTTGGAGCTTCTTGTCGACTTGGATGAGCTTATTTTCAAGCATCGTTTTTATTCCCACATAATAAGATTTCCTATTGAAAGTTGATTCATTTGATTTCAAGAAAATGAGCGTTTACATTTCGTTCTGTATGTCGCTCGCGGAGAACTCCTTATCGAAAGAGGCAATATCAGCTAAAATTTGATTCTTTTCATTCATCAAGTTTTGTATCTCTAGTTTCATCTGTTTTTCAATGCCAGCATTTTGAGTGCTGAAGACTTCTTCAGACTTTTGGAATGGCAGTTGTGACCTTCGGTTATCATCTTTCTCAGGATTGACTTTGAATTCTTGATTTTGGAGATCGACTCTTGAAGGTCGGCCTTCCTTGCGCAGTTGGCCTCTTGTGTTTGGCAGCTCTCTTGAATATCTCTGCATATCTGGAGTTTTTGTAGGGAACTCAGTGTCGATTGTCATTGACTCATTTGCGCTGAATTTTTTTGCGCTTCCGACTACACTTTCATGTAAATTAGGACCTATTGTGGATTTCTCGCTCTGGATGGTACGAAGTTCATTTTCTTTTTCCTCTAATTTGCGAGTCAAATGCTGCTTGAGGGTATTTAATGATTCCAAAGTCGTCTCTCCTTGCATCTATGAAAGTACGAGTAAATTATTAATTCCCAACTTCAGAAAGTAGGCTAGAATACTTTTGCAAGTTCTTGTTTGGCGCCCTCAACTTTGGCCATTAATTGTGTCAGCTCTCCATTTAATTGGAATTTTTTCGAACTCAGTTCTTTTATCTCAAGGTTCTAAATATTTGATTTAGTTCAAGGGTTCGGCTAGGCAGAACAACTTACTTTTTTATGCAAGTCTTCATTCATTTTCTGCAATCTTGTCTGGATTCCATTTTTGATGTCTTGCAATGAGGTTTGAGGGGTGATCCAGTCAGTATTTCCTGCTAATTTGCTAAGTTCGTTATTCACTCTCTCTAGTTCTTGGGTTCTCTCAAATTTTTCTTTTTCAAGTTGCTTCACATTATTTATGAATTTAGTTTCTTCTGAAAATGGATGAAAAAATGTTACCCTGAGTCGCTCGTTCATCTTGCGGTTAAATTGATCACGATACTTCTGCAATTCTTGAGCCATCTCACTTTCTATGAGTGTCTTATCTATTCGTTAAAATTTGAGCTTAGTTAACTGAAAAATGAGACTCACCAAGGTTAAATTGCTCATCTTTTGCAGCCTTCTCTTTCTGCCATTGGGCATTGATATTTTCAAATTCCTCAAGTGCTTTTTTCTCGAGTTCTTCTCTTCTTCTTGCTTTATACTCTTCGAGCTTTGCGTCTACTTCAGCCTTCTTCTCTTCCTTCTGACGAGCAAGTTCACGCTTGAAATCTTCCAATTTTGCCAAGTACTCCTTCTCCATCTGCATTCGATATGTTTGTTCTTCATTTTTGAGACGGGATTTTCGCTCATTTTCTCCTACTCTTTGTATCATCTTGAGCTCTGCGTCAAAATTGGCTCTTTCTTTCGCTTTCAGATCTTCTAGGGAGGTTTTATATCTCTCTATTATCTTTTCCTTTTCTCTTTCAAATTCCTCTTCTTGCTCTCGTATGAATTTTTCCTTCGCTCTTTCGAGCTCAGAAATCTTTTTGCTTGGAGACTCAGCATCATAATTTTTTTCTTTGTGTTCAAGCTCCTCCTTCAATGCTTGAACTTCTCTTTTTAAATGAGCAATTTCAGCCTCATGAGCCTTTTGTAAATTATCCTGATGTGTCTTCAGTTCCCTATCCTTTTCACTTTCTAATGCTTCTCTCTTGACTCGGAGTTTTTCTTCATACTCCTGGCGGATTCTTTTGAGCTCTTCCTCGTTTTTCTTCTCGAACTCTTCCTTCAGGTTGCTTTTAAGAGTCTCAAGTCTTTTTTGGTTCTCTTGCTTGAGAAGTTCTTTCTCTTTCAGCTTTTGTTGATGGTAAGCTTCTTCCTCCTTACGAAGCTTGTTTTCCATCTCAGCGCAAAGACTTTGTATATTTAGTGAGTATTCGAAATCGATTTCTTTTAGCTTGGCTTGATAGTTGTCATCAATCTCTTGAATCTTTTGACTATATTCTTTTTCTTTCATTCCTCTGTATTCTTGGAGTTTTTTATGCCTATCTTCCTCATTTTTCGACGCAGAATCTCTTGATTGCTCATGAAGTGTCTCCAGTATGTTGGACAAATCTTTGCTCTTCGTGTTCCCTCCTTGAGTACCTGCTTCAGGAGAGAGGTCTAAATTTTTGCCCGTACCAGGACTCTGAGTTTGGATTGGTTGTTTTTTCTGATTTCCACTCATATTTTTCTTGGCTTTCTCTCGAAGATAAAACTCTCTATAATAGTCATCTAATGGATGGTCCCATCGACTTTGCTCGGTTTCAAAATTGACGTAGTAGATTTGACCGTCCTTTGTTTGGCAAGCCTTCCATGGACTTGGAAGTGGTGCTTTGAGACCTTCTACTGCAATATACAGGAGATCTGCGTCATTCTCCAAATCCATTCCCAGGTACTTGGCATATTCAAGAGTTTCTAATAAAAAGTTCGAATAATGCAATTTTTTTGGTATTGAATTACCTTGTTCGCTAGGTTGATAGTTTTCAGGATTCTCTTCTTCAAGGATAATGCTTCCTTCCTCTTGTTCTGGTTGATCTGCCATTTTGAACGAAATAAATCAAGCTTTTGTTTGAAAATTAAAAAAGAATTTGAATTTTATTCAATTTAATTCGTTATAGCAATGTCTGAATTCCTTTTAGATTCCGCTTGTCTAAAACTGGAAAGCAAATATTTCTCACACTTATCTTGGTGTGCCTCAACTATTTCAGTCACCTTGAGATTTTCTCTCACATTACGATAAGACTGGTAATGCTTCTTCAAATTATCGGCTTTCAGATATTGCCGAAGATAGCTGGCTATTTATTTCAATATATCATTTTCTCCTGCTTTGTGCGATATCGCTCGAGTCTAAATAATCTTCTCCTTTTCGTTTCAGGAGCAGAAGCCATTTATTTCCATGAATAATAATAAATAGTGACAATCGAAAAAGTGATGATTAATCATAAAATGAATTTGCCAACTCCACAATAATATCCTTATTAATATCTCTCTGTGCTTATGAAAACTCATTTGACACTTATTTGCGGTGTTTGTGTGCTCTAAATTAATCAGAAACATCTCCGGGAGACATAGTTCCTTTTCTGTCTCTTCTCTCGGAGTCGAATATACTATTTCTATACCTTTCATAATGAGTTTTGTTTTTCTCCATAGATTTTTTCCTTCTCATGCTCTTAAACGAATTTCCAGTGTCGTTCAAACTCATCTTCCTTGATTTTAACATTATTGAAGTGGCCCGTCGTGATTTTCGGCGATTCATTTCGGATTTTCCTATCGTATCTAAGCGCCTCACGATTGACATTTCACTGCGGTATTTTGAATCGAGAGTCTGTAACCTTCCCAGCCCAAATCTCTGGTCATCATCAAAATTTGACTTGAACCATATTTGACTTCGATTTCTTTTTGGTGGTATTGGCATGTGGTTAGGAAGGTTCATCTGAATACGTCCATCTGATGCTCTCCTTCCATTCTCTCTTGGAGGCAAGTTATATTTAATGCTTGGACTTTCTCGTACTGGAGGTCGAGTCTTTACAAATTCTTCAAACTCTCGAGTCCTAATCTCAAGTTGTTGTCGCACAATTTTTTTCTTATAAATTGCGCCCTCAGCATACTCATTAAGGTAACGCAAATTCTGTTCTTCGGTCTCCGCCGCTAATATCTTATTATATATCGTCTCCCAGAAATGGTTTCCTCCCATTGCTTCTCTCAAATTTTGCTGAAGTCTGTAGGCCGGATAGATAAGAAACGGGAGTTGAACCACTATTTTAGAAAATTGCTCGGGAGATATACTGTCTGACCTTTCAAGCTCTAAAAAATCAACCGCTATGATATGGTTGACGGGAAATAAGGGTTTTCCAAACCTCTCTTTTGCGAGGAACTCCATAATGATTTTCTTCGAGATGAATCCACTGCTTGCAAAATCAATCATATTGAAGACAAAGGAGACAATTTGATCGTGGGTCATAACATTGAAAATAGAAACACCCTTTATCCACTCAAAGAAATTCAATCGATCTTCGGCCTCTTTATCAATAAGGAAGTAGAGTCGTTCTAAATAGGGAGTAATGATAGAGCTTATTTCTTCGTTTGTGAGAGTATAGAAACTGTCAAGATCGATGTAACCACGTCCAAGCACATCAAGTTTTCTGAAGATTTTGAAAAATCGCTCGATATCATCGGTTCTAAACTGGAAAAATTTCATTAGCTCTTCTATTTTTGCATTCTCGAGAAACGATCTCACACTCTCTTCATGATATTTCGGAAAGATTTTCTTCTTTACAGTCGAAATTTTTTCTGAGATGAAATTTCCCATCGAAAAAAATTGATTTTTTGAAACTTTACTCAAAATAAATTCTCAACTAGCAAAACTAATTTATGAATAAAAAGACAGCCAAAAGCAATATGGAACACCAAAGCATGATGGTGAATACTTTTTCAATACTCGCAGCACATTGCAACTCTATATTAGTACTATATGCTATTTGTATCATATTGATAAACGATAATAGATTTCTCTAAATGACACAGCAAGCTCCTGGTTGCTAAAAACTTTGGAAGTTTTGAAAGGTTAATATACCTAATATACTCACATACTTGGCCAATTCAATTTCCAATAATATTTCTGTAGAGTCTGTAAAATTTACTAGTTTTTCTAATGAACTATCTATCATAGAGAAAATAAGAAGAATAGCGCAAATGCACATGGGGTAAAACATGTTTGAAGTAATTTTTTAAAACCAACACTTTTTTCAGGAGTTGATTTCTACTTTGTTCTTCAGTATTTGATGAGAATCATAATCAAATTGTCAAAACATTCCAAATTTGGCATATATAAAATTTATTGATCGCTAGTTGACATGAAAGGAGAAAGCACAAACGTCAAAGAAAGAACTGTCTTCGTATCAGGGTTACCATACGAAACTTCACAGGCTGAGCTTGAAGAGTTATTTTCCGAGTGTGGAACAATAACGTAATATCTCATATCGATGGTTTTTTTGCTCTAACTTCGATGTACTACAAAAGCCATATCAACGTTCCTAAATATCAAGATTCACAGAGGAACTTAGGGTATGCACATATTACATTTTCTGATGCCGCAGAAGCAAAAGAGGTAAATCACAACCTCAATTCAACTTTCTAATCTATTCAGGCTTTGAAACTGAGACGAAAGACAATAGGTACAAGATATATTGATGTACAACCTGCTAAGGGAGAGAAACCTAAAGTTATACGTAAATTATCTTTCTTCAAATATTATTCACCAGTTTTCCCATCCAGCAACTGATATTCCGAAAGATGAAATCACTCGCACAATTTTCATCAAGAACCTTCCTTATGAACTCACGGAAGATGAGTTGGGTGATGCTTTTAGACACTGCGGAGAAATCGAAAATGTCAGAATGATATATAACAGTGTACACAAGCATTTCAAGGGGTAACTTTTTTTGTTTCTAATTCTACATAAACTCACCTTGACAACGTTAGATTTGCGTATATCGATTTCAAAAAGCCTGAAGCTTCCAAGAAAGCTCTCGAAATGAATGGAAAAGAGGTTAAAGGTCGAAGTATTGTTGTGGTAAAATTATTATGAATGCAGTTCTCTCAACTTGATAGGATATTGAACGCAAAGAACGTAAGGCAGGTTACCGTTTAAACATAGAGGGAGAAGGAAACACCAAATATAACAATGAGTAAGTTTCACTTTAGAGCATTGTTAATCTTATATATTTTTTAGAGCGAAGCAAATTATCCACAAAAAAATATCCAAGCAGAGAAAACAGGACGAAGTGTCTAAGATTAAAACTCTTACTCACAAAAAGAAGAAGGCAGTACAAAATGACGAAGAAGAGAATGATTAGAGCTTTGTTAGTTTAGGAAAGTTATGGTATTTTTAACTGTTGAAAATTCAAAATAGTTATTATTGCCGTAGTATTCATAATGTTGTGTATTGTGAGTGCAGAAGAGATTGAAGTTAAATAGCTTGTTAACAGATGAGATATTCGATAATTGAAATAAATTTATTTATTTTTTTAATCTTCTGAAGAGAGATATGTATGTAGTCACAGACATAAATAAAAGGTCAGCAATTAAGATAGTTACCTAAGGCATCTTATCATTAATAAATACCAAGAAGGATATGGCAACAAGCAGATATATAGGTGATGTGCGGTGCTTATTTTGAAAATAACAGTGTTGATAAATGACTTTGAGTACATATCTTATTGAACCAAGTATATATTAGATATGAAAGGTGTCGAATAATCGAATCTTCGCAGTCTGCTAAAATAAGGTTCACAAACCCAAAAAATATTTAGATCGTCCAAAGTTTTTCAAAGAGGGATTCGTTATTTCGAAGAGAATTTCTTATATCTTTGCGGTTTTATTGAATTAAATCACACAAGGAATTATTTTAATTGCCAATAAATTTACATGCAACTGTCTCCTTTCCACTAGTTACAAAATGAATTGGACTAACTACAGAAATGCACTACACAATGAAATCAAGTCAGATGAGTTGGAGCTGGTAGTCGAATGTTTCCGAAGGCGTTGCGAAAATATCCTTCAAATTATGCACCTTGCATCAGAAATAAACAAACGTTTATGTCCATCACAACTTGAAGAATCAAGGATATTGATGTATAATGTCTGCCACTCTGAAAATTTCAGAAAATCTCAAGAAGATGCTCTACTAAAACAATACGCAGATTTTCTTGTTATAGATGTACAAATGAGAAAGTACTTCTAACATCTTTTGTTTTCATGATAAGTAACTTCTCTTATTCGCTAGGGCCATAGAAAAATTTACGACACAAATTATTGATCAATGGCTTTGCATAAAGCAGAAACTCTTACCTTATCATCTATGCACCGAGCTGAAACTATTTTCTGAACTTGCGTTTGAAAATATGCTAAGAAGATTTTCTTCAGGTCCAGTTGTCATAGTCGAAAGACTATTAGGATACGTTGCTAAAGAAAGCCGAGGTCAACTGGAACTTTCAATGGATTACTTAGCAAAAATGCTCAAGAATACATTCAAAGAACCTGCGGATGGCAGCATCAAACAAGATCACTGTCACAAAAATAAATCTTGTATTGAAGAGCCACTTTCTCTAAAAGAAGATGTTCAAGGAACTGATGCGGAATGGTGCAATAAGGATTTTTCTGAGAACGCAAAGCAGGCAGAACTTTCCACATTGGTTGTGATAAAGAATTTTACAAACGAACAGTCAGAAGATAAAGGTCAAAAACTGAGTTCTCATCATCTTAGAAGAGTAAAAAATCCGATACAACCACATGAAGCAAAAAAAAATATCTTGAACAATACTGTAACAGATATGGCTACCTCATCAAATCATATGTTTTTGCAACCAATTAAGCTTAATCTAGCGAAAAGAGAGGCTAAAAGAAAGCAATGGACCAGCCTCCTCTTTAAAGATAGTTTAGGTAACTTATTGCAAAACATGGAAAAACATGAAAGTTCCCAGAAATTGACTAATGGAGCTTCGAATTGTGATATGGATAATGACGGAAGTTCACATGCAATTACTGACAGAACCTTAGGGAATCATCCCATTAATAAACAATTGTTATTGAAGCGCGACAATTCAATGAAGATAATACCTACTTTTCTTCGAAGAGATGGTGAACCAGAGCAACAGATCTCTAAGAAGCTTCTCGACAAGAAGACTGTGAACAGCGACGTAGGTAGTATGAGTTTAAACTCCATTGCCTCGGAAAATAATACAAAATTATTTGACAGAACTACCGATGGATTTATAGGGAAGCAGGCATCTTACTTGGACTTATATGGAGTTGTTGGAATCGATGTAAGACCGATAACCATTTTGAATCGTTCCAATAATAAAAGATATCAAATGGAAAAGATTTTTCAAGACCTATTACAAGCCAACTCGGGAATAAAACGTGCCCGTGATAACTATGAGGAAGAGTTTCAGCGGATGGCAGATAAGCTCGGTGCTCAAAGAACTGATTTAAACAAGTATGCCGAAGTGCAAAGTGCTCGTGGTACCTTAGATGGTTGCATGGTGTTCAGCAACGAAGAGTTCGATTCTAAGAATGATCTTGTTGATCGAAAAAGAGGCATCATTCCTCCCTTGAGAGATCTCCTAAACACAAGAAATGCTTCTCATGAATACGAGAAGAACCCAAGACCGGCCTTGACAGAGCGTTCAGGCAGAGAAAATTACTCAAAAATTCGAATTTTCAAAGGGTTTGGTTTTAAAATTCCGAAACTTGACAGGACTACGCACGAGAGCAATACTTCGATTGAAAACGCTTCGACAACCTTCATAAACAACACAAGTCGAAGTTATCGATGTCAAGAGATTGAAAATTGTCCTCCTTCGAGGAATTTAGTGAGTAGCAATAGTAATCTTTTCCCGGACATTCGCACTACACACAATCGAGCACGTCGCCAAAGCTTGAAAAAAAATATGAATCTGTCATGCAAGCCTAAAATCGAGAAATACCCTTCTTACAGTGAAATTGGAACCAGCAAGTCCTTGAGGAACATAGATGGATAATGATATCATCAAGCACCTGCATTCACCTTTTGCTCAAAGTTGCTGCCCGAGCCATCTCAGGGACATCCAAACTACTAAATTAAATAATACTTACTCAATATACACCATAAAAAATAAATTTCTTCCTTTTTGGTGTTGCATGATATCCACCTCAAGTTATGCTTTTATAGCAGTAGAATAAGTCTCGAATAGTAGTATAACATGAAAAATTTTTGAAAGGAAGTCTTTCTGATAAAAATTGAATTTAGTTTAGGAGTAGATCTCCCATTTATCACTTACCAATTAGAGATTTATAAGTTGTTTTGGTAAGATCAGGAATTACTCTATGTAAAATATGCCTGAAGTTGAGAGTAATGTAAAATGCTTCATTAATATTTAGAATTCATCAAGAGATTGGTTTGCGAAAATACGGAGCATATAATTCTAATGCATTTTGAGGAACTCTTATCAGTAAGAAAATTCCAAATGAACAACAATCACTGAATTATAATCTTATTTGGAAATGATGAATTTATATGTGAAAAGAGTGTTTTTCTATTTATATCTCTTGCCAATGGCCCTACTATATATCTCACTGGATACCTCTCAGCATAGGTAAAATAAATCTTCAACATTTGGATATTGAGATAAGAGATCGCAAAGTAAATGATTCATAAATTAATTGCTGTTAGTACGTGTTGACCATTATTAAATTTATATAATCAAGAAGTTCTCGCAGGTTTCAATTCGAACTCATAAATTTAAAGAAGTTACATGTCCAACAAAATCAAAAAGTAGCTGGTTGAGTTGCATAATTCTCAGAGAAGACCTCCATATCCTACATTTAGAATTGATTTCTAGCAAAGAACTGAATTGTGCTCAAATAGTTTAAATTTTCATTAAAAGTCAAGAACGATACTTTTTGTTATGAATTTGCTGAAAGGTGTTTTCATTTCCCAGTAGTCGACATCCAGTTCCGAAAATGCGTTAACAATAAAGAATTCTCGATCTCATCAGAAAAATCAGAAAGAACTAATTCCATAGATAATTATCATCAAAGAAGAAAACGTATGAAGAACATTGTAGAGCATCAAAAATCGGTTTTGATAAGTTCCGTTCTGTTAACTTTACAAAAGAATGCAGTCGTACAGAACAATATCAAATTGTTTGCTTTAAGATTGGATTAAGAAGATAATAAATCAAAATTTAATTGATCTGCGAGCAGAACTAAGTAAAATACAATCTCGAGTCAGAAGAAAGAAGTATGGTAGAATCAATCGATGCTTTCAAAACTATTCTCAAGGAAGGATGGCTCTCCAAAGAATCAAGATTTTTTAAGAGTTGGAGAAAGTAATTGGCCTTTCATTCTGTTGTCAGCCTAAAATAACTTCAGACGTTGGTTTGTCCTCACTCCAACACACCTCTACTCCTTCAAAGAGGAGAGAGTTTACAAGAGCCCCACTGAAACAATCACTCTCAAGGAGTGTACAACCGTGAAATCAGCTGAAGAAGATACTCATAAAGACAATACTTTTGTAAAATTCATCCCAATTACGACATTAAATTTTTTTTCTGATGCTGTAGAGAATTGATTCAGCAGATACGAGTTTCTATCTTCAAGCTGCCTCTTCCAGCGATAAAGAATCATGGATTGGCGCGATAGGTACATTTGTATTTTAGTAATCCAGCTACTAAAGGAGTTTTTTTTTTCTTTAGGCAAAGCCATGGTCAGACCTGCGATCACATATGACGATGATGAATAAATATATCGCTAATAAGCATGCCTTCTCTCTAGTTCTTTAGAGTTAACATATTTTATATTGGTGTTTGTTGAATTGGCGTGAATTAGTTATTGAGGCATTTATACAGAAAGGATTAAAATCTTCTCTTTCCAATAAGTTCTCCTATCTAGGAACCGGTTCGCCAAAGAGAACTTTCTTTCATTCACTTTCTTTCAAGTGAACTCAATTAAATAAATGAGTTCGCTCCTTGGTGTTTGGATAATACTATGAACAGCAATGATGTTAAACATGTAAATTGATTTCTCACCAAGAATATTAAATCTTTGTAGTTATCAACACGGAAGAAAATGATAAGACTTCTTTGATCACAAAGAGATTACAACAGGACTAGTCTCGGAGAGGAGGAAGAAAACCAAAAGGTATCCGAAGAAGTCAAAAATCTGTCATCTCAGAGGAAGTCTCTCTGATTTAAAATGATGCCATTCAATTAAGACATTTTTCAATTAATGATGCTTTATATCTTCTCTGAATCTTTACCAGACTGAAGTCAAAATTGTTCTTATTCCTTCGGATGGAAATGCTAATTATTGATATCCTATTTTAATATTGAATGCTAATGATTTGATTTTAGAAATCAAAGAAGCCCAGATTTGTTCCCAAGTAAAATAAGAATTTATACTGCTTGGATGAACCAATAGCAGGCAGCCTTTTTATATCATCTCACATCATTTCTCAGTGTCTGAAAGGTATTCCACATTAAGCCACCAACCAGACAACTCTGCCCTGTGCCTGCAAGAATGATTTCGTTGCGATTGGAATAGCAGGTATGGTAATTCTGGAGGATGACCATATCTATCGATTGGGAGCCTTTATGGGTAGAATCTAGCCATTGGAATTAGAAACGTTTTCGCAATTATCAGCACTTTCATCGCGTATCTGCTAAGATCACGAGCGAAAGTAAGAGTCACTCCTCCTCTACTAGCTACGGACAAGTCACGAGATTGTTAAAATCAGCGTTCACTGTCCTGGGAGAAGTCGGGGAGGTCGAAGTAATTGCAAATTTTCCAATGACTTGGTCATATTTGCATGTTTGTACATTATTGACATCCATTTTCATGGAAATAGCTTTAAATTTGCCTGTATTTCTCCTTCAAGTGACAAGAGCTATAAGAGCTTCAAGTTTCAGGAGACTAAATAAGATTTAAATTTAATATGTTGATTCACTAGAACAACAGTGTCTGCAAATTTGGCATCAGATTTATTCCAAACAGTGGGCTAGATGCAGGGATAGTTGAATTTAAGGTCCCGACCATATCGTGAGACATAGCTTTCTTTGGGGTCATGATAAAAGAGTTCGTTTCATTGTGATTTCAACTCCCACTATTCTTATTTGTGAAGAACAGCATTAAAATTGATATTAAGCAATTCAGCTATTAATTTGTAAACTCAGTTCCTTCTAATCTAGTTTTAGTTTTAGGGATATGAATAATGAATTTTCAAAGACTTCACTCTCTAAATTACTGTGATAAGAGCTGATGTGTTGGGATCGCCCAACCTTTCAAGAACGTTTCGAGGAGATCCAGTGCTCCTGCTGGATTATCCATCGGAACTAAATGTCCGGATTGGAATACTCTCACGAAAGTAAGGGGGCCAACTTGCTTGAATTCACCATAACTTTTCCATTGTTGGAAGGCAGCACTGTTGAAGCCGGCTTTACGACTCCAGTTAATGTTGTTAGCCATGTCCATCCCACCGTACCAATTGCAAATGAAATCGACGTCGCCATAGTAGATCAAACCAGTGTATCCATTATCTAGCAGATATGAAATATCGTCACTCAAATTTGTGAACCAGTCATCCTGTAGTGCGGCATGCACTTGTGCGTCGCATTCTGACCAGTCTCGGCCTTTTACTCCCAAAGCGTCAATGATCTCGTCCTGAGCAAGAAAGTCGTCGATGTAAGAAGTATCATAGCAAAGAGGAGGATAAGTGCAAGGCTTTCTGATGTCATACACGTTGAATGGTGGAGTGCCAAAACCAAGAATATCGCTTAAACCTGACTGGCAGTCAAAGTATGCTTGTTGCTTATCGCCATTGTCGAGGTCTTGTTGGCATTGTGTAAACAACTGTTTTGCCTGCTGGAAAGTGGATTGAGAGATCAGCTTGTTATCGAGTGCAAAGGTAGCATAAGCAGGGTACTGATAGTAAGCATTCACAAGGCCGTTTCCAATTCCGAAGCCAATAAGATTGATTTCAGGAGTTTTATGCTTTGCGATGTAGGCAGAGATTGCAGGAACGTAATGTCCAGCATAAGACTCTCCAATAATGAAAAGTTCTCTCCCTTTGAAACTCTGATGTTTATCGACCCAGCCTTGGATGAAAGTATACAAGTGAAGAGCAACTTGGTCTTTGTTTTGGTCGTAATCGGACCTAACAGGGTTAGAGTATCCTGTCCCAATTGGTTGATCGACATAAATGAGGTTAGCTCCTTTATTCCAAGAGTAATCATTGAATGAGAGCTTCAGCGTACTTGGGTCAATTTTAAATGGACCATTTTCCATAAAAATGGCCAACTCCGAAGAGCAGCCTGGTCCTCCTGTCAGCCAAATAACAAGAGGATCTTTGCTGGGATCAGCTTGGGATGGGAAGAACCAATAAAAGAGTTCATCTTGTTGGGGTGTTACTGTGATAAAACCTGTCTCTCCCTTGTGGCCAAGAAAAGGATCATCAGCTACAGCAATCAAGGCCAACACTGCAAGAAGCAGTATTGTGGAGTTCCTCATCAATTTTCCCGTTCGTTGCTATATAATTTTATGGCAAATGATAATGATATGATTGTGATGTTGAAATAGTCGGTCGGTCCCGGATGGACACAAACGAAAATAATTTAAAGTTCATTAACCTCAGTTAACTTTTGGTCAAGGGGTCACAAAATATATTTTTAGATAGAATTTCGTGATTCAGTTAAAACTATATTGGCTTAATGAATCATGCACAATTTGTCATAAATTCTATTTAAGACGCATAGTTTTTGAGAAGAAGAAAAAAATAAAAATCTAAAATTACTATGACTGGGGTCTCGAGATTGTCGAGGACAGATGCATTTTCAATTTTCCATTTAACTTATGGATCAACAGTATACATGCGATAAAATTTTTCCCAGACAAAGCGTGAATAGATGATGTCATAAAAAAAGGCTGATATAACCTCATTTTGTAAAGAAACTAATCTCGGAAAACTAGAAGCTAACACAACAGGATTAAATCATTGTTTTCTGCGTTTATTCGCCGCCTTCTTCAATCGAGCTGCTTCATATCTCCTTTGCATATCTTCTTTCACTTCTAAAATAAACAACGCAAATGTAAATTATATAACTCTCTTTTGTGTTCTTACTATCAAAGCATTCACAATGCATAAATTTTCCTCCGCACCAATAGCAAAACTCTGCACCGCACTTACATATCATGTGATCATCACCCTATTAAAGCGATAAGTTTTTCTTCTCAATATTTAGGTTAGAATACTTACTGGTTTTTTGTCTACCCAATATTTGCACTTACTGCACTGTTTATATTTCTTTCCTTTATCAAATTTTTGTTCATCGCCATCTCGCATTTTGGGTGCCTTATGTTCATTGCATGTTTTACCTTTATGTGCTTCTGAGCGACATTCCAAACAGTAACTTATCCAAAGTTAATGGTTTTTTAAAACATTTAATGAGTTTGTGATTTACCTTTTTTTGCATATTTGACACTGGAAATCTCTCTGACCATCTTCTTTAACAAACACGAAAGGGCAATTGAGAGTTGGACAGCATGATACCTAACAAATTGATTCCAATTCAACATACTGCAAATTATGTACTTCGTCAGCATGGGAATCCAGATATTTCTGAAAACTAAGATTATGAAATCTTTTAATGTCTTCGCTTTCAAGAATTTCTCGAAGATCTTGCTGAGCAATTTCGTGAGCACATTTTGAGGATGGACAAATGAGAGGCAAATTTTTTAAATCAAGCTACAAAATCAGTCAGTTCCAATTAAATTAGCGGTCTCACTTCGCTTTTCAAGTGCTGTCGAAGGCAAGCGTTATGAAACATATGCGTGCAATTAGACAAAGGCTGCCATTCGTCGTTATACAAAGGTTTTAGGCAAATATCACAGGGACTTTCTTCTTCTTGTTGTTGTCGACGGCGTTCTGCACTTCTTTCCCTTAATATCGCTTCCTCTTCTTCAATTTTTTTTGCCAGTGCTACCGACAGTTTCTCTTCATCTTCTGGTACCATTCGTTGATCCTTGAGCATTTATTATCACTCTGGCCCAACCAAAAATTCTTTACTGCTTTTGGTTTTATATTGTTGAACACTGTCTGGACTTTAACTTCAACCTTGGGACTCTCATATACAGCTAGAAAAAGGAATCGATCTCGCTATTGATACTGGGTAGTCACAAATAAAATACATTCCTTTGTCTTTTTTTTCACCACTGTCGTACGTCTCACTGAATTCGAGTGGTTATCTACGTCTGAATTGTAAGAAAGATCGGATAAGACTTCTTCTTCATCAGAGTTTCTAGCTTTATTTTGTGAGTTGCCGACCTTTTTTGGTTCAATTGCAGAGGTATTTATCTTGGTCTCTTCTACTTTAATTTCATTTGCTTTGTGCTGCTCAATTTTTATATCATTTTGCTTGGATACACTGGTTTTCATCGGTTTTTCACTTTGAACTTCTTGTTTTATTACAGGTGCAGGGTTCTTTGCTGTAGTAAGCTGTTAATGATTCAAAAACTAGTTTCAAAAAGTTATCTTCACCATTTCTTTCTCGGCCATTCGAATAAGGTAGCCATCTTTTTCTTCTGGCTCAAGGTGTGCAACACGTTTGAGGTCAGATACGGCCTTCACACGAGTGAAGATATCATCCACTGATCCAGGAATTTTCTGATGATTATAAAGAACTCCAACAATAAACCAGTCAAAAGGATCAATATCAGGAAATTTTTTGCTGAGGTTTCTGATTGTGTGAGAGATTTGCTCGTTTAGCCCAGACATCGATCAACACCAGATTGAAACTGAGACAAGAACTATTATAAAAAGGTATAGTTTAAATTTATTTATTTCCGGGAACAGTTGATGAAGAGAAAGCAGCTTTGATCTTGAATTTTGTTTATTTTAAATCAGCAAGTGGGCAAGGCTGGAAGCATTTATTTAAAATTGTAATTGAGGTGTGCAAGCTTTAACCATCTGCTACTTAGTGCCTCACTACATCATCGATTAAGCTATGCACTTTAAAATTTCATTTATCTCCCGCAATGTTTATTTAAAGAAAATATCTTTGTGACAACCAGTTTTTGATCCCTGTAAATGCCTGATATTAACCACTAAGACCAATAGCTTTAATTCAGTATGAAGACAATTTTTATACTTGAAAGTGTGTGAAGATTCCTGTAGATTTGTTAGTTCAAATCCGATTCAATATATTAATGTAAAGAGTCAATTTGTGAGAAGTTTGGGCTTTATCGAACTCAAAATTTCTGTCCAACATTTAACTATGCACATTCTACTTCGAAATGAATATTTTTTGGCATTTTCCCAAGAGAGGCATATTTACTTTTCTAAATATGTGATTGATTAAGTTATTAATAGCTCTTCAGAGCTTCGAGTACTTCTTCGTGAACCTTTTGGTTTCTGGTGCACACTGTACCTTTCTCATTGTAATGTCCAACCTTCTCGCTAGGGTACTTGTATTTTCCTCCTTCAAAGTCAGTAAAGAAGAATCCGGCAGATTTGATTAATGCGTCTCCTGCACAAATGTCCCAACGTTTTGAGTGACCTTTGGGCTCGACGTATATATCTATCTTGTCCAAAGCGATCTCAAGCATTCTATAACCAGCTCCGTTGTCGTCATTGACTTCTAGACTGAAGTTCTTTTCTAAGATAGATAAAATTTTCTGGTCGTTTTCAGTTTTAGACCCTCTTGGAACTCTTAATTTTGTTGTTTTGCCATCATAGCTACGAACTTTTGGAATCTCCACAGGGGTCGGTTCTCCCAGCCCTTTTTCAAGGTTCATGACAAATATCGTCTTATATTCTGCATGTGAAAAATAGACTTTTGGAGCATACACCAGTTGATTTGTTCCTTCTTCCCTTGTATAGTAATGCCCAATTACTCCAACAGTAGCTTCTCCATTAATAGCCAGTCCAATTAGCGTGGTGCAATGTTCAAGATCTCCACTGATAAATGAGGCAGTGCAATCAATGGGATCCACCCAGACGACTGCGTCATTTGTGTCGAATTCTTCTGGAACCTTCCCTTCAAAAATTTTGATGTCGATGGTATCTTTCTTGAATGTTGAAGGATCAACATCAAACTTTCCCTCATAGACTACGTCCTCTTCTCCTTGAACATTAAGTGTCGGGAAGTGACTTTTCAAGCCTGAGAGAATGAAGGTTTGGATTTTCACATCAGCTTCTGTGAAAGGTTCTTTTAAATCGCCTTTGAATTGAGTTGATAAATTGCTAGACTGCAGGACTGCTCTCATTACATCTTTAGCGTGGTAGATTATATGAGCTGTAATTGAAAGGAACTCTGCTACTTTTATTTTGGTTGAAGGCTCTTTGGAGACCATTTTCTATGTATGCTTGATTTTTGTAAGTTATTAAATTTCAATTCTTGCTGCAAGATTTATATTGGCAAACTCAGCACCAAAGTTACGTGTTACCGAAAAATTAAATTCTGATAAGTAATCTTCTACATCAGACGGTGATCATGAATTCTCATTTTTTGATATGCTGAATGTAGCTAATATTGAGAATGACGGTCTCATAGGAGTTCCATAAGTTTGTAAGCCATTGACAGATGATCTCGTTAAAATAGATTTTCATCAAGTTCAGTCTACTGCTGTATGTATATTAATTCCATTTTTTTGAAATATGCTCTTTGAAGTGTATTTCCTTATTATAGTTCTCGGAGTCGCTATTTCGCTTGTAGAAAACATAATATTTGCGTTTTATGTGATGTCAGCCAAAACTGGCAAGGAAATGCTACGACTCAAAAAATCAATTATTTTTGCTTAATAGAACAGCAATTGTTGATAAGCCAAATCTGAAAATTACAATCGTTTTGAGCAATATCAAGCACTGATACGAACATAAATAAAGAAGTGATCCAACAATGTTAGATATTTATTTTCTTTCTTTCTCTTAAAGTCAAACTAGGTAATTCTCCCGTAGACAAGCTAATGAGCCAACCCCACTGTATCTGTAAAACTCAAAAAATTCTGCAAACTGCGCAAACGCAGTTTTCCTGTGAATTTGCACTTGTAAGTCTTCTCTTCTCAACCAGTTTGCTATCATCTTTGTTCAATGCCATCGAAACGAAAATGGGAGTATTGTTAGATTGCTCCATATCGTCTTGATAATCAGTCATATTTTCATAAGTGCTTCCAATAAATTGTTTAGGCCGTTCATCTTCCACTCTATGCCTTATCACAAACTCATTTCCATCTGTCAGCATTATTTTCTTGTCATTAGTCGCACCATTCTCGGATGTTTTAACTTGGTGGATTGAAAGAACTTTGTGATTTGAGGTCTGAGAGATTTTTATATCACCCACAGTGGATCCATTCCTTGACAATATTGAAATCTATCAATTAAAATTAGGACATATGGAAATTGGTTCGCTTGCTACTGTATTTGAATCAGAAACTACACTCTCTGCAAGACTTGGAGCTCTATTTTTGATCACATAGTTTATGGCTGCTTCCCAGCGATCTCGCTGCTCGGTAGACTCACTGATAAATTCAAATGATTCCGTTTCGGTTGAAATAATGAACCTAGCCATTCAACTATTAGACGAAAACTAATTGAGGGTAATATTTGCTTCAATGAGTCTTCTTCATGTTTGCAAACTGTTTTGACAGCCGAAAGTTTCAAGTCTCCAAGAGCCTCCTCATCATTTTGAGCTTTCTGGCATTGATGTTAGCAAAATCTATATTATTACGAATATACTGGTGGTTCGGCAAAATATTTTAGTGATTTTTCATCTGGGTTGACTCGGAAATAGCTATGTACGAGATCAATATGAGTTATGATGTGTGGCCAAGGGAATACTGTTGTAGATATTCATATTCCGTGGTCAGTCTATATGACAGGTATCCCTCTACTTTAAGGTTCTTTTCTAGAGTGAGAGGTTAGATTAAAGGATGTGTTAATTACAGATTGATCCATGAGAATAGCAAATTAGCCCTATTTCGTCGTTTAGCTGCTCCGGGTGGAACTTTGCTAATTAAACTAATAAATAATACTCGGTATAGTTCCGATATAAACTCAGCACAAATTCACACAACAAATACGCAATGATAAATACCAAAATCTTTGCAAGACCTAAAAAGTGAGATCGAATGGATAATTCTAAGTTCAGTGCTCTTTCAAACTTCTGAATTCTCTATTTTAATAATAAAGCGTTTAGCTCCATTCTTTTTTCGGAATTTTTATAGAGATCTTTTCCGATCGATTCATTATGGAAAGTAGTTATGGCAAAGTGTTCAACACTTGCAATGAAGAATGAGTCTTTCAGAGACAGAAGGAGGGATCTATCATGAGTATGATTAAGTTTGAAGTTAGAAAAACAGTTGCTTTGATGGGGCAATTGTTGGAAAAGAAATGCGTATTCAGGAGACAACACTGAGACAGCTCTTTAAGACTGTGGTGATTTTTTCTCATATGTTTTCGAGGTCCAAATTTCGCTTTTTTGAATTGAGTATTTTTATTGTATAGGGAGCTGGGACATGATCTTAATTATCCTGATCTTCTATACGCTGCTTGGTTGTCAAAGCAAGGAAATTTTTTTGTGATAACAAAATTTTCTTTTACCTTTGATCAATCAAAAATGACGTCTTTCGAGCAGAATTGAATCAGGTTTTAATTGGAAAAAATCTCTACGAAAAAAAAAATTGATCTGAAATCGAGTAGCAAGTTAGATGGAACACTTCAAATATGATAAGAATGAGCCTGTAATACTCCAGCGAGAAGGTAACATTCACTGTTGTAATCATTCGCTGAGCATTAATAGGTCCAATTTTTTGGTTGATTATGAATAATAAAACAAATATGATTAATTTCGAGTCGCTGAGGGCAATGAACGAGAAATTGGACATTGTTGAACAATCTGAAGGAGCTGCTTGCCTAATTACTGTCTCTACGCACCCTAAAGTCTATTCAAGTGGACTTGATCTTAAGTAATATCTATTGAAAAGCAATTCCTTATTCTTACAACTCCAATTTAGTTATTTAATGACTGCTCATGTTCAAGACATTATGAATTTACTGAGAGAGATCGGACGGTTACTATCAAGATTTCTTACTTTTAGAATTCCAACTGTAACAAAGAGCATATAGATATTTAGATTTTTTAACATTTCTTTCCTGAAGATTGCTTTGATAAATGGAGTCGCAATAGCCGGAGGTTTGTTAACAGCTCTTTGCCATGACGTTATAATAATGAACGAGGAATATGGATATCTCTGGATGAATGAGATAAATAATGGTCTCCCAATGCCAACAGCAGGCGTTGCTTTAATCAAGTAAAACAATTGTATTTCTGATTCTTGACTTATCGCGCATGTTAGAGAAAAGCTTGGTCCTACGGTTCAAAGAGACCTGCTTCTGATGGGGAAAAAGTTCTCACCAAAAGAAGCTCTTGAAAGACATATTGTTGATAAAATTGTGCCTTTAAAGGATCTCATTAAGACTGGAAGAGAAGTCGGCACAGATTTAGCTCAAAAGAGCGAGCATCGAGAGGTTCTACACCAAATGAAGACAGAAGCATATGCGAGAGCTGTTGAGGCGAGCGAAAATAAGGGTCTCAATGATTTTGGTGATGTATGAATCAATACTTTACTTTTTCTTTGTGACTAATATGAACTATTTTTGTTTAGATTCTCTGCAAGAAACTGGGAGAACTAAAACCCAAGTTGTAAACTTTAAATAAGATAAAGATCTCCGGAAGAGAATATTCGTCAAGTCTCAGTCCTTCAAAGATACTTCTATCTAAAATCATTTGCTTTAAAGTAACTGTCTGTGAATTCGCACTGCATTTCATTTGAGGAAGAAATATTAAATGATTTATATTGAAAAATATTTTTGTGTGTTGGAGTTGGATTAAAACTTCTGTGGCAATTTAAGTACATCTCACCTAGAAATCAGCTGAGCTTGGAAGACATTCGCATTTTCAAAATTTCTTAACGAAATGGCTTATAAAGGCGCCGATGACCATTGTATTCTGTAACAAATTTTCAGAAAATGCATAACGCATAGTAGTACACATTCTGATGTTAATTCTTTCATCACGACGTGACTCCAATTAGAAGATTCCAAAATTTTTTCTATCAATAAATTCCTGATCGAAGGATTATGAAATAATTTTCCAACAAAAAAATTCTATACCGTAACAAAGCCAATGAAAGTAGTCTTCGCTTGGATCGCAATACTTTCTGTTGTCTCTGTAACAGCTCTCAGCTTTCCATACAACGAATGCGGGGGATCCGAAATCATTTGTAAAAACCTTCAGATTGATTTGGATGGACAGCCGACAAAAGGAAATGCAATTGGAATGAGCTGGAAATTGGAATGCGGCCAGCATGAATTTATCAACAATCTCCATATTTATGTCGCTTTCAATGGTTTCTCATTTCATGAAGAAGATACACCCCAAAACGTTGAAGTATCCGGAGGTGCTCAAGCTGAAGTGAAATACTCTGTCACGATTCCTTCGTTTGCTCCTTCTGTACAAAGATTTTTCTCTCTTCTTGATTTAAATTTTCTCTTTGCATTAGGGTCATTATCAAGTTAACCTGACTGCTCAAGGTAACCCGGAGGACCCTTCGAAGTCTGATGTTAGCTTCAATTGCATTTCAGTGGAATTCGATCTTTAGACTATGAAGACAATCAAGCATCTAAAATTAATGCAAGAGAGAGTAGTGATCGCACTTTCTGATCAAAATTTCTTCTTTTCTGGATAGAGAATTTATCAAGAAAAATTGTTAATAAGAGTAAAGAGTATATACTTGAAAAGAAACTAACATTATGAATAACTAACTCAAAACAAAGAAGCGCTCCTTTAGTTATCACAACAATATCATTTCGCGAAGACACACCCTATCAAAGGAAAATTTAAAAGTATCTTGCTTGGAAGGTAGCTCTGACCCTTTCAGATTAAACATTTCTAATCATTGTCTATTTGAATGAGAGATATTTAAGATAATTCTTTTTCATCTCATTGGTCTTCTAAATTGAGGGTTTTTAGGCAATATCAAAAGCAAGTTGTGCATTTATTAAAAACTATCATTAATTTTGTGAAAAACCAACTTCTGATGATTTAATTTTTTATTTCTAAGAGTGAGTTATTCTTTTTATCAAAAATGAATAAAGTAGTGAAACTGCAAGGCGATCGTCCGAGAGGATCCGTTATGATCCAATCTTCATCTGGAGGGAATGATTATGTTTCGACTCCTCAGCATTATAAGCACGAAGAAGATTATCCAACCAAATATGAGAGGGCATGATTCGTTTCATAATAACTATTCTTACAGTAAATAACTAGGAAAAAGCCGAACTTGCAGCTCAGATTGGCATAGATTATGAGAATGAGAAGCAAAAATACAGCTGGTTTCTCGACCAAGTATTACGATTTGGAGTTCTTTGGTCACACTTAATTGAAAAATAGCTGATGGAAATTGAACTTCCACCCGAATGGCTAAGAGAAGACGAGAGTGATGGCAGGGTGATATATATTAATGAATCAGACGGAACCACATTGACGCATCATCCGTTACTCAACAAATTCAGAGTTATCTTCGTGGATTTATTGAGGTAAAGCCTTCATTATTTGAAGAGCAAAGTGTAACAAGTGTGAATCACTAAAGCTCTGAAGAAGCAGGAAAAAATAGCATCGAGGAGTTCCTCAAGGAATATAAACAACGATTAAAACCAACTACTTTGCAGAAAAAGGAAAAGGCATCTCCAAAAAGACCTCGAGGAGGACCGATTGTTGTAGGTTCAACACTTTCACAGCAAATTTTAAAAGGTAGTACTGTGTCTCATTCATGAAAATACTGAAGAATTTGGTTGTACAGGAAATATTGCCAATGATAAATCTTTGAAACAAGGAACAAGCGATAATATAGCATTAATGGAAGAGGGTAAATCGAAAGAACGCTTCGATAAGATCAAGGAACAACTTTCAATAACCAAACAGTTACGATTGCAACAAGAAAGCGAAATCGATGATATAGCAGTTGCAGAGAGTTTATTGGAAGAGTATTGCAAACACTATAAAAGTCTTTATGGATATAACCTCCTTAAACCTCCCGAAGAAATCCAAAAAAGTGATGCGTATCTTGAAGTGAGCCATATAATAATGTTAATCACTGGCTAATTTATTACCGGTATAATAGGCTGATCCGAGTGAGATGATAGCAGCTGCAAAACTTTTCTTAGTGCAACCACAAGAGTCATATCTTTTTTGGGCTCTCCGTGCCTACATATCCATGCCTATCCCAGACTTCTGGACAAAAGAGTTCAACCATGCCACTGACAGCTATATCTATAAAGATTTGCAAACCAATTCGAGACTTTCAGTGCATCCATGCTACAATTGGATAAAAGAGCTCATTCAATTTCTTCGCAAGCAGTATAAAGAACATAGAGGAGAATCAATGATTGTTTCATCGAAAATGATCTTTCGAGACCAGCTTCAGAGAAATTATGAATCCGATATTGGCTTGATGATAAGAGAAGCAAGAGATGGAACAAAATCACGCCCTTTGGCTAATTATCTCAACATTTCTGCAAATAGCTCCAACAATTACGAGGCAATACTTCGAACTCGGCATGAAACCAATCCAAGTAATCGATCATTGCTTTCTTCCTCGGTAAAAGAACCATATTGCTTTCTCTAGACCTAAGAGATGCTCATATTGTCGAACTCGCAAATCAAGCTGGAGTGGATATTAACACTGAGATTCATTTGCTAAGTATAGATTGTTCTTTCGAGCTGTCGAAACATTTCTCATTGTTGCTTAGTGGTTATCGAAGAATTTGTGAGATTGAAGGAGAATGACGAAAAGTGGTTTTTTAAGTACGTTCGCAGTGGGGAGTGTTTTTGGGTCAATCACGAACAGAAAAAAGCTGTGAAAGAATACCCATACCTTGCGGAACTCAAAAAAGCTATAAAAGAGGCTAAGGACCAGCAGAAGATCGAAGAAATAAAGAAACATAAAAAAGATAACTCTCTCATCAAAACAATATTTCGAAAATACACAGAAGAAACTGCTATGAAAATACTCATGCAAGAAGCTAAAAATTTTATTGAGTTCTTTTTTGCAAATCGAGAACATACAACAAACCAATCCTCTCTGGTAATTTCAAAGAACTTATAGTGGCTGAGAATGATTCCCTATTTTTTTGGTAAAATAGGCTGAAAACAGGAAAGTGTATAGTCTGAGGAAATTGACGAAATTAATTGGCTCTGAGATGAGTAAAGAAGATTTATTCGAGATATTATTCTATTGCCCCTACGACTTGGAGTTTGGGCTCGGCGAGCTGGGCTTTAGATCTGGACATTCATTGCTGAATAAGGTTAGGTTAAATAGAAGAGAGATCAATATGCGTGATTTGGACGACAAAGAAGAAGGTCCCGATGTGTTATCTGAAGCAAATCTAGAAAGAGACTTCAACATAAATGATCCTAGAAAGCTGATTTCGATGGCAGAAACTCTCAAAGACAGTGGGCGGCTGTCAAAGGCTGTTGGAGATCCAACGAAAAAAGAGTTTCTTAATCTCATTTTTGATTGGGATAAAAAATACGGAGACGATATGGCTGATATTGTTACAGTTGCTACTGAGAAGGCTGAGGAAAAAGAGTCCGAAAATCGAACAAAGAACCTGAGAAGAGAATCGATGAGAAAACTAGGGTCCTTTGGAAAGACGCAAGGAAAGACAGGAGTCGATGTGAGCACACCGCAAAATCTAAACCCTTCAAATGCTCAAAGCAAGTTTTCGCAACCAAAGCAACTCAACCCAGCAACTGATAATAAAGGTTTCCCTTCAACAATTGGGGCATCATCCTCAAATCAGCAATCTAAAAGCAAGGTTGCGAACCAAAAGTCAGAACCAAATTATACCCGAAGAGAGTCCAAAATTCCCAGCAATAAAGAAGAAATACATCCCAATAGCACTGCAGGAGACTCAGTCGCTGTCGGTCATAAAGGAAGGCCATCAAACACGAAACCCATAGACTCACCAAAGTTTAAAGAAGAACAGATCCATTCTCCATCATCATCAACAAAACAAGATATCGATGCTGACTTTAAATCTGATAGAAGTGTCTCTCAGCAGTCGCAACTACAACCGACGCATCAAAAGCAGCAGCCCGCACACCAACAGCAACAACAACCATCGATACTTCAACAACCACAACAGCAGGCGCGTCAAGAGCAGCAGTCAGAAAAGCAATCTCCTCAGAATCGAATCTCAGTCCATGCAGTGAGTCAAGCTTCTGGTCAACTTGGGAACACAAAGATGGGAAGAATGTCTTCAGATGGAAGCGTCGAAACTGAAATGCAAGCTGAAAAGAATCGTGAAAGTAATAGGAATGTAATCGCTCAGATAAGGACCTCGGAAACCAATAAAGACAATTCTGAAAGATCTTCTAGCAATTCATCATCAAGATCAAAAGAGAGAAACAAAAGTAAGAAAAAATCCCTGAAAGGTAGAACCTTTATGGCGAAAGACATAAAAACAGACGCTGGTAGCAAAGACAAAAAAAAGAACGAAGTTAAATCTAAAGAACCTGATGATATAATTGAGGAGGATGAGATTGCAATTGAGAGTAGAGAAATTAGTGAGTATGAAGAGGTCGAATTTGCTGATGGCAGAACGGAACTTGTAAGAAAATTAGTGCGCAAGCAAATTCCAGTATACAAGAAAAAACAAAGAATCGCAGTGACTGAAGATGCGGATGGAAAAAAGCCGAAAAAGAAGACTAAGAAACTTTACAGGGATGTTGATATTTATATGGAGGTTGAAGAAATGGATCGGACAGGGAAAATGGTGAAGCGTCTGAAAAGAGTAGCGAAAAGAGTTGTGAGGGAAGTGCCTTGGGACTATGTGGAGGAGGAGGTTGCGAAGGAGATAAGAGAAAAAATTCATAGGCATCTGGGAGGAGGTGAGTCAGATATAGGGGACACAACCCCTTCTTCTTATATGCAATCTCCGAAGACCTGGAGTCCCGCACTAACCGCTAAAAAAGCGAACAGAAGTTCTTTGGGGAGTGTCAGATCACGAGTGTCGGCATCGGGCCAACTGTTAAGAGAAATGGATGTCGGTGCTCATAGGACTGGTTCAAGATATAAACATACAGAAGGAGATGGTGAGAACTTCGAGCAGCAGTCTGATAGTGAAGAAGCAAGAAATCTACCAGAAGAGACTCCTAATGGAGATGATGAATGTAAAAGTGATAGGGAAGTTGAGAAATAATAGTGTGTTCTTTTTTCAAGCTGAAGTTACAAAAGAGAAAGAGCCGAAACATCAGAAAGCGATTAAGGCGCTTAAAAAAGCAAATATCGACGAAATTGACAGTAAAAATTAACTCTTGACTCAATAAATGTTATCATTGCGGTGGTTTTTTAAAGAGCAAATAAAAGAAGAAGAGCTCAAGGAAAAAATGATTGATCAGTTCTATGAAAATTTAAGCTCACCATCAGCAACAAAATATAAACGAATCAAACCCTCAGTAATCAATTTATGAAACACCAGTTAATAATATTCTTTCGAAAGACGCTCAGATCGATAACTAGTGATGGTCGCTATCGAAGTCTCTCATTGCCAGATTACGAAGATGAAATAGTAATAAGAGCAATCTATGTGACCTTATTAATCTTCTGATTCTAGAACCCCGAAGATTTCTTGCAGGCAAAATCATTTGCGCCAGTCAGACGAAATCGCTCAGCTTCAGCGAGACGATACACACAACCAACGCGAGTTCAGCTTGGAAATATAGCAACTAATTATAATCTTGAGATGCTAACTATAGAGAAGAACAGATTCATCCCTACACTAGCATTCAAGAGGGCAAGACCCTTGGATGAAAGAAGAAGCGTTCCTATTCATTCAACCAACCGTCTCTTGTCGTCTCAAGAATCGAGAGGTCCGAAGCCAGGAATATTTTTGTTCACAGAATTGCAAAATAACACTCGCAGAAACCAAGAATTTGTTAATCACTTGAAAATGAAATTGCTCTACAAGCACCTTGATGAGATCATCATTGAATTTCTCTTTCAGCAATACACCGAACTTAACCTTGAGAATGAAAATTTTACTGATGACCTGAATGATCCGAATTTTAGAGCTAAATTCATCAAAAATAACCGAAGGCTGATTAACTTGTTGCGAGACAAACTTTGCAGGAACAAGCAATTTTTCAGCAGTTTATTCACAAAGACTTTTATGAATGTAGTCTTAGAAGAAAATCAACACCAACACTTTTTGGATTCGCTGGCTACTGATACCAAAATGACTTCATTCGAGGCTCAAAGTATTGATGTTAAAGATCAAACAAAAAATGAGGTACAACCCCCAACTCGGCCAAATCATCACACTCAGAAGAATTTCTGGATAAGAACTCATCCTCTCTCACCGAAAAGAGTTAACATTGGAACTGAAGGCGCTTCTAGTGAAGAGCAAATTGGTAAGACAATAACACAAGATTACCCTTTGGTTTCTGAATTTAAACCAGAGAAACTCCCGGATATTACTACCACTGCTCATAATACTCTTTCGACGCAGGATGTGATGCACAGCACTACAGCTTCAATTATACAATCAAAATTTCCGAAATTGACTGCTCTTAATAAAACATTGTCCAGCTTCAGTTTTAGAAAAGGTGCGAATTCAAAGTTAGAAGTTCAACTTTCGCCTGAATCTAAGCCTCCTCAAAAGCCTAGCTCTCAATATAAGGTAAACATCAAATCGCAATTTTTGCTGGCTAACTATTCATCTGCTGCGCTTCTTAGTCCCATATATCCCTCCAGTATTCAAATATAATACACAAAACTTTTTCCGATAAGAAAATAAAGCCATTGCACTATCCAGAGTTTCTGAATACTCAAATCAAGTATCGGAACACACCAAGAGTCATAACAAAATACACAGCAGTTGGAAATGATAAAACGGTTCAATCTCCATCACAGTCTAAAACAGAATTACATGTGACGAAGATTTCAACGGAGATTTCAGGTATAGTTATGCATCGATCTGCTCTTGCTAATGTTGATATTTTTTAAAAATACCAGAAAAAGAGAAGAAAGACTACATCCATTATTTCAATCTTATTGGGGAGCCTACAAAGCTCAACATCCACGGAATATTAAATAAAATTGACCCTCCCAATTCAGTACACTCTTATAGTCTCATGCTGATGGCTTCACGAATGGGACTAAAAATAACAAGTCAAAATTCTGACCTCGCCTTGATTCCTTATCTGATGCTTTCTCTTCAATTGCCGCCGCAGTTTGAACGAAAAATGACTGCAACTTATCCTGAAGAAAGAGTTTACATTCAAAAATTGTGCGAACTAAAGGTAGGAGCTCATCCAGCAGATCATTACTTTCATAAAGTGCTCGAGCATTTACTTCCAATGCGTATGAAAATACTCGGTGCTTTGAGGGAAGAAAACAAGAAAAGATATATTTGGAGCCATAGTTGGATGAAATTTAGCCAACCGAATGGAACTCCATTTTATTTCAACATGTTTTCAAAAGAAAAATCAGATTTTCTACCTCTGGAAGCGAAAAGCGTGATGTTAAAAACATCTCTCTTTCTGAATAAATATACAAAACCTGAGCAACTCACAGAGACCGCTTTACAAGGGCTAAATGACGAGATAAATCACATTTACGAAAAGACGAAAGATTCCACACAAAAAATGAAGGAGTTAATGGCTTTGGTTTCTCCCATCTCCAAGGATGGAAACAGCATCAAGAAATTCAACTTTAGTGAGATTAAAATAAAGCCCTAAAAATAATATGACAGTATGAGTGTGAATATGTTTTGAAGACACACATGTTAGTTTTCATTAAATTGGACACATCTAATACAGTATTGAGCCTCAGTTCATTCGAATGTTTTCTTTGTGCTTTGAGTTGAATCATATATTTTGTTCAGGAGCAACAATTTGAGTCTCTCATAGAAATAACCTCCCCTAATTGATAGTGGTCTGCAAGCCTTGTTAAGTGATAAGGCAGATTATTCGAAGGACAGAGAACTATGTGAGTATGCAATCTCAAGGATGAAAAAACAAGTTCCGGTTTGGCATTTTATTACGAATTTATATTTTCTTGCTGAGCTTGCTGCTAGAAACTCTGGCAACATATTAAGGAGGCATTCAAAAAGATGCCCAAGACTCTCAATTTTTTCTATAGACTGAATTAGTTTATGTTTGGTGAAAAGCGGATAGTTACACAACTCACCCAATAGGTATTGTAAAGTAACCTGAAGAAATTTATCCAAAAGTAAATTTAGATAAGATGTTCAAGCTCACTAATTCAGTCTCAAATTTTAAGCAAAAATTGATGTTTCCTCCAGATATATATGCGTGTATATCTGTCAATGTTGTTGTTTTGATGGATGCTTGGTTGAGAAATACCATAATTATTCAGGATTGTCTCAGAATAGTGAACTCTGATACAATCTTCTTCTATTCAGAATTTATTTTGCTCATACTTTCAGTCATTTGTTTGCTCTTATTCCGATTCATTGTAGGGAGATTTTGTTTCATGAGATAGCTAACTACCTTATTGAAGAAAAGGTCAAAATTAGTAGCAAGGCTCCCATTACATATCTAATCCATGCCAAATTTCGATCAAGTATTTGAACTCAAAGGAACATATCAAACTCGATTAATCATTAAATCAAAAACTTGCCTATAGAATACTGATTATTCTCCAGCTAATTCCAATTTATTCTGTGTATTTGACCAAATCTCATCCTTTGTTTCACGAGCATCCTAAAAGTACACTTATTTAATAGTCTGTTCAAAAAAACAAAAAAAAAAAGAAAAAATGATTCCCAACAACGTTAGAATAAATTCAAACGGAGAGGTTATAGTCCAGAGTGGTTCTCGGACGATCCCTGTATCTCCAGGTGGGGTGTCTCTCACAGGACCCAATCAGCCATTTCAAATAAGAAACCCTCAAAACCAAAGAAGGTATCCTGGAGACCTTATCAGGTCGATGATGCTTCCCTTTGAAGACGTTTTCTCAACACAATCTTTATTTGATCAATCTCAAACAAGAACTATAATTTCAACGCAAGGCGGCTTCGAAATGACAACTTCTTTTATTTCAATGCCAGGATTTTTCTCCCAGCAGACGATCACAACTGGAATACCTACCACTTCACAAAGGACCAGAGATCCGTTCAGTATGACCGCTCCTACAGAAACCAGACAAGGTCAACGTTCGATGCCTGAGCCAAATGTAAATCTTTCCTCAAGAACTGGGGGTCTCAGCAGTCTGTTGTTTGATGCATTCGATGTAATCCGAGATACCTTCTTTGAAGAGAGGAAACAAGAACAAGGCCTGACTCAAGAGCAGATACGAGGACTCGGAACCACGATTTTTGAAGATAAGGCAAAAACGCAAAAAGATGAAGAAAAAGAAGAAAGAGTCCCTCGACTCAAAGGAAGAAATGGAATTACAAAGAAACCTAAAGATGACCCCAAGGATGCGCTGAGGCAAAATCCCAAACGACAAAACAAAAAATCAGGAGTCGTTTCCAAAATTTCAAATAATAGAGAGGAGGTCGAGATTGAAGATGAATCTGAAGCCAAGATCATTGAAATTGAAGTGCCTAACTCGTCAAAATCAAAAAATGTTAAAGCGAAGGATAATACTGCATCCCAACAGAAAAATAATGAGGATGAAGGACCCACAAGTGATGGTACCTGTGCGATCTGTATTGGAGATTACAGAGGAGGGGATGAGCTTAGAAGCCTTCCATGCGAGCACAAATTTCACAAGGAATGTATTGATAAATGGCTCATAGTAAAAAATACTTGTCCCGTTTGCAAAAGGAAGCCGATTGATATTCCTGAAACGACGGCCAACTCTCGAAATAGAGGCGATTTCAGTCTTTCTTCTTTGCTTCAAGACTTCGAAAGAGATACTACCAACTTATTAAGAGCTGCTACATCAAATTTACAAGACCTTAATCCGTTCAGGAGACACACCGGCTCTTTTGACATTTTCGATTTAGCACATAGACCTCAAAATCCTGATACTATTAGCAACCCTCAAAGATTAGCCTCAAGTGAGGGAAGGTCTCAAACTGGAAATGTTATGGACACACAATTAAGATTCTCGAGCAGAGGCTCTAATCCTCCTTATTCAGGTAATGGAGGAACCCGAAACCCCCAGAGCAGAAATCCTATGTGAGCGAGCAAGTGTGTAGATGAAGCACTTTTTCTTGAAAACAATTTAATTGGCTTCATTCAAACCAAAAAATTCAGAATACTTATTATTCCATAATGCTTATGTAAATGTAGGTATCTTCAGGTAGTGTTTTTCTTACTTCACTTTCATTCTATTGTTGAAAGAGGCATTACTGTAAGAACTTGACTACACACTATCAAATTCCTGTCACAGAGCAGCACTTTTTTTTAGGGTCCCTACAAACTGAATCAACTTTCTAAGAAATATGAGCATCGTAATGTTAAGTTAGGATTTTTGCTTGTGTGTTAGTTGATCATGAGAGTCAATTTGATATTTCTGAAACAATATAAAAGGTGACAAATGAAGATGATACCCAAATAAATCTGTCTGCGAAATTTTCGACAAGTTATGCTATGTCTGAATTGAAATTACTCCTTGCTTTCGAAGTTTAAATCGATTTTGAGATTTGACATTGATGCAGACTCAGGTTCAGAAAACCCTCTCTGCATGCTAAGGGAAGGAAGTTTTATTCTAAGTAGGTTATGTTCAACAGAACCGAATTGTCTTCCGCTAAAGAGATCGATTTCATTATTCTGAGAATCACCGCCTTCGCTCGTATAAATGGAAGTCTTGCTGGCGACTTTTGCATTCATTTTCGAAGAGAGGAGTTTCCTCAGCTCAGTTGTTTCTGAGAGTTCTTCTTGCTCTTCAACCATTTTTGGCTCGTCTTCTTGGTCTAAATTATCATATTGCGGCTTGGATTTTTCTTCAGGTTTACGACCATACCGATCAAAATTCAAATTTTCTCGAATGTATTCATCCTCCGAACTTTCTTTTGGAATTCTATGAAGGTGATTTAATACTCCCGATTTCTTATTAAAACTCAAGGCTTTTCCTAACTTCTTTGTTATTTCTTGAGCAATTTTTGCTTCTAAAGTCTTTGTCCGGGGCTTCAGCCGTGGATTGCCTGCTTCAATCACAGCTTGCTCATATTCTTTAAGAGGAATACTATTTTGAGGCTTTGCTAGAGACCTTCTATATTTTAATATTATCTCTTGTTGAAGAAAAGTTCTATAAAAAGGCGTGGAGTGTCGAGAAAGGTTCATCGCGAAAGCTCTTTCCGATTCACATCTCGGCTTTTTGACAATTTCTTTGTGATGCTTTTCGGGTTCAAGTTCAATTTCATAAATTGGATTTAGTTTTAAAATCTGATCGTCAACGACAATCTTTTCTTCTCGAATCAATTTTATCAGTTTGGAAGGATTTCCTTTGGCTTGTTTAACAGCATTTAATTTGATGATTTCTTCTGTGGAAGCGCGAACTCCATATTCTATTTCTGTAATTGCTGAGACCAGGGCTCCACTTTCTTCTAGTGAGAGCCGCTGAAGCTTCCAGTTTGATTTGATGAACTCGCTTTCAATCTTTGATTGGCTATCCCCATTCACTTCAGATTTGGGCATGGAATTTGACCTCTCGCGATTCGGGAAACTCTGAGTTGTTGTGACAACAATCGTTGATATTTGACAGATTTGGAGCACCGAGAATATGAGATAAGGAAATTCAGCAATATTTTCATAGAATGAATCAAAGTCATCAAAGATAAGAAGCATCTTTTTATTGCGGAACACATTTGTTATATTTTTCTCGAATCTTGAACCATATGTTTCCGAATTTAAGGCCTTTTTGATCATATCCAAAAGATTGGCTTTCCAATATTTTCTGAGAGGGAAATAAAATATTCCATCTGGAAATAGATTTCGAACGAGCATGTAGTACGCGGCCTCTAGCACCAGTCTCGTCTTGCCAGACCCGGGCTCTCCTGAGACTTTGAGGAAATTTGTTTTTTCTCCTTGAGCTAGCAGCTTGCTTATTTCATATATATCCTCCCTTCGACCAATAAAGGGGATAATCGATTTCTGGATATTCGTGGGAGATAAAACAGTGCTTATGTCCTCAAGAATCCCGTTAGGCAATCGAAATTCCTCATTTTCAAAAAGTTTCCTATTGCGCGCCTCTGAATCATCGGAAGATAGCAGCAGGGTGGCTCCTTCCCCAAGCAATTCTTTTACTTTAGCTTCTTTACCCAGGAAAAATGAGAAAGCAATGCAATCAAATGTATTCCTTAGTGCCGCATCAAAAGCCTTCTCAACGGCTCTTCCTTCGACAAGTTCAACAAAGAAGAACATGCAGAATTTGTCTATAAATTCACTTTCATACAATGCGAGACGCGAATTTATTCTTATCTCCTGTCCATCTCTCGGTTTAAAATTAAAAGTGATTACATAAGGAACCCCCACTTCTTTGCTAAAAAATTCAGCCAATTTAGTATTATTTTTGGATGCAAGCAATATCAACTCCACATTTCTTTCTCCAACTCCATTTTTATTTGAGATTCCGCATTTGCGCGTTTTAAGTCGAGACTCTTCAATTATTTCAGTCAGGTGCTGATAAGTTATAATAAACGGAGCGCCTTGGGATTCTTCTGCAACCAAACCTTCTTCATGTGCAATGTCCAGACTTAGCTGGATTATCCTGCATCCAGAATCGAAGGCTTCTGTTAGTGATTTTAGAGTTAAGACTTCGAATTTCAGATGAAGGCTTTTTTGGGTATCCTTCAAGGAGTGGATTAAATCAGACTTGAAGAAGGAGTTAATTTGAATTTCAGATGTGTTAATGAAAGTTGCAGAAGACGTTTCTTGTACCGAATTCTGAGGAGTGATGGGGCTTTTTAGTTGATGAGTTATGAGTGGCGATGACCGCAAGAAAAATATGATATTAAAGAAGCTCTCTCTGATCTCTTGATTGATTTTGTTGATAAGATTCTTTATTTTTGTTTCATAACTCGAATCGTTTATCTTTAAAAATAAGGCACATAAGTCAGACATATAAGTTAGAAATATTTGTTTTACCTGTCTCACGATTCCAAGAGCATGCTCTTGAAGGCAAAATTTCTTTATTTCATCTAACTTATTTGCATTTTGAAGAACGGAGTGTACTTGTCCCGATCTATCCCTTTCCTTGTAGAGCCTGTCGATGTACATGAGGTGAAGAAGTTAATTGTCATTGTTTACATTAATTGCAATTCAGCAAGCGTATAATGAGTTTTAAGTTCCAGCTTCTTGCAATTTTTGGCGGCAAAGATGCTTGAAGCATTTTTTAATTCAGTCTCAAGCTGGCCCTTGAGTTTCTCCTGTTTCGAATAGCTCATCTTCGTCTTTGAGATCAAAAGAGCAACTGATGCTCTTTGAACGTCGAAATTTGAACTCATCTGTTCCAGCAACTTGTTACAGTTATATTTGAGGATTTTTTCGACGCTGTGGAAACGCTTCTGTTCTTCAGACACATGGATATGGTCAATATTCGCATATTTTCCTCTCTTCAGTTTATAAAAAAAGTACGCCTTTGTGAAATTTAGGGCCACGTTTATTCCATTCAGCCACTCTTCATTCTCAGGAGGATCACTTAGTTTTAACTTGTCTATCATTTCAATTTCTGCAAAGAGTGTATTGTACAGTGTTTCCGCCTCCTGCTTTTGATTCACAGCGACGGCCATTATAAACAAGTGTAATTTTATTTTTAGCATTGTGGTTCTCTCATTGACCACTCCAAGTTCATGTACTTTCCCAATTATAGTGGAAGCCAAGGAAATTGTTCCCTCCGCTCTGGTTGAGTAGATCTTAGAGCAAGTAGGTATCGCCATCCATAAGATTTCGAGTATATCGAGCGTTTTTTCTCTGTATTCTACGGAAAAAAAGCATTAAAAAGAGAACTTATAGAAAATATTTAATACCGTCAGAAGAGAGGAGGACTTTTAACATGTCGAGATCTAAGCAACATAAAAAATTTGTTTCTTGCTCTTGGAAAATTGTCAAGAGGCCTTTTATCCCATCAAAAGTCATCCTCTGAAGATAGATAGAAGTCATTTTTCCTTCTGTAAAGTGCTTTTTATAAAAGTAATTGCTCTGTCTCAGGGACCAAATTCCATGATCACTGACAATTGAATTTTCTACGAGCTGCTCGCTGTAAAAGTAATGGACTTTTGCACGTTCAATCAAAGTCAATGCAAAGAGGGTTAAATATTCAATCCTTGCAAATAGCCACTCAGGAAATTCATTCCGAAGGCTCTTTGAGATAACTTGATAAACTGATTGTGCCGGCTTAAAATAAATATTGGCATTTGCGCTTTTGGCAATAACAATCCAAAAGTAATTTCCAGGCTTTATTTCAGGCTCCAGATTCCTATCACTTCCATTCTCATCGTTCTCTTCC
>ENA-UOUE01000006-UOUE01000006.1-compost-metagenome-genome-assembly--contig:-NODE-6-length-129846-cov-9.271652_pt1 | contig 129846 bp, 74 predicted proteins | sample MGYA00238146_ERZ747223 | MGnify/ENA primary metagenome ERZ747223 (study PRJEB28781, sample SAMN06268865) | compost metagenome | isolation source: single cell | place: USA: California, Emeryville, Joint... | reverse complement strand
CATGAAGAATCACACACTACAAATGTTCGTAAATTAGATTGAAAAATCGAGATCGGATAGCAGTACCGATGCATTGGCCGCCGATTAATGATGCAGGAGAGTTGCAGCTTGTGCATGCGGTAGGATCAGCAGCATGACAGGTAGCGCAACTAGAATCACATGCTAATTCGTCGAAAATAATCAGATAATTTAGAGTGTTAAATGCTTACTCATGCAAGTTCCTTGGGACAGAAATTCATTGGAATTGCACGTCAAGCAATCGTTTGAAGCAGGTCCACTACATGTGAGGCAAGAAGAATCACATTCTATCGAGTTTATATTTTCCGATTCTTGGTAATAAATGACACTTACCAATACAACTATCTCCGTATAAAATATATGGAGGAGCACAACTCAGGCATTCGTGTTCAGAAGCTCCAAAGCATGTGACACAAGAAGGATGACATTCTATTGAGTATAAATATCGTAATTCCTCCCACTAAAAATGTTTACCAACACAAGTTCCTTCTGGAGTTAGCGTCCTCGGAGGAAGACAGCTCAGACATTGATTTGAAGAAGTTCCGCTGCATGTCTCGCAAGAATAATCACATTCTATCGAGTTTATATTTTCGATTCTTGGTGATAAAGGAGACTTACCAATACAACTCCCTTGGTATAACGTACTTGGTGGAACACAGGTAAGACAGTCATATACTGAAGGTCCGCTACAGGTCTCGCAAGAAGAATCGCATGCTATTGGTTTGTACGAGTATAAAACAACAAAATAGGAGAAGGCGATTTACAGACGCATTCGGAGCCGAATAAAACTTGAGGAGGATAGCAACTTAGGCACGCCGTATGGCCAGCACCATTACACGTCTCACAATTAGGGTTGCATTCTGAAGTATTTTCGTCAATTCTATTGTATTTCGAGTTCAAAGTTACCGAGGCACTGCCCATCCGATAAGTACCGGTTACTTGCACAGGTTGAGCAATTTGAGGATGATGGGCCGTTGCACGTTACACAAGAGCTATCACAATTTTCTAACCGGATGATTAAATTCATATTAACTATGATATCCCATACCAATACATTGTCCATTCACAAGAATCAGTGGAGCACTGCAAGAAAGGCATTTGTTAGAACCTGCTGTTTTACAAGTTTCGCATGAGGGGTCGCAAGCTGCAATGCAGAAAAATAATCAGTCTCAAGAAGCTTTGTCATGCTTGTCTACGCTGGCAGGTAAAATTCTCATCGAGATAATATCCAAAGTCACAGCTGAGACAATCACTTGAGCCATCGTCATAGCAATCCATACATGGATGGGTACAATCTAATTCATTAGAAAGGCCTTGAGAAGAGAAGGGATGTTAAGATCTTACAAACGCAACGAAAATCAGAAGTGAGTACTGCTGGTGGAACGCAACTTGTACAGTGGGAAGAGGTCGGGCCCATACAGGTTTCACATGACCAGTCACAGTCTCAAGTTTTGTAATAATTAACTTCAAAACGACTTTCGAATTTACATGCACAATAATGTGAACCATTCAGCACTTTCCCAGGTGCGCAGGTGAGACAATGAAATTCAGATTCTCCGCTGCAAGTCAAACAATCAGGATGGCAAGCTATTGCGGTTTATTGAGATTATTCATTAGTGGGAGGCTTAACAATTACGTTCACACGCCCAGGTAGAAGAGTTGGCATAATATCCATCTTGACATGGGCAACCCGGAATCTGACAAACTAATAACAAATCATAAGTTGGCTAATTGAATGTTCTGTTACCTTGACAAGAAAAGTCTTCATATACAATCTGATTAGACTGGCTGCAATTAGTACAAGACTGATTTGAAGATCCATAGCAGGATGAACAAGTAGGATCGCATGCTGTTCACGTTTATGCTAATAGAAAGGAGGAAATCATGATACTTAAGCATTCTCCATTAACCAGAGCCTTGCCAGTGGGACAACTCGTGCATTGGGTAGAATTTGGGCCAACACATGTTGCGCAACTTGGATCACAAGCTAGAAATGCCAGTTAAGTTAAATCGCCAATAGGAATCGTACATCTGCATTGATGTTCATATAAGACCAATGGGTAAAGGCAGCTTGTACAGCCCCACTCACCTGGCGTAACACATGTATTACAACTTGGATCACAGGCTATATTAATTGGTTGTTAGAAAACAGATGGTAAAGCCCTGTATTTACATTGGCATTGGCCACTCCAAAGTACTCCTCCAGCACAACTAGTACACTCAGAGGATGAGCTTCCAGAACAAGTAGCACAACTTGGGTCACAAGTTTGGCTGACCGCAAGGTAAGTCAGAGTGGATAGTACCGCTAATATGAGGCAAGGGTCTATTTTCCTCATTAAGGTTTGGTTTTATTTGATTATCTGGTGCGTTCAACGTTTGAGGTGTGAATTAATCACTTTTAATTTATTAGTTATCTATCTACAATCTGTAAAGATAAATTATTAACTATGGAAGGTTGACGACAAATAAGAAAATTTATTAGAGTCTGACTAAAAGGGAGAAAAAAAAAGAGGAACCCCTACATATGCCTGGAAAAGCTTGTGTTTATTCCTTTAAAAAGGGTTTAAAAGACGGTTTTTTGTGTAAATTCTTAGAGTAGAACCATGGAACATCAGCTAGATAGTTCTAACAACAGCCAACTCGAATCAGAAATAAAACATTTTATTCATAGATGGATGCCTGTGCTATGACTGTTTATTTTTTCTGTTAACGTATTACATATTTCTTTAATTAGAGTACAGTTTTAGTAGCAAGCATCCTATGAAATAAATTTATTAAAATCAAATAAAACTGAATAATTTTATTTATTCAAAGCTTGAGCTGCAATACAAACAATCCTTGGCTTTTATTGTCGTCACACGATCTATCCTAAAGAAAGTTTCATAACTAACAAAATGAGGTCGCGACACTCATCCCAAAGCGAAAGAAAGAGAAATATTGTGAGCAAAACTGACAACTCTAAGCTGGTTTTTTGATTTTGAATTGATATATATAAAAACTCATTTGGAAGGAACTGCTAAAGAATTTCGATTAATTAATTTTATTGAGGATCGAAAATGATCTCGAACTCCAATAAAAATTACAAAAAGTTAGAAACGTTTGAGTTCGAGTTCACGATACGCTCTTGATTCAAATAATTTTTGTTAAAAATTGTCATGGGATTATGTCTATCAATGCTCAGAAATTTTGAAACAATTCTAAGAGCAGGATGTAATGGAGTTGTAATACTTCCAGATTCACGTTAGAGCTTTTTACTTTTTTAGCGGTGGCAATTTTTGGGTTTGAGTTGATCAATGGTAACATTGAGTAGAGATATTTATTTAACATTTGAGACTTAATCACGTGGTGATATTTCCCTCGATTTTCTGCGCCAAGTGGTTACCAGTTAGTTTCATATGAAGTCATTTGATTTGAGAAGGTAACAGCATGAGAGGTGAGTTTACGGTATTGAGGAGGAGCTAAATTGCGCTTTACCTCCAAGTTTCTCAATAGCAGTTGAGAATCGAAAAGCATTAGGATTCATCCTCTCTTGGTGTGAGTTTGACTTCAGAAAATTGCAGATCAAGATTGTTTATCAGAATTTTTGGGATGAAAACTTTTGAAGTTTTACTTTTCTGAGAATAAATTCAAATATTTGGATTCGGACTTGAAATTAACTCTCAATGAAAATCTAAGAAAGACATATCTTGTATGGTGATCTATCACTCTGGTATTGGTCAATAGCATCCCATTTTGATATTTCTTGGTTGCTTGATGAATAAGGATTTGAAGAGCCATGAGAGACAGCGAACATTCTTTTCAAGAAGGCAGCATCTCTATCTCCGAAATTATTATGTGAAAAAATAAGCCATCCTAGCGTGGAGTGCAGAAAATGAATTAAAATAGCTTCCTCATTCTTTTTCTGAATCAAAGCGCACAGAGTTTGTCGTTTTTAACTCAATTTGGAGAGCGAGATTGATACAAGAGTCGAAAATTTGGAGATTTTCCAAGTCTCACAAGTGAACGCGCATGTTGAATTCTTTTTATCTTTGACATTGTTATCAATATGATGATACTTTATTTTCAAGAATTGTTCAAATGATTTTGCTCCTTAATGACTCGTTGAGAGAGGTTGAATAGAGATTCTACTTGGATGCTATTATCATGCTTGTGGGTTACCACAAAAAAAATTCGTTTTCGATCTCGATTTAATTCGGAATTAGATAGGAGCATCAGTCACTTTCAACGTGGATAAAATCGACTAAAATAGGCAGATAAGTTCAACCTTAGATTCTTAATGTTGGAAATCTTAATCCAACAGCAAGATATTTCTAGAGATCTTCGGAAAAACCATAAAAAATAAAGTTTTTCACTTTCCAGCTTCTAGAGAAATAGTCGCAATTTTGATTCAAGATGTTGGGAAGCCAAGACCTGGGCTCAAAAGATTCCGAATAAGGATCACCAGAATCCAACTAATATTTCCTCAGCATCTAAATCGATAATTGTAGAAGCTTTTATCGTTTAGGATCAGGCCATAATTGGTTGATCTTGAGGAGTAGACTATGAAAATACTGAACCTCAGTAGCATCTGGATTCTTTTCTTGTTCTCCTCTTCCTTGGCTGCTTTGAGTTTCACTACCAAGTCACTATTTCGTAAATTCCAACCAAAAAGCGAGCTATTGCATAGACTTATATTCTTGACATTGGCAAGACAAGACCAACAACAGATTGTAGTTTTCAACTGCAAGCTCATTTCATTGAAGAAGGAAGTGTAGCTGGACTTCATGATGAAAAAATATCCTCTAATTTTATATGCATATACACTTTTCAGAAATTATTTTAGACTGGAAAAATGTGAAATTGAAGATTTGAGCAGTGAATTAATTTACAAATGAATCAGCAAAACTATTAATTTACGAGCTTTCTTTCCTGCTATGTAGATTGCTTGATTAAATGTTTTTTTCTGGTATGATGACTGAAGACTCACTCATAGCTCTGCACTCACAACATAGTTTCAACATGTTCTTATTTAGAGAGAGTCTGTATACTTTGCCGTAACTTCCAACTGAATACTCCCAAGAAAGCTTGCGAAATCGCTAATTTTTCATAGCAAATTGCTGAAGTTGTGCGAAAACGAATAAATATCAACAATCTAACGAAAGCAAAAGCTCCTTTGAAACGAGGTTGAAAAGTGAAGTAACAAGTGGCCTGGGAAGTCATAAAACGATAAATTTTTCCAACTAAATTTGCTAATCAAGCTAATACAACACAACACAGCAAATATAATTGATTTTTAGATGTTCTGAAGGGACTAGTAGCTTTTTTAAATTTGATTAGAGATCTCTAATTTCTGATCCTTGAGTTTAATGCTATTTCATCTATCCCTGCCCCTAGAACTTTTGAATCAATCTGGAAAAGCTTATAATTGGTTGAAATACGTTAATTGAGATATCGATTATAGGTCTATAATCTAATCTCAATTATGCAAAAAATTCTGAAAAAGACTGAGCACCTCTGCATATCAAAGGACTTTGATTTCATCGATTATACCCAAAAGCCAACTACTCTTCTACCTTTGATGATATTTACCCAACTAAACCCAACGACTTATCTCACCACAGAGACATGAAGCCTGCAATGACAGAATTTGATATTGAGCTCAATGCTCAGCCATCAGAATAGCATAATTCTACCGATCTCTACTCAAACCTCGCAAATCCTGACAATCTCTCTCATGAAGAAGCCAAAGTTTCAAATCTCCAAAATGACGAAAACTTGTCCTTCCCAGAACCAATTCAATTCGATAAGAAAGGTACTTCATCTAAACGCAAGCAAGGCAATGGCAAACCAAAAAAAGGTCGAAGAAAAAATCGAAAGACAAAAAAATCCGTTCAAACTGGACAAGTCTTATCTGATCCCGCAGCTGATGCTGATTTATTGAGATCTTTCTCGATTCTACAAATTACGTGGTGGCATCTCCGAAAGAAACGAGTTTTGTGGTGACTGTGAAGCCAAGTGAAGAGTTTTTACAGCGAATCAGTCCTAACAAGAACGATGTCAAAAATTTTCCGAAGAAACTGGGGAGATAAGTATTCGGATTATTTAACAAAGACAAAACAGTTAAGTAATTGCAATAAGGTGTTGAAGGACCAAATAAGCTGGAAAACTTTGAATGCTTATTGCTCCGGGGAGAAGCTTATAGAGAGAGTGAGTCTCGAAGCATTTCTGAAGATGTTTTTTGAGTTTATAAGAGAGAAAGACGCTGAAGATTTGAAAAATACGAAATCCGCGGGTACCACTAAGGTATTGCACATTATCAGTTTTATGTGCCTCAAATTAGCTGGCAAAGAGATAGAAGATAAAGGTGTGGGTTATCAGAAAATTAAGTTCAGGAACAGCTTTCCAGGGATAGTGATTGTGTGTGATTTGTAAATATAAATCCAATGAGAAAATTTTTTGAATTATAAATTGTGGTATTACTTGTGTATTTTGGGTTGTTTTCCTTATGATTACTCATTTTTCTACGCTTTGAATCAATAAAATTCACTAAGACTAATTTCAAGTCCAAAGTAGCTCTCTTTTAAAGTTTTGGCATACATACAAACTTCTTTTTAAAATAACTCCTACCGAACTAAGGTATTAAGACCAAGCATCAGCTGTATCATATCTCCTCATTTCAATAAAAGAATTGATTTGCGCTTGATTGACTTGTGTTCTCCTAAAATAAATATTGTCAGCAAGAAAACATTAGAGATACCTCTCGCTGACAGATCGCAAATTTCTACAAAATAGAGTAACAGGTTAAAGGTTTGTTTGTTTAAGCTGCTCATGATTTGCTCTTTGATTGTTTAAGTCACCACGGAAAATTCAGAAAGAAGACGACGGTATTTTGTATCAGCTGCTTTCTGAGGTTAACATCTGCATTTGTATGTATGAATCCGTGCTGGTAACCCCGAAAGATCTTTTCTGATGCAGATGTAAAATAAGACTTTTTCGTCTGACAGTCGGACTACAAATATTATTTTTTCGCACATCATGATTTTCTTTTCAGCAATTTCTCTGGCAAGCTTCTCAGTAAGCTGCTAAAAAAGTGTGTTGTGGCTGTAAGGAAGGAGTCCGCAGCCAATATTGAGTCTGTGGCGCGTTCCTTTTGTCTCAAAAGAAAAAGTATCAGTCAATCAAAATGTTAGTGAGGCCAGAAGGGAGCCGATCACCTTATTTTCTCATCCAAAGTTTTCTCATCATCCATTATTTCCGAATTTTGCTCCATTTTGCTAAAAACTCCCTTACTCCATTGGTAAATACTTCTTTTCTTTGGCAACACCCTCACCATGGCTGTCTATCATCCGTAGCAGACTACAGCGAGTTCAGAAAAGCATTAATTACTTTGATTGTTAAGGGAAAGCAGGCGGTTTTCCATAATTTCTTTATTTAGATTGATTATCTACGGAAAGAACTCAAATACGAGACATTATGTTATCTCTAGATTATCAGTATCTTAGAAAGCCTCAATTCTCGTTCTTCTTTTAATACGCTAGTTCTTATCGCAAAGGCTAGCGGATCTTCGAAAAAATTCTTTGCGTGTTCAAAAATAACTTCTAATTAAATTCGTGAAGTAAACCCCGGCCGCTAGTCTCACTGTTTCGTCGTTTGTGACTCACAACGGATCTGCTTTTGGAATTACATGATTACGCCTCAACTCTCTATTACGAGGCTGCAACGTTTGCGATTGAGAAATTCGTTATCATTCATTTGATATGAATATGTAAATCCATGTTTCACCTTGCGGTTATGAGAGTTACCTCAGCTACTCCAAAAAGCTCATTTCGTATCGACCCAAAATTTGAAAGATAGTTTGTGAGGGCATTGGAGGAATTTTATGAGATTTTCCGGCTTGAAATTGTCGACTTTATTTCAATTGGCTGTTTGAAATTTTCTGATCTGCTGTCTACTAGTATTTTGAGACGCGCTGACAGAGGTTCGATTTAATTAATTTTTTTAATTTGTCTACCTTGGGCTATTAGAGGATGGATATAAATCAAGAGCCTATAATTCAATCAATATTAGAAAAACAAAAGATCCTTTGAGCATACTGAACCACAATAATGGATTTCGTCAGCTATAGTCAAGGAAACTCACCCTTAAGAGGCGAAGACCACTTCGCTGAGATTTTCCAACGAATCTTCAAGCTTCCGGACCTGGACATCCAAAAGAAAGGCATTGAGAACGAATTAGCCTCTGAATCATCTGAACAACACAATATCGAATACAATCCAAGTTTGACCCACCCTGACAACACTTTCCAAGAAGAAGCCAAAGTATCAGATATCAATCCTTCTCGGCTTCCTTCTTTTACAATCCAATACGAAAAAAGCAATTCTATGGAGGAGGAACACTCAAATGAAGGGCTCGGTAAACTTTATGATGATCATATGGAGCCTCGATGGGAAGAGAATCAGCAGGAAGAACCCACTCACTCTGCTGATGAAAGCGCTGAAATGGTCTGTGATGAACTTCAACAGACTCAAGCTACTGAACCTCAACCCAGTGCTATATCAAGCAGCGAGTTAATCAAGCAACTCCTTGATCCTGAGAATTATACTGTGGATTGGACTCGCAAGTCAAGCACCTTCAAAGTGTCTGTTAAGCTAAACGAAACGATTTCCAAGCTTCTTGCTGATCTAACCAAGGGATCTGACCCAAAGAAGAACGATGCTAAGAACTTCCCGAAGAAGTTCGGGGATCAGCTTTCAGATTTTTTAGCTAATGAAAAGAATCTCGTAGCCAGTAAGAAGCTCTTCAAGGATAAAACAAGCTGGAAAATACTGAACGCTTATTGCAGCGGAGAAAGCAGAATTCCGATGGTGAGTCACAAAGCTTTCATCAAAATGGTTTTTGAGTTCGTAAGATTGAAAAATATCGAAGAATTACAAAACGCAAAGTCTGAAGTCGCTGCGAAGTTCTTGCACATGGCGAATTTTATGTGTACCAAGTTGGCTTGCAAGAAAATTGAGGACTCCAAGGTGGATTATGAATCCATTACCTTTAAAAGAGGATTTCCAGCAACGGTGATTGAGTGCGAACTGTAAATAAACTCGTTTCTGTGATTAGAATTTAAATCATAATTTATAGCTGCTTGCGAATTTTAGTGTCTTTTAGCGTCTTTTATTAATTATATGTAAAGTTTTCTTCCTCTCAGAGACTGTCATTTACAGGAGTTGCTTGCAATTTATTAATTATGCACTTGCATATTAATAGGTTTTAATGAGACTATGAACCCAAAATCGAAAATTAACATATTGGAGCATAAAAATTTAAGAAATTGAGGACCATATTGAACGAAGTTGAAATAAATGAAAATTGCCATCTGAGGTTTCTGAGAGGTATTGATGATGAAGCGAGTGCGATTGGAATTTGAGAAAGTTCAAATTGGAGAAGATATTCAGAAATTGGAAGGCCTTGCTAATTTGTTCTTAATTTGACGAGTTTAATAGATATGAAATTGAGATTTTCCCTGGTTCTTTTCTCCGAAGTTTTCATGTTTCCGGCTCATTTCTTCTCAAACTCTGCAATATATGCCTTTTTCTCTCACTTGCACAAACTGACAAACGCTATCTGAATGTTGCATTTATCTTCATCCAAATAATTTAACATATTTTTCATCTACATTCATTTTTTCAGTTTTTTTTCCTCCACATGGTAGCTAGAACGTAGTTCAATCGCCAATATAACTAAAACCAAAGTTTTACTCTAACAAGTAAAGCTGTTTATTGTTGTGTGGGTGGACAACATTTCTGATAGAACAGAATAGAAAATTCTGCATCAGCATCAGAACAATTTTTCTTCATGCAATTGTATGCTCAGGACGAGTTAGCATCTTGCTAACGCTAAACAGTATCAATGATGATAGCAGCCGCAGATAGTAGAGGGTAATATTCTCCTGTGTTGTGAATTTTTCCGCTAATTGAATTAATCATCGAAAAGATATGTAGAAATGAGGAATAAGTAACTAAATAAGGCATGCGTTCTTCTCTGACTTGTTCAAAAAACCTCAATTCACACTACGAATATGCCACTGCCAATACTGAAAAAATAGCAGTCTTAAGATTTGGCAGCGACCAACAAATTTAAACTAATTAAAAATAGTGAAGTTGGAGGCTGGATGTTAATTACTACATATTCAATTTTAGCGACACAAAAACAAAAGATAGACCATCTTGCGCTTTCTGATGTCATACAGTTACAAGGAAGAGTAAAGAGCTCCTTGAGAAACTCATAATTCACTAATCAGAGGTGTAAAGGTCAAGCTGACACAACCTCCTTGGCTGACCGATATCGCGACCTTTATTTTCACAAACCCTCCATAAGCATCTATTTACCTCAAAGTTCAAGAAAATCAATGTAATGCTGAAGGAAATCTTGGAAGTTTTAAACTGTCTACTTGCTTTGATAACGCGTGATATCGTGATTTTTATTACTACTATTAATTTCTGATCCGAAGGCCTAGAAGTTAGACACATTTGATTAAGGTCTACCAAAGAATGCCTATATAATCAAGCAGTTTATAATTGAATTCATTCCGAAAACAAATTTCGACATTGCAATAGCCACCATGTTTATGTGTGAACAATACGTCGATTACAATAACGAAGCCTCTTCTTGGAGAGATCAATACGCTCTTGAGGATCTTGCCTCACCAAAACTTTTTGATTCAAACCAAAGTTCATTTGTGAAGCGCTCAAAGAAGGACTTCGAGTTCGAGCTCTTCTCTCAGCAATCAGAACAATACAATCATGATGAGCCTAATATCGCTAATATTGATTTTTTCCCAAACTTCAATGCTCAAGTGGCAGAATACCAATCTACTGAACAAATTAATGGAACTATCTCAGCTGTTGACGCTCATCAGGGCCTTTCTGAGTTACTTGAAGCTCTGTATCAGCCTCACCGGGAGGAAGAGCCGTTCCAACAGTTCCGACAGGAAGAAGGGCCATTCCAACAGCTCCAACAGGAAGAAGAGCCGCTCCAAATGGAAGAATGCCCCGTCCAAAGCAGGGAAACCATACCTCAGACCACCCAGACACAGCCTGTGCCCGAATTAGACGGAGCCTCAATGCAGCTGATTAGCAATCCTGAAAATTACATCGTGAATTGCTCAAGTGACAAGACATTCAAGGTGTCAGTAAGACCCAAAGAAGAGATTACTAAGTTTATTGACTCGCAAAACCCCAAAAAGAACGACTCCAAAAACTTTCCCAAAAAACTGGGAGACCAAATGGCAGATTATTTCTCACAATTCAAAGACCTTTCTGACTGCAATAGCCATTTTAAAGATAAAACCAGCTGGAAGACTCTAACCACTTTCGGCACCGGAGAGAAGAAGATCGAAGGAGTTAGTCAAGTTGCATTCATAAAAATGTTTTTTGAATTCATCAATGAGAAAGATATTAACGATTTTCGAAAAGGAAATTCCTCACCAACGGCCAAGATATTCCACATGGTCAATTTTATGAACCTTCAGCTGGCATGCAGAGCGATTGAAGAGTATGGAGTGAAATATACGGCTATCAATTTTAAAAGGGGTTTTCCAGTCACAGTGCTTGAGTGCGAATTGTAAATGAACGAGAAGAGCTCAAATGAGAAAGTTTAATAGTGTTAGTGGGATTTACTGTTTTGTTCTTATATATGATAGATTAAGTTCCTCTTCTCTGCTAATCGAGAGGATATTTAACATGCAAATGTTTATGTGATGTGTTAATCTGCTGCTAAATTAATGGAATGCATGAAGAATGCACGAAAAATAGCGTGCTCATGGTTACAGTTAACTTGTCTCAACTTAGTTAATTGTGATGTACCTGTTATCATCGCATTAACAAATTAAGGCTATTATATTGGAGTTCGGAAATAAGCAATACGATGGGTATGGCAACCCTTAAATAATAAAGAAGAGTTGAAAGCTAACTTCTTGTTCCCGTCACACTCCATCCTCTCAGTTACTCGTCTCTAAGTGGCCGAAATTCGATGCAGAGGCTTGTTATGCAGTTAATGACATATTTTTTTGAAAATGCGCTGTCAGATCGAGATGACTCCCCACGGACGGCCTCAAAAAGGCTCAGTCTGCCATCCCCAAACGAGTGGTATACCAAACAACGAACCAATTAAGCATTTCCTCCATCATGAGAATTATTTAATGGATGATCCGTGAAATAAGAAACACCTTCCAGTGTCTTTCAAGCAGAATTAACAAACTTTACAGCCTCTTGCTCCCCTTGCCACTCGACCTGGTTCAAATAAATACGAAGCTTGCAGTTTTGCATAGAAATAGAAGATCAATTCTCCGATTATTTATGATGAAACGAGTTTCAAGGGCTGTAACAAGCTCTTCAAGGATAAGACAAAAGGGAAAACTTTAAGCATTCTTTACAGAGTGACAAAATGCCAAGGCTCGAGCCGATGCAAAGTTTTCTTAGCAGATCGACAACTTCGATTAGAGTATGCTACTTTTCAAGGCATTGCAAGAAAAAAAATCTAAATTTCTCGTCTTCCACTAACAGCATTGGAAGAAGTTATTTGATAAGCTCCTACGAAGATGATGAAACCAATTTTCAGGCTCATGTATTTGAAGTCAAGATTCATGTAATCCAAAAAATAATCGCACGAAACTTAATTAAATGAAACGATATGCTCGTGACCGAGACTCTCTGAGCCTTCTGAGCAGCTTTGCTAATAAAGCGAGCTCAGTTAGAATTTGAAAAAGAATTTTCTTTATCGAAGAAATCAATAAAAAATCGCACAATCCGCGCAAACTTAATCGAAGCAAAATTTAAAAGCAGAGCTGAAGAGGTTAATTAACTGAAAAACGAGCATATCCTCTGTGTTTATTCTCTTTAGTTTTAGTGAAATCAATGCGTTTTTGTGGAAGATGTTATAGGCATTTCATACATTCACTATGAGAAGAGATCGTATTTGATCTCTGTTTTTGCCTCCTACGATAATGAACCTTATTCCAATCAAAAAATGTTCATGTACACATAATATTGCTATTTTTCTCCCTCGATAAGCACATAAGCTGATTCGTAGTTCCTTAAGGAAACCGTTTGACTAATGTAGCTTGTTTTCTACAGCAATTAAATAACTTTTCTCGCAAATGAGGAGGAAAACCCCTTTATCTCATTCAGAAATCACAATTAGCTTCTCTTATCATGAGCTAACTTCGGAGTAGGTCACGAGAAGCCCTACTAATAACATCGATGAGTACTATAAGTAGATACCACATTTGTTTTGCAGGTTTTTCTAAAACAAATGAATAATCAAAAAAATCCTTTAGAAAGATGCATAATTAGCTTATCAGAACCATTCATCCTTTGGTTGTTCTGAGAAAGATCCGTGTTCTTCGACTTTTCTCACATGTTCAAGGGTGCTACTAAAGTTCGCGTATTAATCCTGTATGGTATTTTCAGTGCTAGCACTCCAAAAGCTCATTCTTTGGTAGAAAAACCCCTGAAATCAGAGAGATAGAACGAACATCTTTCACTTTGACGTGGATTCAAGCTCATCTGTTTCTAATATCCAGCAAAAGAAGTGAGCTAGGGACAAAATATTATCAATTTTTCTGCTTAGTAAATTCAAATGGATGACGAATTCTGATCAACATCGTACCGATAAATCCAAAAAATCATTTCAAACAATCATAAATAAATTAAAAAAGTTTAATATTTCCATATCCTTGCGGAAATGTTCCCTCAATTCGTTTCTCCTGATTATTTTCGTGATTACCCAAACTCTCCTGGTTGTAACGACGACTTATTCCATCCGTTGGATAATGCTCTGACACAGCACAAAGACACTACTGTTCCAAAGCAAAAGAAAGACTTTGATTTCGACCATCTATCTGAACCACTCCCATTCCCTGGCCTATCCCCTCAATCAACACAAATAGATAAAGTTAACTTCGACTCACTCTCTTTCGACAGTCCCAGGGACCCTCATATTTCTCTGATTCGTGAACAAATTGAAAAAGATGATCCCAGGTCCACCACCTCTGAAGGCATTTTAAATCAAACTGATAGCTCTGAGGAGTCTCTTTGGGAACAAGAAGACTCCCAAAACCAAAATCACATGCAAATGGAAGAAGAACCTGCTCCTCAACCTGAAGAAAGCAAGCAAGTCAGCTTCCAAGTCAACAACCCAGCAACCACCCAACATCAGCTTAAAGAGATTGGGGAGGTAAAAATGTTGATCACTGCTTCTAAGAATTACTCTGCGAATATTCCTGAGAATGATTCAATGGCTTTCAAAGTTATTGTGGAACCAAGCCCAGATATCATTGGTGAAATCGAACCATATAGAAAAGAATCTCACTCGAACAATGGAGCAAAAAATTTCGCTAAAACATTTGGAAATAAGTTCCTGGTTTATCTTAAAACCAAGCTAAAATCGAACGTTGACGATAAACTTTTTAGAGATAACACGTCCTGGAAAAAACTGACTGCATATTGCACTGGATCAGAAACGATACCTGGAGTGGATCAAGGAGCTTTTATCACAATGCTTTTTGAGTTTATTAAAGACCCCAATACCGAAGCAACCTTTGGAAAGGGAGGTACCTTCCAAGCAAACCTATTGTGCCAAATGACTAGTTTTATGAGCCTTAAGCTCGCAATTCAAGAGATTGAAAATTCCGGAAGGCAATGCAGGTCTATCAATTTCGGGTCCATTCGGGGTTATAAAAAAATGATACTAAAGTGTGAATCCAATCAATAACCACATAGCTATTCCGTCTTCATGTTGTTTGTTCGTTGAAGGTTAGCATTTGCGTGAAAACTTTATTTCTTATGTCTCTCTTCTTGCAGGTTTACTGTATACCCAAACTATTAAAAATTCCTTATTCAATGACTCATATCAAATATTTGAGAGAAATTTCTAAAACTTAAAACTGATTCTGATTAGAATGAACAATCCTTTTAAGTTTTATTTTGTCACTGTTCAGTTGACTTTGCCAAGAATGAACAATCCAAATCAATAAATTGATACAAATAAATTGTAGTGCAATCCATTTTCGAATCAAAAAGCTGATAAGTTAATTTCCTGATGCCGTTAGGCTCCATTCTATTAGTTCTTTCTTGTTTTGCACAAAAAGATTCAATTTAGAACCTTTTTATTGAGAAAATGAAGAAGTCTTAATCACAGACTCACTCCAAATTTTAGTGTTTCGTAGACGACGGCTCCACTCGTTGACTTATTGTTACTTCTTTCGATTGATGGAAACATATGATCTATCATACAATAGCTAATAATCATCGCTTTAAAGAATAAATTAGAGTTGATTTGATTAAGATATCTCGATCGCTTTGCTGTTATGATGGAACATACTAGTTTGAACTGATTTAATCACAACTACTATTATAACAACAGTTGTTCTGTTAATTTTTTCAAAAAGATGCGTCGTTCCTTAAAGCTAATTTGCAACAAAATTTCCTTTGATTATGCTCTAACTTTTTATTGTTTCTCTCTATTGAATAACTTATTCTCAACATATTCACTTCTGGAGAGTCAGAACACATGCATAAATACGACTAATTGCGTTAATATTAGGCTATCGTCATATATTTTCAGATTTGAGAACAGATTAATGGGTTGATTCATTCTTCGCACCTTCGGCCTTTGGGATTTTTTGAGTGAGTCCCTTGAGTTGTTCAGAGATAATTCCGCCAACTTTAGCCTTAAGTCCTTCGATTTCATCATGGAACAATGCATCAGCAATTCTGTGAATTGGGTAGCCAACACCAGCTAAGAGGACCGTAAGACAAACATTATAATCATTTAAGATATACCAAGCCAGAGGGTATAGAAATCGCCTAAGCAATTGGCGAATTTCCAAGCCAAGAAGACGCTAGCAATGAACTACATGATAAAACAAATGAGCTTTTTCTCGAGAAAAGTAAGGAGTTTACTCCTAGGGTGAAGATTGGGTTGACCAAAAGAGCAGCGGTTCTAAGGTATTGGAAGAATGCGTTGATGTATCTGTATAAATCTTCGTAGAGGTGAATAAAATACTCATCTTTGAAAATTTGGAGGCCTTTTGGACTATACAATGATGAAAAATCAGGGGAAGGCAGCAGATAGGAACTCACTCTCCTTTGCCCATTTGGCTGTAGACGACACCGACGATAGTTCCCGTGAGACCGACCATAGAGACGAGGGTAAGTGCATTCAGATCGAAGATACAGAGTGATGAGAAGAAAGCAGAGACGGCGCCAACAGCTATGAGGTTTCTGATGACGGCTGGTTTGTTCTTCTCGAATTTCTCTTGAAAAGTGGCCATTTTAGCGATTCTGGGTTAGTTTTTCGGTTATCGATCCTTCTCAGATATTTAAACTTAGAATTATTAAATTAAGACTCTCACGCTGAGAAATTTGAAAATTAATTCGAGTTCCTTTTTAATTCTCTGGAAGATTAGAACCCATTCTCTGCTCTCTTTTTGGCATTATTTGGCAAATCGAATATATCTATGGAAGGAATACAGAATTCAGACTAACTCAGGAATATTTATTGAATAAAAATGCAAGAATTCGCCTATCATTCATATAAAATGAAGAAAGACATTGATTTTTTCTATTAGAATGAATTTATAAAAGAATGAATTTCAAATCATTGAGCTTATAAATATTAAGGGAGCTGCTGTGAAAGCCTTTTTTCCTAGTTTAGTTTTGATAGGAAAAGTGCATAGCTATTGCTTGCTCTCCAGAGCTTCACTAAGGCGATTTGCATGGCCTGAGCAAACCCATTTGAAATTTCAAAACGCTTGAGAAGAGAAAATTCGATAAAAAGGGGTTTAAAGTATATGATGCCCAAGTCTAATTTCTTCTGCTGAACCTTCCTCTTCAAGACACATCTCAGTGAGTTGAAGAAGGCCTTAAGTGAGCATATTGCATTTATCAAAGGTTTGAACTTAGAAGTGAGCTTTCTGAGAACAGGTTGTCAGAAATTCGAAGAAAGAAAATCTAAATCTCAATAAAAGGGTTTTAAATATCTTGCTCTAAAGAAAATTAATTCGGCTCTAATTGAATCAAAGTCATATTTATGTTACAACAAAGACAAGCTAGCCTTATCAAGCCACACGCATTTCACAAATACAAGGTAAAGCCTTAGCACTCTTAGCTGCGGAGATCGTAGTCCCCAAACGTTACAAATTATCATCCAAAACAACACATTAAAAAATAAGGAGAAGTAACTCAAATCTTTCATTTGTAAACCAATCCGCCGCCCTCGACGTAAGGATCTGAATTGATAATATATATAAGACCAATGATGAAAGGGAAGGCAAATTACATATTGGAACGAACCAGTAGATGATATTGGTGCCAAGAGTACGCTTGAGGTTCCCATAGATCCCGAAATTGTATTTAGATAACTGCTTCTTTTCGCAAAACTCCAGCGTGGATTTACCAATCGAAATAAGCCTAATGGAACGAAGTTCAATAATAACCATGAGAGGAGCAAGGCGCTGGCATTACCAAATATGGAAACCGAAGAAAAGCAAGAGGATGAGCCCAAGGAGCCAGGTGAGTAGGTAGCATAGGAGAATAATGTATAACTTGAAAGTTGAGACCTATTCACGATGACATTGTCGTTAAAGAGTATGTTGTCTAATGAGCTTTGAGTACCGTTGGGTTGAAGACGCTGTCTTTTACGAGCTCGGAATAGGTAACGGCAGTCATGAGGAGCAGGAGATCTAATACACATGAAAATTTGCTGTGTTTTCGGTGGAATTTACCTGCGTAGAAGACCATATTGATGAAGTACTTATAGTTGTAAAATCCAACGCAGTTGCCTACCCAAGGGCAATGGTGATCCATTTTCAGCACACAATACCCGCATTGACGGCAATGATGCGCTCTTTCAGGCTTGAACATCTGGCAGTGGCTACAGAAGCGCTTATGGCTTCGTTTCAGCGCGCTCATCACGGCAAGCTGCTGGATTTTCTCATTCGCTCTGCGTTCCGCTTCCTCATCGCCGAGCACCATTCCAAAGTCCAGATCAAGCGGGTCTGGCTCAGGACTCAGCTTTTCGCTCTCATCGTTTGGATCACGGAAAGTTGCTCCTCCGTGACCTTGATGCGCATCATGCACTTCATTCCTAGTGTCTTCGTCTTCAACTAAACTTCGTTCTAGCGGCACAGGCTCCTTCTGTTCTAGCAGCCCTACCTTTCCTTCATCTGTCGTTTAATCCAATGAGTATGGGAAAATGGGAAAATTAATGATGGGGTTACCGGCTGGAATGTCTCCGATAGTCTCTATTGCTATTCCAACCTCAGCTTCAGCTTCAGTCTGAGCTTGAGCTTCTTCGAGCTGCTTGCGCTCTTCAAATCGCCTACGTTCCTCCTCTAATAAGCTTAATAGGATCACTGAGTTATTTAAAAATTTAAAACCTTCTTTCATTTTTCGGATTTGAACTTGACGACGAATATTTAGCAATATCTTCTTTTCCACATTAACGACTTCAGTTAGCTCCTTCTCGGTCTCTTTGTGCCATTCCTAGAGATAAATTAAGAGTGAAAAGGAATTATGTTAAGTTTACTAATGGCACTTTGCCAGGATTCGTCTTAATGACTCTTATCGTTGAGATAAGGAAGGCTAGTAGTAGTAAATGCAAGAGAATGGCATACACAATGCCTTTTCTTTGCATCGGTGTATATGCAGTTGCATGCGAAGATGATAGAAACTCAGCGAAAGAGCTTCCGTACTCGCTGATTTGATGAATCGTGATGAGGAAGGTTGGATTCACGGTATTTTTCGACGTATCATGTGTGTTATAGTCATAGTCGTTAGAAATAAGTTCTACAACATATGTCTTAGGGATGGGTGAGAATATCAAAGAAGAGGTAGTCATACCGAGAGGTAAGTAGTGTATATGAACCCGACGAGACCGAAAAGAACAACCATGGGCATATTGGCCGCTACATACAGCATAAGTCGGCCAGGTTCTTTTGATGTCATTAGTTGGACAGGGCAAGATTGTGTCAATAAAAAACTTAGAAACGGTGAATTATACAAAGATAGAGCGGTAAGTCTGGATCGAGCAAGGGGAAAACCGGAATAACGGGAGACGTGGGAAAACTGAAATAACGGTGGTCCATGTAGCAGAAAAACCGAAAGCTTTCTGTATTTACTGTTTAATAAGAAAAACGGGTATCAATTAAAATAGAGCCAACGTATAATCGCGTAATGATAAAGTGATTCTGTCTCGAAATTGCAATGGTTATGTGTTGAGGTACACCGAACTCAATGGAGACAGCATAGAGGTAGCGATCTAAGATAGGAGATCGGTTGCAGAGATTTATTGTTGCATTAATGAAACAAGATCAGGGTATCAGGATATGAACTGATGTGATGCTATTTCTGCATGAATTCGCTTTCTGTTTGTTTAAGTAACGGCAAGGCTTGTGAGTCTTGACGAGATTTCGAAAAAGCACCACTTTGTTAATAATGATGCTTCTATTTATCAACTATTTAGTAATTTTTTTAGTTAAAGTCATGAGCTGGGAGCCTGTGAGCGGGATCTATCGAGGTGCTAAAGTGCTGCTAAGGAGCAACACTCAAACTGAATGCTAATAAAAGCCTTTTTAAGCAAGGTCAGCGACACGGAACGCTTTAAACGATATCCTTTTTAATTTCCTGAAATAAAAATAGCTCCAAATCAACGTAATATGTGAGTAGATCTAAGCGTTAAATTTGAAGTGCAAATATCTTTTTGTTTGAATGTGTGCAATATATATATGTTCCATTTGAAGTTGTTCTCGCATTCCTGGATGCGACGTTGGAACCTCACTCAATTATTGAGGATATTCAATCATCAGATACACCATTTATTGTTATAATAATCGAGTTGTCAAATAAACGGATTTTTGCTATAGCATTGCCTAACAAATGTTTTCAAGCTGAGATCTTTGAGTTGTCAAAACAATAATATATTTGCAGGGCATCTAAGATAATCTAATTGAAATTTTTTTCCTACTTAAGCTATTGTTTGATCAGTCAATCTTTACACCACTCAAAGCTGCCTCAGCATTTCTCCTAAATAGAAATCACATGAGGTCAACTCACCTGCCTCATATTTTGTTTTTCAAAAAAATTTAAAAGCCAACAAGACACTCTTACTTGTCCACATCATAGTCTATTACTCACATGTTTTCTTGTGTTATCAAACAGAACATCAACATCAACTTTGAAATTCCGTTGTCAAATATACGCAATAATTTATTTTAGGTAATGCATCACAGAGAGAATACATTATCCAAATAATGTATCACGAGCTTTATTTACTTAAAATTTAGAGGCTGTAGGGTTATATGGCACACCATCTACATACTTTCCATAATCGAACGTTTTCAATTGTCCAAAGTTCCCACTCAGCCCGATCGAAATCACGTTCTTTGTGATCGGCTCCATTATTCGATAGCTCTCATCCTCTTCCAAGACATTCATGGCAATCAGATCCTTCTGATACTGCTCAGCTGTATACCCCGGGCCAAAGCTATAATAGGTACTCTTCTTCATCTTCCAATCTTCCACAAGCCGTCTCAACTCCTCGTTCAGTTCAGCCAACATATCTTCCTTAGCAGGAAGCTTAACAAGGCCTTGGCTCACCTGCTTTGCGATCATGATTTGCCTTTCGACGGTTGGATGCGAGTTCAAATTTCTCGAACTGAAGCCAACGAACATCAACTTCGGTTGATTAATTGCAAAGATTCTCTTGTAAAGAGGTCCGAAATAGTGCCCTGGGTCTCCTTCATCAAATTCGATGATTTTGTCGTTGTTGTTCGTGAGGAAAGGCAGGCTGGTCAGGTATCCGGTAGCGTATATAACAGTATCAATGACCTCGCTGGTGCCGTCGTTAAAATGAACAATTTTGCCTTTACCAAAAGACTTTACGCCTCCTCTTGTGTTCTTACTGGTAACTTTACGGATGAACGCTGCTGCTAGCCGCCTCTTTAGCCCGCCAAGCAGTCTCAATCCGGTAATAAACGCGATAAATCTCAGTATTGACACCAAAACAGCTTTAGCTTTCCCAGGTTTAGGAGTAGTGGTCGTTTTGGGTTTGCTTTGAGGCTGAGGCACTTTCCTTTTCCCTTTTACTTTATCAATAAGCGATACTAACGTAAATATCAGTCGGAGAAACCGAAGAATGATGGGCTGACTATGAGGTTTGCCGCCTTTCAGGACCATTTTCTTCGATTTAAACAAAGCGTCATAGTCTGTGCTGCCTTGAAGAAGCGATGTCGTCGTTCCTGTGACAAAAAGCTGCTTCGGTGTTGCTTGCTCCCGGACGGCTTTTTCAGAGAAGAGAAGGTGAATTGTATCATTGGCGGAGATCGAAGTTCCGATAAGCAGTACTCTCTTATCACCGAATAGCTCCTTTGTAACTTCCCTGAAATGATGTGTATGAAGCTGTTTTCCTTCATATTCCTTCTGGCCAGGAAATTCAGGGATGTATGGCTTAGAATAATGCCCGGTGCACACAAGGACAAAATCAAACAACCTATGTTGTTTTACCGAAGGCTTATCACCTATGAAAGTCGTTATTAAGAACGTTTTCTCGGCATTTGGGTTCAGGCCATGGGATTCCAGCTCCTTGTTCGAGAGATTCTTGACAAGACGAACGTTTTCGACTACGGTATTAAACTCGATGAGTTTCGTGAGCTGAAAGTGGTTGCTGTAGTCCTGTAAGTATTTCAGATAGGTCTCGGCTTTCATGATATGTGGAGTAGATTCATCATGTTTAAAGTCTTTGAAGCACATGAAATTCTTTGGGATATTGGTCATTAGGTCCTTGTATAGTGAGGAATGAATATTGCCGTACAGGCGGTAGTAGCCATCAGATTCGAGGTTAGGGTGATTAAACTCGTTATAATCGGTGTAGACCCACATTCCTCCTACTTCCTTCTTGGCATCGAAGATTGTGACATCACCGAGCTCTTTGAAGTGTCTAGCAGAGGCTAAACCTGCAGGACCTGCTCCGATAATTGCTATGGTTGGTTTTTGCATGGTATTTACAGACTGATGAGAACTTAGTTTTGAATTAAACAATATATTGTATGGGATGAGCCCGCATTACATCAGTAAATTATAAAGTTAATTGAGAATGCTGGGCGTTGAAGAACAAATATAAAGATAGTTCCAAAGAAGAGAGATTCGTTTATAGGACAGAAGCAAGAAGAATAAAGAGAGGATCGTTGACTTATGTTACAGTTGATGCGGGCTTTGTAGGTTTCATAAAATTTAGAACTTCGAAAGCCGTTTTCGAAAAATTAAAGGAAATTAAGATAAAGGGAGTTAAATTACATACACCTTGTTCTTAAGGCAAAAATAAAGGTAATTTAAGACCAGACAAAGCTTTTTTTCTCTCCTAATTTGTGAAGTTTTGGCGATAGGAAGCAGATGATTTACTCAGTCTCCAGTAAGACCTTATGAATAATAGTGCTTTCCAAAGCAATAAAAAAGGTAAAGCCTCAAGTTTCTCATCGGCTACTCTACTCATAAAGGCTGTTCTTAGGGTGCATTGTGTCCTTTAAGATTTAATTTCATTTTTTTGCAGTAAAATCAGTAAATTTCGCTTATTATTTACTTTGCTGAAATAAAAAAAAACAGCAACAGAATTTGGTTTCTCTTCACGCTCGTAGGTTTACACAAGAATTATTGTTGCTATTCATTATCTATTACATAAGAGAGACCTGTCGTCTTTTGCTGGTAAACCAAATGTCTTTTGCTCTATAAAATAGCATTTTCGTATATAAACGTGAATTAAAGGATGTGCTTGAGTGCGGGCCTTTTAACGCGTTGAAAAAGACTTTATTAAATGTAATGTTCTGAATTTAGGTGTTTAGTAAGCATTAACCTCACAAGCAAACAAATGTATTTTATAGCAATCGTAGTAAAAAAAAAAAATCGCTATAAAAAAACATGTATTTCCATACGAACAGGCAAGAATAGCCTCCTGCCTACCAACTCGTTCTATGAAAAGAAAACCAATTTATTACGTGAGAAAAAAGTACGTATATATAAAGTCACATATGCAAAAAATATCCTTTAGGCGCGGAATGACTCTTCTGGCTGCTCGTCGCCTCCATCCAGTGTTGTATCCAACGATGGAGCAGGACCAATTCTCTTGCTAAGTTTCCTATCGCCCTTCGCGTCCTTCCATTGGGTCAAGAATCCAATGAATAACCCACTCAGACCCACAATAAGCGCCAACGTGAATACTATATTGTACCCATACACATCATGGGTCGCATTCGCGACTCTGCCGACAATGAGCACAAGCACAATAACCTCCGCTGAGATGACTACGGGAATCAACGCAGTAGCGATTCCCAACTCCTTCTCATCAATTATTCTAACCAAGCTGCTGTAACCAGCGATAAGAAGCGGTCCGAGTCCCATGCTCATCAGCGCGATTGGGAGCGCAGGCCAATAGCAGCCCTCGCAGCGTGGAGTGACGATAGTGAAGAAAACACCGCTTTGGATGAGCCCAACAGAGATATTTAAGAACATTGGCAATCGGCCGTATTTATCGGTAAGGAACCCAGCTAGAGGCGTCGCGACGCCTGTGAGGACCGAAGAGAAAGCGAGGAAGGCTCCAGACTGCCCAATACTGAATTTGTAAGATTCTTGCAAGTACTTGCCTAGGTACATTTTCACGATAATAAACGCGTCGACACCAAGACTCGCGGCACCGAGCAAATACCAAATGATCGGTGGGAAATTCTTTATGACTTTAAATGAAATCTTTTTGTTGCCTTCATCTTCAACGGCGTCGCCGCCTTCAAGCGTTAGCAGCTTTCTATGCATCAGCACGCATTTCACGCAGAAAAACGCTGACCCAACACATACAAACACTCCGACGAGGAACGGAAACCCAAGTGACTGGGTGAATTCGTATAAATTCGGATAGACTAGGTCGCAGACTATGACTGCCATTGTTTGCATGACGACTGCAGCACCGAGAGCTCTGCCAACGTCGTTGTTGATGTACCAGATTCGGACTATCTTCGACCGAGCCAGCTGAGCCGCCTCGCTCGCGGAGTTGAAGATGACCTTGCCGATGATGAAGATCAACAGGCTTTTCTCATACGCAGCGAACGCGCAGATGGACTGTCCGAGGACAATGAAGAGATTAGTCGCGAGGAAACTCTTCGAGGCTCCAAAGTAATCGACTAGAAGTCCGCCGATCAGAGGAAAAACGAAGCCAGGCATGGTCTCCGCGATGACGAGGTAGCTGTAGGTGATCTCGTTCATGCCCATCTCTCGTTCGAAAGGCACTTGGAGGGTCGGAATAGCCTGAGAGTTGTAAAGTTGGCCCATTTGAGAGAGACATAACAACACAAGGAACCACCATTTCCAAGTTTGCCGGAAGATATTGGGGTCTTTTTCGGGTTTGGCGGACGCAACCTCGAACTTTTGGTAAGAATCTTTCATTAAACTTGTAGTTGACAATCAGATTATAGAAGCGTGAGTCGCTGAGAGGATTTATACTCAATATATTTTCAAGAAGTACGTCGTTTTATTTATCAACGGAGTTTTTAACTGTAATAAATTGTTCTTTTTCTCAGGCTTAAAAATAGAAATCAGAAAAAACCCGTTAGGGCTCAAGACGTAATACTCGTCGTTTCCCTCTCTATCGAGGGTAACATCAGCTACCCTGGAGATCTCCAGCTGATTTCACTGATGTGAATGAGAAGCTTAAAAATAGAATTGATAAACGCGATTCAATTCTAAATATATTTCGCAGACTTATTAATTCAGCTTGATACCGTGAAATGACACTGATTCACGTGTAAAATTATTTTTGCTAGTAGAAGATAAAACTTAAAGCGCGTTTAGATTACCTAGCAGAGAGACCGTCTGTGGATAGAGGAGAAATGGAGTGGATAGTTAGTTACCTATGACAAAGTAATATTTCTCAAACAAGTTACAATGCGAAAACTTTATAAAGGAAAAGTAAAAGTGAAATTTCTTAATCTGTTTAGAAAAATGAGAAAAGGGTTATTTAGCATTCAGTTACCTATTAATGAACAAAGCCTAACAATTATTTCTTACCTATCCTAGTTTAGCCCTCATAAGAATGAGCCCGAGCCTCGAAACGAAAAAAAATTTGAGGCATGTATTGAACTTTTTAGCGTCTTTCACTGTCTTGGTCTGCTAGTGTCTTGAAATCGGTCAGTTCGATCAACCCTTGCGAATCGACGTTGGCGGTGTCATTGCCTCGCTTTTGTAGTTTTCTGTCTCCTCTTTGATCAGCGAATTCGGTCCAAATTGCGAAGAAGACACCTCCCAAGCCTATTACCAGCGCAAATAAGAAAACCCATTTATATCCGCTGCTTTCGAATGTAAAATTGGCAATTTGTCCAGAAGCAACGGCAAAAACGATCATTTGCGCTGAGATTATCACAGGAATCAATGCCGTGGCAATTCCAAGCTGCTTCTGATCGACTATCCTCACCAAACTGCTATAACCCGCGATGAACAGCGGTCCGAGTCCAATGCTCATGCAGACTATCGGAAGCGCAGGCCATACACAACGGTCGCAGGTCGGGATAAGAAGACTTGAGAATAACCCGAGTTGGATCATGCTTATGGAGATCAGAAGGAAGATAGGCAGTTTCCCAATCTTATCCGTGAGAAAACCGGCTACTGGTGTCGCAATCCCAGTCAATACCTGCGATAAAGCTAAGAAGAACCCTGCTTGGCCGATCGAGTAGTTGTAGGAGGTCTGAAGGTACTTGCTGACGTAGAGCTTGAATATGATAAAAGAATCAGCGCCTAAGCTAGCGGCTCCGAGCAATAACCAAATGATTTTCGGGAACTTTTTAATGTCTTTGAAAGAGATGTTTTTGTTGCCTTCCTCAGACAAACTGCCGGTGTCCTGAGAGCTGAGCAGCTCTCTATGCATATTCACGCATTTGTAGCATATAAAGGCTGAAATAAGACAAACACCGACTCCCACTAAAAATGGAAAGCCCAGTGAATGTGTCAACTGGTACAAATTAGGATACACTAAATCGCAGATAATGGTGGCTCCGGTCTGCATCACGACTGCCGCACTCAAAGCTTTGCCAAGGTCGTTGTTGATATACCAAATTCGCATGATTTTTGACCGCGAGAGCATTGCTGTCTCGCTTGCAGCGTTGAATAGCATCTTCCCGATGATGAATACAGTTAAGCTCTTATTAAAGGTTGCCAATGTACATATAATCTGTCCAATGACAATGAAGATGTTCGTTGCGAGGAAACTGACTGACGCGCCGAAATAATCGACGAGGTAGCCGCCAATGAGAGGAAAAAGTAAGCCAGGAAGAGTTTCTGCGATGACGAGATGACTGTAAGCGATCTCGTCCATGCCCATTTCTTTTTCGAAGGGCACTTGGAGGGTAGGAATAGCCTGTGAGTTGTAAAGCTGACCTAACTGTGACAGACAGAGCAATACGAGGAAAATCCATTTGTTTCTTTCGCGGAAAGGGTCGAGCTCGGACTTGAGGGAGCTCAAATCGAAATTGAATTCATCTTTGAAGGACCTCATACGAGGAAGAATCAGCGAATGGTGTCTGTTGAGAAATTGAAATTTTTTCGACGCAATTGATTGCTTAATTCTTGCGAACTATTACACTAGTAACAGCTATAATTGTGTTGATCAGTTTTTTTTTTGGAAATAAACTACTGGTATTTATTTCTGTCGAGCGAGAAAATTGGCTATTTGCTTTGAAAGTAATGCGGAAATGCGAGTAGACACGATGAAAACAGGGAAGTTCATGTTTTTCAATGGATTCAAATTGCTGATGAAAAGTTGGAATTGGATGTTTATCTGTGGGTTTTTAACCTGCAACGCTTTAGATTAATTATTCCTTATTCGATTAAGGTGACATGAAAAATTTCTCTCGATTTCGTTTTCAGAGGTAGTAGTTATTTGGAGAGAAATTCGCTTGAATTTTGGGAAAAGCTGGGAATTAATAAGGCTGCTTGAGAAGGAACGGAGAATGAAGGTTAAAGATATTAGAATAATGTTAATGATGCTGTTCAACAAAAACAAAAAGAAAAAAAAAATACAAATAGTAGCACATTTTGGAATGTGGCTGCTCATATTGATTAAAAGTCTCTTAGAGATCGGGAGTGAAACAGTTTTTTTCGTTGACTACGCTAAACTGTCAGAGTTGGAGTTGTGATTCATCTGAAAAAAATTAATCGGCAGCTACTTGTTATAGTTTGTGTCTGGTTTTAGTCCTCAATGAGAGCATTGGCGTCAAGCATCTTAACGCCTGGGATGGTTTAAGAAGAGCAGGGTGTTTCCAACTGAATTCGGGAAGGTTCTGGAATTTAGAGATAATCTTAGGAATGCAGCCAATGAAGTCATTTCTTAGGAGAGTGAGAGAGAGAGGCGATTCCTAGTGGCACTCTCAACAATAGTTGAATTATGATGCAAGAGACTCTATGAATCAATGAGAATTATATGATGTTTTAGGTTATAAACCCAAAAATTCCTCGGGCATCGTTTCTACTTGCTACTCACTCTAATGAGATTATTTGTTTCTAAACTCTCAATTAGCTGTCCTTCAAGATAGTTGGTTCCAGATCGTATCTGCTTTTCTATTTTTCTGGAAAGACTGGTAAGTACTCTCCCACTAAAATTTCAGTATTCAAGGGTTAAAGCTCGCTCAAAATGCTAACACAGCCTGCTCAATCCAGTATATCTAGCAGAGAACTATAAATATGCCTGGGGATTTATTGAATAGGTTCAATAAGAGCGCAGAATCAAATAAAGTATAAATTCTAAGTCCTTGCATTAGAAATGCCCTCTTTGTTGTCTGCATCTTTACCATCCAATCCAACTAGGTAAGTATTTCTTCGGGCAGTAGAAAGTGTTCTCAAGCTTCTGAAGGATTGAAAAAATTGGAGAAAATCCATATGTTGCTCGTAGCAAGTAAATTAAGCATTTTGTTAGGGATTTTTTCTCTTAAAAGCCATAAAATACCGGGTTCCTATCTGCAGTAGCATCCACTTACAAAAGATGGTGCCCAAAGTTCATTTCATCAAATGAAGTGCTCTACCGGTCCATTTTCAGAACAATGTTTCGCTAATAAAGGCACCTAGAGGGAAAAAAGGCCCAGAACCTGAGGATTTTATCACTACCGACCGACCTAAAGTTCGAGAGCACAATCTCATACGAGCACGAAATTGAGGAGCAAGTAAATTTTTTTATATTTGCGTCATCACAGTTCTAATTTTGATTCTAATGATTCTAATTACTGGAAGTATAGCTCGCACCACTTATTATAAAAAATTCTATCATAACTCGCTGTTTTTTTTTTTATTAGAACAAATCTAATTTGTTCTTCGGTAATTTTGGCACTTGGAGTTAGCAAATAATATTAGCTGGAAATCCTGCGTTCGTAAACGTATTTTTCTTTTTACGAGTGAGCTTTCTTCTCTGTAGTATAAGATTTTTCAGGCGTTTGACCTGCTATTTGAACATATTATGATAAGAAATACACTTGCCATTTTGAAAATCGTAGGTTTCTTTCTTGAGCGTGCTTGAGAAACTCCATTAATTTTCCATCTAACAGATCTTATAATAAAAGAGAACTCAACTCTCTTTACCAGCACTAAATAAAATACACCGATGTTGTACTGGTTTGCGCGGATTTGATAATGGAGAGTGAGGCAAGAGCTAATTATAGCGATCTATCTACTGATAATTTTGAACGAAGACCACAATAAGGCGCAGAACGCTAAATTAAAGTCGATCGCTTTTACCTTCTAAAAAGATTTTCAGAAGCCCGAACTTATTCTTTCCCGAAAAAGTTTCATATACAAAGAAACGGCCCGTATTCTCCGGAAAGACATGAGAGTCTTGCAATTGAAGCTTCAAATCGTGCTCTCAAATGGCCAAACATCTGATATCCAGGACTTTCGTGATGCATTAGAGAGAATATATATAAGAGATGTGAGTGGAGGATAAAGTTTCCCGCCATCAGAATTATATAACACTTTTTGATTTTTTTTTTTTGGTGACCTCAGAAAAATCGAGATGACAGTATCATGCTTCTGAGAACTAAATTTGAAATGATGGGTTAAGATTAAAAACATTATAATTTAGAGTCCATATAATATCTCATCCTAAGATTTTTTGATAAATAATAAAACATTATTTAATTTGAGAAAGCAATTCCCTTTTTGATCCTCATTGGAAAGAGACATGGACAGAAGTGATCCCATCTGCAAAGACCAAGAGAGCTTTAAGAAGCTCTTCACTCCTCAGGATAAGGCGATTCCGAAATTTATAAGAAAAGCGTTCATTATGCTCGAGGTACCTGATCAAAATTTTATGGTCTTAATCAATTTTTAAAAAATTATAGGGAGGCTCGCATTCTGATTGCGTGGCTTGGTCAGAGGACGGCAAGGCCATCGTTATCAAGAATACTGCTGAATTCGCGAAGAAAGTGTTGCCTTGTTACTTCAAACACGACAAATTCCCGTCGTTTGTGAGGCAACTGAACATGTACAGCTTCAAGAAGACGGGTCATGATGAGCATGATCATGCTTACGCTCATCCTATGTTCCAACGAGGAAAATCGTAATCAATTTGCATTATCTAAGAGAGAGGCTAACAGAACCCTAGTGAATTGCTTAAAAACATCCGTCGAAAGTCATTGGAGAGGCCTCAGCCGCTTTTCTCAAGACCTTCTGCCATGGAGACCCAAGAAAGCTTATATCCTAGGGTTTTGAGCCATGAGCAGTTACGACAAGAGAATCTGCGCCTCAAAATGAATCAAAAAGCGTTGATAACGCAGCTGCAATTTGTTGAAGGCAAAATCAAAGGAATTAGATCGGAGATGGCTACTCTTACCAAAGATTACGAACTCCAACAGTAAGATTCGTATTTATCTTCATTGCTGATATTTTTCCTCTAGAGCCAAAGTAGATTTCTTAAAAAAAATTATAAAGAAAGTAGGAGCCTACTGCGGCACCGAAGGCATCTTAAAAGCGACGGAGCAAGCTCTATATGACACCGATGCCCAGAGGGTAGAGCCTCAGAACTACCAGAATGAAAGTGCCATGAAGACCAGCCAAAATACTCACAAGTACCAGCCTATTTCACATTACACGAATCAAGATGCAGAAAGTGGACAGCTCTTGAATAATTTGGAGGCTGTTCCAGCGAGAGAACAAACTTTTCAATGGAATCCTCTGAGTATGAATGCCTTTGCTCAAGAAGAACAATTATTTTCAGAACATCAGGTAAAACTTTCAAATCTTTTCTTCGTTTTAATTACGCGTTAATAGAATGATATAATAACGACAAATCCTGTTGGAGGCAACTATTTCGGAGGCTTTGGCCAGAACTCCGAGTCATCTTTGAATTATAATCCGAGTTTAAATTGGAAAAATAATTTCGAAGAACAACGGGTTGACATGGAAAGATTGCTGCTGAATGAAAGCGCTACCGACATGACCCTCAGAGAACAGTATCCTGCGAGCAACTTCCCAATAGATACTCAAGCTTATTGGGGGTTCTGAGTGGCTCCTGCTCTTCTCAAAATCTTACAATGCCTCCGATTTTTTTTTTACTACTGATGGTATCATTTTCAAAATATAGTCCTAAATTTGTATGTTAAATCTGCAAGAGATACGCAGAGATTCAATTTCTCCCAAATTTTTCATTTATTTAGAACGATACATAAATTAAATCCTCTTTTCTTCTTCATATATTAACAGACTGCATAATAACTTAACATCCTAAATGAATTCAAAAACCTTGAATTAGTGCTCCTTTTCTAGTACCACTTGTTAGATTTTGCTCACGTTTAGTTATCGCCTAGTGGAGGCCTCGAAAATTTATAGAATACTTTTCCCAACCTCTCAAAACTCAATAAATTCTGCCTATTACTTTGCCCAAAATAATGCTAATGCGATGATTCAAAGCTGAAGTGAGCAATCAAAGGTGACTTCTTCTACGTTAAGAGTGTTAGATTAGAGATATCTTCTCTCTCTTTTTTTTAAAATTAAGTGGCTAGTTTTGTCTGTTCTTCATTCTGCTATGACCCAAATCCATCGTACCTCGGACTTTAAGTACGACAACTCCTACATAAGAACGTCAAATTGACAATCGGCTTTTTCCTTTCGCTTAGGTTTTCACTACTCATGTTTTTCTGGCTGCATGCATGGAATTTAATTGAAGTCACAAGGATAAAGGTTGCGCAAAGAATTTGAATTTGTCTGCTTCTGGGGCATGCAAATATTCAGAGACCGAAACTTGTCGAATGACAGAGTCTTAAAATACAAAAAACTGTGCTCTAAAATTCATATTTCAATGGAAATCTGTCATCTAAGTTAACAACAATCCTCGCAAACTTACATAATGTCTTGGCGTAGCCTATAATGAGAAGCCAATCGTTGAAAATTTCATGTTGTATCATTCAAATTTTATTCTCATTGTTCGAAAGAATAAGAATTTATGACGTAATCACAGAATTCCTCTCGTGGCTTTGAGAAAATACGATTTAGCTGTTTTTACTTCTTTTTTTGGCATTTTATTTCTCAAGAATAACGCTAAGAACGTTCTAATGTTCGGGGAAGCTTCTGGTGCTTCTGACTTTGAGATTAATTTTTTCATGAATAACCTCATGCAGATATAGTGCGCTTTATTTTGAAATCAGAGTCAATAATATTAACAATTCTCTTTTTTTTTTCTTCCTCTTCAAGAAAATGGATACGTATCAGCCGAATGACTTTGGCCTCAGTCCTGAAACGAGCCTCGATGCAGGTCGAGTGAAGAAGACTTATGAAAGGTCAGCTCCGAGGTTCTTACAAAAGCTCTTCTTCATACTAGAGGTATCAGATCGTATAATACACTCTTTTTTATTGCTTTTCCTAGACTGAACTACATGCCGAAAATATCTGTTGGTCCAGTGATGGGGAGGCTATCTGCATCAAAGACCCCGATAAATTCGCTGCGGAAGTGTTGCCTTGCTACTTTAAGCACAACAATTTTCATTCGTTTGTCCGACAGCTTAACATGTACAATTTCAAAAAGAAGAAGGCAAGTTACGGATACCAAGCCTATAGTCATGAAATGTTTCGAAAAGGAAAACCGTAAATTGTTTATTTTGTTCCTGGGTTTAATGATAATTGAAAAAATAAGCGATTTACTGAAGAAAATTCACAGGAATGGTCTGCCTTCAAATCTGCCTTCAAATCTGACTTCAAATCTGCCACAAAACATTCCTGTAGCCAAGTCAGATGCCCGAAACATCGAGACTTACGCTAAAGAATTAGTACAAGAGAATTTGCAATATAAAAGGACCCAAAAGGAACTATCTATGCGACTGGGTATGGTGGATAGGACGACGTTGGAAGTCAAGATCAAAGCTCAAAGTCTCTGCATTGAATCTCATAAGCAAGAGTAAATTAAAGCCATAAAGCCAATATGTATTTAATCAATCATTAGTAAAAACATTCGTTTCTTGGAGCAAGTGATAAAGCAATTCGGTGTACTATATGGGACAGAAAGCATTGCTCAAGCAATTGAACTAGCGGCCCATCGTCGCGAGCCTCGAAATGTAAAGGTTGAAGCGGAAAATGGATTGCAAGGCGGTCAGCAAGTCAGCCTTCCCTTTCCTTTCATGAATTATAGGTATCCAAACAAAATCGAAAATTTCGAATGGAGCGATGTTCAAGACCCTTTATCAGCTTTTCAAAACCACGACTTGCTTTCTGGAAGAATCGACTATTCACTGGAATTGAAAAAAGAACATCCTGAAGCTCATAAATTAGAATTTTCATCTCAAAATGATTATACTGACTACAAGAACATCGATCTGTTGACTGATTTTGGACTTCCAAATTATTAAGTATACATGCAATGCATGCTTCCAATGAAAGAAAACTATGCAGCTTTGACGTACAAAATAGACCGAAAGGTATTCCAACTATTCGAAATAATTAATCCAAGGAAAAATTAATCCAGAAAATTTAAGCTTATTCCTATTATTATATCTTTTTTAACAAAATCTTGTAAGTATCATGCATATACTAAGTTCCGTATCAAATTCTGCATTGTTATGGTCTTTTCTGATAATAACTCATGTAAAATTGTCCTTGTTTCATTTTTATACTACATTATTAATTTAATCTTCGGGAGAAAACCCAGGAATATGACAACCTAATTGAGAACGAATTAGGTCTGCAAAAAAAAAATTATGAAGCAATTTGTTATTTTTTGTTAATTTTTTTATTTTTGAATTTGATGGGCAAGTTTATCTACTGTTTTGGAATCAGAAAGTATAAGAAAGTATTGTTAATTTAATGTCTGCTGGAGATTTAATGAAGAAAATGAAAGAATATGCATCCTATAAAACCTTCCAAGGCTAATAAAACTTTCATCATTTTTAGATGATCGCTAAACATTTCATCTTAATAGTGCGATTATTATTCTCATAATTGCAGAGAACGGTAATCATAGAAGTCCTATCAGGATTTTCGAACAAATGATTTAGCCGTTAATTACTTTTCTTTTGATACCTCAGGGATATGACGTGTACGAACTATCCAAGGTTCGATGAACCTTCAGGTGCTTCCGGCTTATCCGAAATAATTGTATGAAAATAATAGCTCAGACATTTAAAACGCATTATTCTGAAATCTGAAAAATTATATAATCTCAACTCTCTTTTCTCCTTTAAAATGCATGACGCTACACTAAATGACCTTTGCCTCAGTCCTGAAATGAGCCTCGATGCAAATCGAGCGAGGAAGACTTACGAAAAGAATGTTCCGCCTTTCTTATGCAGACTCTTTGACATACTAGAAGTAGTAGATCTGACCCTTTCTTTATTTTATTGGTTTTCATAGGCTGGTAAGTATGCTGAATATATCTGCTGGTCAGATGACGGGACAGCTATTCGCGTCAAAGACCCCGATAAATTCGCTGCGGAAGTGTTGCCTTGCTACTTTAAGCACAACAATTTTCATTCGTTTGTCCGACAGCTTAACATGTACAATTTCAAAAAGAAAGGGAAGAATGGCGTCCAAGTCTATAGTCATGAAATGTTTCAAAGAGGAAAACCGTAAATTGTTTATTTTGTTCCTGGATTGAATGATAATTGAAAAATTAAGCGATTTGCTGAAGAGTATTCAGAGGAAAATTTATTTGCCTTCGAATCTGCCACCAAGTGATACCGCAGACAAATCAGAGACAAAAGACAACACTGATATCGGCGCTAAGGAATTAAGAAAAGAGAATTTGCAATATAAAAGGATCCCAAAGGAGCTATCTAAGCGGCTGGGTACGGCCGATAGGATAGCGTTGAAAGTCGAGGCCGAAGTCCAAAGTCTCTACAATGAAACTCAAAAGCAAGAGTAAATTAAAGCCATAAAGCCAATATGTATTTAATCAATCATTAGCAAAAACATTCGTTTCTTAGAGCAAGTTATAAAGCAATTCGGTGTACTGTGCGGGACTGAAAGCATTGCTCAAGCAATTGAACTAGCAGTTCATAGTCTTGAGCCTCGAAATGTAAAGGTCGAAGTGGAAAATATATTGCAGGAGTGCCGGGAAAACATCAGCCTTCCCTTTCTTTTCATGGATTATTGGCATCCAAGCAAAATCGAATATTTCGAATGCGATGTTGGCCAATACCCTTTCTCCGCTTCTCAAAATTACAGAACGCTTTCTGATTATTCACAGGAATTGAAAGAAGAGTATTCAGAAGATCATCAATTTGGAGTCTCATCCAAAATTGAAAATTATGCTTTCTGCAAAAAAGAATTCGATCAGTGACTGATTTCGGATTTCCAAATTGTTAAGAAAATATGGTAAGAATGCTTCTAAATGAAAAACAACTACAGATAAAATATTTAAAAAGAGAAAGAAATTGAAACTCTTCTCTCATATTTTATCCAGGAGAAATTAACCCACGAAATCTAAATTTAATTCCTTTACTCTATACCTTTTTTAAAAAACTCTTGCAAGTAAGATGCATACACTAATTTCTGAATCAAATTTTAAAGTGAAATCGCCCTGTCTGATAATAAATCATAGACTCTTTGATTGAATCTTTAGCACTGATGACTTAAAAGAGACGACTCAATTGAGATCAAAAGGACTCATGAAAATGTTCTTGAGGAGTGAGGTTTGCACGTCTTATGCACAGCTTTGGAGTTTGGAAAGCTGTATATGGAAGTTAACCTATTTTATATTCGAACAAAAGGCATTATCTTATACTGATTTATTGATTTATTGGTTCAAACATGAATAATAAATGAATGACAGACAAATATGCATATTCCCAAATTTGAGATCTATCATCATATTTAACGAAGAAGAAGAATGTTATTGATCAGACATATAAGCAGTAGATTAAGAATATCATGTTGACTTAAGCCGAAGTCATCTACAATCGCAACAATGATGGATTTCCAATAAAATTGGTGTTGTTACAAGACGATGTTAAGCTTTTCCATCCAATGAAGAGAGAAACTTGAATCTTTGAGTAAAGGTCACGAGTGAAAGCAAGTGATCCGAAAAGGAAATATTTGCAAACTCTTCCTCTTATTAATTAACTTTTAGAGCTTAAAACACTTTTAATTTATATATTTTTTGAAAATTAAATCACGTTTTCAATTTCTTACTGCAATTTCCTAATCGTTTTTACTTAATCAGAGTTTTTGAGATTTGTTAGAATTTTACCAAATTTGTATGAGGACAATTTCTCTGAATACCATGTCCTCAGCAATATTCAATGAAAATGTAAGCTCTAAAGTCAAGCCTTTAGGAGCTAGGCTAAGCCAATTTTAGATTGGCTCGGCTTATCTCTTTGAGATTTTTTAAAAAAAAAAATGAACTTGAGTATTCCATCACTCAAAAAAAAGAAGAGTGACTTACTCAATAATTATTAAAGTTTTTCTCAAAAAAATTAAAGAGAATTTCCTTGAGAGCCACTTTCTGGGGTAACATCATTCGTCTCTTTATTCAATACTAAGCGAGCTGAGTTCCACCAATCTTTCAGACCTTTCAGCAACTGTCTTTCTTGAGGTCCTTTTTCAAAAATCGACGGTGATAGCTTCTTGATAAAGGCATACATTTTCTCATCCTCCGAGAACTCTCGAGTTTTCGGAACAGATGAAGGATGGCGATCCAAGCGACTTAGACTTGTTTCAATAATGAGTTTGTCATCGAAGAAGGCCTTTGACTCAGCCGTGGGTGTTGGATAAACGGCCACTGTCTGGAGATCTTCTCGTGAAATCGGCTGAACTTGATTCTTTTTCGCTCTTGCTTTGCTCACGTATCGATAAAGCATCTTTATAAGCAACATAACCTGAACTACACTCAGTATCACACCTGCAAACGTGGAACCAATACAAAGCGCTATGAATGCATATCCAAGACCATTTATGGTCGTCGCATCAACATTAGAGGATTGATCAATGATTCCGATGATAAAAGCAAGTGTAATGCAACCGTAGGCTAGGAATTCGATTATCAGCTTGGCTATCTTTATCCATCTTTCTTTGAGAGGCTGATAAACGACCAAATAAAGCACGAACGCAGTGTCTATAATCCAAAGGAGCGTGATTTGAGTGATAGGCGAGAATCCCATCAGGACGATGACGGCAACGAACAACAGACTTCTCAGCAAAAGGATAGGAGTGAAGAGTATCTGCATCTTATTCTTACGATGGTAATCGCTGTACAGCATCTTATATCTATTCAATCGTGATAGCCTTGGGTGATCTTCAGCTCCTTCAGAGCACAGCAGGTATTTCATGTTATCTAACAACAGTCCAGAGACCAATCCAAACAAGATAAGGAAGAAGAGGAAGAAAACTACTCCCAGTGCCATAGAACTCCAAGTAGCTGATGATGTAGGCTCAAGTAAGGACGACGCGTACCGCATGTTAAGGAGCGACCAAAAGCATCCAGATTGGTAGATCGAGAGGATAAATATCAATAAAAAGCTCCAGAGGAGAGTGGTATCAACCTGACCCAGGAATCGGCTGATGCTATGAAGTATATCATTGCATTTCTTCTTTTTCTTTAGTTCATTTTTCTTCGGGGGTTCCGCATTACCCGCAATAAGTTCGAGTGCTTTCGCCAGCACATTCAGCAGGAATGAGCCTCCAAGAAGGATCGGGACATAGAGTGCTAGATTAGACAGCTTGTCCTCATAGTTGACGGTGAAGAAGGGAGAGATCTCGTATTCTTCGTAAATGCGAGGCATCGAATAGTTTCTATTGCTCAAGTTGCTGTTTAATGCACCTGCAAAATTAATGGGCAGCACTATGGAAGAAGGATCAATGCGAGTAGATCCAAAGTATTCCACCACATTAGCAGGCCATCGAATCGCGACAAACCTCATCAATTGAACCAATTCTCCGACAATCTGCAACCGAATCAGTCCCATCGAGCGACCTCCCTGTGCAACAGAGGCAACGACCTGCAGGGCCGCCACGGCTCCTCCACCAGCCACAGTAATTAACGAAGAGCTTGAGATGAACTGCTCTTCTGTCCTCGAGAATGGATAGATTTCCTTCAGTTGTATGGACGCTGTCTTATCGGCCATTCGGAACTTTTGATATGAATTCCCATCAAAGTCTGCATTGTTCAAATTGATTGTGATATTCAGGAGCGAAAGAGGCGGATAGTATTGTTCCCCTGTATATGCGAATTTAATTCTTGACTCTGAGACGGGATTAAGAACATAGAGACTACTGTCAACTTGAGCATTAGCCATCTGAACCACGATTTTTTGAGACATCGACAGAATCATGCTGGAGATGCCATAGTTGAAGTTGATGTAGACAACATGTGCGTTGATGGTGAGGCTAAGATTGAAGGTGAGCACTAGCTTCTCCTCGCAGATTGGCACTTGATATAATTCTCCTTCTCCTCCATAGCTTTGATAGTAATTCACAGGACATGACTCCACGCAGGTGCCATTCAACAAGAAATTGCCTCTAGGACAGCTTGTGCAGCCGGTTTTGTTGCAAGTTGCACAAGACGCATCGCATTGTGTACAAGCTCGCGTTTCAGAATCCGCGTACATAGTAGTTGGACATCCGCTATTGCAAGAATTGTCGAGGTAGAAGAATCCTGTTGAGCAAGTTACGCATTCGGTTGAAGTACCATCCGAACAGGTCTCACAACCCACTGAGCATGGTAGACAGGCCTTTTCGCCGCTCAATGGGTGCAAACCGATATAAGTTGTCGCTGGGCAGCTGCTTAGACAAGTTTGGTTGTAATAGAACAGATTGGAGCTACACCTTGTGCATCCAGTTGATATAGTGGTGTACCCTTCTGGGCAGGAGGATATACATGAGTTGTTGAAGTAGTAGGTGCCTGAAGAGCATGAAACGCATTGATTATCTGCATTGACGTAGTGACCAGGTGTGGAGGTACAGTCCATGCAAACTCCTTCTGAATTCTAAAAAATTAAAAAAAGTAAGTAAATTTGAATGATAGCCAGCTATTTTACAGGATAGTACCCTTTCTGGCTGTACTGACATTCTAATTATCATAAAAAGATCATTGTCATATGAATAGCACTAAAGAAATTACGTTGGCAAGAGCTAGTGTCTGAATGCACAAATGTGCCAGCCGGGCAGCTTGAATAGCATGCTCTATTATAAAGATAGTATCCTGGTGCACACATAAGGCACGCATTCTGATTTGGACTAAGGAACGCAGTTTGGAGGCATGTTGGATCTGCTCAAGTAAGATAAGTTTTAGGTTATCGACTATTTGGTAGTTTGGTTACCTGTGGAGTTTTGATAAACGACCCCGGGTCCAGCAAACCACACAAAATTCATGATATCGAAGTATCCATCCTTCGTGGTCTGGCGAGTTGTCGGTATCGTGCCATCAATGACTTGACTGCAAAAATCGAGAGCCATATTGCTCACATCGAAGAACAGCGCTGGCGTGGATGTTGTGCCTGCTGAATCCGCAAAATAATATCGAAAACTCGCTGATCCCACGAAAATCTTCAGAGTATAGTATGAGCCTGAGAGATCGAGCGGTTGTGCTTGCGTATATTCAATTATCAACCGATTCCAGGCATCTATTCATAATGATGTCAGCTATAATGATAAATGATGGAAATCACCTGGTGTGAGGGAAAGAGAAGCAGGAGAGGCTGTCAGCGTTCCACCTGAATCTTTTCTGTACAAGGTGATCTCACCTGTTACACCAGAGAGTTCTGCAACAAAAGCAACATTGTTAGTCGAGGCATCTCTGATAGATAAAATTGTCTGAGTGCTGGGACCTCCAGAATATGGATAGATGTCCATGGCAAACACCGCGCCATTTGGAGCAGTACTTCCAACGTTGAAGCTTAGGATACTATCTGCTCGACATCTGAGGAGATTGTTGCTAATATCGAGAACAGGATCACTTGTGGTATCAGACATAGAGAGTCCTAAAGGAAGGGAAATAATTATTTCAAACAATGAAATTAGGTCTTTTTTACCTTTGTATGCAGTTAGGCTACCTTGTGAAGTTCCTTTAAAGTAATCAACAACTATTGTTTGATTATTGTTCACTTTAGGCACTGAGCTAAAGTGAGCGACGTAGAGAGTGCCTTTTGGGGTGAGAGAATTAACGGATTTCATTCTTCATGTGAAAAATGTTACCTGTGTTCATGATGGCAAGGCTGAGCATTTCCTCAGTAGAAGCAGCAAAATAATCCAGATACACTCTGAAATATTGCAGCGAGAAGTTTGGCAAAGCATTAAAAAGATCTCCACCAACAAAGATAGAACCGCCGCTGTTTAGATCATAAAATAATCCGGCGGGTGGTGACCGGGTAGCAAATTCAGCATATTGAGTCGAGGTAGAGGGCAGGGTATATCGAAATCCATTCTGCTTTTGTGTTTGTGTGTTCGTTGCCAAGGCAAAAAATACCCACTGGCCTACAGGAGCCATAACCGATCCCGTAATTCCCTATTCAATGCTGTTAGAAAGCAAGTACAAATATAATAATATTACGCTTTCCCATGTTGACCATGAGCCTGCTGGGGATCCAGTCGTTCCAGATTGAAAAGGACTTGCAGAACTTGGATGCGCTGCAAAAAGCATGACTCTCCCGTTATAATTATTTTGCCTACGGATTAATTAGTTCTTTTCTTTCAATAGTAACAATTACGTAGGGTTATTAGAAAGCCGAGCAAAGGTTTGGAAACTCACCTCCCAACTGAGTACCTTCATCCACAAACTGGCACTATATTCTTTGCATGAGGTCCATCCACTATTGTTCGACGAGAGTGGATATGTATCATAACTTCCGGAATACAGCTTTTGAGTTTCTTGAAATTTGAGGATTTGAAATCCCGATATCACTGCATAATTCGATGAATGAAATTAATACAGATAGAAGATGGGACCTATTTACCAGTAAAACCCGAAAGAAGCACACAAAACAAAAGGAACTTGGCTAGATAACCCATAAATACTTTGAAATTTGAGATTTTGTATAGCAATTATATTTTCTGAGGTCAAAACTTCGATTATAATAAATTTTGAGTTTTCTAAATCTCGAAGATTTTGAAACTTTATATCAAATTCTTAAACCTCTAAAATCAGAGCTTTTTTTAGAGATGACTACATTTATCTTTGGTGATAAGTGAGCAATAAAATCATAATTAAAGCAAATGAGTCCAAGTCTCAATATTGCGAATTCTTTTTAAGAACCTTAACACTTTCTAATAACATATTGAATGAATAAATAAATACCTTTTGTTTCTTTTCGGAGCTCGCAAGATGTATATATCGTTGGGTGAGTTGATTATTTGGGTTTAGAAACAAAAGCAGACATACAAATTTTTCACCTTTCGGGTTTCAGGGAGTCTATAATAACCAATAGAACCCAATGCTTCTTTCTAACAGAGATATGTAATTATGACGTATTATTAATTGCTCTTGAGTCCATATTTAATAAAATTGAAGATTTTCAAAACGTTGAACGAGCACTCATCGTAGAAACTTCAATACGCTCTCATCATAATGTTAACGATCAAACTTAAAGCTCTGTGATTCGGCTCATCATAGAGCCTAAGTAATTGCGAAGAATTCAAATCTGAAATATTTTCGTTCTCATCGCGGATACCTGTAATTGCCAGTTTCTCTCTCATTGCAGACTCCTGACCGGATTATCGGAAATAGCTAGCAATTCAACACTCTGTGGTGCGGTAAGGGCCTGCCTGTTGCTAGATACAGATAATTTTTCAAAATACATGTAATTTTGAACAGTAAGGACCAGTACCGAAGCCTATTAAAGCTTTTTATCACTTATTCAAGGTGTTAATGCAAGTGAAAAAATTAATAAAGCAGTCTGAGTATTAGAGACAATAATTTTAAATGCGTCTAACCTTGAGGAAAACTTCTTTTTTCGAATTGACCTAGCAGTCTATTCCGATCATTTGGAGGCGCTTGGTTGTTTCAAAGATTTTCTAAATAAATTAGGTGTTGTAAGATAAATATTTTGAATCAACAGCAGAACTTATCAATCGTAATCTCAGTTTGATAGCTGGAATGTGTTTAGATATTACCACCTATAAAGCTAACTGGAAATAAACGTCATCATCTATCGTACATAATAACGATCTTTTTGAGCACATTCCTAAAAAACAAATCCAATTTACTATAGTCTCCTAATGTCGTTACGTATTCGAATAATAGGTCCTACAAGAAGGACTAGTGTAATTGTTGAATTTCATGTAAACATTTAGTTTAAATAAGAGAGCACTTCGTATATATAAAAATATTGGATGAAAAATCTCTCGAGTCATTCTAGACATAGGTGAAATTCCTTCACAAGGTTAAATAGAACAAGCTGGGGGAGTTAGTCTACTTATGTAACCTGTTCCGCCTTAAACTTAAAATCCAAATAATTCAGTATAAATCATAAAGTGAAAAAGTCATACCGATGACTACCACACACCTATGCCTAGAGTAATGCAGGACAGCGCTATGCGCTTTATGCTATCGAGCTTAACAAACGTCGAATACGTCGTGTTGCAGATATAATGAAAGCTTATTTATAGAGCATATGACTTTAAAAAATTTCCTCATTTCGAAATGAATAGCACGAGAAATCTGCGAATAAACTAACAGGGCTTAAGAAATTCTGATACGTGATAGGATTTGATATCCTGATTTGGTTTAAATTATTAAATTTTCTTTAGACGTTCCTACTTTAAATTCGTAAGAGACAGCAAAAGTATCAATATGTCACTAGCAGATAGAATAGAACAGCAAACCTCTAATTAGAATAAGGTCGGAGTTTTCCCATCTCTATTTAAGCTTCCACCTTTCTCTTCATCCTGAGATTGTCAAAAAATTTTGTAGTATTACGGCACATCAACAAAATAATTACCACGATAAATCTGTTTCTCTCTTCGAGTCTTTCCTATTATAGGTGCTGAACTTTGAGAAGGCTGCTCTAGAAGTACAAAGGTGATATAACCATATAATTCTTGCTGAATCATACTCACAGATTCGACGATTTTTTGGAGCAAAAATGTCTGTGCGGTATAATGAAAGATAGGAGTGGCGCTTGGTGCTGCTGATTGCTTTTAATCATGGAAGCTTAATAGGTTGCTTAAAGGCAATGCGCGGATGTTTTTCCGGGTAAAAGGGAGTTTCACAAAACGGGAAGGAGCCGGAACATCTGACGGAATCTACAGAATTCTTAGAATCGATGCGAGAACAACAAAGAACAAATGAAATAATTTATTTACTTCTGTTTTTGAAAAGAGATGATGCATATGAAATTATTAGATTTCTAGAAAAGATCGGAGTTTTTCGATAAATAAAATCATTAAACCTGCTCAGGTATTTAACCTTCGTTCCATTAAATGAATAAACAATAATCAATTTCTCTTGACATGCAAACTTTTCAACTTACCAAGATCAATTTCAACGCTGAAATGAGCGCAACTCCAAATCAAACGAGAGATATTTACCAAAAAAGGGCCCCTAAGTTCTTATTCCGGCTCTTCAATATACTTGAAGTAGCAACCTTAATATTTTTCGTTCTTATCATATGTTTTTCCCTAGAGTGGTAAACATATCGACTGTATTTGTTGGTCGGACGACGGCGCTTCCTTAATCGTGAAAAATCCCGCTAAGCTTGCTAAGGAAGTGCTGCCTTGCTACTTCAAGCACAACAACTATCCTTCGTTCACCCGTCAACTGAATATGTATAATTTCAAAAAGAAAGCAAGTGACAATGATCATGTTTACGCTCATAAGTTGTTCCAAAGAGGAAAAATGTAAATTGTTGTTTCCTTTCGATCGTGATTCTGACTTGGAAATCAAGGGAGCTGCTGAAGAATATTCGCAGAAAGTCTGCGGATCCTCCGCACTTGGTGACCCCTTCAGGTGATTTTGCAGTAGAATGCACCTCACGAGGAAAATTTGAAACCGACGCTGAAGAGTTACTTCAAGAGAATTTGCAGTATAAAAGGATTCAGAAGGATTTGTGTAACCAGCTTCATGTCGTCGAGAGAAAGAGCGGAGAAATCCAGGAGGTAATGAGTAATATCTCCAGAGAGATGAAAGAAAAAGAGTAAATATGCCCTGATTTCTTCATGAATTCATCAATTTGTGGGGGAGAAATCAACTTCTTAAAACGCATTTTAAAGCAGATCAGTGAGAGATGCGGGACCGAAATTGTCACCCAAGCTATTGAACAAGCAGTTCATGGACATCAGTTTGAAAGAATAAAGTCTGAGACTGAAAATATTTTCCAGGATGATACTCCAAATGCTACCTACTCATCATTTTCGGGTTTTTGGTCTTCAGAAAACAGAGAAAACTTCGAAGGAAACTCTACCATAGATGCTCCTTTTGTTTCACAAAGAAATTCAATTTCAAATGGCCTTTTTGCTGATTTCAGAGAAGATGTTGCAAGAGAATATCTTGCGAATAATCAATCTGAATTATTTTAGTAACTCAAGGCGAACCTGAGGCTTTCTTTGAGTTGAAGGAGCCTCTCATCAACGAATTATCCTGCTTAAACTTTTCAACGGGAAGTAAACAAGTATCTCTAATTTCATATGAGACAATAATCTTAATAGCTTACTAAAAAAAAGTTAATCAAGATAAGCTAAGTTTAATTTCACTACATTTCTTTAGAACTTTCAAATATGCATAAGTTGTACTACCTTTCAAACTTTACAGTTATAACAGTGCTCCCTTTATCATGCCTGGGATGATATATGGCTAAATCCTCTGCTGATAAAATGAGAAAAAATATGTTCAAAACACAACCAAATCAATGCCAATGCCATTGGACTTTGTTTTGATAAAGCCAATAATGATGCACAAAAGAGAATTAATTCCAATCGAATTTGCGTTGTTCAACGCAATCTTTAATAAAATTACTAATAATAGGTGCTTTTATACGACTACTGAAATGTGATTTGATAAAACGGTTATGTAAAGAAAAAAATTTTATCGAATTTTTAAAAATCAGGTGTTCATAAAATACATTTTATGCATAATCATTTTATCATTTTGTTTGTTTGTTTTTGAATAAGAAGGTACAATGAACATTTTTTTCGATTGTTGGATTAAAGCAGTGAAAACCTCTGGATTAAGAGGTGGGCAAGCTGCATAGCGATTTACGATCTCTAAGATTCCGGAAAGCTCCCTCCTATCTAGCACTTTAGAAATGCTATTGATTAGCATGCTACTAATTCCTTGTTCATGAATTTGCTTCATAGTACTAGCAGTGCTTTTATGTTTGCTCAGAGAATTCCTGAGCAAGGAGCAAGTTGCTAACAAGATTCTCTTTAATCTAGATTAAACATGTATTATCAAAACTATTTCATTGTGGTCTACAGGATTTTGCATCTGTTTCTATGTGAGCACTATCTATATCCTTCCTGAAAGAGTGAAAATAGTAGAAAGTTAATCTCCTTTAACAGGATCCTTGTTTAAACGGGCGTTTTTTGATTTTCTTTGGTTGGAAAATTAACCTCAAAGAGCACGAATGAAAAGTCGCTAGTTATCGACATTTATATTTATAAGAGCGCCTCTTCAAGAAAAGAACTCTTTGCATAGCGCTCCTATTTTTTTCTTTTTTTAGTAGAATTCTGAAATTTTTCCAGGCAATGCTGCAACTAATTATATAATTATACCCTCATGATTCAATAAGGAGAGAAAGAGTCGCCTTGTGAGTTATGATAACTAGCCCCGAGACACTTTCAACAACAAAAAAAAATGAGGTTCTCTAAGCCAGCAGGGATCTTCAATAAATTCAAGCACTCGCTAAAATTAACGAAGTTAGGAGTGTTCCTTAGAATGATCCGCGAACATAATGAATGCTCAGGATTTTTATAAATTAGGCTCTCATCCAGAAAGAATAACTATTAGAACGTTCCTAAAATTTCTTGGAAGCTTTGAGATTCCTAACCCAATTTAATTCAAGCATGCTCAGGTATATATTAACCTGTCTTTTGATATAATCATAAATAATAAGTAAAGCCCTTTCCTTGTCGAAAGATGCAAGATTTTGACCTGACTGACAACTGCCTTAGTGCTAAAGCCAGTTCAACTAAAGGAACCTACAGGAAGACTGCTTCGAAATTTTTATCTCGCTTGTTTTACATACTTGAAGTATGATTGAATTCTACTTTCTTTGATATTTACCATTATGTATTCATAGAGTGGCAAACATAATGCACATATCTGTTGGTCAGCCGATGGAGACGATATATGCATCAAAAACCCAATTAGCTTAGCGGAGGAGGTGCTGCCTTGCTACTTCAAGCACAGCAACTACGCTTCGTTTGTCCGGCAACTCAATATGTATAATTTCAAAAAGAAAACGAGTCAAGCATACTCTCATGAACTGTTCAAAAGAGGAAAACCGTAATTCACTTATTTTATCCGTCATCTTAATTATATCTCGAAATTAAGCGAGCTGCTGGTCAATATTCGCAGAAAGTCTATAGAGTCTGCTCCAGCAAAGGTCGTTGCATTGGAATACGACTTACGAGAAAATCCTGAGGCTGACGCTGAGGAGTTGCTCCAAGAAAATTTGCAATACAAGAAGATTCAGAAAGAACTGACCGTTCAAATTCGAGTTGTCGAGAGAAGGGCTCAAGAAATCAAGGATGAGGTGAACGCTCTCTTCAGAGAAACGAAAGAAAAAGAGTAAATACAGTGTCTAATATTCTTATTCATTAATTCGGTCATTCGATAGGGATAATGTCACCTTCCTAAAGCAAGTTTTAAAGCAGATCGGTGCGAGATATGGAGCCAATACCCTCATCCAAGCCATTGAACAAGCTGCTTGCGACTCCCAGCTTGAGTATAAGGAGGCTCCAATGCAAAATATTGTTCAAGATTCTCACCGAAATCTCAATCCTTTGCATGCATTTGCGGGAAATGAGTCTTCAAATCGAGCTGAAAATTACATATGGAGTACCTCCATGGACGCTCCGTTGAACTTTCAGCTTGAAAAGTCAGTTTCAAGTCACCATTTCATGGATTATGAGAAAGAATATCGTCCGGAAAATGACCAATGGGATTTTTTCTCAGCCGATGAGGATTCCACTCGCTCCAAAGAGTTTAATCCTTCGTCTCTTTTCGATCTTCAATCTTATAGAGGAAGAGAGCTCACTCTTTTCGATTAAAGAGTAAATTGCCTGAAAAACAATGAATATGATATATTTCTAATATATTTACTTTTTAATTCGTAAGAAATAATCCAAATAGGTTATCCTCAAACTTCATGGCATGTCTCTTTCTTAAATCTTTAGCAGTATTTATTGTATCTTAAACACCTCAATTCTTTACATTGCATATGAACTTCTATGAAAAATTCCAATTCCAACAAAAAACCTCTCTTTTTCAATATATATTGGAACTTTCGCGATTCCCATTATCTCATTTTGGTTCGGAGGATCACTGAACTATTTCTTGATCTTATGTCGTGCTGGATTTCTTTCTCAAAGAACGAATAAAAAGAGAGTATTAGCAGACTCAAACTCGAAGCCTTACAACAGACCATTGTGTATTAATCGTATAATATAACAATGTGAAAGACGGTCCTGCTTCTAATGTTGTCTAATCCATTGATGAGATTTCTTTTTCTTATACCACATTCTGAGAGAGCTCTAACTTGCTTATTTTTAGTTATTTTGAGGTAGAGGAGATCGATAATGTAGTGTGTTCTAACTTAGAGTTGTTTGCTCATGGGAATATGTTTACTATTGGCCATTGATGACTCTCTGCAAGGAGCACGAGCTTACAGATGAAGTGCTGGCAACAACTGAAGGAATAGAAAACTAACTCTCTAGAACTGATTTAGACACTTGCCAACAATTTTCGTTCGTAATTTTGAAAGCTTTTGTTGGAGTTTGAAATTAAAGTTTTTTGTTGGATTCAAGATACAAAACATTAAAAAAAAATTCTAACAATTTCTGCTCGGTGAATTGTGTACATTTATAATCCGCATTCCCACGACTTATTAAATAATTAAATCCAGACTCAACAAAATCTGTTTTACAACAAATAGATGACATCAATCGAAGACTACGACCTTCCAACCTACGAAGCTTTCCTCCAGGCAGAAAACAAGGATGAGTTCATCAAGACACTCATTCCAGGCACAGACACCTACTATTATTTCACCCTCCTAAAGGCATTGCTCACTGGTGACGGCAATCTCAGCGATCAAGACCAAAAGAACCTTGAAAGCTATCGCAAAATGGGAACTTCGAAGAGCATGAGCATCAGAGTGAGAGACGCGCTTACAAAGCTCTCCAAATCAGGAGAGTCGAAGGAGAAAACCGAAGCTTTGGCGTTCTTACGCAACGAAATCTTCACGAACTATTCCTTCAATCACACTCAGCCAAGCAACATCTCGACTTCCACGCTGAACAAGTCAACTATCAAGGTTCCTTCCGAACTGGACCCCAAACTCATCCAACTGGACCTTTCCACTGTCTATACCTCTCGATATTCATTTGACGAGCTCAATAACTCTATCCTCTCTCGGCTTGACACAACCAAGCTCGCAACATCTACTACTGACATCATCGAGCAGTTCCTTCAACGCGCTGACATTTTCGCCCTTGAAAAGATTCCTCAACTCATCAAGGCTCTCTTTGAGAAGCATAGAGAGAAATCGAAGACTTACATGGTGCCATCGCACTATATGACAAAGCTGAACCTCTCACAGCTGAAAGAGCTCGGAGAATTGATTCCTGAGCTAAAACGCAATCGTGACTATGTATCAGAGCTCTTCATTAGAGAGTTCAAGGTCCAGCCAAGCACCAATTTCGATTTTGCAGACTTAACCCCTCAAGAGCGTCAAGAACGAAGAGAAAGACTCCTGAAGATGTATGCGTGGACCAAAGAGCTTCCTCTGGTCTTCGCCAACTTCAATCAACACATCTTATACGAACTCCTTCAAAGCGGAATCGAATCTGATAACTACAATCTTGACCATTTCCTTGAATACTTGAAAAACCCAGGACAAGATTACTCTTACAAGAGCAAGGATCACAATGAATTCCTGAGACAAAACCGAATCTCCCAAGATAACTTCTGGAATGGGATTCATCAGCTCCCAATTGGAAGATACAAGAGTGCTAACGACCTCGTTAAGACCTACCTTGAGCATTTCTTCAAGACTGCTAAGGACCTCAAGCCATTTGATGAGTACTTAGATACTAACTTCCTTGAAAAGTTGTTCTATGAGGTTAAATTGGGAATGGGCGAGAGCGTTCCTGACATCAACAGAGTTTTCTCAACGAGTGAGATCAAGAAGCTGAGTGATGCCAAGGAGATGACGCTTCTTGACCATAACCGCGCATATTTCAAGCACGGCGAAGAAGTCACTCTGCAAGTCAGAGTCAAGAACATCTCAAGCATCGTAGTTAAGGTATTCGAGTTCAATGTCGAGAACTACTACAAGAAATTCAACAAGCAAGTGGACGGAACCATCAATCTTGATGGTATCGTCGCTTCAGAGGAGAAGGTACTTGAATTCAAAGAACCCGCTGTAGTGAAGAGCATCAAAGAGCTCAAATTCGAGAACGTGTCCAAGAAGAGCCAAGGTGTCTTCATCATCGACCTCATCGGAGGTGGACTGTCCTCTAGAACCGTCATTAGAAAAGGAAGACTGAATTTCATCCAAAGAGACACCCTGAATGGCCATCTTCTCACCATTATCGATGAAAACTTTGAAGTTGTGAAGGGAACTCGCGTTGGACTGTGGTTCGATAACAGATTCCATGAAGCCAACAGCGAAGGCCAAGTTCTTATTCCTTACAGCACAAGCGAGAAATCTGGGCCGATGATCCTTATCAATGGTGATTTCGCTGAATTGACTCAATTCACAGCAAGAGCCGAGTCATATACCTTCAAATGCGCGTTCATCTACAACCAAGAAACCTTGCTCATGGGCAACAAGGCGAAAATCCTCATTCATCCAAGACTCTATGTTAACGGAACAACCCCTGCTGGTCTTGGTTTGTTGAAAGATACGAAGATCACGGTTACCACTACGAACGATCTCGGTATTCCTAATGTCACTGTGCTCGAGAATGTCGTTCTTGACCACAAAAAAGATATCGAAGTCGAATTCCCTGTTCCAGCCAAACTCACATCACTGAATATCCGAATCCAGGCTTCAATTGAAGAAATGAACAAGAGTGGCAAGAAAGAGCTTTCCGATTCTCATTCTATCCCTATTGTCACATATGCAGGCTCCGACACCTTCTCCAACCTCTATTTGAAGAGCACTGACAAAGGATATGAGGTCTTTCTTCTCGGAAAGAACGGTGAGCCTAAAGCCAATATCCAGGTTAATATTTCGTTGACTCAACGACATTCACGCAAGAACATCACTCATACCCTAATGACTGATGCAGAGGGAAGAGTTAAGCTTGGACACCTTCCAGACATCACTTCCCTCACAGCCAGCATCTCTAAGATCGGCGACATCGCTGGAACATCAAGAACTTGGCCTCTGGATGAAAAGCATAGAATTAACTATCCTTCTCAACAGATTAAGCTTATTGAAGGCGATACTCTCAATTTCCCGGTCCTTCACAACCAACTTAGTGTTCATAATCTCTCGTTCTCTGAGACTGTTAATGGCCGTGTGATTAACGACCTGCTTTCTAAGCTCAAGCTCGAACACGGCGTCCTCAGCGTCCCTGCTCTTCCTGCCGGAGAATACACCCTGACTTTCAAAGACCAAAATCGATCCGTTAGCATCCTCGTCTTGAAAGGACAATACTGGAAGAGTAACTATATCCGATGCAAGTATGACCTCATGGAGGTGAAGAACCAGATCAATAACATCGTTATCAGAGAAACCACCCTGATTCCTAATGAGAAAAACCCTGAATTATGTGACGTTAAACTCAATGTGTACGCTGATCAAAGGGATCTCACTCGAGTCCATGTGTTTGCTTATCAGTTCTTCCCTGATAATATCAATACTATCCCAGAATCACTCCAAAACGTGGGAGTAACTACACCTCTGAGACAAATCTCAAACGGACTCAAAAAGGCGTTCTATCTCAATAACAGGAAGTTGGGAGATGAGTACGTTTACGTATTGGATCGAAAGAACCAAAATAGGTACATCGGAAACACTCTGGAGAGACCACCAGTCCTTCTCAAACGAGAGTTTGTGAGAGACACGTCGAATAGACAAGAGCAGTTGAGTACGGGAGACGATTTCGTCGCAGATCAAAGAATATTAGCAGAAATCAGAAGAGAGGATGAGGAGTTATTAACCACGTCTAAGGCAGCAAAAAAGAGAATGGATTATTCTGCTAGAGAGGAACGAGCTTATGCTGGGTCTGTTGTCAGAGGCGGCTTCGATACCTTCCTTAACTTCCTACAGTCACCTTCTCAAGTCTACGCAAATCTCCAGGTCGGTGAAGACGGTTGCGTCATCATTAAAGACTTCCCTTATAAAAACTTCGCTTCACTTCAGATTGTCGCATCCAACCTAACCGCCACTATCAGCCACAACTTCCCTCTCCCTGCAAATATCATTCAAACCAAGGATCAAACCTTGAAATCTCAATTGAAGAAAGACAAATTCTACTCCATTGCAAGAGGCAGCACGCAAGTTGCCAAAGGAAAGTCGCTCGACATCAAGGACTTGACCAGCACTGAAATCCAAGTCGTCGATTCTCTTCAAAAACTTTTCGAACTCGAGAAGCAGTTACTCGTCGGCAATGGAACTGACTATGACAATGGAAGGACATTTGATCATTGGGCGTTCTTGAAGAACTGGAACACGCTTACTCATGAAGAAAAGCTCGATAAATACGACAAAAACGCGAGCCATGAGCTCAATGTGTTCTTGTACTTCAGAGATCCTGAATTCTTTGCGAAGATTGTTCGTCCTTTCATCTTCAATAAGATTAAGAAGGATGTGGTTGACGCTTTCTTGCTTGGAGATGAGCAGAGTCTCTTGAACTACGCTGAGATTGGACAAATGGAGAGCTTCTCGGCTCTTGAGCTTATTCTACTGATTGTGGGACTGAGAAATAACTATAAGGAGCACGCTCTTGCAATTGCCGAGAAGATCGATAACAGTGTGAAGCTATCGAAGGTTGACACTCACACCTTTAAGCGATTGTTTGACACGGTCTTGAATGCAAGATCAGAAGAAGACAAAAGGAAGTTCGCTGGCGGAAGAGAAGAGATGCAAGTTGAACCTGCCGGATTCGCGAAAATGTCGCAGACATTAAGCCGTGGTGGTGAGAGGATGTTGGCAAGTTTTTCGAATTCAGCTCCAAGGATGAGGATGGCGCAAGCAAGTTTAGGAGTTCAAAAAAGGAAAATGCAAGAACAAAAATGTGACAAAGAGGAAGAGGAAGATGAAGAGTGTGAAATGGAAGGCGATTTTGATTCGGAATGCACTGATGAAGATGATGATGACTATTCTGAAATGGAAGTCCGAAAGCAGTTACGCTCCGGTTTCCAAGAATTGGAGAAAACCAAGGAATACAAAGAAAGAACATACCTGAGCTCCAATAACAGATTCTATCCGAACCTTTTCTGGAGCGAGCTTGCCAAGCACCTCGCTAAGAACGAGCCAAACCAACCGTTCCTCACTCAGAGCTTCATCTTCACAGCCAGAAACCACCCAGAAGCGATCGCCGTGCTCGCCTTCTTATCTCTTCCATTCCAGCCAGGAAATCACAGCTATCAATCCCTCGGTGGCCGTGGACTCCAAATTGGTGCCGAGTCCGACATCCTCGTCTTCCATAAAGAAATCAAAGAAGGAGAGCCTCAAATCAACACAAACATCTTAATTGCTCAACGATTCTTCGACCCTTCAGACAGATACATCCAATCTGAGGAAGACCCTTCGATCATGTATGAAAAAGACCCTAAAGAGTTCATCATCAATAAGATTTATGGCTGCCAGGTCGTCGTAACCAACTGCTCCATTGCTGAGCAAGAGTTCCAAGTCCTCTGTGAAATTCCTGAAGGCTCTATTCCTGTCAGAACGATCGACTACACCAAATCTCACACGATAAGACTTTCATCATACACTACCACTCAAATCGAGTATTTCTTCTACTTCCCTCAAGTTGGAAACTTCCAAGTGTACCCAGCTAACGTCGCTAAAGACGGCGTCGTCTTCGCTATCGCTAAAGAAAGAGATTTCAAAGTCGTGGCTGAGAAAACAATTGCTGACCTCGAGTCTCTCACTGATATCCTGTCGAAAGGATCGCATGAGGACATTCTCAACTTCATCAAGACAAAGAACATCTGGAACTCCAAGATTTTCACAATTAATAGCATCTACTGGCTACTCAAGGACAAGGACTTCTACCTCAAGGTCGTTGATGCTCTCAGAGCTAGAAAGTTCTTCAACGCGACCGTCTGGAGCTACAGTCTTTATCACGGTGATCAGAAATCGCTCAAAGAATTCTTGAACTCATCTGGAACTCAAATGTTATCTAGTTACCTCACTTACATCAAGCTGCCTATCATTAGTATCGATAACTCCAAGGTGTTGGAATACCATCCTTTCATCAACGCTCGAGTGCATCTGCTTGCTAAAGACAAGACTAACATCTTGAATAACGAATTCAGAGAGCAATACAAGCAATTCATTCAGTATTTGACTGAGTTAGGCACTCCGACTCATAGCAGTTTGCTTGTCTGGGTGTACTACCTACTTCTCCAAGATCGTGTTGATGAAGCGATTACCACGTTCAGAAAGATCGATGCGAAGGAAATTGCCACCTCACATAACCAACAGCTACAATATGATTACTTATCCGCTTATCTTGATTTCTACACTGGATTCCCTAAATTCTCAGTGGCAAGAGAAGTTGTTGAGAGATATCTCGCATATCCAATTTTGTCATGGAGAAGTCTCTTCGTTGAGATTGCCAATCAACTCGCTGAGTATGACGGTGAAGACATTCAAGAAGAAGACACAACGACCAAAGGAAAAGAAGAGGATACGAAGAAGAAAAACCAGAAAGCTGCAGAGAAAGAAGAGTCCTTGAACGCTGAGCTCGAAGGAAAGACCGTGATCCTTACCTACCAGAACCTCGCTGAGTTCACAGTCAGTCTCTACGAGATTAACCTTGAAATCTTGTTCTCACGCAATCCATTCCTCTCACAGGTAATTTTATTGGTATTAATGAAAAACTTAACTAGATAAATCTTAGAGCACTGAAGATTTCGCCTTTGTGAAGCCAAACTTCTCTCAACGCATTGAGGTCGCTAAGAGTCAGCAACTGGAGAAGTTCAAATACGAGATTCCAAAGCAGTTCGAGAAGAGCAACTTATTCATTCAAGTGTCATCTGCTGCAAAGAGCGCGAATGTCACTTACTTCTCGACGTCGTTGAAGGTCCAGATCATTGAGAACTATGGTCAGATCAAAGTCAATGACCCTAGCGGAAACCCACTCACTAAGGTATATTGATATAACCTGAAATTACAATCAATTGACTCGCTTATTTTCTTCACTTAAGGTGTACGTGAAATGCTTCGCAAAAGACAAGAATGGGAAGGTGAACTTCTACAAGGATGGTTACACTGATCTCAGAGGAAGATTCGATTATGCTAGCTTGAACACTAGCGATTTGAAGAGCTTCGAGAAATTCGCAATCTTCGTGATGAGCGATGAATATGGTAAGGATAAATACATTTGAGGCCAGAATTTAATATCTAATAATCCAATAGGTTCATTGATTCGAGAAGCAATTCCTCCAGCAGTGGTGGGTAAAGTTGAAGGCACTCTGATCCTTAAGTCCAAAGCTCCTAAATGGCAAGCCTATAAGGAAGCTAATATGCTCCAAGAGAAAGTCAAAGCCAAGAAGTAACGAGAGCCTTACTTATAATCTCAAACAAATGGGAGCTGATAACTAGCCGTCTATAATTGAAATTAAAATACCCATATAATCCAATTCATTCATTAAATGAGAACTATCATTATCATCAATAATAATAAATGGCATTTATATCCAGAAAAGTTAACCTAAAAAATTCTGACTAAAGATTTAAAACAATGTGAAAATCCATAGATCTGAGACAAAATTATTGAATGCTCTCCTATGCTGCTCTAATTACCCTCACACTCTTGTCTTTTGCTCGCCTTTATCTTTCGAGAGAGGTAGTACTATCAGCTGTTTGGATTTGCTCCCATTAATCTTTTGTCTTCCATTTTTCGCGGAAATTTCAATTTCCTAAGGTCCAAATCAGAAGCTAAAATCTGAGCTCCAAACTTGCTTAGGTTGCTTCAGTTAATCGAGAATTTAAGAACCAGGTGCGACCCAAAAATTTCTTGAGGATCGTTGCTTTTTCGTAGATATGGGAATAAGAGTCGTGAGGGACAAATATTGAGCTTTTATCGGGTGTTCTCAGAGTGTTAAGTCTTTTAATGGCTGAAGACCAGAGTGTGAGAGTATTGAGATAAACTCACAGCAACGATAGTTTCGATTCTTCTGATCTTCCAAACTTTTCGCTCTGAAATGAGTCATCTAGGTAATATTTGAGGACCACTCGACCAATTTAGCGATTTTTTCCAAAAAATTTTCTTCCTTTGAGATCTCTCATCTCTGATTAAGTCGATACTGAGCCAATGAGAACAGAAAAGCTTGCGTGGGGTGTTCACCACCTTAGAAGATTGGTCTCTTTTGTTAAGCCCGAAGCCATTTAGCATTTGCATCTGATCTTCCCCGTGCTGAACTCGTGCTATCTAAAATCTCAAGAAGTATTGTTCCAGGCATTTAAAACTTGTGGAGATTGTTTTTTCTATAAGAGTCCCAAATTTTTAAAGATTCTACTAAATTAGAACGATTTACTGCTGGATCCTAAAATTCCAAATTCACAATTTAAATCCTATCTCCCTATAACTTTGCTTCTTCCTACTCCAAATTTCTTTTCTGAAGCCTCGGAAACTAAGGAAATTGTATCGAGCTCCATTACCCAATAAAAAGCGAATCGTGCACACTGGGTCTCACAAATCATCGTCTATGGAACATTTTCGGGTATACTGTTATAGACATCCTAATAGAGGTAGAACATATTCGAACTATTGCCTTGGACTACACAAGAGTACCTCCTAGGGAAAGTTTGCGGGGAAATATCCTTCTTATGAAAAAAAAAAATTGCCTTTGAAATTTTTTCTGTTCGTTGATCACTCATTATTGGCTCAAGCAGAACAAACAAATTCTTGAGTAAATTTGAGATTTAGTCTCGAACAAGAATTCGGAAACGTTGTCTAAATTGTATTAGACAGAAGGAAGCATAATAAATAGATAGTCACCTTAAGGTGCACTAGCGCCTCCTTAGAAATTGCAGTTTAGAATTTGTTGGTGCTTAGGCACTTCGTTAGATTTCATCAGAGCAATGGCTCAACTAAGGAGGAGGATTTATAATGAAGGTTTGATCCTTACAATCAATTAATTAATGATCATTATGATGTCTACTACAAAAGCCTAGCTGATGAAGGCAATAATCATTTTTTAAATTGCAACCCTTGCATCACAGATGCGATCGAACTAACTCTACAAACTTAGATCTAATGATTGAAAACCGAGTAATCTCCTCAAATGAATCAAACAATTCACATAACCCAATAATTCGAAAGCAATATCACGTCCTTATTTCCATTCTCTCGCCGCTTGAAGTATTTCCTAACTGATTTCCGAGCCACATCAGTTTCCTTTTCTCTCTACCATTTTTTCATTTTACAAAGCATAATTCCATCCCTTAGCTAACCCTCTGTAAAGCAAAGCATTAACATAATCTCTCTCTTAAGTTTGGCCATGACCATATGATCTTATCTACCTCTTCTACGAAATCTCAAAGAAATTTTCATTTCATACCTCACATTGCAATTTTATTACTTCAGTATCCTTTATTGAAAAAATCCTTAATTAGGAGTCCCACATCTTCGAACTTAATAAGGATTTTGAGTTATTAAGCACTCTTAATTCTAAATCCAATTCATATGAATCGCATTCTCAAAAAAGAAAACTCACTCGGTTCATGCTTAAGTTAGTTGTACTGTAATATAGAGAAGTTTAGCTTGTAGAGCCAGACTCAAAGAAATCAACCAACTTAAAGCAAACAACAGCCATCATTTCGTGATCCACAATGGTTTTGACTTCATATCGACTCGAAGAGTTCTTCTTATCCAAGGATTTCCTAGTAGGTTGTCTCGTTTGCAGAGTAAGCAACTCTGCGGTTTGCCATTACCTAGGTTTAGTAGTTAGTTACATCTCTTCCCTGAGTTTTACAAATTTGCTTCGATAGATATTTAATTTCCGCTAACCAAGGCCGTAAGGCCGCGAAGTCATGAAAGGGCTAATCGCAGCTAGAATCTCACAAAGGAGCTTATACCGCAGTAGTGATATACAGTGCTACGAGTTCGGAGCATACAAAAGGATAGAAAGGTAACGAGTTCCAAAGCGAAGACTCTCATAGAAGTTTTTGAAGTCAATCAAATCTCATGCCTTTCAGAGGCGCTCGAGATCACAATTTAATAAAAAGCTTATCAGTACGCCGCTTACGGAGACCAAAACCTGGAACCCATCTCGAATTTGTATTAATTTATCGAATTTTTAAATAGGGGCGATTGAGCCAACTTTCTTGAACCGAATATAATTGTTCTTTAATTCGAGGCTTTTTGGATTTAAATCAATGGAAACGGTCAGTTCCCTTGAGTAATACACTGCAGGCTCGGAAAAAAATTCCCTTCTTCAGCTCCAATAAGCTCTTTCGAAGGAGAATGTGCAATGTCCTCACCCAACGCACCAAAATCATGTAGTTTTCCCAGCAATCATCATCCTCAGTAATCGATACCTTAGGACCTGTCCAGCATGCGTTTAGAGGCAAAGTAATGCAGGAAATTGGAGTGGAATCCCTATCTCGGGATCTGGTGAGAGCCACGGGGCAAACAGCCATTATTTTTTGCGTTGGAAAATATAACTGTTATAGAAAGATTTCTTTTTTTTCGATATGATCTCTGTGATTTTGACAAATTTAGTGTACAAAGATTTTAACTGAAATTCTGTTTGAGTACTGAAAAATTTTGATTAATTTTCTATAATAAAAAGCAAATCCACGAGTTCTTAATGAAAGCTTTTTGAATCAGAATTGCTCGTGTACGAATGCTCATCTATGAAAAAAGAAATATTCTGAACAGGTTTGCGTATTGGAATTCATTAATAAAAAGATTAGCACTTGAATGCTGAAGAAGGTTTCGAAATCAACTTCTAAGCCTCAACCTGAAGAGAACTTGTCCCTTAGCGCCTCGCAGAAGCCCACCAAACCCGGAAAAAGCTCCCCTTGGGACACTCGCACCGTCCAAGCCAAATTAGAGGTAAATGCTCCTATCACGACTATTATTCACTCCTCTTGCCTTGAAAATAGAGAAAAGTATTGGTTCTCGACCTGGACGAGACTCTAGTGTACTGTCGGAGCGAAAAATTTGAGAAAGGCATGATCAGAGTTCAAGTAAGTTGAGGTTTTATCTCCAACGCCTGATTGGGTTTTAGCTTGAATCTCAAGACATGAAATCCTATTTAAACGTGGTTTTGCGCCCTGGCCTCAAGGAATTCTTAGAGAGAATGCAGCAGATTTTCATTCTATATATATTTACCACGGGAACCAAAGACGTAATATATCATCTCTTGGAAAGCATGAAGCTAATGAAAACTATCTAGTATGCTGAAAAACTTGTGACAGAAGTGGGGATTAAGAAATATTTCAAGAAGATGCTGCACAGAGAGTCTTGCACTGAGGTCAAGGGGAAGAAAGGTGTGACGAAAGAAATTTTAAAGCTCGGGATTAATGAAAAGCATATTTTACTGATGGATGTAAGCAACATGGGTTTTATTAGGGACTTATCCATTGCATATAGGATTCAGTCAGCCATTCTGAGCGCCAACCGAACAACTTTTTACAAGTAAGGCCATTTACCGGCAACCTCAAGGACCAAGAGCTTTTAAACATGATTCCATTCCTCACCAGGCTTGCGAGCGAGGAGGATGTGAGACCAGTCGCCCAGAAGTATGCTTCTTTTGTTGAGATGGAGAGGCAAAAGCTCATGCAGAACTCGATGCTTCCAAGCGCAAAGAAGGAAATGGGAGTCTCATTTGACTCCTCAAAGGGCGAGATAAGAGTAGATGAGTCTACTAACATCATGGACGAGTTCGAAAATTTCGAAGACAATGTTAACGAGAACTCGGTCATCCAAGGTACGATGAGGTTCACTGGAGGGGACTCGGGGATTTTCACGATCATGAAGAGAGATTTAGGATTCTCACGCTCGAGCCTGCTAACCGACAGGAGCATGGCGGACAGTAGTCGCGACTACTCGCTGTCAAAATCGCATGATACGAGCAAATCGATATCGAAATCGCATGATTTGAACAAATCACGAATGTCAGATTCATCAATGATATTGTCCATGTCGAAAACAAATTCAAATTTCCTTGATCAGTCTGGATGGCAGGACAGAAAATAAGAAGGCGGAATGAATCATGGAGGAGGTTATTAAAATATGGATTTGCTTGAGAATCCTAAGGGGAATTGATTTGAGCTAAGTAGAGTTGTCTGAAGGCTTTCTGAGCTCTTGGAGAGGCCTTGCAGTGACTCTATTGAGCAAGAATTCAATTCTGGTATATTTAATTACAGTATATTAGATCTGGTCGTTGTGGCGTTTCAGATTTTCTTCTGAAAGGCCATTGGGGGAAGTGGGCTGGAAATTAGCTGGGTTGAAAGACGCGGCTGGAAGGACCAATGCGAGTTTTGTTCAAAGGGATATAAAATTAACTATGTTTTTATGTTAATTGCGTAATAAACTTCGTTGACAAATTTTTTAAACTTCATTATTACAAAAAAACAGAGGCATCCGCCTCTATGCTTTCGATTGTATCCATATCAAATTTTGAAAATCTTTTTCTTTTAATCACTCTGTCCATAACTATCTTACGAAAAATGAGCGTTTAATTAGTTAGATCATTGATGATTAGGAAGCTTTAGAGGTGATATTACTGACAAATAGATTATGACTATGACTGTTAGTGTATCTAGAAGACCAACATTCTCAAATAATTTAAAGAGAAAATCATTGCAATGAACGCATACAAAAATACTATGATAATACTTTATTCACTCAATTCAGTGAGAATTTGTATTGCTTCTTCGGGGCTATCGTACTTTCGCTGCTTTAATTCAAATGAATTGCTTTCAATACTTTTAGACCGCTAATTTTATCGGAAGGACTGCAAAGGAAGTTGAAGCTCTAAGCAATTATTGAGTTGAGATACCATCTCTCATTACAAGCTTGAGAAATGAAATCACTTTATTGCTAAAGGACTGCATTTTGAATCGAAAAGAGCGCGTTCATTTCGAAAATTAGACCTCGAACTTAGAATTCAAAAGATACTTCGGATACTGTTTAATTAAACAATTAACAAGTTATGTCTCTCTATATATTATTTATATAAGAGCTTGTCTCCTCCTTCTCATGCGCTTTCTAATGGACATACTACTACACACACCTCAAATCAACATATCACTTCAAGTACTTCCGATTTGCTGAAGTGTACTTCTCACTACTTGAAAATCTATTTTGACCTCATTACTTTTTCAAACTCACGGAAAACATGCAGCTGTCCTATCCGATTTGCTTCTCTTTAAGAAGCGAGCTATGGCTTTCAATTTGGAAGTGAAAATTTATGAAAGGTCTTAGAGCTTCTTTATTGTTTAATTTCCCATATTGGGTCTACTACCAGGCACTGCGATTAGAAAAACACATTTGCGTTCGAGGAACGACGGAAAATGTTAGTCTATCGAATCCTGGAGAAAAACAAAATGGAGAATATATTTTTTTAAAGCAATTGCAGTCTTTTCATTCTGAATATTCTGGTTGCATTAATTTTTTTAAAAACAAAGCCCAAATTCAAAAAAGTCCTTAGCTTTGTTTTGTTTTTGGAAGAAAAAAAAAACAAATAAAAAAAAACATGTTTGAAGCCATAAAAATTGGCAATTTCTCCCTGATTTAATCAGTAATGTTAAGAGAACAAAAATGCACTCAAGACTGATGAAGAATAGTCACATGTCTAAGAATGCAGAATCTATTTAAGAGAATATTGCTGATGTACAGACTGAATGAGAACAACTTTTCTTTTGGTTTTTTCCCTCCTCATTTAGGACGAAGATATCCAGAAATTTCTCAGGAATTTAATGACTTTAATCTGGCAAGGACTCTGTGCTTATGGGTGTATTCAAGACCCCATAAACATAAAGTGTATCAAAAAGGGCTTAAATTGAGAGTTAGTTTTAATGACGAAAAGTGAATTCGCTCTCGAAAGCTTGGAAATAATAGATTTTATCTCGTATTGGTGGCAATGGTAAAATCGGGCACGTTTTCATAGTTTTTGGTGACAATACTGCTGTTTTTTAACTGTCTTCCAATCAATAAATCCAATTAAGTAGGTCTTTCACTCGGTTAGTTGTATAATATAACTGCTTGGGGCAATGACACTAATAATATTGAGCAATATAGAATAAAGCAAAATTCTTATTTACTCTTAACGAAAAATTGATTAATCTAAAGAAATTCCCAAATCGGCAGCTGTTATTTTCTTGTGTCAAGCTTAGGACTCCTAATAGAGCTTGCGACTCCCAATAATTCTTCCATAGCTTCGATAGTATTCCCATAACCGTGTTTGAAAAGACAATTATAGGCACCATCGTAATCGAAGTTCAACTTCCATTTTTGCTGTGTCGGAATTGTAGGTAGAAATGCTAATTCCTGCAATAATTCCAATACGGCCCTTAATATATATGCAAGATCCCTCTCTTTCCCCCAATCACAGTCAAATTTCTTGTTAAAACATGTTTAGAAGTATTTGGAAGGCTGTAAGGCAAGTTGGATGTATTTAGTTGGAAAAGCTCATATATATATGAAATAGTGTGAATATTAAGACGTAAAGAGCAAAGAATACGAACATAAAAGCTTGTATATCAATGTTTAGTGACGAGAGGCTCTTATCTTAGCTTATTTCCTGAATAAGAAAAAAGTTCTACAACTACAACTAAATTGGATCCTTACTGTCTTGCTGCCTTATTTTGTCCGCAAAGCATCACCATTAAACGAGAGAAACTTTACTTTCTAGTCGCTTTAACCTTCTTTCATTGCAATGCCATGATGTGTTCGTCAAACGATAATCGTGAATTCAAGCCTAAGCAAAGTAGACATTATCATATTACCTGATCTAGCCTTTCAAGTCCAAGCAAGTTAGAATCCAATGATGGAAGTCGACAACTATGAAAGTCGAGGGATATATCATCGAGTTTTAGGCAACACCAACAATCACAGCTCCAAGAAAAATACCCTCAACAGCTTATGAGGCTGATCACTGCCAGATCCCAGATTGCAATTTGGGAGCCTTTCCTGATCGTATCCCTCATGAATGCTCTGGTTACTATTATTCCCTTAGCAAAACAAAAGAGTTAGATTCAGACGCCTGCTATAGAGGTTACTTCCGAAGAAAGCAACAGAAGGAAAGCGTCTAGGTCGCTTCTGTCGTAAGGGGAGACTTACATGAGAGCAGATCGCACATTTTTTTTAATTTAAGGTTTCCATACTCCAGATTGCTAAGGAGCCTTCTCACTATTGTTGTTTTGCCTCAGATGATACTCCCCTTAGCATCATAGTTGTGACTTTTCATGATGGTCCTCTTAGGTAGTGTACCCGGGAAGAAATTCTCTGAAAATTTTGGGATTTATTAAAAATTCAAATCCCGACACTTTTTATAATCAATTTCGAGTTCCGATATATAATCATTTAAACAATTGGTTTCGCTTAGTTCACAGATTCCCATTCAAAGTAAATTAATTTTGCGGTATTTGGTCGTAAATGACTGATGTTTCGTAAAAATTCCGATGGAACTTTTTCATTGCGACGAGCCTGGCTCTGCATTCATAACCCTTTTCTCAACAAAATGACGCTGATTACTGCTATCATAGGTTTTGGTTCGGACCGCTCACTTTCATTTTCATAGAATTTTGTTTTACTAATATTCACGAACCAGGCTGTGGATACTCTCGTTTTATCTGCTTAGTGGCAGCAGGTCGGAGGTGACACGCCAAGTAGTCAGAATTAATTGAATTGTTTTATATATGGCTGATTCTTGTTGAAATGGAAGCTGGAATTGTGAAATTGTGCGCTTTCAAGCTCCACTGAGATATCCAATATGAATATTCCTCATAATAGGAGACTTCTCCGCTGTGGAAAATCATTTTCAGGTTGAGTGATTTAACTAATTGCTTTGATAGAATTTCGCAGATGATAGAATATGTAATCAAGAAAATTCTATCTCATCAGATTTCCAACTTTAGCTTCTGTAATTATATACAGTTTTTCTATAATTAAATCCCACCCTTCTAATTAAAAAAATTAACGATCAATGTTTTACCATTGGAAAAGTGTATTTAATGCTAATTTCCCGACGGTAGCTAAAGGATTGGCGAGAGTGCAAAGCATTTCCACTCATCGTAAGAGCATGCTAAGGAGTAGAAACCTCACGACAACTCCTACTACCCGGCTCACGACACTCAATGAGGCAGAGTGTTAACTTCATGTATCATGTTAGGATAAAAAGCCGCATTTTGTGAGAGGAATGGAAACTACTGGAAAAATACCTTTATGGCCCACAGGTCTGCTGAAATTTGAAGCAGAGCGCTTTCAAGTCTCCAAATTTTGAAATATTCATGAGCAGTGTCAAAATGTTTCTAGCTGAAACGAAAACTTGTTGGATGAACCCGGGAAGATGAATGCGAATACATGTGTGTTGATATGTAAGAAGGAGATAACAAAATTTTCATATTTGCATAGATGTGTTGTTATGGAATTAACACGCTGTCCCTTCGATTTCGAGCGATCGCTATGAGTTCCACCCACTCACTCTCTATCTCTATCTCTCTTTCAAAGGACAATGAATCTTGAGTCTCTTGCTTCATGGAAAAAAAAAGTGTTTAATTTGAAATAAAAAGAGAAGTTGAAAGAAGATGTGATGATTTATTGCGAGAGCACCAGGTTTAGTGCCTATTGCTTTAGCAGTCCTAAAAGTCCTCCTTCTTAGCTTGAAAAGAAATCAAAAGCGTAAATCTCCTATTGCATTATCTGCCAAAACCATCTTTCCTTTTTAATCTAACAACAACATTGTCACGAAAACGAAAATTTACTCACAAAACATCCCCGAACATCATCTTTCAAAGGATTTATTGAAAATATCCATACATTTGATGATAATTTATCAGTTCAAGACCTAGTGCTGGATCACAAATGTAATGTTCATGAGTGATTTATTGATAAACATAGTGTAAGCGAAATAAATAACTAAAAAGAGTTCGGCGAAATGTCAAAAAAAACTGATTCTGAAACCTACCATAACAAAGGACGCTCTCAAACCGCACTCTTCCATTCCACAATCGACACCAGATCACCTAATAAAACTCAAAGCACACGCGGTGACGATGAATATCAATCGCGTTTGAATAAATTACCATTTTTCGTGTTCTCATTGTTTTTAGCTGTCAAAACTACCTCCGACGACCAGACGTTCTTCGGTCCGCGCAGTCCTACCAGTAACCACATCGCATCATTTCAGAAATTAACTAGGCCCTCATAAATCCTCAGGTCCTAATGGATTATTTCTTAATTCAAGTCTCATTGACATTTCTACCTTGGACAGAAATAGCAGCGTTTTATCAATGTCGCCACGAGGTTTTCGCACTTAATCAAGCCTAAACACCCTAATCTCATGCCTTTAGAATCTTCGGACATCGAACGTAGAGGAAGAATTTTATCTTCGGAGGCTTGGCATAATGATATCAGCTGCTACTCATGTAAAATTCTATTTAAAACGCTGCAAGGAGTCCGTCGCCATCATTGGTAATAGCTGTCTTTAGTTTCATTGCCATAAGTAAAAAACAGCCGACTTTGCGCGAAATCAGTTTGCGGTGATTGCTCCAGTCGCAGAATCTCAGGCGAAAGAGCCTGTGATGTGTGCTACATAAAACACGCCGATACAGAGGTACATAATCCAAACTAGTTTTAGCCTGATTTTCGCAAGGGTGCCGCTCGAAGAGATGAATTCATGGCAAGAGTTGAATATTTTTTACAAGAAAAGACCACAGAGGTTGATTATTTAGAAAATCTCCATAGAGAAAAAGAGAACGAAGTTTTAAAGATGCATCATGAGGTAGTTTGTCCATCGAATAGGTCGTTGTTAACAAAGAGTCTAGACAAAATTACACTTCGAGGAGATGCAGCGCAAATGCGACATTCAAGAAGCAGAAAGCAAGCGGTGGGATGTCATGCTGAAGAAAAAACTCAAGGCAAAAAGCGAATTTCAAGGCATTTTGAAAGAAGCCCAAGAGATGCTTAGAGACCGCTTGCAAGAATACACAGAGCTCTCAAAAAAGATCAAAATGAAGTAAATTCACTGCTCTTATCAGCAATAACGAGGATCTATACAGTCAAGTGGAGTTGACAACGAGGACGAATTACTATAATCAAAAAATCGAGCAACTTGCGGCATTAACTCAGGCAAAAGTCAAATTAGAAGACCGATTAAAAGTAAATTTGTTATTGATATGACAAAGGCAGAATTTTTGAAATTAATTAGAACCAGCAGCTTTCAAACCGAGGTGGTATGACTATCTCTGTGATATCAGCATCGGATTGCGGTTTCCAAGATTCGATAATCCGAGCAGGAAATGAAGGAGGCTTCAACTCTTCGGTTATTCATGGGTCACCTGATAGGAATTTCAGTGCTTCAGTGATCGCATATCAAAGGTCGTCATTGGTGGTTCCAACGAACCGAGCTCAGTCATTTATCGATGAGCCTAAACAGAAAGGGGGTGGAATGCTCTGCGGGGCTGGCTTCGGAGGCTGTAAATAAAGTGACATAATATAGATGTACTTTTACAGTGTCAAATTCCTTTAGAAATTCGTTACATGCGTTTTATTTTCATTCTAACTCTCCCTCGAGCAAAGAGGTGGTTCGTATTTGCTTTTGGTACATTTCTTTGCATTATTTAATAAACACTCTTTTTTAGTTCAGAAGCGCCAATAAAAAATAATGAAAAAGATATGAGTAATTTTGCAAGGCCTAATTTTACTCAAATACATTTTTATTAAAAGAAATAGCTATAAAAGCATTAACAAATAAGTATATGAATATATATAAATTCTCTAGCCCTAACTGATATATAGTATAATACATTTTGTTTATTCATTTTCACTCAAACTAATTTGAACGCTTCCGATGCCTAAATCGAGGTTTTCATCCAACACCAAAAAATCTTCTGGACGATTATAGCTCCCAGGCTGACTGCTTAATGTTTGTGTTTCTGGCCGTGCTTGGATTTCTTGCCTCTCTGGCATTTCAGGCATCTCTTGCATTTCTTGGAACTCTTGTCTTTGGTGTGTTTCTTCCTCATGTTCTCTTGCAGTATTCTTCTGTTTGCGTTCTTTCACCCGATTTTCGAGGTTTATTTTCTTTATTTTTTTGACCTTCTTTTCTTTGTTTTCTTGATTCTTTTCGAGTGCCTTCCCAAGCTTATCTTTCGTGAGCTGCTCTTTGCAGTTTGGACACGTCTTTGTTGGAGGTTAATACCAAATTTATCGATGAATCTATATTACTTGTGAGTTTTTAAGCCATTCTTTAATGCATTTATCGTGGTAGATATGATGACATATGATTATCTGCCTGCAAATGGAGTCACTTTCAAAGTCCTCGAGACAAATCGTGCAACTAGAGCAGAAGAGATTAGCCGCCACATTCAAATGCGAATTATATTATTACTTCGTATTGTATCTCGTTTGGAATTTGCTATATTGGTTCGTTGGGATCAACAAATCGATATCCTTTGACGTTAATTTGTTTTCCAATGACCGATTTCTTATCGAAGAGAACTGTAATCTGCTGGGCAATTCCTCTCTATGCATCCACATCAGCAGCTCGTGAACCAGCTGAGCCAACATTTGATCATCATCGTTCTGCCCTTGCGCAAGACGACGTATTCTTGGCTGACCCGGCTCTAACACGAGATTCACGAGCCGTCGCCCAGCCAAGTTTGCTTCGGAATGCAGGGGATTCCCAGTGGGATTTGGACCAGGTTCTAATCCTAAGCTTATCCTTAGTCTGAGAGCCGCTCTTCGCTGCTTGACTCTCCGAATGCGTCGGATCACTAAATAAGTTAACGAGGGACTTCAGCTAAAAAATTTACCGAAAACTACAGCGAGGATGATACATAGCACGCCTGAGGCCGTGCAAACAGTCCAGATAATAGTATTTGAAGTCGCTTTCGCCTGAGATTCTCTCTTTTTGTCTTGCGCAGGCGACGAGGTGGTGGTAAGTGTCACTTGGAATGTGTATGTACTATCGGGAGATGGGTTGAAGACACCTGATGCATCTCAGACGACGAATCAAGATAAAGTGAGGGTACCTGCGACGATCGTATCATAAGCGGTAAGCTCATAACCATCGAAAATAATCTCATGAGAATAGGAGTAACTTTGGTTATTCTGAGCAATGAAGCTCGCATTATTAACGAACTGATTAGGAGGCTCGATAATGCCAGAGCTGTTGCTTTCGTAATTGAAATAAAAGCCTAACAGGCCTTGTTCCTCCATTTTGAGAGTCCAAACTAAGGCTGACTCTTGGTCAATCTCTTCGTTTCCAAAAAAAAAAGTTATCAACTATTCGATCTCGATAAGAAAGTGCATACGCGCAAGTGAGATTGTGTAGTAAACCCAAGAAAGGGAATTTAGGGTATAGCTAATTTTGTTTCCAACGATTAATGGCGTTTTTTCTATTTTAATAGAAATTTAAAAGAACTGCGTTAAGAGTGAAAGTTACTCGTGCTACAGTCGCGATTAATGGAGTCGGTGGCACATCTGCATCGTCCTATGGGAAATTTAGCGGTTTTTTTGTCGGTTTATTTACCGATGGAAGTTTCACAGATTCCACTACTGGAGCAACTATTTGGACAAGGAATCACCCCTTGAACTTTAAATTGTTCAGGTTTACAAAAAAACCGTTTATATACCAGTGGATTGAATGGAAATCGTGTAGGTATATGTTTCAACGACTGCGTTTTCAGAAAGCTGAAAGACCCCAAAGTACCTGGTTTATTTGAAATATAAGATCTATAATTAGTCGCTATTATTATTACAGCGTTGAGCCTTCTGAATATAATGGCCGAATGAAAAGGTAGTAGTTATTGTTGTTATCGTAGAACCCTGCGATGTAGTTATTTGCTGCTCTGATAATACAAAAATTCAATACCATAATCATCCATGCCTTCCATACTGTTCATTATTTTGCCCTCGGAATTAAACACCAAGCTAGGAGCCTCGCTGCTTTTATAACCAATCAATAGACGCGTCTCTCGCTCAGTATTTCCCTGGGGATACTGGACTTTGAGCTCCAAGACTAAATTTTTATTTATATCACTGGATTCTAAGGTGACTGTATAGAAAGCAGCGCAAGATGTCTGCGTGAATTGTGCACTGGTTCCTATGGTTAGTATTTCCGGAGTGGCATCATATGGAGGGGTATTTGTTGCAACCTCGATCAATGAGCAATAATCTTCGTAGTTTTGAGCGCTGTTGTTGTAATAGTTGAACGATGGCAGAAGATCCTGTGCTTGCGCTGTAACAAGCAGCAATGCGAACATGAAATAGAAAGAACTCATGCCAATTTGACCAAGAGAGCGCGTTTCTGGAGAGTTTAAAGGATTGTAAGAATGTATTTGATTAAAGATCAAATTTAATAGCAAATAGGAAAATTCACCGCTTCTGAAAATATTCGATGAAGTTTCTTTCGTGAAGAGATACACGAATGTGCTACTTGGCTGGAATTCGATTGAAGGAAAGGCTGAAGAAGTGTGATAATTGCAAATTAGAGGTAGAACGAGGCGTTTTTGAGAGTAATTTTGCAAAGTCTTCAAGGGCAGTCATTTAACCATTCGAGAGCTGCGCATCTTAAGTTATCTTTGCATATTTGCATAGCAATCGTATATATGCAATATTTCTTGTGTTTAGAATCAAATTGGAAAGAGAACTGTTTAATAGGTTTATGAAGAGGAATCAAGGCATCGGCATGAAAGATAGCTCAGTTAGAGTTCATTTTAAACAGATTAAGCCTATGTTGTATCATTAAATTCCTCCCTAACATGACGCTCTTTTTGTGTAATTCCATGCATTAATTAATTAGCCTATAAAGTATAATAAAATAATATCTAATTTGTTTCAGGCTTTAGAGAATACTCTCGAAAAGCTTCTAAGGAAGAACTATCATTCGTTCAATGTATTTTTATCTCTATCATGAAGCGAATTATCAGTCTTCATGCGAATTTCAAGCTGATCTCCCTGCTTCTAATTTTTTTTTCTTGTTGTATTACTCAGTCCTCTCTATCCTCTCTCAATCAATGTTTACTTGCAACGATTTTCTCCTTTTCTTCCCTGGAGCTTGAATTTGAGACCCTTAAGCTGCAAAATTCTTGTTTAATACTATTAAATTCATGCTATCAATTGAATATCGGTATCTCGATAACTTATCACGAGTTAATCGTTTGCTGTGTTCGTGTTTAAAATTCGTAAGTAAATAATCCTAAATATCAATCAATGGCAGAAGCAGAAGCTGATAATCATGACTATGAGATCAAACTCGTGATTGTGGGAGACGTTGGCGTCGGCAAATCAAACCTCCTGCATCGCTACACTCGAAAGGAGTTTAATATCGAGTCCATAGTGACCATTGGCGTTGCTTTCGATACAATAACCGTTGAAATTGAAGACAGAGTGATCAAAATGCAGATCTGGGACACTTCTGGCCAAGAAAGATTCTCATCCATTGTGAGCTCTTACTACAGGAGAGCAGTTGGTGCCGTGCTCTGCTACGATATCTCGAAACGCTCGTCTTTCGAAAGCCTTGACACCTGGCTTCAAGAAGTCAGATCACAAGCCGAGCCAGATGCTGCTATTGTTTTAGTGGGGACGAAATCAGATTTAGTGCACTTAAGAGCTGTTTCTGAGGCTGAAGGAGCTGAATACGCGAAGAAGAATGGATTATTGTTTATTGAAACGTCAGCGTTAGAGTCTCAAAATGTTGAAGAAGCGTTTGGGTTGGTCGCAGCGGAAATTTTTAAAACATTGAAGTCGCAGCCTCCGATGGAGAAGGCTATAGACAAAAGGTTAAGCTTAAACAAGGATCCTTTAGCGATATTTTGCAAATGTTTGTGAGCTTTTTTAGGTACATATTAAATTGAAGCATTTTTGCGTAACAGCCATACCGAGGCGTTTTTTCATATAAAATCTGAAGAAAATTGCGAGATATTGTGTTGAATTTCCTCTCTTTTGATGTTTTTTTTTTAGTTTTGATGAGTTGTTAAATCTAATCTTTTTTGACTCTTAATCACGGGTCTCTAGTAGCTTCAAAATTTTGGACTACAATGATTGAAACTGAAAGTCGCAATTCGATACATGATAACATATTGTGGCTCGTGTTTTCTCTCACTAATCTGCTTATTAACAGGTAACTTTATCGTTAGAATGAGGAGATACCGTCAGAAATATCCAGAATGAAAATCTGAGATTCACATTGCCTTAAAGTTAGTAGTATGAGTTCGATTGCACCTACAATAATGAATGGAATATCTACTATCAGTATTCATAAAAAATAGATCAAGAAATATTTAAATGCTCTCTCTTAGTATACACAAATCGTCTCTCTGACCTGATAACTTTCAAGAAAACGTTGACTTTGCCTAAGCAAAAAGACGAGAAAATGCAACTGCATCATATTTCAGAAATTACATCACAACGATTTTTTTGACTATTTCAGACATTTTTTTTATGAGATAAGACGTCAGATAAGCTCGGACGTACTAATCTGGAACAATAGGTTTTTTCTTTTTTTTATTTATTCCAATTGAGGAAAAATGAAATCTCAAGAATCCATGCTTCCTTCTCTGGACACTGAGCTTGTCTCCTCATCTATTGACAGAGGCACCGTAACCCTACCCTCTAGGAAGCAAGACCTGGATTTTGAGATTTTTCTGACCCGCGATCAATTGGTAGAAGCGATATCAACTCTTCTCCTCGTAATGATTGAGAAAAACCAACAAGGCGAGCTCAGCACCAGCACTTCTCCTGTCCTTACGTCCTTTCACATGAAATCGCAACCAAAAATTTCCCTTTTCAGCTACATCAAACGATTCTCTGACCTCTCAAAATGCAGCGATATTTGCTTCCTGCTTGCGCTTATCTACATCGATCGAGTGCTGAACCAGGATGAGAGCATGGAACTCGACGCTCTCAACATTTACAAGTAAGAACTCCTGATAATTGCTCCCTTAAATTGTACTAGATTGATCGCGATGACGCTAACTGCCGCAACTAAGTACATTGATGATAGCCCTCACAAAAACGATGTGTACGCGAAGATAACGGGAATTAAATTGCCGGAGTTTAACAAGCTTGAGAAAGAACTGCTCGATGCTGTCAACCTTGATCTATCCGTGGACGAGACAGCAGTCAAGAAGCTCGCTGAGAGCGTAGCAAAGTATTATTGGAAAATTCGAAAAGGATCTGCAACACAATGAAAATCGTCGTCAAGTATTCGAATAAAAAAAGGCTGCCACGGCTTCTGGAAGCTCAGGCGGCCTTCATCAACACGATCCCTTCCTTGGTTCTGGAGAGCAAAGCCGATCTAATCTTGTCTATCAGTGACGCGCGGACCTAAGGGTCACTCCTTAGAGAAAATGCCGTATGGTAGATATTCTGGTTGGATGGGTGTTTCTGCAGAGACTTGAGGAGGGAACTAATTCCGAATGCATTTGGATCAGATAAATTAGTTAACTTTTTACGCCAATTGGTTGTAATAATATTTTAAATCGCACCTTAAATGCGTTACTGAGCATCCTTATATATTTTTGTAAAGGGTTCATGAAATGATTCCTGCAGAAGATGTTTTACTTTTCCCCCAATTTTCTCGTGATTGAGGCCAAGAGAATGAAATTGAGTGAGTAATGTCTGTGAGTTGTGATTGCATGCTCTGAGGTTCTGACTTGCATGGTGCATAATTAACAATTTATTGGCTTTAAATCGACGCATGAAGGATCCGATGCTCGAATAAAATATTTTTTTAAACGTAACGAGCAGATTGAGGAAATGTTGTTACTGTTATTGAGGGAATTAGAAAGGTGGTAATGATCAAGTTAGGTTTGACTAAAACTGATTGAAGAAGAAAATGGCTCTTCGTTAGATAAGCGGATAGTAATTAATTGATTCTCTAGTGTATTCCTCAACATTGGATTGGGGCTGTCCTTGTAGATGATAGAGGAGGAAAGTCTGGTAGAGGAAAATATTGAGCAAAAAATGAGTTAGAGTTGCTGGAAAATAATAATAAAAAAAATTGAAATGAACAAAAAGTATCAGATTTGTTAGGAAAAAAAAAAATTTAAAAAATCAAGCAGTCAGAACCCTTCTTGATTTCGAACAGACGACCAGATCTCGTTCTTCAGTCAGTTTGCGCAGGAAAGCCGCGCAGGCTACTACTACGCTAAGATGATAATAATAAAACGTATTTTCTCAAATTCGATTAGACCAATGCTTTTTTTGTTTCTATGACCCTTTTCACGTTCTAAGCCAATGCAACCGTCTTAGGCTGTGTCGATATCAGCATTCAATCAATGTAGAGAGCTTTGCACACGAATTAGGAACTGAATAAAGTTTCCAAGCGAGTCTAATAAAGTTTTTAAGAGGCGAACCTTCAGGCAAACGCATGCTACTGTAGTCCATACATTTTATGAGCAATCTGAGAAGAAATCAGTGGATTCCACACCTAATTGTAGATTCTTTAAACTCACAACTAGTCATATCCCAATTAATGTAACTTTTCTTAACCATCCTTGAATGTATCCCCCATTCGCCTTAAAAAACCAACAAAAAAAAAATAAAAAAAAAACACACGAGAAATACTGAAATTCAGCTCATCGTGCGTTTAAATGGCCTGCCAGTAAATAAGTCTAATACTACGGGCTCAACACTAGGTAAGACACTTTATTCTAACTATGGAAAAGGCGAAACGCATTTCTTAAACAGTAAAGCAGCCGTATATATAAAACCTTAAGACTAACTTAATAATATACACCAAAACAATTGCCAATTCGTATCACAAACTTCTCATTTTCTCATCTATGCTGTCTATGTCAGGAAAATTGATATTGAAGCCTAACATGGCTGAACTCAAACACGACGGAGGATTCTTCTTCAAGGCTGATCCTTACTGCGTACTCATATTAGGAGATCAACAGAAACAGACCATGGCCTGCAAAAGCGGAGGAAAGCATCCTGTGTGGGATGACATCATCGAATTTGATAGAGTGACGGAGGATATATTAACGGTTCAGATCTGGGACAAAGACTTGCTAACAAGTGACGATTTCATCTGTGAGGGTGCGATCGGGGTGGACATATTGCTTCAGCCGGGGATCCAAAATGTTTGCATTGACCTCCATAAAAAAGGGAAATTCATGGGTAAACTAATGATGGAAACTGAATTCATCCCTTCGATGAAACCGCAACTATTTACGGGAGGACCTATGTATGGGGAAATGCCTATGGGGCACCACCACCATAAGTTCTAGGCCATTAAATATAGTGTGAAGCATCTATCGGTAGAGTTATTTGGAACTTAATTCATAATCTTAATGTGTGATGCTTGTTTATTAAGGTTCTAATCATGCTTGAATTAATGTGGGTACATGTTAATTAAAAGAGGACTTAATTGATGTCGAGAAAGCTCTACTGTCAAAGAAATCAGTCATTCATTAGCTATTAGTTTAATTAGAGGTGTTTTGATGAACACTAGCTTTATTGGGCTCGCTTTTCTGATTATTTTAAAAAGCAATCTTTACATTCAATTTCTCAACCGATGGAATTAAGAAATCGCGTTAAATAAATCTACCTTTTAATAGCAAGAGCAGGAAGAGAGGCACTCTCAAGGTATCTTTTAGCAATGATTAAAATACCGATACTATACTCTTCACTCTAAGTCTCTTTTTAAAATATTATTCTCTCAAAACATAATCTTCTTCCTTCGGATCACCTCCAATAGCACTTCTGATTGATAAAATCTTACTATTCACCAATTTTTGAACAATTACTCCTCCTTATTCGGATAAATTACTATACAACTGCCCTATACGTCCAACAACACTAAGATTCGATGATAGAGCGTAATAATTCACATTATACTTCCAATAATTTAGCAGAATAAGTCTTCCACTCTTCCTTTGCTCCAGGCAACTTAAACACTAATCACAAAATTAATACCACCTTTTTCTCATTTTTGTAGAAATATGTTTAGATCTGTTTGAACCGAAAATTTGAATATAGATTCTAATATAGGGTACCTGAGTTTTAAGATTTTTTTTTTTTCTTGAAATATAAATTTAATAAAAATCAGGATAAAATTCTACATTAGACCTCACAACAAAAATGGGAAAGATCGGCGACCTCATCAAGAACCAAGAACAAGTCAAGAAGATTTGCAAGGCTGCTTTTGACGAAGTTGACACTGATAAATCCGGCAACATCGATCAGAAAGAGCTCGGTGCTTTAATGACGAAAATTTCTGCTGAAGCCAAGATTGATCCACCAACTGAATCTGACGTTGCTGAAGCCATGCAAGCCCTCGACACCAACAAAGACGGCCAAATCTCCCTTGACGAGTTTTCCGTTCTTGTTGTCGAGATCCTCAAGGCCCTCGCTGCCAAGGAATAAATATGAATTTGCCTGTCTTGATGGGTAGAACAAAGGCTGAGACTCTATATAAATTGATTGTCCTTCCATCAGAAACGAGCTAGTTTGTCATTTCATACATGGTCTTCATATTTGCAGCTCCATTATTCTATAAAAAAGGATTATCAAAGGAATCTCACACAATTAGCTCAAATAGCTATATTAGCTCACACGTAATGATTAGGAATGGCTTCAATATGGTGTACAACGCTTATATAGCTCCAAGGCGAGAAAATAGAAATCGAAGGACACAAAAACCCTTGATTCGTTCCTTCGAGAATATTTGATCTTTACAATTGAATCGAATAGGAGGATCAGCGGCAGTTTCTATATGAAGAAGGGCATTATTTGTCTGTTTCTCTTTAGATTATCATCAAACGAAGGGAAATTTCCCATAATTGAAGGCAGAAACTCACGAGCTTCCATTGTTAAAAAATATAAAAAAATTAAAATAGTTAATATGCTACAATAGAGAGCATTTACGAGGGAAGATAAGAATTAAACGAGTCATTATTTATCACTTTTGGTGACTGCTGTAAAGAGAGACCTGTATTTTGTTTGGATATTACGCGGTTTCTTAACTCTTTCTCCAGCATCTCTTCTTCTCTTCTCCGAGATTCCTCTGAAGCATTTTGCAGCTCCTCGTCTTTTTTCTTTGATCGAGATTTGCATGTAAGTTTCTTTCGTACTCTTCTGGAGAGCCCGTACATTATTATATCAAAAATCCCTTGAAATTTGTTCACCGCTAATAGCCATTCAACAGAACCCGATTTCGGCCTGATTCCCATTGACTGTAGCCAATACATACATATCGCTGGTGCCCAACAGCATATGACGATAGCTGGATATATAAGCGCGATTCCACCGCGGCATTTTTCGTCTTTGAAATAAGATCGGACTTGGTAGAAAGCCTTCAAATACCATGCGAGGGTAAGAACGCTCAGAGTGGTCCAGGGAACGGCTTGAAACATAAAGACTTGCCAGTCGAAGACGCCTTCAGCCAGTACATGGACGCATTTTTGCGCAGAACCCTCGACGTACTCAGTTGCCACCTCTGCTGTGATCCAGATTGCTGGTACTACGAGGGCAGTCACCTGATAGATGCGCATGTTGCTTGTGGGCTGTTTCTCATTTTTCAAAGAAGCAAAAAGAACATGCGCAGAAAAGGCAGCCCAGAGACGTGATGAAAGCAAACCGAAGAACGAAATGGCTTGGACGGTGTCGCAGATTGTTTGATTTTTCTCGAATTCTAACGAGCCGACGGTTTTTCCCAGGTAAAAGAGAAAGTCCGACGAGATCATCCAAATTAAGATCGGTCCAAGTGGCTCTTTATTAATACCAGTAAACGGAAAGCTGAGCACGCTCAGAGCAGTGCCTATGAGGCCGACAATGCAAATATAAAGTGAGATACCATGAGAAAAGAACGGTATCTCTGCTAATACTAGAGGATCCATGAAATTGCTGAATGAGAAAGCAGAACTGGAATCAAATAAAATTATGTTTCGCTCAAGATGAGTATTAAAATTAATCCCGTCTTAATTGCTAAACTGTAATGGGGAGGTTTTAATAGCCGAAGGAAGCTGGAATACCCAGTTTAGGCGAGTGGGATCGTTCCTAAAGATGACGAATTGTGATACGCTTATATGTTTCATACAATAAATCAAAAACTTATCTTAGTCGAAATGGGAATAATAAACTATCATCTTCTCTTAACCTTACCTTAAAAAAATAATTTACATCGGTGAATGCAAATTGAACATTGCTTTGTTTCGAATTTTAAAGTTTTTAGCACTGGTAGGAGAGCCAAGTATGTTGTTGTCTTTTCTTCTGCCCAGATTCGTTCGTTGATAGCTGTTCATACTGACATTCTGAGGCGAGCCCAAAGCTTTCTGAGTCGCTAGTCTCCTTCTGGAAATTGCGCTTTGTTGAAGCTTTAGAGACAACCGGACAGTCGCAATGTGATGGCTGTCCTCTTCAAACTCGAAGATATTGTCTTGATCTCCGTTGGTCCTCTCAGTTGCTAAAAACCCCCGCCTTTTATTCGACTCGCTGCCTCGGTTTTGTGGATCTGTTGACCCCGTTAGTATCTCTTCTATAGAGTCAATACGTAAAGTTCCTTCGGTTCTAATCTGTGGAGAGGAGATATCCTGCCTGCTAAGCGAAGAATAAGTAGTTCCTAAGCAATCCTGGAGTGTCATATATCCTTAGGTGATATTATTATAGGGGGAAAACGGCTTTCTCTTTACCTTTTCCGTTAATTCTGTTTGACCTTGGTACTGTATTCCTGTTTCTTACAGAGTCATTACCTTTTTCAAAGCTCTCGTTCAGGATCTGCTCTTCAAGTCTGCGGCTTCTCCCCTGGAAAACCAGCTTTGAATTGCTCGGACGGAGGGTCGGGGTCAAAAGAAGCGGTTTTTGGAAATCAAAGCAAGTCAGAATATCGGTTCTAATCCCTCTAAATGACCCTCTGTCGATGGATCGTAAATCTCCTCTCGTTTCAAGAATCACACTTGAATTTTGAATTCCTTTCAGCCAATTTTTAATTTTTTCAGGTATATTCATATCGCCTAAGCCAGAAAAGAATTTTCAGATATGGGAGGAGGGAGCTGGTGAAATACCATCAACCAATTTCTTTGAGAGCTCGAGATAAGTTTGTATTTCTTGTTTTGGGATTTTTTTCGCTTGGGAAAGATAAGTAGTGAGGAAATATATCATAAGGAATGTCGTTGCCGCGATTTCCTAAAGGGTAAGCATGATTTTTGTACTCAGATAGTTCGCGCTGATAATACCTTATCTGATCTGAAACCGCCCTCAAAGAGGTTTTCGTGATCGACCTGAGTCAGAAATCGCCCGAGAAGCAACCTTTTTTCCACTGAGGGAATCCCTTCATGCATCTTTTCTTTGATACCCACCATCTATAACAAAGTATCCTCCTATCAAAAGGGCATTGATTGAATATATTATACAAAAACCGCTTTTATCTCATTGGCGAAAGCAGTAAATTTTGAAGGAAACCCGATTTTCAGTGCTCCTCTGAGCGCGTCCAGGTTCAAATTGTTTGTATTCAGTTCCAAACAGTCAAGGATGACAAAATTGATTGGATTGACAATGATAATCTTCAAAGCTGTATATTCTTCAATTACTACCAAATTTACGAATAAGAACGAAGTTTCAATGTTTAAGTTACTTGATAGATTTTCCTCCCAAGAGATTTTTTCCAGCGGAATTAGCCTTTCATCGAAAACTCCGTTTACATCATCCAAACGCAACCATTCATGTTCTTTATGACAAACAAGCAATTCAAGGTATTTAATAGCCTCTTCAATTCCGATTTTATGGCGCTTTAATATCAAATCATAATTAGAAGAGCGAGTTTTGATGATATTAGAGCGAGTATCCAACAGAAACGCAGTATGAGGCTTTTGACTATCGTTCTTAGCGGATTTGGGTTCTTTCTTCGGACTGTTCCCGATATTATCTTGGAAAAAAGAGGCTCGACCATCCTCATAATACAGTTTGAGAAAATCTTCAAATTCCTTTCGCTGTGGCGAAACGTCACTTCTGTCGTACTTCCGCGCCTGCTTTAGAGGAGAATCTTCTGTATAAAATGTTTTAGAGACTCCTTCCTTTGTTGTGTGTCGATTAAGGACAATTTCAAATTGCTGAGGCCTGTGGTTAGCAGCTTTCTCTGACCTTCTTATCGGCGGAGAAAACGGAGAATAAATTTCTTTTGCCTAGTTAGATAATGATTCCTCGCACTTCAATAATCTTTACATTCAAATTGATGTAGGGACTGCCTCGCTCTGGGACGGTTGTTCTGAGATAGCTGTTTCGATTCAGTGCAGAGCTAGTGTTATCTTGTCGATTCAGGGGATTAGGAGCCATCACAAGTCGTTTTAGCTGAGATTTATGGCTTATCTTAGAGGAGTTCCGGAAGTTGTCTACAAGAAGACGATCTTCGAAGGCTCTCTCACCTGATATATTCAAGTAAATCGTATCAAGGAGCAAGTTTTTACTTATTTGAGTCGCGCTTTTCGTGGTTTGATCTTTTAGTTTTGAATAGAATCCTTGCTCTCGCTTATCGTCGCCGACAGATGCCTCGAAATCGTTCTCGTCGTCATACGACAATCGATCGAGAGTGAAAATATTCCCGACGTTAGGTCGCTCAGTGTAGAGTGCTCTGTATGCCATTTGGTTCCTAAGATAATATCACAAGAATTATTTTTAACCAGAATAATTCTTTTAAATGTCACATAAGGTATCGCATTCGCTAACTCTTGCTCAAGATTAATTGGTCAAACTGATTAGACATGATTATTCTTATAGTGAAAGAGAGAGGAAAAAAAAGAACCCTTGAGGAGGAGAGGTGTCGCAGTGGTAGATAAAGAGCAACTTTTGGAAAGCAGCTTCCTATTAAAGACTGCTTCCTAATTAAAGGATCTTTCGAGCAAGTCGAATTCCAACATAAATAGCAGTCTTCATTACTCTCCATACCGTTCTCAGGTGTGAGGGACTGTAATTGATGGGCTGTTTGCTAAACAAGTAAATTTTCGAGGTATACAAGAAAAAGTTTATTTTGCGAAACCGACTTTAGCTCAAATAAATTAATTGCAGCAATAAAGTCATGACTGAGCAAGTATACTCGGATAAAATTCCCTTATACAAAAGATGGAAGGGAAAACAGCATTTCTTCTGCAGAGGGTAAATTTCTGAAGGATATTTTCTTACCAATCTTCTCGAAACGCTTCAGGAGGATAATGATGGGACATCAAAAATCTAAGCTTCCGCCAGCGCTTGCTTTAATTGCGATATTTGGCTTGAATAGTAAAACAATCTCCATTGAAAGGTATTAAAAGAGGAATTTGCAGCGGTGTTCTCGGCTTTATCTGGAGTTTTTCTATGGACGCATCTTTCACCAGCTTATCCAATTATCAGTATGATCTAAAAAAGATCTCAGATCGTTAATTGTTAATTTCTTGAATAAGATGGAGTGATCGCAGTCTTGGGATTCTACAATTATTTAGTGTGCTGTTTGAATGATCCAGGGGCAATTCCTATGGGTGATGTTGAAGATCCAACCCTAAAACTCGAGGAGCAAAAAAACTCTCAAGACAAACCAAACGACGAACATTCACAACAGCCTGCAACTGACTCTAATCAGCCTCAAGAAAGTATTTTTCGAAAGGAGAACTGCAGTCGTCATTAACTAACTAGAAAAAGTGAATGAAACTTTGCAAAAACTCAATCCAGAGCAACAAAACGAAGTTACAAAGGACATAGTCCCTTCGGACTCCCATAGTAAACACCTATTTATAAAATTAGAAGCTAAAACCTTCAAGTAATCATCTCCACAAACAAAAATGACGTGCAGACGCATAATCAGGATTCAAAGGACCCTGCAAGTAAATTGTGCCCATCATTTGAATTGCTTACCTATCAAATAGGTGTTATGAAACAAGAGGATATCGATTTCTACAAGTATATTCTTTGGCCATTGATCTAGCTCTAATGAGACAGGATGAGATATTGTAAGACGTGTCGAATCATGAGGCCTCCAAAGGCCTCTCATTGTCGTGAATGTGATACGTGTATTCGAGGCTTTGATCAGTAAACTTTATCACTTATGTGCCACAGATCTCACTATGCCACAATCTAGCCACTGTTTCTTTGTAAGCAACTGCATTGGCGAGCGCAACCTCAGGAACTTTGTCCTATTTCTAATTTTTTCATCCCTTAACGGTTTGAACATTTCTCTTTGAATTTGCATTGATTTCATCTTATCAGCACTGCTAATGGATATTGGGGCTGCCATTGGGCTCGCTCTCACGATACAAGATAATCCGCTTTTATTCGACGGGTTAACTGAGCATAAAGGGCTAGCTATTGCAGGCGCCGTAGGACTAATCGCCGGCTTGATCATGCTGCTGTAAACCCAGAAATCACTCCAGCTGCTTCAACTATTTCTTTCTCACTCTATAGTCCTCCGATTACAAGATACGTGGCTCCAATATGCGTGATCGGTGGATTTGTATGCCTAACCACAGGTTTCTCTCTTGCTTGCAGAGGAGCTGGCGTCTCAGCCTACGAGCACCCAGTCCACTTTTTGTACCTTATCGTCGCCACGACTCCTCCCGCGTTCCTGTATTACTACTTTTTTCTCTGCCCTTTAATAACTCGCCTCATAGCGTCGGCGCGCTTGCTATACACAACGTATCTAACGTCTTCAACGGAGTTACCTTAAAAGAGAAAAAAGTGATTGAACGAAGCGCCGCCCAAAAGGATGCAAAAGGGCGGAAGCTCAAACCTTCATGCCGAGAAGCTGTCTCGAACTGTTTTTCTTTACTTTTCTCTAAGACGCCTCCCAGCGACGTTCAGCAGTCTTGTTTTTAGGATTTCAAGTACATTTTGATTAAGGTTTTTTTAATATGCTGTTGATTATAAAATGTTCTGTCTGTCCAGACGATATGAAGCGATTGAGTTCAAATAAAATTTGACATCGAAAATCTTTGGTGTGTGTGATGCAAATTATACCCTGTAACTATATGCAATGATGGGAAAATATACACATATCGATTCAAACATTTCATTACCTATATCAGATATATTCTCCGGATTTCTTCGATCATTAAGAAAAAATGGGTAAATTTCGTATTGAATTATATTTGATATTTCGATTTAATATTTTGATTGCATTGGCTGCCATGAAGAAGCGCCGGGCTTGCCTTTCTCGGGCTGCTCCTCGTCAAACAGCGAAATCCCAAACAGTTTCAACTGATTTCTAATTCTCTCGCTCTCCACGACATTCAGCTCCGCCCTCGCTTTGATGAACGCAGCAATCAACTGCTCAATATCCTTTGGATCGCTTTGAACGTAATACTGAGGCGTCTGCTGCTGTGGAAGCTGTTGCTGAGGTATTCGTTGTTGAGGGGTCAGCTGCTGAGTGAACTGAGGATCTTTCTGCTCATCTAATAGAAATGTTAGGATTTCTTCATAGTTTAGAGAGAAATGAGTTACATCTGACGTCTTGGAAGCTGTAAGGACTGCTCATGAAGCCCGTTGTGGGTGACTTTGATTGAAATTCCTTCAGGAGGATGTCTGGATTCTCTTTATTGGCGAGAGTTTCTATACGTTTGATCTCTAGTTTATCTGGGGGTCGTTGGCCTACCATTTGGCAGAAAGCGAAATATTCCTTGTAAATCTGGCGCAATAGCTGCTCCACCAACTGGCACGCGAGTCGGTAGGCCTCCTCTACCTTGGAACTGATGCATAGATGCAAAGGTTCATCGGATTCTTTTGAAAAGATTCACTGTTTAGTATTTCGAGATATGAGCTAATTTTACCTTTCTTTTCAGGTCCTTCTTTGAAACCAGAGCCTCTGCCACGCAGCCTTAGCTTGAGGATATCAGTTTGGGAGGAATTAGTTGAATTATTCGCCTTTTGCTGGCACAATTGAATTATTCTTTTCATATTAAATCCCTTTGAGCCGATAATCCGCCTTGCCACTTGAAAATCTTTGTCATTGTTAATCTGAATCTCATATTTGCAGGTATATTTCGGCGTGTATGAAGCCTATCCAAGGGTTATTCGCACATATTTCTTCAATATTACTGAGGAAGTCACCGGCATGGGTGAACTAGTCGTTCTCTGCAGCTGGAAGCCGTTGTCAGGCATCGACAGCGGCGAAAGATTTCGAAGTTGATTACTTTTCTCAATGGCGTACTTGCTTTCAAGCTCATTGCAGAAAGTAATGATGATCTTCGCCTCATCTGTGATGCTTTCATGGTTCAAAGCTTTTTCGGCCCTCTGAGCCGAGGCCAAACTGAGAAAGATAACGTAGAAGGAGCCGTCAGGCTCCACCACTGATGCGCTGAAATCACCAAATTTCATAAATGCCTGCAAATAGTTCAATATATTATCATTTTGTCCACCTATGATGATTACTTCTTCGAGATCGCGATAATTCAATTGTACTGAGTGCTTTGAGAACACCTGCACCTTTAAGACAGTCTCTCTGGGAAGCTGGACATAAAACAGAGAGCGACGGTTAAAATGGACAAAATAGCATTTTTTAAAAAAATACTTCTTTGCTAGTAGGACCAAGATAAGGTGATAAATAGGCAGATTTCTGCTGAATTTGCTGTGGATAGTATTGCTGGTCCTTCGTATATACGTAGTCGCTCTTGGATTTAGTCAGCTCCAAAGGTTTTCCAACTTGCAATGGTTGAACGAATTGAGAATAGTGCTGTTGTTTTTGCATTGGTTGAGCGCCGATGTCTTATCAAAAGCATCCATTGAAAAAATTAACTGGCTAAACTTGCTAATGCTTACAGGAATAAGATTGATATTGGCTATTGCCGTAAAATCCATTGGCTTGCTTGTTAAATCCTTGATTCGTCTGAGGATACCATTGAGGTTCATCGTCGAGCTTTTCGAAGGTTCAGGGATGGGATGGAGGCAAAGATTACCATTAATTTCTGGGTGTTGTTAATTAATTGGGACATATCATGCCAATCGTCGTCTTATCAGAAACGTTAGAGTGCTCAATGGATCAGTGGTACCTGAATTGGCGTATTGAAATGTCGTTTTATTATTCATAATTGGGCCTAGCCTACTCGCGAGTCAATTAGAGAACTCCTTTTGGTTTTGAAAATCAAAAAAATTTAATTATTCTATAAAACAATTGGACTTAGGATCATCACTTTACTGAATGCAATTCTGAAATTTATCATTGCTTAAGGAGGAATTACTGATTTTCTCAGCAGATATCATCCACCAGAGCAAAGGATGCTGGAAGGCAGCAGCTAGATTTAATGGGAAAGTGAGCTGAGTTCTTATCGATCAATTGAGGGATTTATAATAGTTAAGGACTTTAATTATTCCTCGGGGGTACTATCTATAACGTATTTATCTTCACGAACCTGATTCAAATATTGTCTAAAAATTTGGTTCGAAAAAACTCTTAGGACCGAAAGACTTCACCTGTTGATGCTATTCTTGGCTGATTGTTGACTGTATGTTCAATGGCTCTTTATTTATGAAGAATTTAAAATGGTAGTCGATTAGATCTAAATTCGGTAGTATCCGCTCTAATTTAAGACTGAGTAAGGTGATAAGCTCATTCATTAGCTGAAGGAAGTGGAGATTTCCCTGTGGATGAGAAATTAAAAGTCGCAGAGACTAATCAAGATAAACTTTGTAGTAATTTCAGATTGTAACGATGGAAAATGTTGTAATTCCTAATCAGAAGCAGTGTTCTCCTTAACAAGTGAACTAACTTTGAATGATTAAAGAGGAAGAAAGGCAGTGAGCTCAATATCTAATATTTTGATAGGACTGCGAAAAACTGAGTATTCTCTCTTTATGCTCACAAGCCTGAGTAGTAACGGCTCAAACACGTTCAAGCTGCTATATATTCTTTCGATGCTAAGAAAAAAAGAAAATTTTCTTGGTTGAGGCTAATGCTCCATGAAGTTTTTAAATCATTTTAAATTTTTCTGTATTAATTAGATGAGTACATTTGAAAATACCTGTGATTCAAGACAATTAAATCAATTTCTATTACCTCGGTGGGCTAATCCACATGTTTGTTCGTTATCGATAAGGACGTTGCTTAATGATTTTGATAAATCTTTGATAGGTATGGATGTATATAAAAACAAAACACCTGTCCTTTAATACAAACTAATAAACCTCAGAATATATTAAAAAAGCCTCTGCACTATAATTAATCAAATATAGAGGGCCATTCTGCTCTCGACCTCTCTCAATATATTGAATTTAGATCAATCAATAAAAAAAGAAGATAATATCATATTATATTAGGGCTTTAGAAAAAAAGAAAGTACTGTTATTTATATAGTATAGTTTTGTACGGGCACGCCATAGACCATGGCGTTTGGAGTATTTCCAAGCAGTTTCCTTAGAACTGATTGAATCGATTTTCAGACGGAGAATCCGTGAGATTCTCTTCCAATTCGAACCCAACATCCTCAAGGGTCCCTACACATCGAGGGAGCATCGTTTCTCTGCCTTTTGCCATGAGTTTTATCTTTGGCTCTTGTCCTGGTTTGAATGGAGGAAGGAGTCTCTTCTTGTATACGTGATCCCAGTTCTGGATGGACGAAAAGAACCGATGTCTTTTTATCTCCTCAATCGAGAGATATCCCAACCGATCGGCAGGGTCTCTTTGCAGCAGGTTCCTCAGCAAGTCTTTCGTCACCGCATCCATGGTCTCAGGGAACTCAATAGGTTCCTTTTTATGTTACAGGAGTATCAACAAAGAAAATCATTACTTTCAATATTTTTTGGTACAATCGGTCTCGGTTGCCTTCTGGGTCCTTGAATAGTGGCTTTCCAACGTATAGCTCGTAGATGAGACATCCCTTCAAGAAGGTTAAAACGAGTTTTAGCATTGGTAAATGTTACGAAGCACCAAAGGTCAACGGCTTTCCCATGATCTTTGTTTTCGATAATCTCAGGCGCGAAGTACTCAGGTGTACCACAGAAGCTATTCCCGGTTTCAGAGACTAGTATCCACAACAATTAATCTAATCGAAGCCATAGAGGGATGTCTTACTTTTGGAAAGGCCAAAATCGCATAAGGCTATGTGGCCGTCTTCATCCAAAAGTACGTTTTCCGGCTTCAAATCCCTAAGACAAACCATTTCTTAAGGCTTGAAAAGAAATGTGTTTTTACCGATAGATCACGTCGAGTTTGTCATGCAGATATCCTAACCCTAGCAGTATCTCAGCAGCGTAGAATCTAACGGCCTCGGGTGGCAAGCGGCCAACTTTTTTCAGGCGCTTTTTGAGTGTTCCTGTGAACATCAGAAGATGATGAGGTGCGAAGAGCCGAGATATAAGTACCTCCGCTGAGATAATCCATGACTAAGTAAGCATATCTTTCGTCTTGAAATGAGTAATTGAGTTGAACTATAAACGGGTGTTCGGCTTTCATCAAGATGCTTTTTTCGGCTAGATATCAAGAGCAATTCTTAATAAAAATGTGCGTGAAGCGATTTCTGTACTTAAGAGGTTAGCTAAGCGCCCTGTCTCCATGATCCGTTTCTTCGAGAGCTTTTTCATGGCAAAAACCCGGCCATTTTTTCTGCTTTCAACCTTATAGACCTTCCCGTAGGAGCCTTGTCCAGCTTCCTGGGAAATATTATTGTAAATTGAGTCAACCCAAGTACCTTAAGAACCCTAAACTGGCGCAGACTTGTCCTGCTGGAGCTTTGAGTCTGTGCGGAATCTCGGCTCACTTGAGAGATATCTGATCTGGAAGGAATTTTTGGTAGACTGGGCATTGTGTCGAAATGAGGAAGGGGTCTCAATAGGCTTGGTGACTCAAGGGTTGGTTTGGTAGAAGAGAAGCATTTGGAGCAGTCGGTTCCCATTTGTCTGACTCTGGTGTTTTTATTGATCGCTTTATGGAGTATGCTGAATTTAATTTTAAGGAATTAAAAACCACGAACAAGTTGTGTTCGTACAAATTTTTTTCAGTTAACGAATAGTTTCATAAAATAATTGATCTTAAAAGACTTAATTTCAGATTGCCGTTCTTGAAGCAAAATCAAACCATCATAGCAAAGACTCGAAGATCTTGAGGTAGTTTTCTGAGAGCTTTTCATTTGCAATGAAATGAGAAAGTCAGACTTCGTTTGATGATTCTGATGAATGTGGGAATCGATTGTAATATAAAAATATATCTATTTTCAAGGAGCCAGGGTTTTGAATGCTGTCTTTGAGTTCTAGTAATACTAACAGCTAGTTGAATGAAAAATTGAGGCAGATAATCAAATTGTTCTGCAAGCATAATTGAAAAATTACTATTTCTTTTCTAAGTTCTATCCTATTAATCAATGTCCCTGAATCCAGAACAGACCTAGTCTCAAATCCTACAATCATTATTGTAACATCGCTTCCTCACTAACATTGCCAATAGCAGAAAATGATTTATTTATCAAAATATAATCGTCCGTTCATTATTATTACATGAGCGAGGGAGGTTGGCCTTTGGAAGAGTAAATAAAACTGTTCGTGTATGGAATGTTTGCATTGCCAGATTGATAAAAGTTTTGAGGAAGCTTCTCGGGATATAAAATCATGGAACAACTTACTTCTTGAAGCAAGTTGAAAGGGACATTAATGAACGCTAAGGCCCAAGTTGTAAGCTGCTCAAAGGCGCAAATTGGGCTGAAATGGATATTTCGAGACGTTATCGTGAGTATGCTTATTTCTCAATTTATTTGTCATTTTTGTGGCTTGCCCACTCGCTTGTGATTAGCAAATTAAAATTTATAATGGTTGCGAAGAATCTACTGAAAGATGCCATTAAATTAGGATATTATCATCTGAAGATGAGATATACAAAAAATCTATATCATCTGACAAGCTTCGAGTCAAAAAAAAATCTACTTGACCGTAAAAGTATTTTCTGCATTCAATTTCTCTGGGGAATATTACTTTTCTTGCACCAACCAGGAGCCGTTCGAATCTATTAATGAGCTCTCCAAAATCTATTGGACTTTTTCGATAATTATACTTCCTCATGTCTCGCACCTGCAATATCCTGCAATACTTTCCTTATTTACGGGCTTTGTTCATTAGTTCAGGAATTTTGAGAGCTTAACAAGGATTTCAAAGAGAAATAATCTTTGTCGTTGAAATATGGACAGTTTCTCACAAATAAATGCATTCATTCTAAGTTTTTCTGGTTTCTTGTCTGCTACGGGCTGAATCTTTTGCTCTCTTCTTTGGATGTTGCTGGTTGCAATCCTAGTATCAGAATTGCTCTTGATTCTCGACTACGAGGCGAAATTCAACTGATGTTGTTGGAGATGTGTTGAGTTGAGGTCGGTGCGTACTCGTAGAAGTTTCATCCACGCCCCTCCAGATGTCGACTTTCTTGAGATGACCCTTCATTGGAGGTTCGTAGGTGAGAAGCGTCTCCTTTTCCGGCTGAGTTGGTTCATTTTTTTGGAGTGCGCTTGGATCTGGTAATAGAATGAAAGAATTATTATATGGCAAGGATGTCTGCTGGCTGGTGATGCCAATCGATTCTTGGGATGTTGAATAAACAAACAATCTTGGAGGATCCTCTCCAAAGTCATAAGGTCCTTCGTCAAAATTTTGATTCATCTGGTATTGAAATTATATTGAAATTTAATTTCTCAAATTAGTACAAGCAATTGATGTTTCCTCTCACATCTTCCTAGAAACGAGAATGAGGAGCCTATCCAGCGTTTCTTTTGAAAAAGACCACTTTAAAAAGTCTCCACAATAAGTGAAACGAACTCTTTCTACCATATTCACAAGAGAATATTGATTTAATTTTTGCAATAACCCTATTTATTTTTTCATTTGATCAGATAATCAAATTCTCAAGAAGTTTCCTATTGTTTCAATAGAATTTCTGTCTTTTACTAACCGACTTACCGTTCGCGCCCTTATCTCCCTCGAAAATCAACACTCCATCAACTTCCAGTACAGTATTCTTAGCTAAATTATTTTTCTATTGATAGCTGAGAGCTGTCATCAAAAATCTATTCCAACCAAATTCCTCATTAAATACTCCTCTCTACTAGCTGTACAAGCCCTCACTTTTGTTGGCTATATCCCAAATCAAGTTTCTTCTCTTTAAAAAATAAAACGGCTTATCTGCACTATCCGTGAACTCTTTACGATCAAAAATAGCTCTAAGAAGAAACTTTTCCTATCTTATCACTAACCAATCTTGCACTCTTTAATATATCCATTGGCATCAGGTTTGCATTGATCCTATGCAATAACCTCGTCAGACAACGCCTCAGCTCACAAATTTACCATGATATCTTTCGAGTTGAAACTTTTAGGCGCTCCGGTTATTTTATAATCCTCGTCTTCTTCCTCTTCCTCAACTTTCTTCTTCTTTTTTCCTTTCTTTGGCTTCTTTTTCTATAATCAAAATTCACGGTTCAGCTCAGATCCAGGCTCTTATACCTTTTCTTCTCGCTCTTCCTTCTGCTCAAGCATTCTACCAAACTCTTCCATAGCTTTCTCATGCTGGTCTTTCATATCCCACCAAATTCTCAGAGTTGGGTGCTTTTCCTTAGACTTCAAGAGTCTCATCCATAGCCCTCTCTCCGCCTTTGGTATCTCAACATAAAGGCGCCCTTTGAACCATATAAATACCAAGGCAATAACGCTCGAGTTTACCGACTGATTCCATCTTCCAGGTCGCCTCATCGGCTTTCAACTCCTTGAAGAAGGTAACATCCAAGATAAACTGAATCGCTTGGCCGGCTTGGACGCCGTATGCGCTGAAATAGAGCGAGTTGTTGGTGATCTCGACTTTTTCGTCCTTGACCTCAATGCAGCCTAATTGCATCATTTAGAAAGGCTGAAAAATCCGCAGATTTACCTGGACTGTCCCATCTATGAGCAAATTTAATCTGAATGAAGATTCTGTCGTATTCTTGCGCCCACTGGAAGACAGGTGTAACGCTTTGAAATGAGATTAATTGTATATAATGCTGTCAATTAACGTGTGGTTTTACGTCTGGGCCTTCTTTCGAGAAGTAGCATGATGCAAGAGACTATCTATATCTTTCTTAATCTGATCTCCGATTCTTTTGACGTATTCGCTCGCATCTGAGTAAATTAGAACTTTCCATCGCGGCTCATTAGTTACCTAGATCAAGAGGCACGAGGATCTCGTCATTGAGCGTCTGAGTGGCCTGATAGAAGCCACGAGTCATCAGCAAATAGATGCAAGAGAAGTAGTTGTTTTTGATCTTCTCTCTGACCGTTTTTTCCATGTCATTGAGATTGATTCCAGTGTTTTTGAAGGTGTTTTGCTTGATAACGTCCGAAATTTCAGTTTCATTTTCGAATTTCTCAAAGGTAACTTTGCATTCTTCACTAAAGGTTGCGCCTCGGTTAGCCTCGGCTGTTGCGATGGCAAAAGCCAAGAGTACGAGTATTAGAATTTTCATTATTAATTTATTTTTCAATAATTCACTCGTGTTTAAATATCGAAGAATGTTACGTGTCTGCTCATCAGACTCAATAGAATCCCTTGAATATCTCCTCTTAGGTTTCATGATTTGGTCAGGGTCATACCAACGGATCAGTCGTGCTAATTAGTAATTGCTGAGTTTGTGGATATTGCCTTGTATGTATGTGCAGATAGCCATTGAAATAAGTCTGATGGGGATGATTTTGCTGAAGAGATAAAAAAAACCGATTCATATGTAAATCACATTCATAAAGGGCATTAAGAACGAACTTCCTTTCCTCTTCACACCATGACTGATTAGTTAACGCTTCGAGTTGACTCGGCTAGCTTCTTCTGGAAATTCAGGCCACTTCAGTGTTGATTAATCAGTTTTAAATTTAAAGCAAAATAGAAAAAGAAGCAATAAAACTGGTCCATCTTTTCAGAGAGGTATCACCTGGAGAAGGTGATTATGAGAGCTAGGCTGCGGAGAAAATAAGGTTCTTTTTATTAATGGATCGAGGCTTCACATACAGAGTAGAGACTTTTATGCTGGAGAATCGAACTTGATGCTGTTGATCTAAGGTGATCTTTGGTCATGCAGGGACTTATCTTGTGAAAAATGAATATCTCATCTCAAAGACTTTGCTGAAGATCTCTTATTTTTCGTGACCGCATACGCGTTTGAAAATTCCATGTCACAGTTGAGTATCGAATGGCTTTTTGCATTTAAGAGAGCATTTCGGTCCTGCCGTTTATAAAATTTTGATGGAAGGAAAAGGTCACAACGACTGCAGAATGAACTAAAGTTACTGATGAAAGTTGGCCATTATGGGCCGGTGATAGCAATGAAAGTTTTTTTCGAAGATTGTGGACAAATTCATTGGAATCTAAGAGGTGTTGTAAAATCAATGGGAATTTTAGCTGCATTGTTTTAACATGAAAGGTTAAGATTGAGTATCTGTGAGCCAAAGTTTAACAGTGATATCAACCTTCATACTTTTTTAACAAAAGATAGTTCTAAATGAAATTTATTCCTTTGGAAAGAAGATTGTCTTCTATAATACTTGCTTAATGTGTTAATACACAAAGGATTTAGAGGAAAAAATGTTTTGTACGTTTTCTCGACAAAATAAATTGAAATCAGAAGAGATAAGAGTGATGATTCAAAAAGATTTTCTTCCAGTTCGAATGGCTCATTATTCAATACTGTATTTTCCAACATCTTTTTCTGATTTCGATGAATAATTCATAGAGTCAATCAAAAATGAAACTTCAATTCATTTTCAATTCTCGCTTTCTCTGGTTTTCTCGAACATTGTATCGCTTTGAAATTTTTAAAATAATCGGGTTAGATTGCTTAACTACTTTAACAACGTTTCGAATCAATTATTAGGAATTTATAACTTACTAAATTGAAAAAATGTCATTATACAAACCCCGTGATAATTTCCCTCTTTACCGACCTGTAAGCTCCCTCTCAAACCCCTCGCTCAATGCTCTTTAGGCTGGCTTGGATCTCAGAAAACCCGATGAAGGCGTCGAATACTGTGTAAAGCCAAAGATCGAAGTGAATATTTTTCTCCCCATTACCAACCCCTCATCACCACTTTCCAGGAGCCAAGCACACCAGAACACATCAAGCGATGGAGAAACTCCTATAAACACGCTACTGGAACCACTATCGTAAATTACCTCAAGCAATTTCGCTTTATTTGAGTAAAAATCTCTCAGACGCATCCAGGAAAAGTCTATGATCCTTTACCAGACCAGCAATTCCCTTACGGAATCAAGACCAAGGGTTCAACTCACGTAAAGAAGCTTTCCTCGCACCAAAACACTTAACTCTTGCTTGTCTCCAGGTTGAAGATGTTCTCCAAAATAAAGATGACCAAGGGATAAAGAAGTTCATTAAGGACCTTAAGGAGGAGAAATACGCCAGCTCTATCCGGTAAGCTTTCGAATCACTTTGAGCGTCGATTAATCGGTTAAATAGAGAGCCACTTGGCCGCGGCTACCAGAGAGGCCATGAGCTTCCTCCAGTTGTGAATAACAAAGATTTTCACTTTGGAGTACCAACGAAAGGCAGCGAGTCTACCAAAGACGTGCTTTACAACCCTGTTGGACTGTATGAAACAGAGGAGAACAGGAAAAAATACATAAAATCTCATGGAATGTGGGAAGCAGGTAAACCTCCAATAGCCCATGGGAAAGCTTTAACACTCTGCAGGTGAACAGAAGAAACGTGATTACAATTGGAAATTCGATCCAACCAATCACATGTTTGGAAAAACCGAGAAAGTTATTTCTGATGAAATGAAACTTTGTCTTAAGCCTGAAACCAAAGGCGACGAAGAGTAATTCCCGTTGTCTATTGTGACAGAGTTTGACTAATGATGCAGGTTCCCAAAAACCAAGATTGTAAGCAAACACGTCGAGGATTTCAGAGACGTCGCTGAAGAAGCTATTGGAAAAACAAGAAATCTTGGGTAACTATTTGAGGAAGAATTTAGGCTAATCCGCGCTTAATGTAGACAAACAAACAAATACGTCGATCTAGATCATCGATTTGGGTTACAACTTAGAAAGAAGGACGATTGGGATGCAGGTAGTTGATAGATAAATGAGCTTTGAGAGCTGATAATCGTTATTTTTAATAGCAAAATGCATCAGAGGAGAAGGAACTAAATTGCATGTGACTCCAGACGAAGATCTTGGCCGCTCTACTAAACACGGTTTCCGTAACATGACTAAGCCAGGTGATGAGAACCGCGTTTTCGGTGTACCTACCATCAGAGACGATATCGCAAAGCCTAAATTGAAATCTGTCGCTGATATCACAGTAATTATCCATTGAAGAGCTCAGTGGACTAATATGACTTCGCTAGGCTTATGGTGATGATCCTGCTGCAAATGAGATCTTGTTCCCTCAAAGATTCAGCGAAATGGGTTTGACTCAGGAAGATTTCGTGATGCCGCGACCAAAAGACCAAGTAAGAATGCGAGAAAATGAGTTTATTAAGAGTGAATAGATTAAAAGAATTTTCGGAGCTATTGGCTACAACTATAAAGCTGGTAAATTCGAGGGTATCTTCCAAAGAGCACAGGAAATTGTAAGAATTTTGCTTATGATGGAGAGGTTAATCATTGTTTTCTCGATATAGATGCAAACGACTGGAGATGTGTCTGTTAAGGCTTTTATGAAGGCGGTTCAAGAGATGGATGAGCTCTAGAACAATCTCTGAAATTTTATTCTCTTGTGTTTATCACCTTCTTTTGTAATGACCCGGCAACATAGCGATAGAACTGAATATCTCCAATCTATATATACTCAGGAAGGAAATGATAGAAGTTCCTATTTTCAAGTCACAAGCAAAACATAACCTAATTTTAAATCAGTTTTCTTTTTCTTTTATGGCTGTGAATGTAAGGAGTTAGTGCTCGTGAGAAGATTATTGAGAGACATTGTGTAATTATGAAACGTTAGTGGAGAGCGACAGGTTTTATGTCTTCTTGTCCCTTTTTCTGTAGGTAATTTTCCAGCTAATTTAACGTTGGAGAATTGATTCAATTTTCTCATCCTTAAATTTTGAACTTAATGAAGAATGCTTTGGACTGCGATACGAAGTTGTTTAGAAATTTTTGCATCAGGCAAGCCTAGAGTCTGTGCTCTTGAGCAGAAGAAGGGTAAGAAAATAATTATAGCAGGGAGCAACAGATTTGCATCAAGATTAGAAGGTTAACTTTTTCTTATACCATGTTCGACCGCTTTCAAATATCGACTACATAATTTTGCCAAATTATTCTGAAGGGAGCAGTAACATGCATACTGAATGCTAATGCAATTCTATCCTAAAGAAAAGCCCTCAAGGTTTAGCAACCGAGTGTGCTCCATTAGAACACTTTTATTGTCTAACATATCGAGCTGCGAGTTTCGGGAAACCTTTTAAAAAGAATTTGGAAAAAAGTTAGCCTATACCAATATTATTATGATTCCAAAAATCAATTTGGTTCGGAGGTTTTTACTGGGGCTGTTGGGAACATAATTTAAAACTAGTCAGCCTGGCTACAAAGAATTCTTTTGAATAAAAAGCAAATTTCGCTCAATGTGGTCATATCTAAAATGCCCCAATAGTTACTAGCAAGTTCAGATTCAGAAATAAAGCCAAATGTTTTATTTTATAATAATTTTACAAGCATTTTCCTCGTGACCAGTCCATACATTTTACTCCTAGATAAGCTATCCTTTTAGCATCACCTCCAAGGTATTTTTCCTTTCCTCAGAAAATTTAGCAGATTAAAATGATTTTTATTTGATACAGTTTCGAATGAAAAATTAGGGGTATTTCACAGTCACTATCATATTCATATTATTGTCTCTTATTCTAACACGAAATCTAACACGAATAAGATCAAATCTACTATTTCTTGCTCGATTTCATTGATGCTAGTTCTGGTTTGTTTTTCTTGATTCTGTTTTTTTCCTTGAATGAACTTAAGTCTTTGTTACAATTCGAACAAAAAAGCTTCTCATTCAGAGTGGCCTACTGATTCTCTATCGCATTTCGTGCGTCGCACTGAAATTATGTAGGTTATTAATTTAAAGCCTCTAATCAAAACACATTTAGATTTTCTCTTGCCAAATCCCATCCTAATCTCCTAAGACTTTCACTTTTGATTCAGTCAACGCCTTGGAACATCTCAACTCCTGAGATCTTTTATTCTTCCCCGCGTTACTTTTGTACGCCCTGATTCCGTAAAAGTTGGCCAGTAGTATTTAATTCTCAAAGTTTAGGGTTATAATGGTAATATATCGGTTGATACGTTTAATAATTCACAAACAAAATACAAATCTAAATTATTTCTATTATTCAATGAGCATGCGAAATCAAAAATCTTTCTATTACAGCCGAAATAAAGCTTACGGTAAAAGCGATCGGTGGGGCTATGGTGGAAATGATCAGTCTGATTATAGCTATCTATCAACAAACTATAACGATCGAAAAAAACTAAAAAATCGCTGGTCACAATACGATGAAGAGTCTTATGGTCACAATAAATACCCCGAATATGAAACCCCTGACACATCATCGGCTCAACAAGATGCTAAATGGCAACATGTAACTATATGTCTTGTATTCATGACTTAATCCTGATGTTGTAGGATAAATTCGAGGAGAATAAAACTGGATCCGCTTTTACTGAGAAAGCAACAGATGCTTTCCGAGGAAAGCGGCCGGATCGAAAGCTATACAAGCCTCCGAAAAAGAGAGGCCAGACCTCCAACGTACTCGTCTGGAGCGTGAAACAATCATCCCAAGACAACCAAAATATGGAAAATCCTATCAGCAGCGCGAAAACGGACAATAATAAATTTAATGACAACAATACCCTTCGAATACCCAGCAGAGAAGAGGATAGAGATAGTGTGTGCAGCGACTCGACGACGCATTCGGAGAAAGAAAAAACCGACGAATACGTTTCTAAAGCAGGAAGCACGCAGCGAGATTCGTTGCTGGGAAGTGAAGATATATCACCGGCAGAAAAGCCACGAGACATGTCTCCGATTTTCGAGCTTACCTTGACGCTTTTTGATGGAGAAACTGTTGATTTCAAAATTTCTGAAGTGGTAATTTTTGCTTCTGTTGGTTGTGATTTGACCTTTCATTGAATCCTAATAGAATGAAGATGAAGTCGAATCGCTGTTAGACAAGTTCCTTGACCAGCATGACATCACTGGTGATTTGCGGCTTCATTTGAAGATCTACATCGTGGGCTGCTTGAGACAAGAAACAGGCTTTGATGAAAAGAAACTCAATAAACTCTATGAAGATCTACTGAGAGCGAATTATCTCCGCTTGCAAGAAGCTGATAAAGAATCAAAGGAAAATGATCCTGCGGATTCAAACAGATATCAACTTTCAGCTGAGATATAAGCGGGAGTTGGAGAGGCTTATGTCGATATTATTCATCCGAAACTACAGGAGTGTTGCTGCCGCAGATGCAACCGATTTTTTTTGATTTTTGAGTTGGAAAATGATATAAAGAAAATTCGAATATAAATAATTTTTGGTTTCAGAAAGCGAATGATCAAAAAAAGCAGACTTGTCGGCCATTAGTCGGAGTCTGTCGGAGTATCTTTGATCGCTTTGCTTGACTAAACGAATCCCATGAAAAAGAATAAATAATTTCTAAGTCAAAATAAAATAAAAGTCAATTTTCGATTGTAAGTTCTTTATTTCTTACTGACCATTACTTGTTCATGTAAATACACTATGCTTTCAATCCATCTGTAGTTTTTACTTTTTGAGGAGCTTTAACTATCACTCAGGAATAAATTATGGTCTCTTTTGATGTCTGAACCGTAAGTTGGTTAAGCAGCGATCATATCTCATATCAGGGCTGTCTAGTTCTTTCGATAAACTAAGACTTTTTCAAAAAACCAAGCATAACGAAATTCCGTGTTTAAAGGAAGAGATAGCATTTTTCTCTTACTCATTAGGCGTGATATATATATTTGAAACCATAGTATACATAATGACGTGAAGAGGACGCTTATCAATAGAGCCTGAAACAAGAGATAGACATAATTAAAACATTAAAAATGCTAACGAAACTGCTTTTTCGTTGAATAATGCGATTTCGATTTGCATTATCCACGATGTCTACTTCAATCCAGAGCCAATCCACAGTATTTTCATCGAATTAACTCATTTCCTTAGTCTCTTGGCTGAGCATTTTGAAATACTTCTCTGAGGTATTTATTATGCAATAGCAGCTCGACTGGAACAATGCTATAAATCTTTTTCGCCTCCAGCCACTGCTTTTTCATCATCCTCATCAGCCACATCCATATCGTAAAATAAAACATCATGATAAGCACAATCGCAACAATAAACTGTATCATTGCGTACTTTCGAATCGATGTCATCGCATAGTCCAGCTCAGTGTTCTGTCTCTTATTCCATTTTGTAAATATGTCATAAAAAATCTCCGTCGCCGTGTCGATTGCAACGAGCTCCTCGCTGTTTAGTATATCAGACACCAACTGCATATCATCACTACTCGTCACCGTGTTAATATTCTCCTGCATCGAGGTAAACAGTCGAGAAATAGTCAATGGCAACGTCAAATTCCCAAATACTCGGTTCGCTTCACCACAGCGAGAAAAAGTGTCGTTGTTGAAGCTATCTGTGGTCAGAGAGTACGCATCGCAGAGGTTAGAGTCCCGCAGCCGGAAGACAAAATCAAAGTACTCCTGCTCCGCTAGGTAGTTCTGCGAAGTTTGACCAATCTGATAAAAATACGTGTTCATTCGTTGGCTTTGGTTTCCCACGGAGTCCAATACGCTCTGATATTGCGCAACAAAATCTGAAGTTGCTGTCGAGTTCGCTGAAGTTATTCGATAATAATTTACCGTCTGGAACGTAATCGCAAACGTGACTGGAATCGCAGAGTACATACGAGTCACGAGCTCGAATTCAGTCAGCATCGGGAAGAATTGATCGTTTTTCTGCATGATTTGTACCGTTTGGACCACGTAAAAGGTCGTCAATACCCCATACACCCCGATAGAAACAAAGATAAATACCCATGGGCTTGCCCGCTTTTTCACGCATTCCGAGTAGTTTCTAAAACTCTCTTGTTGCTGCTTGACCTTTTCCTTGTGTAGATAATCCAAATCCTTCGTTATCTTCTTCTGGTAGTTTGATATGGCGACGATAGCGGTTCTAATCTGGTTAATTTTCTCATCGATTCGTAGGTGGTTTAGCCTTCCTAAGAAAGAAAGCAAGCGAATAGTGGCCGATTCATGGTAGCGGTAAATCGGGTAAGCTGAGAAAATAAACAGGAAGGTCAAGACGAGGTTGACGATCATCGAGCGGCTGATGAACGTCTGGACGCTTATCGTTTGGTTTTCTGGCTGCAGTAATACAAAAAAGCTCTCGATTACTCTTGTGAGAGTGTTGTAATAGTTCAAATAATTCTGCTGGAGGTAAAGCAATGGAAGCGAGGACTCAGTTACATTGGCCAGGTCAATGAGTAAGGTATCATAGAGAACGGTGTACAGCTGCAACAGACCTCGCAGGTAGTCCAGGCGGTTAACGCTGTACGTGATGTCAGCATCCATTGATGAGTTCGAGCTGTTTAAGGGCATTGTATTGTTGGCTTCGGGAACGAAGGTGCCAAATTTCAAGTCGAAGTAAATACTGCTATCGTTTAGTATGTCAAAGAGACGCGGAAGATCTCCTCCATCAACGCTGGATAAATATTGCTGGTGGTAAGCATCGTACATCTTGTTCATTCTTTGAGTAGACACATTGAATGTTTGGTTGACAGGCCAGAAGCTAGTGTTCAGAACACCGATATTTGAAAGCGCTGCTTTCTCGCTCTCAGTCGTGAAAACTGACAGAGCGGTGATGTAAGGGCTGTTGTTGTCAGAAATACCGATATTTTCGCGGTAGGTTCCCATATAATCGAACAGAAGGACAAGCAGCACCGTGGTAATCGTCACAAAGACAAAGAATGCGATCCAACCGTAACAGTTAATTGCAGTCAGCCGAAAAGGAGTTTGAGTGCTGAACATTGCTCTTCGAAACGATTGAACTGTATGATTCGAGTGCAGTCTGTCAAACGACACTCGAGACCGCGTGTTTCGCCGTGCTCTAAGACCAACGCGCTCATTATTTACTGACGTGGGCTCTAACTTGATGTCCAACTCCGCCTCCAGATCCTCTGGGTTAAACAAACTGCCTCCATCTTCCGCACCCTTCACAGGTTTTTGGTCGATATTAGCTGACGAAACTAAGTTCAGTCTGAGCCCTCCTAGATGATTTGGACTCCCAGTTAATTCCATACTGCTCAGCGTGTCTCTAGAGTCCTTTTCCCTGGTAATCATAATCTTAGGAAGCGATATCTGAGGTCTTATGGCGGGTCTTTGATTAGCGTCACCAAGCAATGCTTCCTCTGTCTCGAGTCGCTGGGTATCTAGTCGTTGCGTGTCAAGCCGCTGAGTGTCAAGCCTTTGGGTATCAAACCGCTGGGTATCAAGTCGCTGAGTATCAAGTCGCTGAGTATCAAGCCGGGGCGTGTCCAGTTTCTGTGTGTCGATGATTCTATCAGCTTGTCGCAGTGGATATGTTTCCTTTGCTAACTCAGCAAAGCGAGAACTGTTTACCTTAGATCTGGCTGAAGGGAAGCCAAAACTCAGTCTACTGCTCGTCATCGGAGTCTTCGCTCTTTCCGTGAATTGGAGATCGCCATGTTCCTTATAATTCCGAGGAGATTTCGTTTGGACATCTGCTTCCTCATCGATTTCTTGGAACAGCTCGTCCACCTCAGCATCAGAAATATTCCTGCTTATTTCGCCATCAAGAGAATTCTGAAAGCTTCCTTTTATCCTCCTTTGCATCGAGTTGTCAACCTCAAAGTTAGGAAGCTCGACTATTTTATTAGGAACCTCAAGCCTGAGTCGTGCAACCCTCTCTACTCCTTCCCCGGATAGGTCATTGGTCTTTAAATCTCTTGACTCAGTGTCTTTAACCTCCTGCTTCTTTGGCATGGATATTTTCGGTTCGGAACCCATGCGAGTTAATTTTCCTTCGCTAGACTGATTTGACAAAACTCGGAGATGCTCGAGGACCTCAGGCTGCATTAATTGCGACCTTGAGCGGGGTTTGAGGTGGTCAGGAGAGCCCCCTGCTCCGACTAGTTCAACCATTTTCGCATTATTGAGCTTCGGCCGCAGCAAATTCAACGAAAACCGCCTTTTAAAATTATCAGGAAGAATTCTTATCCGTTTGAAATTCTTATGCATTTCCGTCAATTGGAGCTCTCTATGATGAATGCTCTTGACCTCCTGCGCTGCAGTTATATTCACGAACCATCCTTCAATCGCCTCGTCCTGGGATACTTGACGGTGCTCTCTCTGCAAGTCGACGTGTATCCGAAACACCCGCGTGTTGTCAACCGTGCTGTTCGAATGGAGCTGTATCGTTGAATCTACTAAATTATTTAAATGTACCCTCTCGTTCGCCCCGCTCGCTCGATTCGGCCGAGTCGGGTTATATCTCCTCATCACCATGAACTGAACATCTTCATACTCCTTCTGGCGCCGCGGAAGCTCTGGCAGGTATAAATATCGGTTTACTCGCACTTGATCCTTGCTAAATTTCGTAAATGTCCTTCCAAATGTTTTCACAGGAGGACTCTCTGTATCCAGAAAATTCAGATCCAACAGCTTCGATTCCTCGTAAATTGTTTCAAGGAGATGCGGAATAAATGTCCCGATGTTCAGCCCATAAAGCAGCTTCTTCGCTACGTTCTGCAGGCCAAGAAACTTGTGGAATTTTTCATTGTAATTGAGGATGTGTCCCCATTTGTCGAGAAGTATCGAGTAGCCATGAATCGGATTTTGCGAGATCAATGCCGCTGCACAGAGCTCGTTATCTAGAGGCTCAGAGCGAATCTTAATCCCAATTTGCATCAAAAACCCTGTCTTCGTCAGCGCGGGGAGGGTTTGAGTCCTATCGATCTTTCGCGGCTCCTTGCTCCGCTTCGCGACGATCTTTTGATGATATTCGGCGTAGATAATCGGCATTAAAGCCGGTAATTCAAGGAATCTGAGGTCCGATTGGTTGTATCCGAACATATCAGCGACCGAGGATGTGTAGCGGACTATCTTACCGAGCCTTCTGTCTGATAAACTGATGAAAATAGCACAGATTTTCGACGAGAACGCGTCCGGTTTCCTCATAAACTCGGTATGAAGCTGTCGATCGTCCTTAGTGTTGAACTCTAGCATTTTTTGCTCCAGTGCCTTGTAATTGTTAATTTTGCTCAAGGCGAAACCCAACTTGTGGTAGATTTTGTATTGCAAGTGTAGCTCACGGCTGCTCGGGTTCATTTGCAGCGTTTTCGCGAACACTTCCTCAAGGTTAATTTTCTTCTCTATGATTTTGAGGCCCATTTTAATAGCAACGTCCAAATCGATTGTTTTCATCCGCAAAAGCGTGAAAAACTCAAGATGCTGCTCGAGGACTTGCTTAAACATATCATTGGTTTTGATCCTCATCTCATCGTAAGCAAGCGCTGGCGCGAATTCGACTTCAAGGCCTTTTTGAACATCAGAGTTATAAATTTCATTGAGTTTTTTCTGCTGATACTCGAAAACAAATGACTTGATGAACGAAAGAGATATATTGTCGATTCTTTGTTTGATTTTCATGCTCACTTGATAGGAGCGGTTAGGGTTCTTTCGGTGCCTCAACATAAAGGCCAGATATGCAAGGGCGAGTTCGATATAGAGACGATCTGAACGCACCAAAGCCAATCTGTCAAGAAACAGCACATCGATCACCTCGAGCATGGTCTCTCGAAACGCTTGGAGATCCGCTCCTCGGTTACCTTCAAAATGATTGGCTTGAAAGTCCTTGATGATATGCTTTACGTTCACTGGCGGTTCGCAGGACTTTCCGAGGTGCTTTGCTGATAGGAGACAGTTTTTGAGAAACATCATTGCTCGATGTTTTTCAATCACATTGCCTCTGGTTCCTTCTTTCTTTGAATAAAGCAGCAGTTTTATCGCAAGAATAAAATCTTTTATCGAGAGCGTTAGGTAATTTTCGTGGAAAACGATTTGCTCTCGCAGATAATTGTCAACGACAGTACTCGCGTAAGATAATAGCAAGGAAAGGAGCAGTGCTGCAGGCCATAGAGTATGAAAGCTCGGATAATTGAATTTCATATATATAAAAATCGAAAGGATTATCCATAGCATGATTCCTATGCAGTTCACATTGGACGCTGGTTTTCTCACATATTCCAAAAATCGGTAATGCGCGAGGAGGAATATCCCTGACAGCCCCATGCCAACACCAAATACGATTGTCGGGGATAACGCATGAGCGCTGGTGAGCTTTGAGAGCGCGAGGAGAAAGGTTTGGGAGATAAATTGGAGATAGTCGTTGATAGTTCTGCATTTTTCCAAAGGATCCTTTGAGGTAAGTTTGAATGTCACTTTGTCTCTTAAAATCGAGACTAGGATCAGCAAGATAGGAATAATCAAACAAAGACCTGCGCAAATCCTCAGCGCGAGGGTGCCGGTGGTGTAGATAGTGTAATGGAGCAGGACGTCGATGATTGGGAACATAAATATGTGGTAAAGATACTGCTGAATTAGACAATGCAGCCATTGGTTAATACGAGGGAATTTTGCATTGAAACTTGCGTAGCAGAAAAGGATAAGAAAATTCAGAAAAAAGAATAAACAGATGCCCACAGCGATGTAAAACTGGACAAGACGGTTCGGAATGTAATAATCGAACAGCCAGAAAACATTTGAATAGCGAACTATCCGATAGATCACGTAGTCTTCAGAACCGTCATCAGTCCAGGTGGTGCCTTCGATGATGTTTGTGGAAGCGAGCTGGAGGTAGCGGAGAATGATAAGCCAATATGAGAGGATTGGAATGTAAAACTCCTGGGTGCGGCAGTCGCAGACAATTCTGATGAGTGGCTTCATGAATAAGACGTAAAAATCGAAATTTTTTTCTCGTACCATTTAATAGCTTGCGGGGTTAATTTTAATTTTTCATTCGAATATTTAAAAAACGCATTGATATAGATAGACAAATTACCATGGTATTGCTTTACTCCCTTCGTCCCCATTGATTCAGGAAAAAAAGTTGAGATTGAGTCTTGACACGCTCTAACCGACTCTAGCATCGGATCTTAACTCTTTTAATAGAATTCAAAATATATTAGGACTTGATTGATGAATGATAGCTCTGCCTCTATTACTCACTATATAGCATTACATAGCTTAGAAAGACAGCTCTAGAGGATTTGAGACGTTTTTGACAAAATGCTGACTTACCAAGAAGGGAAAAGCTTTAACAAAGTCATTTATGATATCTCAAAGGACTTTAGAAATTTCGTTCTCCTATTAAACAAATTGAGATTTATCTATCGTATGAGAATCTTTCGTTAGATCCAACATGGAGCCGTCGTTCAAACCATACGATAACCCAGAGAGGCTCACAATCATAGAGCAAATTGAGCCGGATATTGACATTCCCGACGGTGACCCAGCCCGAGGAGAGAGAATATTCAAGGCTGTCTGCACGAGCTGTCATCAATTAGACACTAACGGGTTTTTAGGACCGCGACTCCGAGATGTCTTTGAGAGGAAGATCGCATCGGTCCGAGGATTCAGCTATAGTCCCAGTATGACGACCAAGAGGAGTGGCTATTGGACAAAAAAGCGACTTTATTTGTATTTAAAGAATCCAGAAGCTATGTTTCCGGAAACAACGATGTATTTCGAGGGGATTAAAGACCCTTATGATCGTGCTTCTGTCGTTGAATATCTGATTTTTCTTAAATCAACTGTAAATAAGAACAATACAAAGCCTAATCCTCGCCCCAATTCATAACCTAACCTATTCGTATCCCTTGTCTCCTTTAGAAAGGCCCATAAGAAAATAACAGTAAGAACATTTACATAATAGAATAAGTCCTATTGCACAATGGCAGGGAAAGGCTAAGATTTTTTAGATATTGGTGGTGGTCTTTTCTCGCACAAGATATGAAAAGCTATACATATTCAAGCATAAGTCGAGCTAGATTGTATGCACGAGCATAGCCATGAGGTTCTTCCTTATTAAAACCGCAGGAAGCGCGTTGCGTGTTTGTTTACGAGTAGAAGTTATAGAAAATGTATCCCCATGCGACGTAGAATCCGATTTGGCCCCAGAATTCATAGAATCCTCTATGGGTCGAGTAGTGATATTTCAGCATCTGTCTGTGAGTTCCGTTGCAGAAAGGAGCGTTGGCGGAGTGCTTGCATTGACAGATTCTGTAATATCCGCTTTCAGAGACGTTGAATACGACAGGTCGGTTTCTTGTCACCTGCCAGTTGCAAAGGGAATCGCACCAAGGGGAGTTCTGTGAGGTACCGCAAGAGCACCAGGAGTAGACCTTACCTTGCTGAAGATAGATGTTGTATGGATAGTAACCTTGGATCAGAGGGACGCTGGATGGTCTGTACTTGCCTTCTCTGTATGGGATCGCCTCAGGAATAGGAACGACGAGCTGTCTTGGGAAATCAGTGATATCGTCGGGCTTTTTGTCCTTTTTTTGGGCAGGAGGCTGGATAAAATTTGAATAAGGAGATTGAAAATCCGGCTTAGAGAGAAAAAATGCCTTACCTTGATGATCTGTGGAGGTGGGGTGAGAGGATCACGTAAATGAGCCTCGCCTTCGCTGAGGACGGTTGAAATGCGCTTGTATTTCGAGGCTTTTTTTAAGATCTGTGCCATTAAAATTCCAAAACTCGATTGGTATAAATTTAATTACCACTCGCATCTCCTGCTCTCAACTTCAAAGGCATTGTTTCTATAAAAGAATTGAAAGCATTTTCTTATGTAATTACAAAAATGCACTCCTATTGCCTATTAGTGAACTGCTAGCTGAAGTCATTTCTCTCAAATTCCAAAATCGTTTACATATTAGATTCTGATAGATCAAACGAGGATGACAGTGATACAAATCAATAGAGTCAATGGTGCTGTAGCACGAAGGGAAACAATGAGTTGTTAGCGAAGAAAATCAATATGATTATAAAAATATGAAATCTATATACCAGTATATACAAAACACAAAGACATATTATAAAGTCTTTTGCAATAAGTCACTATTTGTTCTTTCAGTATCTGTATACCGATTCGAGATATATCTGTGTGCCGATTCAGTCCGCAGAGAATAATAGTTATGTGAAGACACTATCTCAGTAGTCTCGTGGAAACTGTGCTTTTGCCTTAGTTTTTGACAGCCACTTATAATCCCTCCTGTGAGTCCATAAGCAAGCCCATTGAAAAATCCTTGACTTTTCCACAGCACGCTAGCCACCAGTACCCAGTAGTAAGGGATTTGTTGAGGCTCAAAGAAAATCGTATAGAAATCCATGAGGATCAGTGGGAAAACGCAGATGACCAATATCAAGGGGTAATAGACCAGTCCGTAGTAACTTCCTTCGCCAACTCTTTTGACTTTAAGAATTATTGCTAAATAGCAATATCCACAGTAAAATACAGAGAGGAACGCTGGCATATCGAAGAATAGTGTGTCCGCCCAATTGAAGTCAGGATGTTTCAGCGTGACCCAACATGCCTTTGATTCGTCGTCGACTATGTATTTCTGGAAACATGCTAAGGCAGTAGCTAAACACACAGGTACTACAAAGCCAATAGCAGCGTATTTTTTGAAGGAAATGTTCTCCATATGACTGCCTTCGACTACGATTGCAGTGTAATAGTAGTAGGCAAAACTGCAGGTCCATACCAAAGAGCCTAAAAACCCAATGTTGCTAAAATATGTCATTGCTAGGCATAACGACTCCGTTGCTGGGATAACGTTTAGGAGTAGTGAAAACAAGCCGAACACAAAATCAGCAATGCAGATAGCGATGATCATTTTCACGCGAACATCACTGTATTTTCTGAGGATAAGGGTGATAAGGAGGTTTGAGACACATCCAATGATTGATAACACGTTTGCCACGACGAGTGCCTTGCTAATCGAATCATAGTCTCGTGGAATCGCCTGGAGGATGAGGGTTGGGAGGATACTCGAGTGGTCAGGTGTAGTTTTCAGGTTCATGAGAATTTAGAGATGGTGCTGATTGAATAAAATAAAGAGTTTTAAGCAATTCAATGAGCAAACTCAGGATTAATGTTTTTTTTACTCGTGTAAAGACTTGTTGCTATTTCAAGCGAACGTCTATTTAAATCAATTCTTTTAATCAACCAAACCTAAGTAAATTGAAGCAGAAAAATATTGGGATATATTCCTATTGACCCTATCGGTCTTCTTTCTGAACGACATAGAGTCTTTAGGTATCAGTAATGAAAGTTTCAAGCGAATGTAAGATAAGCGAATTGTTATTAATTATCATATATATAAGTGACATCAGTATTGTTGAAAGCATGGACCTGTTATCAAGGTCAGCTTCCTTCGATCTTTCAATATTAGGATATGAGTATTCTTAGTCGCAATATTTAGGAAGAAATTCCAGAAACATGCCTGTCGTCTTCATTGAATTATTTTAAGATAAGGACAGACTTCTGCAAGAATCTGTGTGATGCAGCAGAGGAATTTTTTCGTGTATGGGAGATCAATGCATTCATTCGGCCCATGGGCATTGGCTTGAGGCCCACTAACACCCGTTACTACGAATTGAGCTTCGGGAAACTAATCTAATTAGCCACTAAGCAATCAAATATTCGTGTTACCCTTTGCTGAAGGTAGTCTATGAATGGAATCGTACCTCCCTGTCCATGGTACAAGCTTTCATTATTAAAGAAATTCTTTGAAAAAAGAGGAAGGCTGCTATAACACACAGTAAAATCTCCATTTTACTTGTGAGGCGCTTTGAATGATTTCATCTAGGTATTTCTCAGACGGAGAAGCCTTCCATCCTTTCGCTTGCACGGTGTTAGTTACCGACACTTTAGCTCCATATGGAGGGTCACTTTCAAGAAGCTTTATGCATCGTCAGGCCGTTGCTATTAACTATAATCGGTTTTTTTACCTTCTTCAACCTGTCCTTAGCTATTTCTGCGTCAAGTGTCGGCGGTAGACGCAACGAAAGCCTAATATTAGTTTCTGGCCTCAACACATTTCCCGCATTGCTGGTCTGGGGCATTCCATCGATACCAGTGCAAGATAACTGAGGAAGCCAGCTCCGATTGAGCAAGGTAACGAACGGGTCAGAATCGACTGTTTTTGCTCCTTCTAGCATGGGGAACCTCGACATCATTTTTTCCCCAAAGATTTTGCTCATATGCTCTACTTGCTTGTAACGGTCTCCTGGAATAGTCACGTGAAAGTCTTGATGCACTATTCCAGTCTTTGGGTCTTCAATCCTGTCGAGTAGCTGTTTTTGTGAAAAAAAATTCACTTCAAGCTGAGGTTTTGAAGACATTCATCACCATTCTGACGATCCGAAAGGTATCTGGTACTACCCCGCTAGCGTCACCAGAATGGACGCCTTCTTCGAGCATTTTGACATTCAATGTCGCATCTAAGCTCGTAAAATTAGCTCGCTACAGCGTATTTACTGAGAATTCCTCTCATACTGCTAACAATGTAAAACCTTTCGTAATCAGGACACCCCGAATCCAATGAAAACTATGACATCGGGACAGTTGTTCTAACGCAGGTCATGGAATTACCAGAATTTTCGGTTTTCCGATCCGAGTCGCTAAAAGATCGAAATAGAAGGGAAGATCCACACTATATGACAATGTGAAGATTACATAGTAACCAAGCGAAACGTCACCTCCCACTTTCTTCGTCGCCTTCAATGAAGATGATACATCTCGGGTGAGGGATTGAGAGCTCTTGCAAAGTCTTAACCGCGAGGACCGCTCCGAATATTGCATAACCATCATCGACGACGCCTCTGCCATAGAGTTTATCTCCTTCAATTACAGGAGTTGTCGGCCCGAGACCTTCTCTCCAACCTGTGAACCAAGGCTGCTTGTCGAAATGCCCATAAAAGACTACAGTTTCGCTCTCTTTGGATGTACTATCAACTTCAATGAATATTAAAGGCGTCCTTCCTTTCTCTTGAACGATTTCTGCCTTAGTATTTTTCAATTCCTGCTTCTTAACCCAGTCGAAAAGATACTCAGTGCATCGTTCGAGCTTTCCATTAGTATTCCATTCCGGATCGAAAGATCGGGACAGGTTAGGTATTTCAATGTATCCTAATATATATGGATCGTAATAGAGAGGAGAAATAATCGCGAAGAACCCTTTAATGCCGGGACGACGTTGTTATCGAACTGTTCTTCAACGTATTTTTTGATTTTCTGGGTTTGATCGGTGCTCAGTTTCAGTGTATCCATTTTGACGAATTTTCTATTTTTTTAATCAAGAGATTACTTGAATCAACCTTGTCATAATTTATTCCATGAGGCATTTAATTCATTTTACACAAGGATCAGCAAATGTTGTTTACTACTATTTCTTTTATAGACAGATATACCACGTAAAGTTAAGTCTCAAAAGATAATAAACCTTTGAGACAAAACATAAACCTCTGCTTTTTTCTCATATAAGAATTTACTCTTAATTTGGTTTGATTATTTCATTCCTTTTGAATTACATCATTACATCGTCATCAGTTACTTTCACAAATCCAAAAAATTCCCTAAAGTTATTATTTCCATCGGCATCATCTTCTTGCGTTGGCTCTTTCGCCTCATTTTCCGTTCCTTTTTGTAGCTCTTGCTCAGTATCTCCCACTTGACCCAACTCATCGTTCTCACCGCGTGCGAAGTTCCTGGTCTTTTCCGGGAATAGCTGGGACCTCTGTTGTAGTTCTTTCAACTGTTCCTTGAAGGCTTCGAACCGCCCAGTGTCCAAAACCTGGCTCGGAAGCGGGTTTATCTCGATTTCTACCTGATCCTTATTATTAAATTCATTTTGGCTAGGACCGACATCCTCGATCTTGTCGAGCCCTTGTAGTAAATCATTCTTTGTATTCGCGCCTTCATGATCGCCGAGGTTTATCTCTTGGATGTCATTATCCAGGTCGATTTCTTGAACATCTTCATAATGAACGATTTTCTTAAGGACTTTCTTGTTATATTCCTTCCTTACAGGAGATTCATCGTTGCTGTCTTCTCCAGACCCGCTTTCGTTTTCTGGCTTATCCTCATTGGTTTGCTCTACTTGGCGCTTCTGTAATGTCCTCTCAGAGTACTTCCCTCTGTTAAACGCGTTAGTTGGATCTTTCTCAGGAACAGCAACATCTGTAAGGGCTTCAATGCCGGCCTTTTGACCATATTTCCTCTGTCTGTTCGGGTTCTGTGGCAGTCCTTTCCCTTCCTCCTCTTCAAAGTCGTCTATTTGCTTCTTTAAGGTCTTTTGCGTGAATATCTTTCTGGGTAGTTCAGCAGGTTTCTCCACAGGCTCTTCGTCGCTGTTTTCCTCAATTTTTTGTTTGTCAGTTTTTTCAATCTGGTCTTTAGGAAGTTTATTCATTTCTCTTATGTTTAGACCCTTTCGAACCAAAGGATCAGAGGTTATTTTACTGTCATCTTCATCTTCCATCAGCCATGCGGTGGGTTTCGTGTCAGTTATATTATCCAGGCCCTTCTTTCGAGTTAATTGCTTAACCTCAAAGGTTTTTCTTGGCAGCTGCTGAGGTTCTATAGCGCCTTCAGGACCTCCATTAGTTTCACGCTTTGAGTCGGGAAGGGTATCAACATTTTTATTTTTCTTGAGCTGCTTGTACTCAAACAATTTTCGTTCTTTTGGCTGCAGATTTGCGCCTTTCTCCTCCTCTTCAAGCTCGAGCTTCTCATCCTTTTTGGGGTCTTGAGGCTTTTTATTAAGTTTTCTTGCTTCGTAGAACTTCCTACCCTGAATTGGAGGCAACTCATCCCCTTGAGGATCTAATGAAGGAATTTTATTCAAATTATTCGATGTAGGATCATCAGTTTTTCTTCCAATATTCTTAAAATCATAAGCCGCTCTTCCTTTAGGGAATGCTGAGGTGGCATCTTGATCATCGTCGTCATTTCGCTGCTGGTTCTGAGCATCATCAAGCTTTTGCTTATTCAGGGTCTTCGTATCGTAAAGAGCCCGACCACTTATTATTGCGTTAGGATTAGCTAACTCTGCATCAAGGTCTATATTTCTGTTCGCAGCAATCTCTTCGTCAGCAGGCTGCTTTTTAAGCTCATTGATATTATACTCTTTGCGCATATCATTTTGAATCTTCTGATAATCTGCCGGCTTATCTGCATTTTGTGCATAGTATCGAGGATCAGAGAAATCAACAATCTTCCTCATCGGTTTAATGGTATTGCTATTCAAAGGTCTCTCTTTCATCTCATTATTCAAAGGACCAGCTTCATCGATAGACTTCGGAAGGCCAGTTCGGTTATTTGCATCTAGTTTGTTCAATGGCACGAAATTCACCTTGTTTCTTGCACCGATGAGAGAAGGAACGTCTTGCTGAGGTTCATCTCCAGGGTTCTTGCTCTTATCATTATCAAGTAATTTCCTCATTGGCTTAATTTCCGGTAATTTCCTGTTTCGTGGGTTGATCTCAGGAAAGTTCTTCTGGTCTTCATTGTTCGGATTGTCAAAGCTATTCTTCGGACGCTTTTCCAACTCTTTGATGTTCCATTTGGGCGCAAAAGCATTTGGGAGACCACCGCCGAGTGGATTGGAATCGTTGTTGGTTTTGTTGGAATTGAGGTCTTTGATTTTGTTAAGTTGAATTAAATTCTTGCGGGCTCCTCTGCCAAGAGCATTCGGCTGCTCATTATCAAGCTGTAAATCGTTCAACGAAGGATTATTTAGCAGGTTTATCCCTTCGATAGGATCGAGGCGGCGTCCCGGTCTCTGCCTCGGTACTTGCTGGTTTTCCAGAGTTGGCTTCTTGTTTGGCGGTGATCCGTCTCTGTTGCTTTCGGGAATTTCTAACCGGGAGCCTTCTGCGTTGCTGCTGTTAAGTTTGCTATTGGGACTACCGTCTTCAACGTCCGGGTTCAATTTCGAAAGAGAAGACGGGCTTCGTAATAGCGCACCCTCAGCAGGAGCATCGCTTCGGCGTTTGAACCATTTCTTTCGGTACCTGAGCGCGGCTAGTATCAATATAAAGCCACCAAGTCCGCCGACAACCCCTCCGACGACAGCCCCAATGTTGAGTCCTCCTTTTGTACCGTCAGCTGATTCTCCATTAGCTGAAGAGTCTGACTCGACTATTAACTCTGAAGTGACTCCAGCAGAGCCACTCACGCTTGATGGGTCTCCATTGTACCCGCCATCGTATCCGCCGCCACCGCTTGAACCGTCGCTGACACAACGCTTGGTGTCGCTCTGGAGGATATACCCACTATAGCACTGACTACAGGCAACCTGATTCGAGGTCGTGCTAAACACGCAATTAGAGCAAGAGCTTGGACATGAGTGACATAGCTCATTGTAGAGGTACTTACCGCTTTGACATTGAGTACAAGTGCCATGGTCTGTGCAAACCGAGCAGCCAAGAGGACACACTTTCTTGCAAGTGTTCGTCGTGGCATCAAACTGAGTTCCTCCGACGCAAGTCACGCAGTGTGTTGCAGAAAGACAGGTGTTGCAATTGCCGCTGCAGCGCGTACACTGTCCGGTGCTGTCCTTGAAATAGCCTGAGACACAGGACGTACAGGTCGAAGAATCAGAGCACTCGTCGCATCCTTTTGAGCATGAGTAACAGGCGCCGTCCAGGTAGTACTCGCCGGCGGCGCAAACGTTTGATGTTGATTTGCAAAATGAATTAACGAGCACGTATCCATCGTTGCAAGTTAAGCATTCACTGTAGCTGTGGCAGCTGCTGCAGTGGGAAGAGCAAGCTTGGCATGTCCCTTGAGAAGTGAGGTAATAGCCACTAATACAGCTCTGACAATCAGTGGCGCTCGTACAAGTAAGACATAGTAAAGGACATTGCTGGCAGGTAGTAGAGGTAGAAGTGGGGTAGAGATAGTAGCCTGTCGAGCAACTCGTGCAGTTACCAGCACTAACTGAACATTTAGAGCACCCAGTCGCGCATGTTTGGCAGAAACCCGTGGTGTCTGCGAAGTAGCCGGCATTGCAAACTGCACACATTAAGTAATTTGATTTGGAACAGAGCTGGCAATTCGCAGCTTGACACGTCTTGCAATTATAGTATTGATCGTAGGAGTATCCTGAAGCACACTCGAAACATGTGTTGTTCAGGTAACAGGAGTTGCAGTTTGAAACATCAACGCAGCTAGTTACACAGACGCCATGAGACAGCTGGTAAGGAGACTCGCAGGTCAGGCAATTCGTAGAGCTAGAGCAAATTTGGCAGCCATCTGGACACTTAATGCAAGTGTTGTCGTCGCTATTCAGATAGTAGCTTTGTTGGCACGCTGAGCAGGACAAAGTAGCTGAATCACAGACCTCACAGTTGGCAGTAGGACAAGCCACACACTTTTGGAGCTCAGGGTCGAATCTATATCCTCCTGTGCATGCCAAACAGGTTCCACTGGCACCGCAATTTACACAATTCGGATCATCTTGGCAGCTCGAATAGCATTTATTTCCAATCAATATGCTTTTGATGATACAGGAAGTACAGCGAGATGGCTGTAACTCGCAAGTGTAGCAGTCTAGATTGCACTGCTGACAGATAGTTGAGGTTGAGTCTAGAAAATAGCCTGTATCGCATACTTGGCAAGTGGTGCTGTTGTTGCAAGTTAAGCAATTTGGGCCACAAGCAAAACAATTTCCCGAGGCAAGGTAATACCCAGAGTTACAAGCCTGGCATGTGCCGTCTGTGCCACAAAGTGCGCAATTTTCTAAGGTGCTACACATGGGAAGACAAGTGGAGCCAACGAGCACGTATCCATTGACGCAGCTCGTACAAACCGTCGAGCTGGTGCAGGTCAAGCAAGGAGAAATGCAAGCTTCGCATACGGCTGCTGTTGTACTGAGGTGATAATAACCAGTGGCACATGTAGCGCAGCTGGTGGAATCTTCGCAAGAAGCACAGCCTGAAGCGCAGGCAGTACATATCCCGTTTGCCAGATAATATCCTGGAGCGCAATTCGTGCAAGCGGTGGCGGAGGAACAAGCAAGGCAGCTGGCTGTCTGGAGGCAGGGATGGCAAACCCCATCCAATAGGTAATATCCTGGAATGCAGGATGTGCAGTAATAGGGATCGGAGCAAGCAGTGCAGGGACCAGTTGGACACATCGGAAGGCATCGAGCCTCGCTTAAGTAGTAATTCTCCGAGCATGTCAGGCAAATAGACGGTCCAATGCAGCTCGTGCAGCCAGCATCACATTTAAGGCAGTGGGTGCTATTCGGGTAATAGCCAATAGGACAGGTAGTTATACATTTATTGTTGTAGAATAGATATCCAGCTGCACAAGTCAAACAAATTGATAAATCAGACATGTCACAACTCAAGCAGCTGTGTTCGCATTGGACACATGCGCCGTTGGAGACGGTATAACCGTTTTCACACAGCGTACAGGTTGTGATGGAAGAGCAGCTCAAGCAATTTGGAATGCAAGAAGAGCAGTAGCTAGAAGGTGGAGTGGCTGGCAGCGTTGAGCAATCGCCATTTGGACAGACGCAGTCACCTTTATAATCGAATATTGTCTTGGGATAGCTGCATTTGCATTGAGAATCATCGCCAGCCTAGAGAAAGAAGACGAAAGCAATGCTTGACGCGAAAAGTGCAATAATGAAAAGGAGTACCACAGCGCGGAGTGTGCAGCCATACTCGTTTTTCTTGAATCCTTCGTCACAGGTACAAGTCAGGTCACTTTCGCATGTTCCATGGCCTCCGCAGCCGTAACGGCAAAATTTATCGGGAATGGTTTGGCAGAACACATTGGGGTCAGGGCAGTATAAGACTCCAGTGTGACCTACAAATTATTGTATGGTAACGCCTCCAGCGTTCGAAAATGGTAATAATTACCGCCCACAGTAACGTTTCCAGCTTCATAGCAACTTACAGAATTCGAGCCAAGGTTTATCAGCAGCTTATAACTTAGAGGTGAGCTGGACAGCAAAACACACTAAATAGTTGTGTTCGTTAGTTTGATAATTGCCAATACAAACAAGCTCATACCTGGTACTGGAAGCAGTAGGCACTCTGAGTCACATCCGACATGAAATTCTGTTTTAGCAGCGTCCCTTCGAAACAGGAGCTTGAAGATCCAAAGACTTCACTATCGACTCCTGACCAGGACGTTCGACTTGTATTCGTGCAATAGTAATCACTATAAGCGGTCGCATAAGGACAGTTATCTGAATAAGGATCATTTGGGACTGTTCCATTGTTGAAGTAATCCCAGATAGTGTAAGGAATCAAGCTTGGATTTATCGACGAAGAGCAAAAACCTACAGCTTTGCGGTCGTAGGTGCACTTGGACGTCGATTTTGGGTCTGTGCAGAAGACATCTGAAGTTGCTTTCCCATTAGAAATGCAAGGCTCATCAAGGAAATCACATCCTTGCATTTTCCCCCAAATCGTTGGCTCAATGAATGAAGGATTCATCTTGTACCATCCAGAATCTTCAAAGAGTACAAACGAAAGCGCTGAGACCCTAGCATTCGATACGTCAGGAAAGCCTGGTGCTAGTATCTAAACCCACGATAGTTAATATACACAATATTAAAGCAATTCTACCTCATCAACGATGACTCGACGCTCAAAGTGGCTGTACTCGACTGACGAGCCTCCTTGCTGCTCCAAAGGGAACCCAGTCATGCTGCTACAGCTATAATACTCCTTTGCTTTCTCGATAAATTTTGGCAATGTAAGATATCTCGTTTGAACGCCAAGGAACTCCTTAGTGCTAACAAATGTTATTCAAAGCATTAAACCCAACGTTGTGCTGTCATTAGGAACTACCTCAATATGTCCGAAGAGCTGTAGAAAGTGCCTGACGTCGAGTTGATATAGTAATAAGGAAGTCTGCTATCAAAAAGCAGAATATGCATCATCAGATGCAGGATTCCTCCGAACTGAAACATCCATCTCGACTCGTCTGTCGAGACTCTAGCCTCGTTGATGTTTAGCACTCCCACTATAGGACTATTGAGATCTCAATGAATCACCAATAATAATAAGAAAAAGCATACCGATAGGTCGTGCTATCGAGGATACAACCAGCTGAAGTTCCCATATTTGCGACTCCAGGTTGATCACTGGAACTTACCACAACAACTAAATCCGTGTTAGATACTCCAGTGGTATAGAGGCTTAAAGGGATGGAGAAGCCTGCACATGATAACACACTAGATACAACAGCAGTCTTTCGTGGGACGACTTGGATAGCGGCCTTAAAGTAATCTGCTATTGCTGGCATAATGTAATTTTTCACAAAACTCTGCTTGGTTGCGTCCATCGAAGCCACTATTCATGATGTTAGAACTGAAGGGATGAAATATCGCAAATACTTCCTTGGTAGTCAAAGGATATTCTGATACCGCTGTAGGTCTGACTTTCGAGGGATCTGGTAAGAGGATTATGTAGGATCAAATTGTTATGTTTTGTGTTACCTTTTCGTTGAGGTAGTATTTGTGGTATTCAAAGCTTGGTGGAGTGACTGGTGTGAGGTAGAGAGCTGATCGGCATTGCAATAGAAAAGCACCACGCATAGCGTGGCGATAAAAAGGAAGTTGCGGAGTATATGGTGCATTTAGCCTGCGAGTAATACAGTTTATTTGGTTGTGAGAAAAATTAAATAAAGATTCGATATAATCGCGTATTCTGTTTCTTGAGCCCATTTAATCGAAAAAAAGAGTCAGATAATATTCTGTGAAAGAGTAATTTGACCTCGCAAAACTCTTCTAACCCTTGGAATCTGTAGCTAACAACATGAGGCCTGAGAAATTGTGTGCAAGACAGGTCAGAGAAAAACCTTAAATAGGATTTTTTCGACATTTTTTTCGTTTCTATCGGAGACAATTATAGCATCGGCAACAAAATTTTAGTTAGAGTGGATTGGATTTCACTAGACAATAGAGAGATAGAGGGTGATGGAAGGGCTTTGGCTTGAAGAATTGCGAAGCGATAGATGAGGAATAATACTGAGTTGTATTTTATTTTGGAAATTAAGAATTCAAAGAAGGGAGATAGTTTCCAAATCGCTATAATGTTCTCAGCAGTGCTAGCACGGCTCATTACCCACCACATTAGAAATGCTGTAGAAACAGATAACGGAGTTATTCTCAATAGAAGCCAGACAATTCATTATATTGAATTTCTCTGATAAAAATTTTAACATAATCATCCCCTCCCCTCCCCCCCTCCCAAACGGGAGACAGAAGGGCCCTTTTATAATAATTATTGATTTCGTTCTCCTCGCATCTTTTTCTAATGATTTTCTTGCAGTATAACTATAAATAATTGACGCGACTTGAAGCCGATATCCAATATCCCACAGCGCTAACAAAAAATTTGAATTTTATGCATAATTGATCACATTCTATAAAAGCAGAGCAGAATGCTGTGTCACTTTCTCAACGCTGAGAAAGAAAGAATCATATATATTATTAACAGTACAAAAGAAAAAGATTTACTCAACAACACAGAAGGAATATTCAAAATGTCCTACCATTTAGGCACTCACATTTAAAACCATTTCCTGTCTAAATCTTTGAGAGTTCAACTGAAACATGCTCTTTTCCGTTTTGGGTCAGCTTTTCTATTATCATTTCTACTTGTGCAGCAAAATCAGTCCGCGAGATAATTCTTCCTAACGCAACCGTTGCCACTGCATATGTAATCGTTACTCCAACCCAAACCCAATAGATACTTTCATCATGCATGTAATAAAGCGACCCAACCATCAGCCCTCCGATCACCGTACAAAGCATTAATCTCACGAACACACTGACTTCCTTCCCGACGGCTCTTCCGACAAACCCAAGCGTCTTATGAAATAGATCAAAAGGAAAACAAGCACAGTACGCAAGCATCAGCATTTTTACAGTCTGGACAACTTCCGCTCCTCCACCAAGCGCATTCGGTATGGCATTGCGTAATGCAAATATCAACAACTCGACAATTGCGATTGTTATCAGCGACACTAAAGTTCCCGCTCTGATAAAAAGCCGCGCTTTATCTTCCAATTTCTCTCCAATAGCATTCGCCACGTGCACACCGAGAGCTTCTCCTAACGACACTATCAAAAACTGCGGAAAAACGAGAATTTGGAAAAATTCCAGCGAGCTTTCTCTGTCATCGTAATTGGTTTCAGTAGTCAATACGAAAACGCATTGAATGAAAACTGATTCAGCTAATATAGAAGCCGCATTCTTCATTTGGCTCCAATATTGAGTCCAGAACCCTTCAAGAGAGTCTTTGGTAAAAAAGAAAACACTCTCCTCAAAAGTCTTTGATTGTTTCACATAGGCAGCTATTACAAGCAATCTAATTGCCTCTGCTATCGTCTTACTAATCCCGATTCCCAGCAATCCCAAATCCATTTCTTTTACAAAGTAAAGGGATAATCCGATCTCGATTATTGTGCCGATGGTTTGGCAAGGTAAGGGAATGCAGAAATTTTTTCGCGCTATCACGAAGCTTCGTGCCAGGCCAAAAAGCCCGTTTAAGAGGATTGCACCGAGAGAATATACCATATATTGAAGCATGCAAACTGTTATCTCTGAATTGTAGCGCAATGCTCGCAGAAAGAAGAGGGAAGCGCTTACGGCTACCACGAAAGCGAAGAAACTCGTGCTGAAACAGACGAGGACCGCTTTATGGAGATAATAGCCAATAAGTCTCAGTTCGTTGGCGCCGGCCGCTTGGGAAGCGAGAACGCAAAATCCGTTATTCATGCTGTGAGTCATGATCTTAATGAATGATTCTATCCATAGGAAGCTGAATTGATATGCGAATAGAAGAGTAGGAGTATCTGATAGGAGTTCTGAGTAAAATGGGTAGGTGATGTAGGTGAGAATCCAGTAGAAGAATGTAGGCCAGCAGGCTGTTACGATTTTAGAGAAACAGCTGCTGTAGCTGACTGAAGGAGATATGGAAACTTCTGTTGATTCGTCGATTTGCTTCTCAAACATTTTTGTCTTAAGATGCGATTAGTTCGCTCTTATTCGCGAGGTTGGCTGGATAAATATAAATTATCTAAGCATAACAACTTAATTGAGTAGAAAATATGTTCAATGAGAGATCACGATTCGACAAGTATGACATTTGATATGTTATCGAAAATTGAAAACTGATTGAGATCTTAGCAAACGTTTAGATCAGTTTTTTGATACAATTTTCCTGAATGAGAAAGAAGAGGGTAGGCGTTAGAAAGTCGGTGTGTCCTTAAAGTAGTTAGTTTATGTCATCCGTCGCTGCTAGCTGTGGCGCAATGCTTGTGGATTTATAGTATATTTTTTACTACGTTGCATTTAAACAGAAATCAACTTTTCATGATAATTTTTATACATTTGTTATTTAGCAGAATATCAAGAAAATCGCAAAATGTGATATTATTGATTTATTCTCCTGCCTCTCAGATAGTCTTGCCACAAAGGATTGGTATTTGCTATTAAGTACACTACAACTATTCAAACTTTCCAAAATTTCTTTCATAGTCGTCTTAGCGTTATCTCTCTCCTTTTTATTTTTTTTTAGTTTCTAAACGACTTAAACTACTTTCCACGAATTCAGAGCATTTTCATCTCCATGACTCTTATTAGCAGAAGCTATGTTTAAGTTTTCATTCGTAGTTAAGCAACTTACCTGTCATTAAACATGATTCGCGAGCACTTCACACCTATAAAAATACTCTCTGAGACTCACATCATATCATTCTAGATGCGAAAACGAATCACAAATAATAATAGATTATCTATCAACGGCAAAATACATTAGTTATTTTAGAAATGCTTTCATATTTCTCAACTAGTTCTGCTCTTCTGGCTCTTGTTGTTTTTTTACTCAGCTTTGTCTTTTCCAATTTTTTGATTTTCTTCTTGACCCGATTTGGTCTTTAACAATGTCGGGTCATAGACATTATTGTAGCTCCAGCTCTGGTAGCTTTTCACTCCGACCATGCTCAGCGCATAAATCCAATACAAGTTCATTACGTACAAGAACGTGAGCAACAATGGGAAGAACAGATCGGATAATCTGTTTCTTGGCGGGTATGCATCCCCAAACATATGATCTGTCCATCCTCCGGCTATGACACACATCGGATAGTAAATACCCCTGATATATATCCAAATGATCAGGGTGACTACATAATAGATCGGGAACAAGAACTTGATTTTTACACCAAACGCCTCCTGCGCTCTCAACGAAGCGAGCCAGAGATCCGTAAAATCAAACGCGACTAACGTGAGGATACCTGCTCCAAACACATGTGTGATGTAGCTGTGGACTTGGAGGACGAGAGCCAAGAAGTGATGCAGGAAATACTCCCAGAATTTACTATCGCTTCTCTTCTTGAATATCTGATCCAATGACTTGTAGAGCTGGCCGCCTAATTGCAGCAGGTAGTACTCTCTCAGATATTTCGAGTCAAAGGCGTATGGATAGTATCTCCATGTCATATTACAAGACGCCTCACCAAATATCATCGTTGGTAGCCACTCACGGAAGATGAAAAAGCCCCAGATCGCGAACGAGCTATAGAAGAAAAAATCGAAAACCCATTTCGAGGTTCGCTTAGTTCTTACCATTCGCTCCAGGCCCTGGTGCTTTTTGTCGATGAGAGGCTCGATGATGGGGACGGTTAGTCTTTCCCAAAGGTTTTTGATGAAATAAAACATGCATGCCGACGCAAGCATCAGCTTTACGTCATAGTAGCTCATATGAGGGATATCTCTCTTGTCCAACTCCACCTGCTGACGACGGGTGAAGTAGAACATGAGCAGAGAGTAAGGAACTCCAAAAACAAATAGAATAGTCCATATCTTCTCTCCGCCATTCATCCCGCGCTTTCTGGTTCCGTCAGGGTCTCTCCTCCGAGACCCTTTCTTTGCAGGTGCATCGGCAGGAGTGTCCTGTGGAGGCTTGTGACTGCTTTCTTCGGTTTTCATGGTAAATTGGAAGATTTTTCTCTCTGAATTTAAAATAACTCCGGAGGAAATATCTAATTTTAAGATTCCTCGGTAGCATCGAATTATGAGTTGGTTAAGATGATTTTTTTTTTTCTTCGGAGAAATTGTGATTTAAAAATTATATTTCTTTAAGAGGATCGTGAGAGGAGATGGGCTAAGCGTATTTCAAAGGCAAAAGCAGTTCTATTGCTTCAGTTTTAAAGTCTATTAATTTTTTTAGTATTTTGCTAGTATGGTCTAATTCAATTAATTCGATTGAATCGTGATTTGCGAAATAAATTTTCTGGAAAACGTTCTCAATCAAAGGAGGGCGATTCTCATTGGTATGTGAGATTTTCCTGGATATCTGAAGGAGCTTTCTAAGAGCAGGGCGATGGGATTGTCAGCTCCGAGTGTATTTTGTGAGAGATATATCGAGAAATTGCAAATTAATGATTGTAATAAGGCTGTAATTGTATTGAGGACGCAAATTAGAATTGATTCATGGAAATTGGGTTCTCTTCGCCTCAGTAAATTTGGACGGAAACAGCAAGTGCTTTCGAGAAGGGTTTTCAGTAAAATTGGGAATAAACTGAAGTTTAAGTTGAATTGCAGCTCACACTCCTAACTGCTGATTTAATATGCCTAGCTCATTGAGAATTTATGTTATGTCGCTCTAGTAAACTCCGAAAAAGACTAAAATACAAAGAGAATACAACTCGCTTTTAATGATTAATATTATATTGCTCTTGCAATGGTCTGTGTATTTCTCTGCCACCTCGCTTTCTATGCAAAACAATCTTTCGGTGCTATTAGCAGTATTGCAATACCTTCTCAATTCCTCTAATGCAATTACTACTTATTTTTCACTCTGATAATATACATTCTAAAATTTCTTTTTCTCATTGAATGGTTGACACTAAGTTGATTTGCTGAGTAAAATGACACTAGAAGAGAGGGACAAAAACAACTCGCCAGACTACCAAGCTCTTTAGGTATTATATTTCTGGATAATTCAATTTGTTAAAAATATTTTCATAAAGATTTTGAGTCAATGAATGATAAAAACCAAGCAATGAAAAACAGAAAACCAAATTATTCAGAACTTCAGGCTATGCTCAAAGACTCCTAATCAAACTTGTTAGCCTGCATTATATTCTCAAAAGGCATTTTCTCGTTATAGTTATAGTCGACAACAGGAGGAGAATTTTGAATATTAATATTATCATAAACAGATTCATCTTTGACTTGGTTCTTTTTGGGACCCTCTTTGTCGTTTTCCAGCTTGGTTCTCATATACTTGGCAAAAGTGAACTGGAATACCGATCCTACGCAGCCGAAAGTCGACATGAGCATCACGGCCAATGTTATTTGCAAGAAGGTGTTAACCATGCCATTGCACATCGTGCTTTGGAGACTCCTCAGTCCGTAACGGAAAAAGGCACAATTGAGATTGTAAAACAATCCAGTGTTCGGATCAGCGACCGATTGCAGGATCTCACCGATAGTGCCGTTCAAAATTCTAATAGGGTCAGTAAGAAGGTAAATCTTTTCCACGAAATCATCATTATTGGTCTTAATTGTACCATCCACATCAGACTTGACACTTCCGATGCCTGTAGCTCCAGTGGATCGTCCATCGGTGAACTGAGTTCTCAATTTTTCTCGCCAATTATGTAATCGAGTCTCGATATCCTGTCCTTCGACTTGACCACAGGTATCCATAGTGCCCGAGGTGTAACGGTTCGATGATACAAGAGCCGAGTTTATTTCGATACAAATATTCGAGCCGAAACTAGCGCTATCTCCATCGCCTGAGTCCCAAATTGGAGTATATGTGCAGCTCTCAGTATTCATCACCCATTGGTCCTTGGTTTTCGTGCAACCGGCGGTTCCTGACTGCGTGCTTCCAGATCGACTGTGGTCTGAAAGTAGATTGAGCTGGTTCAGGTTATAGGTCGTTCCATCGGTATTAGTCGTACTACTGACTAAATGATACTTACCGTCATAAGTATTCGCAAGGGCTGCCGAGAACAACGGAATCTTTTCTGAGTTTGGGTTGCCAGCGGTTCTCCAGAGACTCGCTGAGGCGCCCATGCTGGATTGAATCCCCTGCAAGTAATTGAAGATGGTTGTAACTCCAAGCGTTTCAATGAGATCTCCGTCACCAAAGAGACAGGTATCTACGTATTGCATCGAAGAAGCTGCGCTTGGAACCCATCCGACAATGTTTTCGATATAATGCTGCGTGTTTACCGCATTGTACAGCACATCACAGCCTTGGGTCAGGACGATGCCGATTACTAAGCAGATCGTCCCGATGAAAAATCCGAAGAAAGACATCCAGAAGAACGCGTCCCAGGCAACGAAGACCATTGAATTGCAGCAAGGCTTTTTGGTGATCATAACTGCAGTAGGGCAGATGAGTGTAAGGACAGCCATAGAGATCGCTCCAGCGAAGATACCGATCAGCGCCTTGAAAACGTAGGTTGCGACGATGGTTCTGCCCTATTTCGATGTTGAGATGTGCAATAGATGAAAGAATTACTGAGTCGGTTGCGCTAAAAGCCTTTTCTTCAATGCTTTGAAACATGTCATTTAAATCGTAAAGCATACCACTTGCAGAGTTAATTTGGCTCGCATGAGTGCTGAGTGAATTCATAACAGAGTCGTAATTGCTCTGGATATTTTCCGCAGAATCCACTGCCAAGTCTATTTTTGCCGCTCTTTCACTTTCGATTGCTCCGAGCCATGTGGAAGAGGTTGTAATCGGTCCGAGATTCTATTATAATTTGTTAAATAAATTTTTCAAATCGAAGGAGTTACAGTAATTATATCGGGTTTTACGGCGGTTCCTCCAGATAGAGCTGCTGATGATACGGTGTTATCCTTGTAATTATTATAAGTAGACTCGAGACTGTTCTTGAGTGTTGTAGATGCTGTCTCGACGTCAGTGATGAGAGTACTCGTATCAAGTGTCGTGCCACTAAAAGTCGTGTAGAACTGACTATCAACTGTGGCAACACTTTTGGATGCGCCGTCTACTCCAGTCCACTGACCAGTGCTATTCCCTAACACAAACGCATCGAACGCGCTGTAAAATGCGCACATGAGATTGTCATAATCCGAAGTAACATTCATTGAAAACGCAAGTCCAGCTGCCGCAGAGCCTAAAACTCCGGCAGCAGCAACTATCGCGATAATCGCCGAAAAACCTCGAACGATCTTTCTGTCTTCTTTGGGTTTCTTACAGCATTTGCAGCATTTGCAACAGTTTTTGCAACATCCGACCATGCAGCATTGGTTGCAGCAGAAAATGACATTGAAGAGGATGCCAAGGAGCCAAAGCGCAATCCACGGAACAACAATAGAAATAAAGGATTTTGCGTACTCTATCAGGTTGCTTGTGGAAATTCCAGTTTTCATGATGTACTCGTCGAGGTAATTGACCGACCTGTACGTTCCAAAGAGAGCTGAGTTTATTTTTTCAACGCTCTGTTGGGAGCTAGTGATAAAGGCTGAAGCATTAGCCACATTAGCGCACGCATCTTTAGTATAATTTCGTGGTGTGCTTGCCAGGATTCTTTGAGACTGGCTTGGTTCTGTCTCATCAGCTCCATCGGTCAAAAAGTTTCTGTTCCCGTCTTCTGAGGCTCTACGAGCCAAAAAGACACAGGAAACGAGGGTCACTAGGATCGTGAAATTTATTAAAGTGTTTTTCATTTTTAATTAAATGATTATTACTTTGAAACGGTTGAATAAATAAATCGATATTGCTCAGAATCGATTTTTTGAAAATTTGATTTAGCAAAAGCACAGATTTATCTCAATCAAGGGAATTTTCCAAACAATTTCCATAGGTTCAAAAAACCCTTAAAAACAACTTTTTACAACGAAAGGCAGCTTGTTTATATCAAATTAAAATTTTATGGTTCTCTTTTCTGTGCTCTAAAAAAAGCTCCCTCTGTTTCGATGCGTTCCTCGTCAATTAATTAAATTTAAAGAGCCTGAGTAATCTGCTGAGTTAACGATCCTATAGAAATTATGGATTAAGTTCAAGAGAGATCTGTGAAAGGTTTGAAAGTGGCTTCCATGTTGCTTCGATAAGGCGCTACTTGGTAAATATTCCACATAATGCATCAGTAGTTTATTAAGAGATGATTTATAATGCTTAGAGAAGAAATTGTTGAAGGACTTCTTTTTTCCATTAGGATGTCTAAAGATTGATAAGACTAATTGCTGGAAGGGTAACTGTCATGGGAATTCGACATTGGTCGTGTTTCCAACACTGTAACAGAAAGTAGGAGCGAATACATTCTTAAATTAGAAATCACTGATGCCAAGAACAGTTCAGGAGACGTAGACCTTCAGAGCATTTGAGGGTTAGAATTTATGAAAGAGACCTTATTGGATGATCGTTGTTTCAATTGGCAGCTCTGGGAAAAGAATTAATTTTCGAGCGCGACATTCTTGCTTCGAAATCTCTGAAATTTTGGTCACCTAATCTTGGGTTAGAGCGCAGAGGGTTCAAGACAGGAGATAAGAAGCTCAATTCTTGGAAAGAGAAGATAAGAAAAAATCCTAAAAGCATTTTCTTGTATACGAGAAAAATACTGAAAACTGAGTGAATGACTTTTTTAAATTTCTTTCGGCTTCCGTTGCTAAATTTGTGAATTCAAAGCTCTGGGATAGAGGTCTTGAAGGAATCAGATATTATTGGAAAGAAGACTGCGTTGGTCCGAGCAATCCTATTTATAGTTTTCATTTGGAGCGAGTTCACAAGGCTCTTAGACTTGACTGAAAAAAGGATGGCCTTAACGGAATTAATGGGTTTTAATTACGAGAGTGGAACCTCGATAATTTTTTTCTAGTCGCAGAGAAGACTTGATAGTTGAGATTTGATTGAGTGCTCTGCGGTGTTAAGATATATTAGAACCAGAGAGAGGGAGAGAAAGATAAGATCTTAAGAGGAACGGTTGTATTCAGCTAGAAAATCAGACTAGTTTGGAGTGATTATTTTGAGTTGCAAGAAATTATCGACTAAGTTAGCATATATTTATGATATGACGAGAGAGTTTTTAATCGATTTCAAAAAAGGATTCATCATCATCGTCATATATTTTTTTCTTCTTCTTAAAGCATTAAGTATTGAGGATGAGAATGTTATTGAAGTTTGTTATGCTCTTATAAATTGCATTTTTTTTGGAACAAAACGGAAAGTTTTTCCCCGAGTTACATAGGGCTTTTGGCGAAGCTCCACTTTTTGGAGTAAATAAGTCTCTAAGAGACATGATGTATCATATTCGTGACAATGGCCTTCGTTCTTCTATCTTTTCTTGTTGAAGGAATTTGGTTTTTTGGTGTGAGACCGAGTTCAAATGTTCAAATGATCAGAAAATCCTAAAAAATCAAATAACCGTTATTTTTGAAGAATGATAGAAGAGTGGAATTCATTTACTAAATAGTATAAGTCTGATAACATTTCAACAAATGCTCTTTCTATTATTTTTTTCAAATAGGAGAGGCCTCATCAAGGGAATAAGCTGACGGAAACCCTACTTCCATAAAAGACCCGCTAAAGTTGTTCAGAATGGTTTGGCGAGTCCAGCACCGGCTTTGCTTTGGACTTTCGTAGACGAATAGTAGTTTAAATATTCTAATCGTAATTAGTTAGACCCCGTAAAACAGCAGAACTATTTCTCTTTGAGCAACAAACTACTTGCTTAGCCAATAGTTTTTCGAAGTATTCGGTTTGCTTGAATTGTTGAGATATGTGTTTGCGAAGCTGACAGGTCGAAAGTCTCCAAAATAAGCATGCACTTTGGATAGCCGCTAAATTTCCATTATTCCATCAGAGTGGTTGACTTAAATTGTGACTCAACATTTCAAAAGCCGTATTTCATGTAATTTTTGTCAGCAAACTGTCTTTTGTGTTTCACAAGGCCTTACTCACATATAGTTGACAACAAAATCCAGTTTTTTTTATCTGTTCAATCCTTCAGCATCATCTGTATGCTGCATTTGACATTCCTTTCTCTGTTATCTGCTCTCTAATATAGTAAATCTACCTATTTTAAACAGAAAGACCCGTTTAAAAGGCTCTACTGTTGTATTTTTCCAAATGAATTCTCCTCATAATTCACCGTAACTATACAGCTACAAGATGAATAGATCAAGGAAATGAGTCTCTTATCATGATTATAATTTGGAGTTTTTATTCAATTTAATTAACACTACTAAGATCAATTTTCCATGGGACTCAGCTTCTGCAAAGAGGGTGATAAAAAAGAGGAGGAGGACTTTTCCCCATTCTCAGCACAAGACAAAGACTCAAAAGTCAGTCTCGAAGATTTTGATCTTCTGAAAGTAAATCACTCTTCTCCGATTTCCCTCATTTCGCAATTTTAGGTCCTCGGTGAAGGATCCTTCGGCAAAGTCTTCCTCGTAAGAAAAAAAGACAACAGTAACTCTCTTGCAATGCGATTAACACTCATTATGTCCCTCAGAGAAACTATATGCTATGAAAGTCCTTCGCAAAGAGTACATCGCAAAACGAAATCAGAAATTCAACACTAAGACCGAAAGAGAACTCTTACAGAAGATGAACTGCCCATTCATCGTTAAGCTCCACTATGCTTTTCAAACAAGAGATAAACTTTACATGGTTATGGATTTTGCCAATGGAGGTATATGATTCTTGACTGCAAGTGTTCAGCCTGAAATATTTCTCTTTACAGGTGAGCTTTTTACTCATTTAAGAAAGGCTGAAGGACGGAAATTCACTGAGAAAAGAGCCAGATTCTATGCAGCAGAACTCGTCCTTGGGCTAGAATATATGCACAACAATGGAATCATTTACAGGTATTTTGTTGCGGAAGCAATTTAGAATTAACACTTGGCACTTTCAGAGATTTAAAACCAGAGAACGTTTTGCTTGACAGAGATGGTCACGTCAAAATCACTGATTTTGGACTTTCAAAGAAGGGTGTTACAGGTCAAGTGTTGAATTGCAATTCTTTAATTATAATGTATTATCTGCAGATGGCGTAAAGACTCAGACGCTTTGCGGAACACCTGAGTATCTCGCTCCAGAAGTCATCCAGGACCTTGGCCACGACAAAGCGGTCGATTATTGGAGTCTTGGAGCGCTTACCTACGAAATGCTGTCTGGTCTCCCTCCTTTCTATTCTAAAGACAGACAAGAAATGCTGAGGAACATCGTGGAAGTAATAACAGCCCTTCATCGCAACAGAAACTCGAATGATTAATTCTAGAGAGATGTAGTTATGCACAAATCATTCTCACCTCAAGCAGCTTCGTTTTTGTCTCAGTTGCTTAAGAGAAACGTACTTTTTCAATTCTAATTATGAAAGCTAATGAGTCAAACGGTATAGCCTACAGAGCGACTTTCGAACCCAGCGGAAATAAAAAGACATGAATTCTTTAATGGAATAGACTGGCAGAAGCTTGAAAAAAGAGAGTTGCAGCCTCCTTTCCGTTTGAAGCTCAAAGGCGAAGACGATGTTACTTTCTTTGATCCAGTAACATTTCCTACTAACACTTTGAATTAAATTTTTTGTTTTCCTTTCATAGACCTTTACTGAGAAAGAAATCAAGCATACTCCAGGACCGGACTTCAAAGGCACCTACGGTGGAAACACTCTAGGAACATATCAAGGATTCACTTTTGACGAAAGGTAGTCAAACGTTCTGATAAAGTTGCTGAGTGATTAATGAATTTCTAGAGAGTTCCCTGATCGCCCGAGAGACAACACTCTAAAGCACGAGCAGCTTTTCGAGCCGAACCCATATTTTGATGACAAGTGATAGGGTCTAATGAATGATATGTTTCTTTTTGCATGAAGAATTTATTATGAGTCTTCTGCGACCATACCGTGAAATCAGTGTATAAATAGTTTAAAAGCATCTGATAATAATGGAATAGCCCCATTTAGTCCTCTCTTCCCTTTTTTTCCTTCTGATCGTGTGATAGTTTGACTTGGACGGTTAGGAAGTATAGCAATAAAACTGGGAAAATAAAGAACATATTTTCATTGATAACTGTATAAAGTTTGTAGAAGAATCAAAGATGGCAATGAAAATAATATTTAAAAGACTGCTTTTAGTAAATTAACACGGCTAGATTCAAAACTTTATGAAGAAATTTTCCCTTTAAACAACGAGAGAGCCTCCTAACAATGGAATTGCTCCCAACTCATATATCCATATCATGATTAACATTGCATAAATTATTGATAAAGTAAGTCCATCGCAAGCAGACAATCCGAAAGCATGTTCTCTAGCTGCCTCAGCGTTGGTCTCTTTCGTTGTTGCGGATGAAGACATAGTCTCACAAAATTTGCTAACGGCAAGGCGATGACTTTCGGTGCAGCCTCTGTAATCTCCTTGGGTAAATAGTTTAACGTAAATCTTCCTTGCTCTTGATTTCTCAGCAAGATATCACTTTCACTGAGCTTCGGAACACCTCGATCCCTTTGAAAGAATAGCGTCTCAATGTGATTCGCTATATAATAAACAGCTGTTTTATCAGTAATCAGCTCAGATTTCCTCTGAAATACCTCTGGCGCAACGAACGTATAATCAGATGGCAAGGCAAAATTCTTTTGATACTCAGCATAATCATGTTTATACCCCACCTCTCTAAATTTTTCAGCCAATAGAAAACTCTTTCCTACATATCCCAATTGAATTTGCATGCTCCTCAGGACATGCATCAACTGCAATGATAGATCTAAATGCACAATCTTATGAACTTCATAATAGTAAAGCAGAGTTCGAGTGAGCTGCAAGAGCAGACTTAAGAAGAACCTGCTGTTATGAGGCGGAGTTGACTTTAAAAACAGCTGGAGGTTGCCATGTTTGCTGAACGCTTGAAAAAATCGTTTCTTTTCTTCAATTTTCATCAAACTTCCCCGTAGATCACACTCGAGATACATCGGAAGGATGTTTCGATAGTAGCATTTCTCTTCCGACAACAGCAAAAAATACTCGCCCAAAGCCTCGGTATTCTCCAAAAACTTCGGAGTGTCTGAGCTCACTTCTATTAATGACACTAATGCACATGGAGTGGATTTTTGATGCTCAAAGCGCGCTTTCGCAAGTACAAAGGAGAGATTTCCGACTCTTTCGATTGATAAAATCTCCTTAATTTCTTCCTCCGTTTCTTGGATAAATACTTGGGACACGATGCGTCTTCGTGGATCGAGGGTTCCCGAGGGCTTAACTGCTTCTTTGAATGGTAGTGGCTGAAGAATCTCTGAAGACAGCAATGATTCGTTGGGCATAAGCGCATTTTTTTCAGCTTCCAAAGCCAGTTGATGGATGTTCTGCAGCACTTTCGTCATCTCTGGAAAGACGGCAAAGGATCTATCAGGCAGGTCTGGTAAGCGTAGATACTCTTCATATTCTATTTGAGAGAACAGAAGTAATATTCTCGGTAGATGGACCGTGACAGATTTCTCAGAGAGTCTGATGAGGTCGTCGGTTGCTCTACTTACCATAGAGAGCACGTGACAGTGATTTTGGAACTGTAGTTCTCCGGTAGGGAGATAAAAGACAAACTTTCCAGTAGTTTGAGTTCGATTTATGCTATTGATATAGGTTGCCACATTCAATGCATTATTCGAGCTTTTATCGAAGACAAGCATGGTTTGATTTTTAAAATGGATCGTGGTTGCCACACGAACCAATGTTCCTCTGAAAGTTTTCGGGAAGTATTGTATATGATGCACGAGGTGTAGATGACCGATGGCTCTTCCATAACGTACTTCGGTCTTTTCTGGCTTTGTGAGTGAATCCATATATGAGAACGCTCGAGGTTGAGCCTTTCTCATGTGATTGCTATGATTCGAGTTTTTAAATTTTTTCTCGCGGTCAGAGGAACCATCAATGGCTTGTTGTTGTGCTGTAGGGTCTGCAAGCGAGAACTCTTCCAGTTCACTCTGGTCAATGTAAGACTTTTCCGGTGTTTCTTTGGCAGGTATCAAATATGTTTGTAATACATTCGCTTTAAGATTCATATGTTCTCTTCTGAGATATTACTGATTTTATTTGTACTGTGGTGATCGAATAATACGATGAATTAACATATTTATAATCAGAGACTATCTCAATATATAAAGAGAAAAAGAATAATACTATAAAATTGAAACAACCTTAAAAAAATACTCTTATAGTTTACAATTTACAGAAGATATCATGGAAAAGGAGTAGCGCTTTACTCTCCCTACATGAAAAGCCAAAATATTCTGTGTCCAAGGGTTTATTCGCCATTGAAAGGCTTTCGAAACGAAATTACCTCAGGTACTAAGGTATAATTTCTAAAAAAGTCAAATAACGATATCAAATTTTATGTGTCTACTACTATTACCGCCAAACAAACGGTTAGTGATGGAGTTTGAAATTGTCTGTGTGCTAAGCGCTTGTTCTAAATATAATAAGAGTGAGTCATTGTCGTGAAAGACGAGATGAAAGCAATTGATGCTTTCTTTGAAGGTAGCTGAATGATGAGATTGCAGATAATAGAAACTAGGAAAAAATGCATCTCAGATATATATCTGACAGAAACAAATATTAAATCGAGTTTGCTGGTGGTTTTAAATCTACTCTGAGAAGATTTTGTTAATTCTGCGCAATAGGTCATGAGTGCCATGAAATGTTGATGAAAAAATATAAAAGGGATGTGCTATTCGTCATTGAGAGAGCACCTAACACTCTATTTTATCCAAAATGAAATTTTTTAAAACAACCTACTATATACTATAAAGAATTATGTCGAACAGTCCATTACAATTGACCAGAATAACACAACAAATTGTTACGTAGTAGCGTGTGGCTGTTCGAGTGACAGCG